>Ga0307511_10002635_pt1 | contig 18716 bp, 14 predicted proteins | sample 13_EM_MG_FD_200266 | JGI IMG/M metagenome (GOLD analysis project Ga0307511, IMG submission 200266) | Populus trichocarpa ectomycorrhiza microbial communities from riparian zone in the Pacific Northwest, United States - 13_EM | ecosystem: Host-associated > Plants > Roots > Unclassified | place... | reverse complement strand
ATACCGGATTTCTCTTCCCCTGAACGTCTGGACAGGCCATCTGCCTTGCCCATCTTTGATCCAGGTCGGTAGTGGATATGGTAGATGAATTCGGACATTTTGAGGTACCAGGAGGCTTGTCGGGAGTGGAGCTTCTGCCTTGTGTTGAAGTATTGTAACCCTTGATGGTCTGTATAGACTTTCACAGCTACTCCGACTAACCAGTCTCTCCACTTACGGAAACTATCTACAATAGCAAACAGCTCCTTATCATGTATAGGCCAGTTGCGTTGCGTAGCATCAAGGGTTCTAGCAAGGTACTCAGTGGGGTGTAGTTGCTTAACTCCATTGACGATGTGATATTGTGATAGAATACACGAGATGGCTTAGCTACTTGGGTCAGTTTCCATTATGGTCTCGAGGTATCTATCGAACTGAGTGAGGATGAGTGCAGAGAGGAATAGTTGCTTGAGTTCGTTGAACGATTGTTGCTGGGCTTGTCTCCATGAGAATGGTACATCTCGAGTGAGGTCAATTAGTGGTCTTGCTTTACCACTATAATTGGCAATAAATCGTCGATAATAGTTGGTAAAGCCTAGGAAGGCTTAGACTTCTTTCTTCTTTGTGGGGGTAGGCCATTTGGACATGGCTTTGAGTTTGGTTGGGTCCATTTGGACTTGCTGCCTATTAATGATGTGTTCTAGGAAGAGGGTTTCTTGAACATGGAATTCGGATTTGGTGAGGTTAACTGCTAACCCGTATTTGATGCATTGTTGGAGGACTTGTTCTACCAACTGCTGGTATTCCTCTTCTGAATCTCCTCCGTAGATTAGGATATCGTCGAGGTACCAAATGCATCCTTCCATGTCCTTGAAGATAGTATCCATCATTTCTTGAAATGTAGCAGGGGCGTAAGTCAGTCCGAATGGCATAACTGTATACTCGAATAAACCTTTATTTGTATGGAAGGCTGTCTTCTACTCATCTCCTACTGCGATTCGAATAAGGTTGTACCCGTTTTTGAGGTCTAACCTGGTGAACCATTTACCTCCCCGAGTTTTGTCAAGTAGCTCACTGATAAGTAGTAGAGGGTACTTGTTGGGTATCGTAAGACGGTTGAGAGCTCTATAGTCAACGCAGAGTCTCAAGGATCCATCTTTTTTCTTGACAAAGAGGATTGGTGCACCTGTAGCGGAGCGTGATCGACGAACCTTGCCAGTTAGTAGGTTTTCTCGAAGGTAGGTTTGGAGGGCTTCGTCTTCCTCTTATGTGGTCTTGTAGATAGCTCCTGTAGGTATCTTGGCTTTGGGGTCTTGTAGAGGGATTTCGTGGTCCCAGGATTTGTGTTCAGATAGTCTAGCTGCCTGCTCAGTCGAAAAGCATTGTACATAACGAGAATATCGTTCGCTTGCATCAATAATTAATAATATCTTGCCATCTTCTAATGGTTCGAGATCCAAATCCAAAATAGAAACAGAAGGAATGAATCTAATAGAACAAGTGATAACTAAACCTGAAAGATCCTTCCTTAGGCACCTGGCCTGTGTGTCTACCCAAAATCCATGTTCTTCCAACCAAAAAAGTCCCAAGATAATGTCTCGTTTCCCAATATCCAATACCTTAGCACCCAATGTAAACCTACCCAAAAGAGATCCTTTAGAAAAAACCTTGAACATTGTATTCACCACATATTTTCCTCCAGCAAGAGTTGATCCATCTCCCTGTCGAACCTTAACCTTCCTAGCTCTCTTCCAACATCCCAATTTCTTCGCAATTCTTTCTCCAATAACCGGAGCACTGGCTCCTGTGTCCACCACTGCATCAACTTCTTCCCCAGCAATCATTATTTGGACCGTCAAGAGGGGCGTATGTCTTGGAGTGCGTCCGACGGCAGGAGACCCACTCCTTATTCGTTTCCCGATTCCTCTGATCCCAACTCGGTGATCTTAAGGTGTCCTTGATCTGTACGTTACCTTTTGTTGCTGACGGGTTGTTGGTTGACGCTCTGCGGTTTCCAAGGGGGGGGTGTTTTAGCTTGCCACCCAGTTTTGCAGTCTGCTGCGAAGTGTCCCTTCCTTCCACATTTTAGATATCGTTCCTCTTGCCTTCTTTTCCTTACAATTGGGGAGGGGACTCGTGGTGCTTATTCGTTAGTAGATAGAGCTAAGCCACCACGAAGGGAGATTCTGTCCTCCAATTTCCTATTCCCATTGTAGTCCCTCTTTTTGTCCTTTCCCTGGTCCTTATCCCTGCTTCCAAATTCGGTGCTAGTGATGTCCATCTTGATTAATCTATCCCTCCATGCTGCTGGAGTAGAGCGGAGGTGTTCGTAGTGTGCCATAGCTTCTCGAAGCTTATGGTTAATTCCGTTGATCAAAATATTGATCAACTGTCGATCTGGAATGGTGGCATAGGAGTTGAGTCTATCTACCTCGGTTAGGTAGTGCTGGGCAGTACTAGTTTGTCGAAGTTCCATGAGCTGGCGGTAGCATCGATCTGGCTTATAGTGGTCCCCATAATAATGTCGAAGGGAATCCTAAGCTTCTTCCCATGTATGAAAGGATGACTTCTTATTTTTCCACCATTCTAAGGCTATACCTGTGAGATACATACTGATGAAGGATAGTTGTTGTACTTGGTTACGGATTTTTGTAACTACAAAGTAGTCGTCCATTTGAAGGATCCAGCCTTCAAGTTGATCTCTATCCCCCGAGAATTTTTCTTGAATAGGGGCTTTTCCTGCCACCATGTCATCGTTGTTCTGACTTTGTGGGGATGGTGGTAGTGGAGGTGCTGGTTGTTGTACATCTGGTGGTGGTGGAGGGGGTGGTTGTATTTGAGCGGCTTGTAGTGTAAGCTGCTGGAGGTTGGCTGGTGGGGATAGTGGTTGAGGTGCTACTGGGTTTCCTTCCACCGTGGCTAGTCTTCTTTTTATATTCTTGAAATGAGCTAGGTACTCGTCATGGCGGCGATTCGCTTGTTGGTTGAGGACATTGATGTTATTATCCACTCTGTCGAATCGTTAGCCTATCATGGTTGGTAGTTGATCGAGAGTGGTGGCATTATTTTGAGATAATGCTTGTTGTGCTGCGGTACTTGCTGATGACAGATTCTGAACACTGGCTGCTGTATGTTGTAGGAAGGAGGACGTAGATGTTTGTTGGTTCTGTAGTTGACCAACTTTCTTTAGAGCTGTGGTTTTATCAACTTCAAGCCGTCGTACTTCGGCTTGTAATGCTTGTAGTTGTCGGATTCCGGCGGAAAGTGGTGTCTGTGGGTGTGAGGGAGGTACTCGTTCTTTATCTTTTTGTACTTGTGATGAACCTACAGTTAATCTTCGTATATGTAAAGGTACGGAGGCTATGACATCCTCAATACCATCAGAAGTTCCAGAGGAGGGAGGGGGCTCAAGGATATTATGTTGGAGTCCCCAACGGGAGGCACTTTTTTCTTCTCTGATGCTACGAAAATTTTGCTTGATTTCTTTGTTATATCGAGTGAGGGTGAGGGCATCATCCATATTGTCATCGGAATCTGTGTGTCCAGAAGGGGGAAGTGCGTGGGACATTATACGTAGACAGTGCTGTCTATAGCGGGTAATAGACAAGTCATATAATATTCCAGGCGAGCTGTAAATAATGTAAATACTTCGAAGGTATAATAGATAGCTGGACGGAAGTATAAATGAAGTTATAACTCGAGTGTAAGAGTGGACTCAATTAAAGTAAAGCTATATTAGACTTAGAACACCGCTTGAATCTTATTGTATTAACTACGTAACAGTGTCGACTTATATAGAAGCCTTGATCTGATAACCGTTTATCAGATCTGGACGAGACTTCCTAACAAGGGAAAGTAGACTTGTCTTCAGTAGTTACCTAACTGGGGAGTGACTTCCCAATTAGGAATGCTGCAGTCTGACATACATAGATAAAGTAGGCTGTGTTGCAACGCAATGCACACAGGCTAACATACATGAGCTAAACTAGTAATATAACAAGTAGAAACATATGAATGATACTTCTTAGAACATAACAGAAATATATCTCAGAGATAACATGCATGAAGCCAATCCTAATAGTTCATACTTCCCTATTCCAGTTCCAATATCGTCGTCATGGACGCACTTATCCGCACATGCCTGGTGGGTGATCAGTCCACTTTGTAAGCAGTGTTTTACGATACAGTAGGAAGCTGGTTACCGCGCTCTAGTGGAGATCTCTTACCTGAGCCATAACACCCAGACTCCGAAGCAAAAGGGAAGTCGGCAGACGCTAAGGTCAAGCAGTGGAGAAGAGATAACAATTTTGCGATCCTAACCATGAGGCGAAATTGTGAAAGTGAGCCTGTAGACGTCATAGGGTTAGCAAGAACGGCGAACGAGGCATACCTGGAATTGCAAGTCAAGTACGAAGGAAAAACGATCTCCATCCTAGGCGAATTCGTAATAAATGTCATAAAGACATCATATGACGACAGAACACGGACAATCGAAGAACATATTGGTGACTTCGATAAGAAATGGAGTTGCATGCGATCGACCTTAGGAGGAGGGATACCAGATGATCTAAAAGAATTAGGAAAAATTCTGGTAGACCTCAGCAAGAACGATCAAGCCAAGGGAACATTCCTACTTGCCACCTTACCTGCCTACTACAACTCTCTAGTCGAAAATATCCAACTAAAATCTGGACTAACATATGGAGACATCACTACGCACCTTAAGACATATGTTTTAGGAAGACAGAAAGGGCGAAGAAAGACAGCAGAAAATGGGAGCAAAGAAAATCCAGTGGTCCTAAAAATGAAGGAAACTAAACCCGACAATAGAAAGCGCTGTTACTACAATATAGGAAAGGGATGGAAAGGACTGAACTACACTGAGTCTGAATGTTTCACCAAGAAGAGAGAAAAGAAAAAGGCAAAGAAAGCCAAAGCAAAGGAAGAAGAAAACTCGGATACTAAGGAACCCACTATCAAAATGATTTGGATAGGGAAAACCACAGCAGCACGAGAAGGATACTTCGAATTTGACACTGCCTCGACCCATCACACCACCAACAACCTCGACCTCCTCACCGATATACAGAATAACCTCAGCATGAAGATCACAGGACATGATCACTCGACATCTATATGTGACACTATGGGAACACTGCCTATCAAGCACAATGGAATTAACATGAAGCTTGAGAAATGCTTGTATAAACTCACATATAGTAATATAATCAGCGGGCTCCGAATGCCACAGAATTATGACCAGAAGACTCAAAGATCGGAATCAATAATAACAAGTGGGGGAAAAGTCCTGTACAAGATCGAAAGGCAAGAGGATGGATTATGGATTAAGACAGAGGCATATAATAGCAAGGCAAGGATAAACTCAGTAAAAGGAAAGGAATTGGCTATTAGCCTACATGAAAGGTACGGCCATGTTTCCTATGATACCTTATGAACTCTACCCGAATTCCCGAATGATTGCAAAAAGAAGATCCAATGCGAAGCCTGTAATAAAGGGAAGGCCACTAAGCCACCATCTCTAAAACAACCACCACAAAACAGAGCAACAAAACTACTTGAAGGAATTCATGTAGATTTAATGAGTCCTATGGATACCCCCACACCGGGAAGGCAAAACAAATACCTCATGATGCAAGTAGAAGATCATTCCAGGTACATGCTCACTCATGCCATCCCCACGAAAAAGGATGCCAGAGATGAACTCATCGTCATCATCAACAAACTGGAAAAGGCAGTATCATCTGCACATGAAAGACCTGTACACTTAAGCCAAATCCAGGCAGACTGGGGAGGAGAGTTCGGCAATAGCACGTTAATTACAGAACTAAACCAACGAGGAATAACCCTCAAAGAAACCGTCCCAAGGCATTTAGAAACTAATGCCATCGTCGAGCGAGCAAACCTCACTATCCTAGAAATGAGCAGAACAGGGCTTATAGCAGCAGGACTACCAAAAGGGCTTTGAGCTAAAGCCTCGGACTCCGCAGCCTACACCAAGAACTGATTGCCTCATAAGGCACTAGGAGAAAAGACACCTATTGAAATAATTCTTGCCAAAGATCCTGTCAACGAAAGTAAAAACCTGCGCCCCTTCGGATAAAGAGTAATATATTATGACTACGAAGTTAAGGACAAGCTGTCAGCTAGAAGCTATGAAGGGAGAATCATTGGGTATACTACCACCTCCGGGACATACTGGGTAAGAATGGCAGATGGAGCAATAAAACTCACCAAAAACCCAATACCAGTTATACTAGACAATGAATCGGAAGAAAGCTCCAGCGAAGAAGAAATCCTACCTCCAGAAGTATCAGATTGGGACTATCCAGACCCTCCGCCTGAAAATTTGGGACTAGCAGCTGCGCCAAAAGAGAAGCGACGGACTGCAAAAGAATGGACAAATCTAGTTGCTAGTCGCAAATCCACCAGAGATAGGAAGCCAAAAATATTCGCAGTAGGAGCAGATTCAGATCACCCTACTGACCAATAAGCCAGAATGTCTCTACAAGCAAAAGAATGGGCAAAAGCAAGAATCAAGGAACAAGAACAGCTCCTCAGATACCAAGTCTTCACCAAAATCTGAAAATCGGATATCCCAAAAGGAACCCGGATTGTTGACACCAAATAGATTTATTTGGTTAAACGAAAGGCAGATGGAACCATCGAAAAATATAAAGCCAGAAAAGTTGGTAGAGGATTTACCCAAGAAGAAGACATTAACTATGATGAAACCTATGCCCAAATGATGTGAACTGAAACCTTTAAAATCCTACTAGTTATTGCCCTACACCGAGAATGGGCCATCTGACAATGGGATGCAGTAGCTGCCTATTTACAGGAACTCCGCAAGCACGATATCTATATCACAGACATCAATGAGGAGGGAGAAACTGAGTATTGGAAACTCCATAAGGCTTTATATAGACTTAAGCAAGCTGGCTACGAATGGTTCATAATGCTCTACGATATTATGGAAACATTCGGGATGTACTAATGCACTAGTGACGAAGGAACCTATGTCAGTACTGCAAACCAAACAATCATTGGTACACATGTCGATGACCTTCTCGGAATCGCTCCTACGGAAGCACACCTCGACTGCGCAGAACAATCGGTAGAAGGATAAGTGTTATGGTTCAGGTAAGAGACCTCCGCTAAAGCGCGGTAACCAGCTTCCTACTGTATCATAGGACACTGCTAACAACGTGGACTGATCACCCACCAGGCATGTGGGGATAAGTGCGTCAATGACGGCGTTATTGGAACTGGAATAGGGAAGTATGTACTGTTAGGATTGGCCTCATGCATGTTATCTCTTTGATATATTTCTACTATATTCTGAGAAGTATCATTTATATGTTTCTATTCGTTGTATTACAAGTTGAGCTCATGTATGTCAGCCTGTGTGCATTGCGTTGCAACACAGCCTACCTTATCTATGTATGTCCGACTGCAGCGTTCCCAATTGGGAAGGCACTTCCCAGTTAGGCAACTACTGACGACAAGTGTACTTTCCCTTGTTAGGAAGTCTCGTCCAGATCTGATAAACGGTTATTAGATCAAGGCTTCTATATAAGTCGACGCTTTTACATAGTTAATACAATAAGACCCAAGCGGTGTTCTAAGTCTTATATAGCTTTACTCTAATCGAGTCCGCACCTACACCCGAGTTATAAACTTCGTTTATACTTCCACCCACCTATCTCTTATATTTCCGAAGTATTTACGCTGTTTACAGCTCGCCTGTAATACAAGTGGAACTCGACAAAAGGGGCAAACTATCTAAGATGCTGGGAATAGAGCTTACTTGGGGAAAAGAACAAGTAATACTAACTCAAACTGGCTTAATAGACTCGATGGTAGCAAAGTTCCTTCCAAAGGAAGAAAACTCTGGCAGAACACACTCACTGCTGCTAAATCCGCAGTCCTACAACAAAGACGAAGGAAGAATGGAGTCTCTAGAAAGATACCAATCGATAGTAGGAGGACTTCTATTCATAGCAAGGATGACAAGACCAGAAATATCGATCCACGTGAACCTCCTAGGCTGAAGGACGAAAGACTCCAGCCCAACCAACTTCCAGACTGCGCTGGGAATATTGAGATATTTGCGCTCGACCAGGCTAGATGGGATTACCTTAAGAAAAGCCGAAGACCTGCAGATCCGAATCTATGCCGATGCATCGTACGGAGGAGAAGGAGCACGGTCACAAACAGGAGTCCTGATGACACTTGGGAACCAACCCATCGGGTGGTACAGCCGACGACAGGAAGTGGTCTCGCTATCGATAACAGAGGCCGAATATATTGCGGATTGCGAAGGAGCGAAGGATGCAGCCTGGATGCGACAGTTCCTACAGGAATTAGGAATCAACTCGAAGCCAATCCTCTATACCGACAGCGAGGGAGCTTACAATCTGAGCAAGACATCCAAGTTTGCCCGCCGCAGCAGGCACATAGAACACCGATACCACTATCTCCGACAACAACACCGGTTGGGGCATCTAGAGATGCAAACTATAGCTGGGAAGAACAATCCGGCGGACCCACTTACGAAACTCCTGCCGATGAGTACACTGAATGGATGGAAGATGTCATGGATGGATACCTCGAAAGTTTGATGGGAACAGAAGGAACCGCAATCCTGGACATGACGGAGGAACAACTGCGGGAAGCCGGAATAACAATATTGACGCTCGAGTAAGGGAGGGTGTAGGAATTACTCTCACGTGCGGCATCACAAGCAACATCACGGGAAACGCAGGAATCCGAGAATGGCAAATTGGGATATGCGGGCAGGAGCAGGGTAGACTAAAGTGGCATATTGGGATAACTCGGAAGGGATAAAAGAGCTGGATTTCGCTGACGGAAAAAAAGATAAGGCAGTAGAACCATAGCATTCATACTATAGCGATATCTACATAGTCTTGACAAATACATCTTTACTTCTCTCTCTCTCTCAAGATTCCTCCGCTCAATAACCTCGTAATCTTTACACTTAGTATGTGAGAATAGCAATTATACCTCAAATGCAGACCATCGCCAGTCTTCCACATCTATAATCCCACGTGCACATCAAACCCAAAGTATACTACCTAAGTCTACGCAGAGTATACTGTAGTACAGTAACATAGTCTTTTCTTAGCCTATATCTAAAAGGCGTCATCCGAGGGAGATTGACACTCAGGCCTGTAGAGGGCAATACATTTCAAACCACTTACAAGCTACCGATCGTATCAATATGCATTTTATAGCATCGACTGGTAGTACCTTCTCCCGATATCGCCATTTCACACACCCTAGTCACGTTAAATGCAATCTCTCGCAAATATGGCGCATCCGAGCCATCACAAGCTAGGTAGGTGCCCATGTGACTAGATATATATATTGGTATGTACTAGCAGGTGCAATGCATCTGCCCCTACGTAATAATGTCCTAGAGCTAGTGCTTACCAACAAGTGCTGAGGTACGTGTACCCGCACCCTACCTACTAGTTATGCTAGCTAGGTGTATATGATATATAATGGTACTATCGGCGATTATTACATAGATAATAAAGTCACGCAACTGCTACAAAGGAAATACAGAACTTGCAACTCGATTCACCGAGGAGACAACGCAAGGCGGATCGAGACTAACACAAGGCCACAGTATAAATTCACTCTGCCAAGGTGGACGTAAGATGATCCCAATAAATGGGATCAGACATACAATTTATCATAAAAAACCGCTGGATCTGGATACAGTGATGACAGCAGAGTACTTTCTGGCTACGTATACGCATATCAAGTATATATGTTCTGGGCCGTTCGCGGACATCGGCCGCCCACCGTCGGCATGTTTGCTATGCCCTCGCGATCACATAGGAAATGTCCGCGGGTGGCATAGATACCTGGTATGACCCTCGCGGGCATACTAGGATAACAGACAAGGGTACTAAATTACTGTAATTAGCAGTGAATACAATAGACTCTCTAAATCAGAACACCCGATAGGAGATGAGAATAATTTTGATATAAGAACATATATCAGTCGCCTGCCTAAAGTATGAAATTATGGGTAACCCCCCCAGCAACCTCACCACACGCATACAGTCCCTCGAACGGCTTGCCCGCAGTATTAAGATCTTACATCCTACAAATGACCGACCGCATGATGGGGACCGAGACAGAACATTTCAGATACCGGAGAAACTCTAGCAACTACAGTAACTTTGGCCTGCGCGGCTCACCAGGCCTCTACCCATGACTACCTCTGCACTTGTGAAAAATTCTGTTCTAGTCATACCTGGTATTAAAGTGAGCCTGAAATGCCACATCTATGAATATTTGCCATAAGATATGAATTAGACTATGGGAATCTCCTTGCCACTCGCATACAAGCTAGGCGTTTAGAGCTAGCTGCCCGTCCGCCATAGTTAGAGTCTTCATATTTTTCCTTATTAATTTTTTTTAAAAAACTTAGTACTCGTATGAGGAGACTTCATGAGTGTACTAACTGATAATAATATTGGTAACCCCGTCTTAGCTTTATTTATTGCGAATTACAGTAATTTAAAATCCTTGTCTGCCATCCTGGTATGCCCGTGAGGGGCATACCAGGTATCTATGCCTCCCGTGGGCATTTCTTATGTGCCCGCGAGGGGCATGGTAAGTACGCCGCCCGTGGGCAGCATATGGGCGGCCGATGTCCGCGAACGGCCCAGAACATATACAGTACCTACTCCATAGGTACATTCAGTATATACATTATATATGTGTATATATGAGCACCCTGCAGATAAATATTTTGCACTCCCTCATTCACTCAATCCAACCTACCCTCAATCCCAACGCTTGGCGTACGTGTACATACCAAGCAACCTCAAGCATGGATTTCAGCATTATCAGATCGTTCCCACTATCGCCAAGGGCATGCCAAGTACAGCCAAGCACTCCCGAAGTCCTTTCAGGAAGTCGACCTTTCCCGAACTGCACTTCCAAGATCCCAATGCGTGTAAACTACCCTTGATTGGCCTCGGAAGATGTTCTCCTTGTTTCCTACGTAATACAGAACGGAGCCAGAGAGTAGATGATATGACGACTGTTCACATTACATTCATTAAGTATTCCTCCATACCAGTAACCCCTGCATCAGCCAAGTATGCAGCTTCCCACTGATGTTCCATCCAGTCCCGATTAATAACAAGCTACGAACAAAACACCAGTAAAAGAGACATATCTAACCCGCTAAACGGCAACAGTAAGCCCATAAGATACCATTTCATACCGGTGCCATACCATTATCATAGCATACAAAACCATTAGCATACCAACTTCAGCACCAGCAACCTGAATAGACAATAATTACCCATCGACAATGACATCCTTAATGTCATAGAGCGAACCCCTTTGTGTCATGCCATAGAACATCTAATCATCCTCACTGCCGTTATCCTCTCCTTACTCACCCTCCTACTGCTTCCAGTCCTCCTCATCCTCCCCATCTCTTATCCACTCCACCGACTCTGGTACATCCTTAATCTCCAGCACAACCTCTCTCCCATCCATTTCTCCAGGACAGCCTCCATACCTCCCCCTCCACCTCCACATCAACACTTTCTCCACCTCTGCCCCCTGCCGAATCGAGGGAGAACGACTGAATATGGATCGCTGTGTTTGTATCTTCTCAACCGGTACTTCAACTGTAACCTCTTCCTCGTAAATATTCCATGCGTCGGCGTTGATGTATACCCCTTCTGTGGTAAGGAGGAACTGCCACTGGGGTTTAGTGCCGGGGGTAGGGGTGCGCATTTCTGTTTTGAAGAATGTCCTCTTGATAGGGTAAGCACCACCCCTACAAATTGTGATGTCAAGGGGAGATACTTACATCATGCTTCCTCCCTGGTACATCCACTGACCTCCACTTCTCCAAGAATCTCTTTTCTACACCATATACCCACTCCGCAGCGGCATGGATCTCACTAGAACCCTTCCTCGGCGGGAAAATATAATCCCAACTCTTCTCCTCCTCCCACTCATCCCCCATGTCGTCTGCCGCGTCACTGCCATAGCCAGTGCAGAAACTAACTCGCACAGACTCTATCGCAGGGACCCAGTTGGACTCATTCTCAGCCGCAGCTACATCTCTCTTGCCGTTCCTACTGCCATCCCTATGGATGCACGCACCCCCGTTCTTAACGGCCAGTCCTCCTTCACAAATGGGTATTTCAATAGTGTATTCCGCCTTGAACCATAAGTTGCTCTTGCCTCTGCCCTCAGCTTCCTTTACTTCTTCTTGCTTAATTTCTGGCCGCACTATCTCATTTTTAATCTCCTTTTCATGGTCCTGGAGATCGAATGTCCGTTGCTGACCATAGTATATATTCGACTCCCTAGGTCGAAGAATTATTCCCAAGCTGTCGTGGTCATCGATGCTATTTTGAAAGTGGTGGTGAGTACGTGGATGCGGATATATACTATAAAGGTTCCCGGCAGTAGCTAGCCAGCAGGTAAAGATAAAGAGGATGGCTGTAGCGCCAGCGAGGAATGTGAGGGGTATTGAACAAGTTGTACAAAGGGGTAACCCTGCGTTACTCGACGTCGTAGGGAGAAGGCTGTATCGTGAGCTCGAGGTGGGGGTGGACGGATATCTCGTTCCGTTCGACGGCTGTGGCCCTGAGCGGAGAAAAAAGCGGGAAAGGTGGCGTATAGAAAAGAGACCCATGGTTGGTAAAAACAAAAAAAAACTTGACCGTGAGCGTGTCCTGTGATAGAGTGAGTACGTATTCTGCCTGGGAAGCAAGTGGAGTATGCGGCGAGAATGCTCCAATTGGTATGTCGATTCGTAATGGCGTGTGTGTACCTAACCTGTCAAAGGTGGTAGTGTTTCAATGCCGAAAACGTTATTCAAGTGCACTTCTGGAGAAAATAATTATAAATCGAAAGAGCTCCCTATTGAAATCAAGGAAACTTCACTCATACCTTAATACTAGCAGGAGTTCCCTTTGAGTCGTTATGTATGTCCACGAAGCAGTCCCAGGGGAAAACGATTAAGGTCAGTTTCACCTCCCCACGCCCTCTTGATGACTTCTTTGATCTAACTGCTGCTGCACCAGATTCGACACGAGGAAGGGGCCTTGTCTCGTAACCGCCGTCCCGTCCTGCGCCCGTAGTTGTTCTAGACCCTCACCTCACTCCAGCAGCTTTGGAAACCTATAGGTGTATGAATAGCCTCGTATTAGTCCACGACTTATTATTTCCCTCCACTAGTGCCACCTCCGCTCTCCCTCGCAGCAGGGGAGGTGTATCTATGCAGCATAGCAGCATTAGTGTGTAGGAACCTATACATACCTCTGAAGAATTCCGAATCCAACTATGGTCTGCAAGCCTGTATTCTTCTACAATCCGCCGATCCCCCCTTCCATGACTGATCTTCACAGGTGTGCCGGAATTCCGGTGCAAAGCTCACGCTGCTATAGGTCGGCTCGATGCCGGAACGCGCGTTCAGACTCGGGATTTGTAGTGTAAGAGATGTGAGGGGAGTCTGTCTTATCTGTAATAAGACAGAGAAACTGCAGTTCAAGTGTAAGTGTAAGAAGCGGCGAGGTTCAAGCGTAACTTTAAGCTGGAGGGGAGGCGGAGAAGTCGACCACTTTAGGAGTTTTAAGATCCACGCTCAGAGCGGTGCACGGCACAGGAAGTGCTTGAGCAACGAAGAAGCAGTGACATCCCCTGCGGCTGGGGGAGCCTTTAAAGGCGGATTCGGATACACAAATCTATACTTACAAGCTTACTTACTTATCTACCCTTAGGCCGTTAAATGTTCAGAGGAATTGCAAGCAGACTGCGCGGGTGATTGGCAATACAGGCAATAAATGTAGGCTTGGCAAGTGGCATTGCTCTTCAGCCGCCAGTTCAGCTCAGCTTCCTTCTGCCTCATATTCATTAGTGCAACACAATCGCCCACGACGATACCTTTTCCCATCACGACAGGAAGGAGGAACATGGTATGACCGATGCGATAACTCATGCATGCAGCCAGGATGAGAATAGGCCCGGAATTCGCCCCCTATGCATGCGACTTGCTGCACCTCGAATACCAATGTATAGAAGTACTTATGTATGTACTAGTACTATCGCTTACGTGTTTGCCGATATGCATATGTTCGTCAATTGTTACAATTACAAAAGCTTCAATCAAGCTTTCGTCTGGGTGATTGTCCCTATACAGTACCTAGTTACTCCGCGGACGTGCAAGGGGCTCGCTGATCATGACCTTGCAGTGATAAATGTCAACGTCCAACACTTCGAAAAAAGAAACGACGCGCAAGCAGAGACATCCGGCCAAGTCGCTTACGGCCAGACATAACTAACCTCCAACTAGACTACCTCCAATTGAAACCATGATCTCAACTTTGCGACAACATGACTTTAACCCCTCCTGCAGGCAGTCGCAGAGCTGGGTGACAGGATTCAATGGCAATTGTACTCTAGCGTCATACTTGTTTTTTGGTCAATCAGATGATTTTCTGCATCTGCTGGGAACCGGCATGAGATAGCGTTCCGCGAACGTTGCCAAGTACAATAATTCCGAGTGCCATTGCACGGATAATCCGGTACTGCTAGTAATTCCTTAGTTTGAATGGTAAAAGCCAAGTAGGTGCAGGGAACAATGCGAGGGGTAATAGCACAGATACTGATAGAATTGCGAAATATGTGTAGATCCACAGTGCCGTTGGCCCGGTGGAGGCTTGCTGTAGGAGGTGCACCGACAGAGTACCGATGTACAGTATGCAAGGATGCCAGGCAGCTTTGGTAGTACACAGCAAGGTTCATTCAACGAGGTTAAATCGAGAACCCAACCAGACTAGGCAGCTTATGATTCCAAACTGTGTTTGCCGAATGGAGTTGAACGGGCATAAACATGCAGAAACGTTAGTAGGCACTGAAGGCTTGTTTTGTTTTTTGGTGACACGCTGACCAGCAGTAAGTACTAGTACTCTTCAAGCAGGTACCACAACACCTTGGGCTTCTATTTTACAATTGACCTAGATCACCGAATTTGGCAAGCCCGGCGCCGGGGGCCGAGGCTGAGGAAACCCCCACGGATTCCTCTGTGTTTCATTATCTGGAGGCAGTACAGAATCACTCTCCATGATTGGCATGTGCATGAGAGTACCTCCTAGAGCTATATATAGCGTGCCTATTATCTTTGATATATTATTTATTGCTGACAAGTTGTTGCATTTCACCCCTCCTATATTCTTTGTTAATTTGGGATCTGGAGGCGTGCGGAATCGATGCTAATAGCCTAGGAATCTAGGCACGAGAACACTAGGAAGCGAATTCCCATTCCGTGTAACCTCGCACCTACCTGCATTCCATATGTACAAAATAATCCTAGTAAATATTAAATAACCCTTCAGAAATATAAATTAACCGAGGCTAGAATGTTGTTACTCGTTCTCGTACATGCTCTCATACCCATTATTCAAGCCTGCCATATCTACCTACACCAGATTTTGAAATACAAATTAGATCGGAATGTTCTTATGCTGCAGAATCTGTGCCATTCGCCGGTGGTGCGGGGCCAGCGCCGAGCGCACTTCGACATGTGCGCGCAATTGCAATAAGGCACTCATGTCATGCAGACATCACCACCAAATTTGTGACCCACGTGGTAAAACTTCAAAGTTTAAAGCTTCTAAAGTTATATGTGAGCCATGCGTTGCTCCCCCACATGCATTAGCGAAAGCCAAGGCTGTCAGGCGGATCCGAATATGGTGTTTCCTTCGTGTATCTAGCTCTACCTATCCTCTATCGTAGAGCAACTACCGGCAAAACATGGACAGATCAAGACCCCACGTATGTACACGCGGTGCCGTACCTCTCGAGCTCAATTGCAGGATCATGCGATTAATCAGCCTACATGCACCTTTACATATGTAAGTAATTCGACTACCGGTATCTCAATTACGAGGCTACCTCAACTAGACTAAGCTACCTCATTCTAATGCTCAAATTGGTATGCCTATTATATACATGTAACTCTATATGGACACTTTAGTATGTACTACAAACCATGATAGAGAGTTCTTACTGAATATGTTTAAAAATAAATAAAAATGATAGAGTTCTTGTTAACGGTGGTTACATGTACATAGGTACATATCACTATGCCTAATTAATATGCCGGACCAATGCTCGACTACGAGAATGATGAAGAAGTGGGACACTCTTGTATAGGAAGGCTCTCTTGGCATTCATATCAGTCAGGCAGATTCCATAGATTAGACAGAGGATTCGAAGCTTACTCCTCCTCATGATCATCATCACGAATATAAGAGGTTGCAGAGCAGACATCTTCTACAAATGACTACCAACCTGCAGTTGCCTTGTTCTGACCCAGAGCAAACCTAAAACACCGGCAGGCACACTGTTTCTCATAGACGGTGGGTTATACCATTATCTTAGTCTTCATATAGATGGATATACTTAATCTGATCGATCCGTCGTACTCTGATTTGTATCTGAGTCACTCTGCAGCTTGGGTTGAAAGTATTTTACCTCGGCGACAGCCCACTACATGCCTAGACGCATGAATACGCCCACTGAAATTGAGGCTACAAACCTTCGGAGGCGCTCTAGGTGCTCTAGGCCTAAGACCAAGGGGGTCGGTAAAATAGAGAACTCGAGTGAGAGTGTTTTGTTAGAGAGGCGCAGCAAAAATATTGACCATGGGAGGAGGAAACAAGTTCCGGATTGAGGTGTAAAGAGGGACGGTTGGTCGACTGCAAATCTAGATTTAAGGTTAAGGTATGGGAATTCCATAAGACTTCGCTATGTATTGTGCCGACCTCAGAGACTTCCAATGTCATTCGGAGTAAATGAATATTTCGGACAGATCGCTGACATTGATCTTAGGGAATGGTATTAATGGAATGGGATAGTGAATATTTCAGGCAGGTCGGTGACATTGATCTTGGGAGCCCTAGGGAATGGTATTAATGGAATGGGATAGATATCACCAGCAACTGATTGGAGCCAGTGAAAAGAATTTCTAAATGGTACAGGAAGCGTGAGGACTAAGATATATAAGAATATTTATTGGCCGTTGTATTTGCAATCCCAAGCAACCTTGGCTGTGGTACATATGGTGTAACCATTCGGAAAAAAACATCTCGTGTTTTGTTTCAGTAGGCGAATTGAATCCAACATTGACACTGCTCTTCCGGTACCGCCAGCGCTAGCTTCTACCCCTCTTCTCAAAGTCTAAAGCCCAATTCGCATATCTGTCGGGTGAAACCCCCTGCCAGCTCTTTAGACAATGGGATATGTAATAATAGATGTTGTTTGATTTGTTTCTGTTATCAGTTATATTCTTTCTTTACTGATAGTTGTGTATATTTGTTGACCACAGCTGCAGCGACACTAGGTCAAATACATATTTGGTCCACAGCAGCTGTAGGCATATTCAGAGCTTCTGAGTCTGCTTAGATGCGTTAATATATGGATTCTGGCACAATAGCTCTTACTTCCGGAATAATACCATATTCACAGATCTCGAAGTCGCGACTAGACAGCCTATGGGCACATATGACGGGTAAACGTAGTACCTTCGCGATTTCCCAGGCCTCCGTAGTGGGGGCTCTTCGGATCACATCTCTTGGTCCCAATTGGAGGATTGTTATTGAAGTCGAATTGATGACCCAGGTGGAAGCCACCAGGTCTTGCATCTGCAGATTCAGAGGGTGAGGCGGTCTTCATAGCCATTTGGGATTTGTCTGGGATGAATGGGGAGCATTCCTTGCCTGTTGGTAGATATAGAAAGTTAGGTGGCCAGATAAGACAAATGGGAACTGTGAAGATACCCAGGGGAATAATTCACGCTTACATATTGTCCAATTTCCCCCGTGCATACACTCGATCATGCCGCTCTTGAAAGTTGGGTTGATGGGTTTCGTGGTTATCCACGGGTTCGAAGTCTTCAAGTTCTCAATATCGATCCACTCAAATCTGGACTGTTTGCCTTTTTCCTTCTCCTTCTTATACCCTTCCTGATACCCGTCCTTCCTGCCCGTTTCATATCCTTCTTCTTGGCCTTGTTCGTAACCTAAACTATACCCCTCATCAAACCCATCAACACGCCCATCGTCAATCCCATACTGCCTTCCTTGCTCAAAACCGTACTCGAATCCAGCGTCATATGTACAGTTGCCTGCTGCAAAGCCCGTGTCGTATTGCGCTTCTGCATATGAATAGAACTGGCTGCCTATGCTGGAGTATGCGGTATCACAGAATTGATCAAAGTTGGTGGGACCAAGGGGCCCATGGGGATATGGGTCGGGATGAGTAGGTAACTGGGGACAATATTGATGACTTAATTGGCAACTGGGGTCATGGCAGAGGATGGGGTCGAAATCAAGGTGGTTGTAGGTGTGTTGCTGCCACCCAGAATGGACGTATTGAGCATTGATCGTGTCGCAATAGCAGGTAGTGGGTCCTTGGGGTGGCGAAGAAGCGGTATAATGCGGTAGTTGAGTTGGCTCCTTCGTTGGTCCTGGTTCTGCTTCTGCTGAATTTTGAGCTACTTTTTTCTCTTTTTCGTTATGAATATCTTACCTAAATCGTCATCATCCTCATTTCCATTATCCCTCTCTTCTTCTTCCGCTGTGGCATCCTGCCACCCACAATTATACCCCTCCCACCACCCCCAAAATCCTCTCCCCACCACA
>Ga0307511_10002634_pt1 | contig 18721 bp, 20 predicted proteins | sample 13_EM_MG_FD_200266 | JGI IMG/M metagenome (GOLD analysis project Ga0307511, IMG submission 200266) | Populus trichocarpa ectomycorrhiza microbial communities from riparian zone in the Pacific Northwest, United States - 13_EM | ecosystem: Host-associated > Plants > Roots > Unclassified | place... | reverse complement strand
GAGGGCCAACGTTCCAGCCAGAGGTTTGGTCTTCACCGAACGAGTTGTACTCGTTGCCGGTCGAGCCCCAGCCCATTTCAGCTCCACTACTTCCCCATCCTCCCCCTCCCTCTCCTTCGGTTTGAGGTTGGCCACGCGTTCCCCAGCTGTTGGTTTCACCCCCACCTTCAATTTCCTCGTCGATCTCCGCCCATGTGCCATCACGGGACGTGATTTTGTCGTAGTCGATGATGGCGTTCTCGAGTTCCTCCATCTCCTGAGTCTTGGGTGGCTCTGCGTATTCTTCTCCAAGATCGATCGTCTGAATAACTCGTCCCCAAAGCGAGTTACACCCCCCGCTGAATGGATCGTCCAGCGTTTTAGAGATCGTGAAGGTTGCCGGAAGTTCTTTTCTTACGGTCTCCAGGAGCTTCAAACAGCGTTTGAGCTTATCGTTTAACGGGACGTCGCTGTAGACATTGTTTCGGATGAGGAATGAGACGAAGAATCGGACCAGTTCCGGGGCGTCGACGCAACGGCTCTCTTTCCTGGAATGCCATCAGTGTATGTCGTGAGAGTGAGGAGAAGAGGAACTCACCACATCAGTCCCTTGTCGATGAAGTAAGAAGTGAAGAAAATCTTGAGAGCACGTTCGGGATCTTCAAGGAAGACCCTCACGGCCCTTTCTTCCTTGGTTTCCGGGTGACGCTCCGCTTCCGTGGGGTCGACGAGAGGATATGGATCGCCTCCGTCAGTCCTGTTCGGGATTGGGGTGTATGCAGCCATTTCCTCCTCGTAATCGTCGTCGTCGTCTCCATCGGAACCGTTTGGGACATCCTTGTCAAGAGTTGGGAGTGGACGGGCCAATAACCCAGCGTATACCCTGAACTAATCGACATCGTTCAGACAGCATAACCACGTGCAAAGAGACTAGAACCTACAGCGTCGAATGTTTCGTTGAGGCGGAAGTTGATGTTCCCCCACGGCCTCTCCTTGAAGTCGGCTGCGGCTTGGATCAAGCGATCCGTGAGTGGCACGGAACTGGGAAACGAGACGATCAACATAAAGCTGTGGCAGCCACAACCAGCAACTCACTGGTCCACCGAGGTTTTACGACTGTCTTCGTCTTTCGCCCACTCTTCGTACCAGACGTACTTTCTAACAATCCCGTCATCCCCTTCGCCGAGTCTCCGTTTCTTCTTTTTCCATTTATCCGAGGAAGTGGATGCATGGGCCACCTTCAACCTCACAGTGGGTCGCCCGTGCCCGTCCAAGTCGGGATGGTCGGGGTCAGGTACCAAGCGTTTCTTGATCCCCTTCAGTGGGAATTGCGAGAACGGGATGATCGAGACTCCCTCCGGTATCTCTGGGAACGGAGGGAACTTGATCAAGGGAGCTGAGAGGTCAGGAGGAGGATTTGGTCCCTGGGGAGGGACCACCGTGGCGGTCTCTCCTGATATCTCGATTCCTGTGGCCATTGCTTTGAGACGATCTGTGGCGGAGGGTGTAAACACCGCGAACTAATCCGGAGGAAAGAGACCGCGACGGGGAGAGACGTACGAGAGTGAGCGCGAGAGCTGGACACGGGTGGATTGTCTGTGGGGAACCTGGGGGAGTTTTATACGAGATGGTGGTTTTGAAAGAGACAAGCCACACTGGAACACGGTCCAAAGCAAGCGGTAACAAAGGTCGCCGTGGATCACGGGGCCAGACTTTGAGTTTGAAATTGATCTCCATAACCCAAAATTCCCGATTTGGGCGAGGTCATGTTCGCGCCACACCTTCCGCCACACACTGTTCCGTGCCGTCGTTTGGGGAGGAACTGGACGTGTGCGATTGCGTACTGAGTCAGTGGGCTCTTCTTACGTTTACGGGATGCGTATGGCGTTGGCTGCGGACCATCTACTCAAGGTAGGCACTTCCGTGAGAGCCACACATTGCCTCTCATTATTCACACGCACAATTGCACAGGCCGGGTTTGTGCGGTGCACGGGGAAGCGGTACTTGTATCCCCGTGGAGAGAGTTCTAGAGCGTGAAACTTGCCCGGTGACTCCGTTGTATTACAGTACCGTCCGTTCTAATGCAACGGGATCTCAAGTTGAGCGGGTTGCCGTGGAAAACCCAGCTTCCCATCCCGGAGGAAGCGGATCGTCCCAAAAATACTGCGCGGATAGTGCAGTTCACTCCGAGAGAATATAGCGCCGGGACTGCATGGAAAAAAGTCTTGAGTGAGTGGTCCGCGGCCATGCTACATGGACATCCCATTGATCCGATAAAAGGCACCGGCCAGCACCTCACAAAAAACACTCGTCCATACATAGATTGCGTTTTCGTGGGGTATTTAAGCCATGCTCATTGTCGTTTTGGTTTTATAAGAAACCGTTGCCTCTCCAAGCCGACTAACCAATGATGAAGCCCTCCCACCTCGCTGTCCTTCTCGTGGTGGCCGTGGCGAACGTACACCGTGAGGACCATACTCAAACTTTCGCGCACGGTTAACTGACTTTTTTCTAGACACGGTTCAGTATGTGTGGGTCAATGGCGTGCGTGTCCAACTGCGAACTCTGGGGGCCATTGTTTGACACTATCCTGAATCTCAGGTCGACCAAGGACACAACATTGGAATCCGAGTGGTACACCTCGCCCCATCTAATTTTCTAAGTGCCCCCGCTCACTCGGAGACCGTCAGGTGAACATCTACAACAGACTCCGGAACTACACTATCCCAGGACCTGCCGTGTGGTACGGTTGAAGGTTTCAAACGTCGTAAGTCGCTATGTATAACCAAAGTTGTATACATGGTCGTATACCAGATATCATACCCAGGAACATCCCACCAAAAGTGCTGCGACTCGCGTCGCTCAACTTCTCGATTACACGCACTGTAAAGTGGTAGAATGCAGGGTGTTATTATATGCAGCGTTCGATGAGATCTCCTACACTCGTGATATGTCTCGGTCCGGTTTACTACTTTGTACATGCCAGCGATTCACTTCGTCGGGGATCCTGCAACTTACACCAAGTTGCTCGGGTACCCATATTCCTTCAACCCAACGAAACCCTCCTTGATACTCCTTGCGGATATGAACCTGTAGAAGATGCTGATACTTCCGGCCTTGTCGTTCGTACCGCTGCCCCTGGCACCTCCGAAAGGCTGCTGACCGACAACAGCTCCCGTGCACTTATCGTTATAGTACACGTTTCCAGCAGCGTTGCGGAGACGGTTGGTGGACTCGACGAGCACCTTTCGGTTTGAAGAGAAGCTAGCGGAAGATGAGTACAAGAACCATCACATGATATGAATACGTACATTGCTCCGGTCAGTGCGTATTGGGAGGTTGAGTCAATCAGGTCGAGAGTGGCATTGTAGTCGGCGTCCTCGAAAACGTAAACCTAGATTTATGTATGTGAGGGCAGCAGCAAGAGGCCATGCATTGTCGCTCCTACCGTGAGAACTGGTCCGAAGATCTCCTCGACCATCGTAACCGACTTAGGGTCCTTCGTCAGGATAACCGTGGGTTGGATGAAATAACCAGTTGAGTCGTCACCTGGGCGGCAAGTCAATATACCATCTCATGTATCCCAGTGGGAAGTATTCACCGGTTCCTCCAATAAGGATCTGGCCACCAGCAGCCTTGGCTTTCCCGATGTAACCCAAAATCTTGTCAAAAGCAGGTTTGTTGCTAGGGAAAGTTAAATTGAAGTGCGCTACGGTCATACCCAAGAACGAACTCACATGACTGGTCCCATAAAGTTCTCGAACTTCGTGGGGCTGCCGACCCTGATCCCCGCAACTTGCTCCAGGAGCTTGTCCTTGAAACCTCCGGCATTCCACACCGAGGAAGAGACATACAGCCTCGAGAGGGCGGAACATTTTTGGCCTATAATGTTGTGAGAAGGTGTTAGATCGGGGCCATCCCCGACGCACCTTGATATTCGAACGCTGAGCGAACAGTCTGCAAAACGGCATTTTCGACGTCGGCTGAGGAGTGAACGACGTGGAAGTTTTTGCCACCTAGAGGTGGTTGGCGAACTCGGCATCCGGCGGCCTAACGAACCACGCACCAGTCTCTCCGACGATCCTGGGATAACCCTTGTAGATGTCGAGGTTCTGGGCGATGTCCTTCCACAACTTTTTGAAGACAGCAGTACTTCCAGTGAAGTGAAGCCCAGCGAAGAGCGGGTGGGAAATGGCCTGAGCGACGACGTCTGCGGGAGGACCCGGGACAAACTGGATCACACCAGGCGGGACACCGGCCTCCTCCAATAATTGGTACACGATGTAGTTTGAGTACGTCGCGGCAGGTGATGGCTTCCATAGTACGACGTTCCCAACGAGAGCTGGGACACCCGGGAGGTTACCACCGATGGCGGTGAAGTTGAAGGGTGAGACGGCGAGGACGAAACCTTCAAGGGCACGATACTCGACCCGGCTAATAGCGTCCGTAAGGGTGGGTCGGTTGGGAACGGATCAGTAAAACTTACTTCCAGGCTCCGGGTGAGTTTTTTGGTGGCTGTTGCGAATAAAGATCCTCCACGAACTTCACTCCGAAACGGAAGAAATCCGAGAGCTAAAGGAGAGTGGTTTGGTAAATACGTGAAGGAGGGAGCATAGAGAACTACTCGACCTCTGCTGCCGCGTCGATTTCACTTTGCCAGGCGTTCTTGCCTTGTCCAAGCATCGTAGCAGCCATGAGTTTGTACCGATACTTTCCGCTAGCCAATTCTGCGGCTTTCAAGAAAATAGCCGCCCTATCGTCCCAAGGGAGGGTCTCCCAGTCATCCTTGACGGCAAGAGCGCCGTCGATAGCATCACCGATAATTTTTTGGTCAGCCTCGTGGTAGTAGCTGAGGTGTCTCGCGTGATCAGACGGAATTGGTTGTTTGACCGTCTTGCCGGACTTGACCTGAGGAACAAACGCCGGAAGAGATCCGGAGTCAGTAGGAGGGAGGGAGAAACACAGAATGAAACGCTCACAGGCTTTCCGTTGACTATGCAAGGGACCTCGAAGGGCAAGTCCTTCTCCATCTGAGCGAGAGCCGCTTCGAGCTCCCTTCGTTCTACAGACCCCGGACCGTAGTTTCGCTAAGATAACGGTGAGCCTAAAACAACCGGAAGATCTTGAAATTATCTACCATCGGTTCATTGTCGATAGCGGGGATCTTGGAAATAGCCAACTGAGCTGGTGCCATGGCGAACACTAGCAAATACAGATACAGGGAGAGATTTGGGTGAAGACACAAAAGTGGAGTGCAAGGTCCGAAGTAAACCGATCGCTGCGTATATAAAGTACAAAACTCCGAAGATATCCCGGAACGAAATAATAATGCGGATCATAACATGAATCATACAGTGGCGGGTAACTCGTCTATCCTCCGCTTCAACTCCTCTAAGAATGACCATGACTGTAGCAGACTCAGCGGACACTTCCTGCATCCCACTTGTTGGAACGATTGGGAGAGGAATTCCATGCCGAAGACGACCTCCGTTGTTGGACGAACACCTAGCTCTTCCGCCGCCCTCCTTCGGAAGTCTAGCCACCACTTCGGACCTTCAGAGAAGGCACCGTACGTCCCGTCACATTCCATACACTTCACATCGTCTCTCAACCGTAACAGTCCCTGGGCGGCCTTCGCCCGTGTGTGATGAAGAGCCAGGAGCCGGTGGTACGAGAACGCCGAAATGTACCTCAACTCCTCCGATAATGGCGCATCGAGGATATTGATTCCGAGAGTGTGCTTTGAAGCCAACTTCGCCTCCTCTTCAAGTTCGTAGCGGCTCGCGATGGCGTAGATTCTCGTCGGGGATTGCTTCAGGTAGTGCTCAGAGACGAGTTGACTTCGTAGACCGTCGATTGCGGGAAGGACGTCGTACTTGATCGCGGCATGGAGCACCAGGATGAGGGTGTCGAGATCGTCGTCTATGATGGGGTTTGGCACCGGATAGATGAACTGCAGCAGCAGTTGTAGTGTTTGTGGAGTTTCGGACACCTCAACGATCGGAACCCTCGCCAACTCCTTTGGGGAAGGCTGTGGCAGTGATAGCATTTGATCGAAGAAAGGCGATGAGAGAGAGAGGAGGAGACGGTGAACATGAAAGTCTGTCGCCGGAAGGCTGGAGCGTAGGATGAAGTCGGCGGTGGGGTCGTCAAAAGACTCTATGGCCATGGTGTCTGGTGAAGTGGGAAGGGGTCTTCCCAGCGACGGGGTTCCAACGGGGTTTATAGCCAAAGTGCTGACCAGAATAGGCGACTAAAGCTGTTGTGGGGTCACTGCCTCCCGGGCTGTTTCCACCACGCTTCCGCCACAAGCCGCTTTGATTCGAAGGGCTGTCGAGGACACAAAACGGGACGGTAAAGGCTAAGAAAGCGAACAGTGGGGAAGAGGGGTACAGGAATTCACCATGGTCACGTGTCATCAAAACCTAGCGCCTCCGTCTGTCACGATCAGCGTCAGGACTCCTCCTGTCCCCACCATCCCGCCTACGCGGGGAGGATGACCTTGACGTCCTACGACGTTCGCGCGACCGACTACGGTGCTTTTTACGAGAATGTGACCTCTCGTCGACGTCAAAGACCATCCCATACCCGTCCCCCGCCCTGTGCCCACCACCAGCGCGGTACTTTCTCGTTGGTTCGAGATCTCGGCTTCCTCCGAAGCCTCTCCGGGATGGCAGTTTAACATCATTCGACCAACCCGTATTGAGTCTTGCCACCGATTGAGAGCTGGGAATGGCAGGTTAGAGGTAACAATCGGAGAGCATTCGAGATACCCACAAGTCAACCCAGATGCGACGATCGTCTACTAGGACATTCTGCATCTTGAAGTATGCCTAGAAGGGGGTTAGAGCTCGCCCATAAATAAATAAGCGGACTGAATTGTACCTGTTCAGCGTCCTCCCTTTTATCAAATTCGATGAATGCATACTGAAGTGAATCGCCGGTCTTTTTATCCCGAATGACTTGACAACTGAGAATTGTGCCAAACCTGGAGAAGATCAACTCCAGGTCCTCATCACGAGTGACGGGGTTCAATTTGCAGACGAAAAGCACGTTCTCCGGAGGTCGAACATTGGCGAATGGCAGGTCACCAACCATCTCGAGGGTGAGGGCGGACGCTCGGGCGGCATTAATCCTTCTCTGAGCCTCGGCCTCTTCCTCGGGGAGAGTAGCCAGGGGATCTTCGTCCTCGGCGATTCGAGTAGAGTTATCGGGGGGCTTGGTGGGAATATCGGGGATTTTGAGACCAGGTGGGTCTGGGAATGGGTCGTCCAGGATCTCAACGTGCCTGATCCGCACATCCTTCAGCGGTCGACCGTCCTGGTCCACAAATATCTCGTTGAGTTTCTCGAGAGTGTCCAGTCCCTCGACGACATGGCCGAAGACGGCATGTTTCCCATCCAAATACTCCACTGGTCCATTGGCAAGGGTTATGAAAAATTGGCTAGCACAGCCGCCCTTGGGCAGACCCTCAATGGAGGGTGCCACCGCCATGGATACAGTTCCCTTCTCTGTGTGCTTCAGGCGAGGGACTATCTCCGGAGAGAAGTATCGAGGGGATTTAGAGTCGATGTGAGACCAGATGGATTCACCCCCGATCCCTGTGGCAGATGGATCACCGACTTGGGCAAGGAAATCCTTGGAGACTAAAGGTAATGATAGCGTTAGGTTTAATCCCCACGAGGCAGGAGCAGTGACACGCACCATTGAAGAAGGCATTGAGATTGTAGTAGTAGACTTTGCAGAGTTTGAGAAAGTTTTCGCATGTTTTTGGGCAAGTATCTACCTCGAGATCAATGACAATGTCGCCCAGAGATGTCTCGAGCAAGACAGACATGACCACGGACGGTCCGTAAGATGGAGGAAGAGGACAAGTGCGACGGTGATCACACGTGACGAGGCGCGTCGAAGCGCGAATGGATGCACTCGACCGCATCTCAACCTTCTCTTCAACAGTCTTCGGCCCAGGGGGGCGACACGATGGCCACGCTCTTCTCCCAACACTCGTCCAACCCTCTCGAAGTCTCCTCTTCAGATGCTCACAACGCACGCCGCCTCCGTATGCTACAGGCTTGTGGAGGGGTCGGGTCCTCCGACGACTACACGCTAACTCACTCTGGGGGCACCGCGTCTGGCTGGGACGTCAAATCTATAAACGGGAAGGTGTCGTTGCAGAAACAACCCGTGCCGTTGATGGTCGACCTGGACGAGGATATGTCTGATGAAGACACGCTCGCTTGCGAACCAGGGCCGGGGACGGTAGAGGAAGAAGAAGAAACTCAGGTCGACGAGCAGGTCGACGACGAGGACGAAGAAGAGAGAACCATCCTCCTCAAACCTCCAGACGAACAAGAACAGATCGCAGAGGAAATCTTGGATCTCGAAGAAGCCGTACCTCAACTTCGCGAGGACTACAAGATTGTCGACCGGCTCGGTACCGGGACGTTCTCTTCGGTTTACAAAGCCATTGACCTGTGGTACCATACCAAATGGTACAACTCTCCATGGCACAACCGACATCCACCCGGCTCGTCAGCACACTATCAATCCGAACCTCGACCAAAGGGCAGCAAGGCGTTCGTAGCCATCAAAAGGATCTACGTTACCAGTGGCCCCGATCGCATTCGGAATGAGATCTCCATAATGGACGATTGCCGCGGTTGTAGACACGTTTCCCAGTTGGTGACCGCGTTCAGACACTATGATCAAATTGTGGTCGTGATGCCGTACCACCGGAATGATGACTTCAGGGTGCGTGCTTGCCGTGTGCACGTTTCGTGAACTAATTCGCAGATCCCTAGGACTACTATCGGGACCTACCCATGGAAGGTATAAAATCGTACCTTCGGTGTTTGTTCCGAGCGCTCCGTGACGTACATTCCCGGGGCGTGATTCACCGGGACATCAAGCCCGCAAACTTCCTCTTCGATCCACGGACAGGTATCGGAACACTCTGCGACTTCGGCCTAGCTTGTGTAAGATTATGGACCTTGTCGCTCAGTACCCTGTGTGTCTTATGTCTTTCAGCGTATGGTCGAGGGTAGTCAAAAGCTTGGCGCTTGTCTGCACACATGTGCCTCACCCGAACACCCTCACGGTCGCGTGTTCACTTCAGCGGAGTACGACCGCCAAGCCGTTCGCAAAGCCCAGAAGGATGCAAGGGAAAAGAGCAGAATGACGACGGAGAAGGTTGGTTACCCAGAGAAAGATACTCGGTATGTCTCCTGCGGGGATTCGGGACAACGACGTGAATTCCTTGCAGGCCACACTCTAAAGCGAATCGTGCTGGAACACGTGGTTTCCGGGCACCTGAAGTGCTATTTAAATGTGGATCGCAGTCAGGAGGTCGGACGTCCTTATATCTTGATGTCCTGTTGCTGACGATGTTTATTACCCAGCGATCGACGTGTGGTCCGCCGGGATCATTTTTCTATTCTTTTTGACTAGAAAATTCCCGCTGTTCCAGTCCAACGACGACGTCGAAGCCCTGATGGAGCTTTCCACTGTAATTGGGAGGAAAGGGATGGAAAGGACTGCAACGCTCCACAGTGCGTACGACGCGTTCCTCCGAGTTCAATGTTCATACCCTACCTTGAAGGTCGCGCATTTTCCACGAACGTTCCATCGATACCCGCAGAGGGGATAACGTGGTCACAATTTGTGGAAAAGTTAAACCCGAACCTGATGGTGCCGAGGAAAGCGTCACCGCATTTATACCCCCACTGCAAGTCTGGAGAAACCACTCTAGTCGAGCCGCCCTTGTCCTCTTCTCCACACTCATCCCATTCGTCTTCGATGATCGAACCTGCCAGAAGTTGTTATCGGGCACGAGAACGGTCTCCTTCACCCATCGTCGTTAGCGATGAAACGCACAAGATGGAGATGGCGCTCGCTCTGGACCTTCTCACGAAGATGTTGAATCCGGATGCAACGAGGCGTATTCAACCACGCAGCGCGTTAAACCACCCGTTCTTGTCAGAAGAAGCAGAAGGGGTCTACGACGACGATACCTTCCCACACCCGTTCGGTGGGGGTGTCTGCGGTGATTTACACTACTATGACGATGACACAGGCGATACTTGTGTGCAACTCCCACAAGATGACGGATCTGTCCAAGTAAAGCGTGTGTTATCCGGAGAGGGACTTGCTATTGGGAACTCGCCATGTGAATTTCATTCTCACCTGGACTTCTCGTCTTAATTACTTTGCAGCTTTCGATGTTTTCGTAGCCCATTACGCATTTGTAACACATAGACCAGCATTGCACTTTGGCTTTTTTTCACTTTGTTTTCCTCTGGCAATCCCATATTACCAACCCACGGAGCCAGACACCAGTAGTAGGGACGAGGTGAAGCGGAAGCTGATTGGTGTGACACGATTTCACATCCGAATCCGGAAGGGCGTCAATTCCTCACTCGCACGTCGACTTCGATGTTCCCCAGCCTCTGACCGTCTCAAAACACTTCATGCGGCACCAGAACGGGCTACAGGCACTGTTGCTCGAGTTTCAGTCCTTGGCTCCTCAAATTCTCCCACTCCTCGTCATCCCAATCTTCACCATCGTCGCGCTCAGAATCGCAAAGTCCCCAATGCTCGACATCCTGTTCAACTGGTCTTCGTCCAGGGATTCGCTGACCTCCCGTGAGAGCCAGGATAGGAAGAAGCTGAAGAAGAAGGCGGTTAGGACCCGTTCCGAGCAACTCGCTTTGCTCAACGGGGATGCTCGCGCAGGTACGCCGCTTGGCGCCTATTTGTCTATGACGATTAGGAAGTTCTGATTCCGCCCAACCTAGCAGCAGAGAGAGAGGCTCGCGTGCTCGATGATGGATACTACTGCGGATTGGTCAACATGTCTGGAACATATTGCTTCATGAACTCGGTCGTGCAAGTGGGTCGTGGATGAATAATACACCGGATTAATTGGCTCAACGACTCGGTTGTAGGCTTTGGCTTCACTGTCATACCTCCAACCCCAGATAGAAGACATCCACGCAAGGGCGGTCAAATTCGATGTCGAGACACCCGTCATAGATCCCCTCCGAGACCTGTTGTATGGTGAGTCTCCAACCCTACGGTTTCCCAGGTCGCTTACCCTCCCTAGCACTGAATATACCGCATTCGAGTGTCAGAGCCATCAAACCAATAGAACTTATCAGGGCTCTCTCGATTGACCCAGAAGGCAGGACAAACCCACTACTATGCTCCCGTGAACACCAGGACGCCCAGGAGCTCTTCCAGCTGCTTTCGGAATGCATCAAACGTGAGGCCACTGCCGTAGACAAAGAGTGTTTGCGCGATCCTGGTCTGGGGGCTCTCTCGAACACCAGTGACTTGTCCAAACACAAGAACCTTGGTTCCACCGTATTCGACGGCCTCACCGCGAATAGACGCAGTTGTGTCGTGTGTGGATACACGGAAGCGGTTATGCACTTTAGCTTCGACAATTGGCAACTTGCCGTCCCGCGAGCAGTGAGTGACACCACCCCCCATCACTGCGTTACGTTACTGATTTTTTTTAAGTCGACCTGCACTATCTACGATTGTCTCTACGACTACACCCGGCTGGAAAAGCTTACAGACTGCATCTGTAGAAAGTGTTCCATGGTAGCCACACATCAGAGGCTCCTCGCTGAAGTTGGGCGGGTGGCAGCCTTGATGACGATCGACTCTAACCCTTCGTCATCGAAGAAGAAGCGTGCTCGGGATATCCGCAAGCTTGAAGCCCGTGTGAAGGCTGCGATCGATGAAGGGAGGATCGAGGAAGACATACCCGGAGTAAAGCTCGAGAAGGTCTACAGCAGGGAATCCACCAAGCAGGTCATGATTGCTCGTGTAAGCACGCTTCTTCCCCTCGTGTAATAAGTGCTGACGCTGACGTCACGCATCAGACTCCGCAGGTCCTCACGTTACATCTCAACCGCTCCGTCCACTTTGGACATTACGCCTCCAAGAACACCTGTCGAGTGGAGTTTCCCGAGCTTCTTGACCTTGCACCATTTGCTACCTCAGGTCAACTGTCCACAAAACCGGATCTTCCTATTTCCTCCCCCTACCGGTTGCATCAACCACCTCCGTCCTCACCTCAATCACCCCACCGAATACTATACCAACTCTCTGCTGTAGTCTGTCACTATGGACAACACTCGTACGGTCACTACATCTGCTACAGACGGAAGCCTCGACCTGTTAGTGCCGGAACGGTTCGCTTTTCTCCGCCAACACTTGCTTGTCCCCTGGAATGCAGATGCGAACGATGCGCGAAGTATGGGCACGTCCGTGTCGATGATGGCTACGATAACAAGCGGAGGCCGGGATATGGTTGGCTAAGGATCAGTGATGATTCGGTCCAAGAGGTCGGTTTTGAGACGGTGGCTATGGAAAGCTCCGCTGCCTTCATGCTCTTCTACGAGAGGGTCTCCCAGCCAGAGGTGCCTACCACACATCAGCCAATGATCGGGGGATCCGAAGGAGCTGTCAGGCCGAAGGACGCACAATCTAAGGAACCTGATCCGGTCCATGTGGGCGACCTTCAGTCACAGAGCGAAACGCCCGGTTCCAGGACCAATGATGTACAACCCCGAGTGGTCAGGAGCGTCTCTGCCCCTCGACGAACCGCAAGTCCTATGCCGCAACCTAGATCCTCAGGTTCTCAGGTCTCAACACCATCGTTGATGCGCGGAGGTTCCTACTTCAGCGCGCAACAGGCCCAAACGAACGGTCATGTTAGAATGCCAGCCACGACATCTGAATCTTGGTATCACCCCACATCACCTATCCAGAGGGAATCGCGACAACCACCGACCCCCTCCTCTTCCCATTCACATTCCTCTGGTAGATCGCAGCCGCACACATCACCACGAGTACCCGTACCCTCTAATCCTGTGATACCATACCAACCTCAGCGGCTACAAATATAATGATCTTTTTCGTGGGTCTTCATTCAATTCGCAACCTCCTCTCATCTCGATCAGACATGTATCTTTAGCGTTACGTATTTCATGTTTTGCAAATCGAACTGTTGTCATTTCGGTCTCCCACAGCAACTAGAGCACCTTGTGAGGGCCAGTGATTTCACATTCGGATGTCTGAAGAAGGACCGGAAACTGAGCACATCGCGAGACGCGCACGACCAGGTTGTGTCAGCGGGGTGCCCCGTGAACCTTTCATCCGTTTCCTTCATCCCTCCCAGGCTCATCCCTCTTGGACTAAGAGGTTGGGAGTTTTGACAATTAGAGCGAATCAGTTCTCCCACCCGGCAAATCCAAACTTGACCGCCCCGTGGCTACCCGGAACAAGTGCTCATTAGCGTCACTCCTGGACCCGAGCGATGTTTGGAAGAACACTCGGAGGAAGAAGGGAGAACCGCCAGTGGAGAACCGCCCATTCCTAAATGCCTACTGCACGCTGGCCGAAGAGGAATCCCAGTGCGGGAACGCTGGGATATTTATCGTGTTGGAACCAACCTAGCCTCCCGTGGATAAGAGTGAAATGAACGCGAGTGTTTCCTTCACCGTAACAGTGGTTGATTCGCTCGCTGATGGTGGGCACCTCCGTCTCGGGGCTTTGAGGGACGCCTTCCCCTCAAGTTGCCTCGTTGCTTGGTAGGATATCCACACTCCAGCCACTCGATCAACTATTGAACGCTCCATCTGCGGCAGGAACTCTCGTTTTCCTGTGCTGGCTTATATTTATAGCTCCCTTCCACTACTATCAGCACCTCCCTGGGAACCCGCTTCCCAGGCGAATAGCGCATGATCAATGCGGACACATAGAAACCGCCTTATCTGCGATCTGGAGTTAGCGAGGGCGGAACTGGGGAAATATGTGTCGTCCAAGCGGGGGCTGCGGAGTGGTTCACCCTGATAGCCTGACGTATCACCGGGGGGGGGATGAGGTCCGCAGAGGTGGGACTACGGCTGGTCCGTCCACCACCCTCACTAACACACTATTGATCAACTTAAACCCAGGGGCCTTTGAAAATCCTACAAAGTGGCTGCAGAAAAGCACAGGTTTTCACACTCCTCGTGGGACGCTTATTATTTGGATGGTGTCGTGCACCCAGATATGCTACGGTTTTCGTAACGAAGCGGCCGCAGAGCCTGGATTGGGAATTCCCGCCGCAAACGGCGGGGATTAACGGCGGCCCCGATTGTCAAGAGATAGTGGACGTTGAGTTCAGCACATTCGCCCTTGGAATAGAGTGGAGTTGGTGGAACGCAGAAAACTTGTGACATTGCCGAACCCTGATTGCGGGTCTTGATGTGTTTCCTTAAAGAAGGGAAAGGATATAATACCAACCACTGGTCTGGTCTCGAGACCTCAGTAACTAGCTTCTCCCGTCAGAAGCTCTAGCCTCCCGGCGGCCGAGAACTATGAGATCCTCAGTGGTGCCAGCGTCCTCGTGTCTTTGCGAATGCACAGTGGGCAGGTTCGCCGGGAGTACCCAACGATGGGAACGGCCACGTTGAAAAAGCAAACGCTCAAGAATCACGGGCGATCTATAAAACACATAAACATAAAACAACTACAACATGAAAGACGGGGAACTAGAAAATACTGGATGCGGATTGACAACGACAAAACATCAAAACAAATGCACGATCTATACCCAAATGAACCTGTATGGCACCCAATACCCAAAGCTGAGAATAGAGAGTAGGAAGGGGCGGCGTTTCGAGGATCTCACCGTTAAAATCCGATTAGCGAGTAGCCCCCTGCTCGTATAGTGCCTCTTCGATATTCCGGAGGGTAACCTTACAGACCTTCAACTCCTTCGTAGCCCCGAGCCTCTCAAATAGATCGACAGCAGATAAAGCCTCGGACTTTGCCTCTTCGAGCATGCCTCGGTTATACCAAAACCAGGTCTGCAACTGCATCGCGCGGCCCAATCGGTATGGATCATTATTCGCATGGGACTTGGCACGTTCGATATGAAGGTGCGCGTTATCGAACTCAGCTTCACCAAAAAACACCTCCGCCAGAGCATAATGATTCCAAAACAGTTGATAATCCCAGTTGAAAGCGGACGCGATCCCGCGCGCTGCCTCGAAATGCCTGATGGCCTCCGCTATTTTCCCCTGAGAGTGGTATATGTTGCCGAGGACGCGATAACATTCGCAGACCGGGAATTGTTTGCTTCCCTCTGAGAGGAGGTTGATCACCTGTGACGCGGCTTCCTCTGCGGCCCCGAGTTGGTTGTCACCATAATACAACCAAGCGAGCCGTTGCCAAGAATCTGCTTGTCCTGATATGTTATCGAGCTGTTCGTAAATCTTCAGCGCTTCTCTCGCTTGCTGTATCCCCTCCTCATGGAGGCCAAGCAGCCTGTTTGCGTTGGATATAGCCCTCAACGTCTCGGCGACCTGAAGGCCATCCCCCTGCTTTCTCAAGAGCTCCAGGGCATGAGTAAGGAGTCGTTTATACTCCGTGTGATTTCCGACCATGCCAAACATCCGTGAGAGCTTGAACAGGCACTGGGGCTTGGAGGGGTGATCGTCCGGAAGCCCTTCAATTGTTGGCCCTAGCACGACTAGCCGTGTTTTGTGCCAATTAAGGTGTTCCATAAAGTGAGCACAGGTGTCCCAGACGCGGTCTGTATCTGGATCACGGGTTGCGCCCCTATTAATGGATGTGAAGACGTCCAGTAGGTGCTCGACATTCACATCCTCCGACTTAATCCATTGCGCCTCCTCGAAACCGGGCTCATTAGGATTTAAATCGACCGATAATCGGTCGAAATAGCAGTCCTTGGTTGCCTGGAGAAGTGGGGATGATGCTGGGTCTTTGGGGCGAAGGTGGTCCCGGAGCGGCGCCAGCATCGTGACAAATCCATCGCTTCGATACGTCAGGGAGAGGACGCAGAAGGTATCGAGGAGTTCGGTTCCGTTGGAGATGGAAGGGAATAACCAGCCTAGGTTGTTCTCGTTGACGCCTTGAGGAAAGAAGGCGATAATCTCAAGAAACCCCCGGGCGTGAGGGTCGAGCCTCCGGAACATCGGGGAGGCGAGTGAAAGTTCAATGGTGGCGGCCAGGCTCTCGTCGTGGCGCGTGCGAAGTATATCCGTTCTCCGTCCTTCCCATTCTCTTGCCAGCCGGGTGGTGTCCCACCTGTTGTGATGTGCGACGGTAGCGAGTAGGGTGATCGATAGTGGATGGAAGTCGAGCTGTTCCAGGATATTGTCGACCGGATCAGACTGAGCGCGGCTCTCGTAGATATGATAGAAGGCGTCATGTGCGGCCCCCTTTGACAAGGTCGGAATATCGAGAGCCTTGCAGGCGGGAGGGACGATGGAGATACGGGATGTGAGACAGAGGCAAATATTCCTGAACTGACTCAACTCCTCCACCAGGCGATAAATCTCTCGCGCGCACTTCGGGTCGAGGATGGATTCTGCGTTGTCGAGGAATATAATCATCTTCTTCGAGGATAGGAAGGGTCGCAAGGGAGTTAGGTCTTCAGGGTTTTCAACCCCTGCGCCAATGGCGGTAGAGAGTTTGGTGAGGAAATTGGTATGCGAGGCGGAGAACTGATCGCAACGGATGAACCGACGGTTGTCCCCAAACTGTTCTTCGATGCGACCGTGGTGGAGGACAGTTAGAGCGATGGATGTTTTCCCGATTCCACCAGGACCAATGAGAGCGAGCGGATTGAGATTTTCGGCAAGATCGACAATATTCTCGATCAGCTCGTCGCGCCCAAAACAGGCCCTTGGTGGTGGGGGCGGGGATTCGCCGAATCTGCTAGATGCAGATATAAGATACTGGGTGCTTTGGTAGTCGAGGTGGCTGACCTGGCTCGAGTCTGGGTGACTGTCAGTATCGATTCAGCGGTGAATAAGGCACGGGTAATGCTCACCGAACGGCGGTTTAGGTCAGTCTCCCGACTTTCCACCAGGGTGCGATAAGTGTCGGAAACGATCGTGTGCGTGTTGATTGAAAGTTCGGTCTGGAAACGGGCAATCAGTGGTGATCACACGTTGAAGATTAGAAGGGTTCTATTGAGGTCCAACTTCCAAGCGGCAATCGCTTCCCGATCACTCTTCGTATGTAAGAGCCGAGAGACTGTATTCCGTCTGCTCTGTTTGATCACTCTCCTTTGGACATCCGCCACAGTTCTGCAATCAAGAGCAGAGTCAGTGAGCTGTCAAAGCGGTGCAGCACCGGTCTAACCCACCTCGTCAACTGGTTGATCGCCTCGCGCACGGACTGACTAAGGTCCCCCAGTTCCTTTCCGTTCATCCCCCGGTCAAGGGCTCTACACACATCGGCGCAGGTTAGCCCGAGCTCGACGTATTCGGCTTCGTTGGCCATGGAGTCCTGGTTACATGTAAACCTGAGGTTCGTCGTCGTAGAAGAGGGAACGTACCCTAATCATCGTCAGAAGGGCACTAACGGAGCCAAAGATAGCCTTCGCTGGTGTCGCACTTGAGGCCTCCTTCGCAAGATTTATGGCCTCGATGGTCAGGGTCAGCAAGGAAAGGACGTTTTCCCGAGGTTTTGGTCGCGGAGACTTTTCGTCCATGGTTGAAATTTGGGAGAGTCAGGAGAGAACAAGGTGGCACACACGTTATGAGAAAGGGCCTGGTCCAAAATACGTATGAGCGGCCATTCTGCCATGACCAGTCTTGCGCAGACAGCCGACTGATGAAGATAATTGTATCCGCGCCTGGGGTATGAATATATGACTCTTGAGTAAACCGAGCGATCAACCGCGTTGTCCGTTTCCCACTCGTCTAGAATCAATCCGGTTGGGGGACGAAATATCCGATCGGTAATCTCAGAAATCCGGAATGAGTGCGAGGACCTCCAGAGCCTGCGTCTCGCAGAATTTTCTTGATCGCACGCGGGTACTGGACGCGGACACGACAGCAGGTTGCGCAGCGATAGACCGCTCTTTGGGAAAATGGGATAGGATCTTCTTGTTCATCCCGTGACATGTAAAGATAGATTTTGAACCCGCAATCGGACGGAGATCTGAGTTCCCGCGATCGAGCGAAGCACAAAACCAGGACACAGTCTACGCACCCTGAAAACTATTAGTATTCATAATCACCAACTTCGAGAGACCGACCACTACACAACTACTGACACACTATAAAGGAAAGAGAACAAAAACGAGCACCGTGGCGATCGCGGATACCTATGGAACACGGTGCATGATACACGGACAATGAGATGGATTACAACTGTCACAAGAGCCACTCAAAATCGGAGAGATGAGGGTTTGGAGGGTCTTTCTGATGATTGGATGCCGAAATTCGAGGATCTGCGTTACGTCTAGGACGAAAACACGAGCATACTCACCAGGGAGCCGCTACGAGGGACCTCTTCAATCTTCCTCGTCACCACTATCAATGTCATCGCTCACTAAAGCAACCCTGGGACTGCACTCCACGTGTGAGACGTGCTCCTTGAGTTCCAATGCACAGGCCTGTACAAATTTATCCCGGCTGACAATCCTGATGGACTTGAGTCTCGCCCCTTTCGACGCCCTCGCCACTGCCATTGCCACCACGCGCTGGATGTCAAATCTCTCCCCGCCGACACGGGGGTCAATGATCAGTTCCTCCAACTCGGGGCAAGGGCACATCGCATAACCGCCCAAGTGGGGGATGAAGTCGGACAGGTTTTTGCATCGAGAAATTGTAAGCGTGCGTAGGTGCGTCATCACCCAAAGCGCGGGGCCAATGGCGCAATTCCCTACCATTAGGTCGCCGCCGGCGAGTCTCAGCCGCTCGACCTG
>Ga0307511_10002633_pt1 | contig 18727 bp, 11 predicted proteins | sample 13_EM_MG_FD_200266 | JGI IMG/M metagenome (GOLD analysis project Ga0307511, IMG submission 200266) | Populus trichocarpa ectomycorrhiza microbial communities from riparian zone in the Pacific Northwest, United States - 13_EM | ecosystem: Host-associated > Plants > Roots > Unclassified | place... | reverse complement strand
ATTCGGCGCCGACTTAGCTCAGCTGGTAGAGCACATCATTCGTAATGATGGGGTCCACGGTTCGATTCCGTGAGTCGGCACCACTCCTCCGTGGTGTTACCCACCTACTCCCCCGATTCGGACTCGACTGCCGCCACCGATTGCCGGACCGTGAGTGTCACCGCCGAACGCCGGCCCCGTGACCACTATCACTCAGCTCGAGAAATTTGCCCTTGATCTGTTTGAACAGGCCAGGCGGTATGAATCCGTAGCTGAAGTCGCCAGGTCGACCAGGTATCGGGGCGAGCCCGCCGTTCGGCCACTCATCGACGTTGTGATCTGACACAACGACCCAACTCGGCGCGTCATCAAGTCCGATCGCCTGACGCACCCTCGCTGGGATCTCTATTCCAACAGTATCCCCTGACGGGGCGGTATGAGTGATCGGCAGGATCACCACGAAGCGCGGTGTCACAGCCGAATCAGTCGCCGCGACTAAGCAGGCCGGCCGGTCCTTGCCCTGTTGACGGTCAGCAGCAGCTTCGCGGGTCCACAGGTAGTCGTATGGAATGACCAACCCGGGTTTCGGGTCAGGCAAGGCCACTCGGGACGGCTCACTTCAACAATTCGTCGAGGTGCGCGTGCTCCGCGCCCATTTCTGCCCGGCGTACCGCTTCAACCACTACCGAGGCTGCCTCGGTAGTGCGATGAGTACGGCGGGCCGCCGCAACCAGCCAGTCATAGTGATCCGCCGACATCAGGACCAATTCCCGGCGACCATGTCGCGTGATCTCTACCGGCTCGCGCCGAGCTTGGTGCTGGATCTCGCCGAAATTGCGCTGGAACTCGACTGCCGTAGTTCGGGACATAGTCGCTCCGCCGAAAACAGATTGTCTGTATAATACAGACTACTGAAGCACAAGTCAGACCGGAGTGGGCGATCTGACCTGATTCAACCAGGCAAGAGGCTCTTGGCCCACGCGATCAGGGGATGCGCCGGGTCCACGTTTGGCTCGAGGTGCCGCAGTGCTTCCCGTGCACTCGCTGCAGCGACAGGCGCCTTTCCCAGTGCCGCCTCGCTACGTGCTCGCCAAACCAACGCCTCACCGACCCATACGGATGAATTCCCATCGACGGCGGTGGCGCGCGCAAGTTCGACGGCTTTCCCGGCATGCTCCGCAGCCTGCGAATAGACGTGGTTCGCCATGAGAGCCTGAGCGAGCACCAATTCCACCTCGCGCGCGTCAGGGTTCGAGGGCTGATGGCGTGAGGCGACCAGCGTGGCGGCCATGTCCAGCCTCCGTAGTGCCTCGGCGACGCGCGCATGAGCCAGATCCAATCGCGCGTGAAGCAGAACGAGGAGTACCACGTCGGGCCCCCGCTCCCGGGCGGACAGTGCGCGCTCCTCTTCCGGGGCCAACAAGGCCCACGTAGCATCGGCGCTGGCAAGATCGCCGTGCTCGATGGCGATAGCGGCGGAGGCCGCCCGTAGACCAGCGATCCCGTACAAATTTCCGGCTTTCTGTGCAGCAACCGTAATCTGCGCCAAGGTCGCACCGCCGTCCGGTCGGCCCATGGCGATCAGATTCCGGGCGCGACAGGCTTCGAGAAAATAAGGAGGCACGAAATTCGGAGCGTCGCGACGCGCGTCCGCCACGACCGATTCCACGAACTCCAGCGCACGCCGCGGCTGACCTCCGTTACGAAGCGCTAAGCAGCCGACGGAGACCATTGCGAGATAACCGCTCGTGTCGGCCCGTCCGGAGTCGCGCACCAGCGCAAGATTGCGGTTCTCAACTTCCCACGCATCATGGAAGCGACCGGCCTCGAGAAACGCCCGCGCAAGGTCGTTTGAAGCGCTGGTATACCGGGGAGCGCCGTACATCCCAGCCTTGTCGATGCTCTCAACTGCATCGCGCATATACACGATCGCCTTCGCAAAATCCCCATCGGCCTGGGCAACGAATGCCACGCCGCTCGCGCATTCGGCCGTCACACTGGGCGGCACGTTACTCATGCGCCGCATGTTCGTGAGGCCCGTTGCCAATTGCCCGCGGGCCGCAGACAAGTCCCCAGCAATGGCAAAGTCCTGTGCTCTGAGACAGGCGAGCTCCGCAATGAACTCCGGATCATTCATCTGTTTGCCGATGGCCTCGGCTTCCTGAATCACCTCCGCGGCGGTTCGATTGTCGCCGATGTCGATGTAGCGGGCGGACACATCGATGAGCAACCGCCCTGCAAGTAAGGGATCGCCGCGAAACCGCGCGGCAATGAACTTACGCGCCCGATCGAGCCGCACTCGGACGGCGTCCTGCGGCACGCTCTCCAGCGTGTCGGCAACAATGAACGCGGTGAGATCGCTCTGTGCGTTGGCCCGCTTCGCTTCAACGACCGCAAGGTCTCGTTGCGCGCGTGCCTCGAACATCTGAAACAACGCGAACGCGCTGGTGGCGATGAGACCGGTGGCCACCAGCAGCCCGGCGATAACCGCGCCGTTGTTCCTGCGCACGAATTTCCTGAGCCGGTAACTGACAGTATCCGGCTGCGCGTGAACGGGTTGATGCGTCAGAAACCGTTTGAGGTCCTCCGCGAAGGCGTCGACCGAGTGGTAGCGTTCTGACGGATCCTTCTTCAGTGCCTTACCGAGGATGTTATCCAGATCGCCCGCGAGGGCGCGTCGGCGAGCGCCAGGTACCGACCCAACGGCCGACGGGCGCGGCAGCTCCGCGGCGAGCAGGACCTGGATGAGTTCGGCACCAGAGCTCGATTCGGCCGCCACCGGATGCCGCCCGGCAAGAAGCACATAGAGAAGCAACCCGAGCGTATAGACATCCGTCGCCGTCGTGACCGGCTGCCCGAGCAGTTGTTCCGGCGCTGCGTACCGGGGCGTGAGCGGGAGCGCACTGGCCTGCGTGAGCGCGTCGGGTTCGCCGCGCGGGTCGAGCAGCTTGGCGATGCCGAAGTCCAGCAGCTTGACCTCTCCGAGGCGTGTGACAAGGACATTCGAGGGCTTGAGATCCCGATGCACGATGAGGTGACCGTGGGCGTGGGCCACAGCCGCGAGAACATCGAGGAACAGCCGGATGCGCGCGTCGATATCCAGTGCCGCGCGCTCACAATGCGCATCGATTTGCTCGCCCTCGACATACTCCATGACCAAGTAAGGATGCGAGCCGTCCAGCACACCGGCGTCGATGAGCCGGGCGATCGAGGCGTGACTCAGCCGTGCCAGCAGATAACCTTCGCGTTGAAAGCGCTTCTCGCCGTCACGGCCCAGCCACGACGGATGGACAAACTTGATCGCGACGTGGCCTTCGAAGCGGCCATCCGACCGGCTCGCCCGCCAGACGCTACCCATCCCACCACGGCCAATTTCAGCGTCGATGAGGTACGAGCCAACCTGTCGCCCGACGAAGCTCGTCGCGTCCTGATCGAGCGACGTTTCATTCAGCAGGCGAGCGGGGTCGTCTTCGAGAAACCCTTCTTTGTGGAGGACGTGGATCTCGGTCAGAAGCGCCTGCAGCTCGCGCGCAAGGTCCGCATTCTCTCTGCGCAGCGTCTCGAGCCAGCCGCGGCGTTCCTCCTCCGCAAGCTCCAGAACCTGGTCAAGAAGCGGGCTCAGCTCGCGCCAACGGGTAAGGTTTACCTTCGACATACGGTTAGGGCTTTGTGAGTGGCTCCGACAGATACCGTACAGCGACGTCCATTCCCCATGGGCCTGCCTTCCTTACGCCGCGCGGGCGTGCCCGAATTACGATGTACCACTTAGTTGCGACGAGTGCGCCCGAAGTGGTCGTTAATGCCTTTTCAGTGACCGTAACACGTTAGGGTGCGACCACGTAGATGTCATGGGACCGAAGGTCGGTGTCAGCCTAGGCCACTGAATCGATGTGGAATGTAGGTCCTTCAGCAGCCGTCGCGAAAACCAAGTGCGGGAGATGTGAGGTTGAGCGTGATGCTCTGGCTAGTGGGATTCAACGATAAATCCAGTGCCTCGAGTGCGAACGCGCCCATCAGCGCTTCATCTCCGAACACCAGCGCTGTCAGATCCGCCCAGCGACCCGCATAGTGAATCCGAATCGGACCCACTCGAGGTACATTTCGTTCCGATCCATCCGCGAGGCGCACGTTCAAGGTCCCGAACTCTGTGGGATCAAAACCTAGCAGCTTGGCGACAGAACAGGGGATCGTGACGTGAAGGCAGCCCGAGTCAACGAGCGCCCGCATCTCGACTCGCCGCCTGTTGAACGGGTTTTCCAACGTGACTTGTGCGTGCGTGAGGCCCATGTACATGCCTAAATTTCCGACGTGTGGTCTGCATACCATACTGTCCCGAAGTCTTAGATCAAAGGGCGATAGGTTCTGCGTTTAGCGAAAAATAGGGTACACGCTAGCTACCTTCACGTTGCAACGACGTCGTCGACCCTGACGCCCGTAGAGGCGTAGAAGTCACCCGTGGGGCAGTGACGTTTCCACCACCGTGGTGGCAAGCCGCCTCAACGGCGGATAATACCACGATACTACCTATCGTCTAAATGGTATTATACGGGAATCGGGGAGGCCTTGTTCCAATGACCCACCAGCGCATACGCAAAATTGTCGTTCTGGGCGGCGGCGCGGCCGGCTGGATGTCAGCTTCGGTGCTCTGCAAGGTGCTCTCGCCACAGCAATGCAGAATCGAGCTCGTGGAATCGGAAGACCTCGGCATCATCGGCGTGGGCGAAGCGACGATCGCGGGAATTCATTGGCTCAACCGGATTCTGGGGATCGACGAAGATGAGTTCATGCGCCAGAGTCAGGCCACTTTCAAACTCGGCATCGACTTCGTTGACTGGGCGCGTCCCGGAAGCCGGTACTACCATCCTTTCGGCCGCTACGGTGTCAATCTCAAAGGGGTGGAGTTTCATCACCTGTGGGTGCGCGCGTGGCTGGCGAAGCAAGTCGAGAGGCCTGCCGATTACTGCATGACGACTGTTGCGGCGCTTCACGGGAAATTCGACAGACCGGACAGAGCGCCCAAGACCTCGCCCATATCCCGGCTCAGCTATGCGTATCACCTCGACGCCATGCTGTATGCGAAGTATCTGCGCAAATACGCCGAGACGCGGGGCGTGAAGCGGACTGAGGGCAAGGTCATCAAGGTCGATCAGAATCCGGAAGACGGATTCGTCACCGCACTTCACACCCACAAGGGCGAGAAGATCGAAGGCGATCTGTTCCTCGATGCGTCCGGTCAACGCGCACTGCTCATTCAAGACACGCTGAAGACCGGTGTGACCGATCTGTCCCATCTGCTGCCGTGCGACCGCGCCTGGGCGGTGCCGTGCGAAGGTCTGGCGTCTATCGATCCATCAACGCGCAGCACGGCACGCGAAGCGGGCTGGCAATGGCGAATTCCGCTTCAACACCGCATCGGCAACGGCCACGTCTTTTGCAACGAGTTCATGAGCGAAGACGAGGCGCACGCCATATTGATGCGCAATCTCGACGGTAGACCGCTGGCCGATGCTCGCCTGATCAAGTTCAGAACCGGCCGCAGCCGGCAGGTCTGGAACAAGAATGTCATCGCGGTGGGACTGTCCGCGGGCTTCCTCGAACCTCTCGAGGCGACGACGATTCATATCATCCTGGGCACGCTCAACAAGATCTTGACCTATTTTCCCACGCGGGATTTCGATGCCCGTACGGTCGGCGAATTCAACAGAGCCGTCGAGCTCGAATTCGAAACGATCAAGGACTTTTTGATTCTGCACTACCACGCCAGCCCCGGGCGCACGGGTCCGTTCTGGCGCTACTTCCACAACCTGCAGTTACCCGATCGGCTGGTGCACATGATGGAGACCTTCCGGCGCACGGCACGGATCATCCCCTCAGAGTGGGACCAGTTCAAAGAAGCCAGCTGGTTCAGCATCTTCATGGGTCAGGAAGTGCTTCCCACGGACTATTATCCCCCGGCGGACGGGCTCGAGATGCACGAGATTCTCAGTCATCTGGCGCAGATCAAACACGACATTCGCGCAGCTGCGGGCCGAATGCCAGCCCACGCTGACTATATCCGCGGGAATTGTTTGGCGCCGCGGGAAGGCATTATCTGATGCGCATTTCCCGACGTGAGGCGATCCGAAGGGCCGTCACCTCTGCCGGCCTTTGGCTCATCTCCCAACGCCTGCCCGCGCGCCCTCATCAGCGATCCGCCGCAGCGCCCAAACCCTACGGGCCCCTGCCGTCAGCGCGGCAGCAGGCGTGGCATGAGCTCGAAACCTACGGATTTCTGCACTTCACGGTCAACACCTTCACCGACCGCGAATGGGGAATCGGTGATGAAGATCCAGCGATCTTCAACCCGACGGACTTCAGTGCCGATCAGATCGTCACCTCAGCCAAGGCGGGCGGCCTGAAACAGCTGATTCTAACCTGCAAGCACCATGATGGTTTCTGCCTCTGGCCCAGTCGCTACACCAAACATACGGTCGCCAAAAGTCCCTACAAAGACGGAAAAGGTGACATTGTTGGGGAGATCGCCGCGGCCTGCTCCCATCATGGGTTGAAATTCGGTGTCTATGTCTCACCGTGGGATCGCAACAACCCCGAGTACGGTCGTCCGGACTATGTGCGCGTCTATCACGGCCAGCTCCGCGAGCTTCTCACCCAGTACGGCAAACTTCACGAAGTGTGGTTTGACGGCGCCAATGGGGGCGATGGCTATTACGGCGGCGCACGCGAAGTGCGCAAGATCGACGCCACGACCTACTACCAGTGGGACGTCATCCGCGCGATGGTGCGCAAGCTTCAGCCCGATGCGGTGATGTTCGCCGATGCGCACATGGATGTCCGTTGGGTCGGAAACGAAGATGGCATAGCAGGCGATCCGTGTTGGCCCACGATGGACAGCCAGCCCTACACACCGGAGCGGGGCAATTCCGGAGTCCGCGGTGGCGAGCTGTGGAATCCTGCTGAGGTTGACGTCTCCATCCGCCCCGGTTGGTTTTGGCACCCCGACGAAAACGATCAGGTGCGCTCGCCGGCTAAGCTCATGAGACTTTATTTCGAGTCGGCGGGACGGGGTGCGAACCTCCTGCTCAATGTGCCGCCCGATCGACGCGGGCAGATTTTCGAGGCAGACGCCCTCGCCCTGAAGACCTTTCGGGATGTGCTCGAGAAAGCGATGAGCCATGATCTTGCGCAAGGTGCCACGGTCCTCGCCAGCAGTGTGCTTTCGCCCGCATTCGCTGCGGCAAATGTCCTGGCCGGCAGCCGCGTGCACCTAGCCGACACTCAAGCGAGCCTGCCGGCAGGCACGTCTGCGCGCTCCGTCGGCACCCCGGCGGCTGTTGCCTCCAGCATTCAACCCTGGGCGGCTCTCGAGAGCGACCGCTCGGGAGCGTGGATCAACCTGGTCCTACCCAACGCCGTGACTTTCAACATGGTGCGCCTGCGTGAGGCGATCGACTACGGCGTCCGGATCGATGAGTTCGCTGTCGAGGCTTGGCAGGACGGACGCTGGCGAACTCTCGCGCGGCATAGTTGCCTGGGTCCCCGCCGTCTGATCCGGCTCGACGCGCCCGCCACGACGCGAAAAGTCCGCCTGCGCATCATCAAAGCGGCCGCCTCGCCTGTCTTATCCGAGTTTGGACTTTACCTATTGCCGGAACTCGTTGAGGAGCCTTCGATCGATCGGGACCTGCAGGGCGTGGTGACGTTGCGGGCACAGACTCCTGGGACAACTATCTTTTACACGCTGGACGGATCACAACCCAACACCGCCTCCAATCGCTATACAGCACCTTTTGCACTACCCATGGGTGGAACTGTACGGGCCATGGCAGCCATCACTGCAGGCGGCGACCGAGCGGCGACCGAGCGGCCAGCGAGGGAACCCCCAGCGGGGGTCAGCGAGGGCGACCGAGCGGCCAGCGAGGGAATCCCCAGTGGGGAAACCCCCAGCGGGGGCGAGCAAAGTGCAGTCGTGAGCCGCGAATTCGATGTTGCGCCCAAGGGGTGGCGCGTCGTCTCGGCCACGGGCGACAAACCGGACAACCTGGTCAAAGGAGACGTGTTCCTCAGCCAGGCCAACACACCTGTGAGTGTCATCATCGATCTGGGACAGGTTTACGATCTGAAGGGCTTCACCCTCAAGCCCGTCTCCGCCCGTGCCCTGCTCAGCACGGCAGCCGCCAATGTTGGCCCGCCCGCGCGCTTCACCGCCTGGGTCAGCGCGGACGGCCAAGCCTGGGGCGGACCCGCCGGCATGGGTGAATTCGCCAACATTGCCGTGAACCGTTCCGAGCAGGCCATACGCTTCGACGCGCCCCACTCCGGGCGCTATCTGCGTCTTCTCCTACCGCATGCAACGCAGGCCAAGCCCGTCATCGGGATAGGTGGGATTGGAATCCTGACCCGTTAGCGATCATCAAGAGCGCGAGAATCAGTCGCCGCGTCACGCTATGCTGGCGATATCTCATTTTTTATATCGCATTTCCATGAAGCACAAGCTCAGCCTCCTTCTGCTCCTCTGGCCTATGCACCTTGCAGCCGCCACCCTGACTGGCTGGATCGGAACCTATACAACCTCGAACGGTAGCAGCCCGGGCTCTCACGGAATTTACGCGTTTCAATGGGATGCCGAACAGGGATTGATGAGCGCAATTCACCCTGTCGGGGCGACCACGAACCCGTCGTTTCTCGCGCTCCATCCGAGCGGACGATTTCTCTATGCGGTAAACGAAGATGCATCCCCTTCCGGGACGGACCATCTCACCGCATTCGCCGTAGGCGATACCAACTCATCCGAACCGCTGCGGGCCATTGGGACCGTCTCCTCGCAAGGCGTCGCACCCTGCCATCTCACCGTAGATTCGAGTGGCAAATGGCTGTTCGTCGCAAACTATGGCAGCGGGACCATTGCGGTCTACCCCATTCAGCCCGACGGCCGACTGGCGCAAGCCAGCCAGGTCATTCAGCAAAAGGGGTCCGGTCCTGTCGCCGATCGCCAAGCGAGTGCTCACGCACATGACGTCGTGCTGTCGCCCGACGGGCGTTTTCTCCTGTCGGTCGATTTGGGCGCAGACAGAATCTTCGTATACAGGTTTGAGGCCACGACCGGTGCGCTGACACCGAACAGCGAGCCGCAAGTTGCTTTGCCTGCCGGCTATGGACCCCGGCATCTGGTGTTTTCCAGGGACGCCCGCACGATCTATGTGGTGACCGAGCTCACGCCGGCGATCGTCACGTTGCGCTGGAACGTACAGCAAGGTTCGATGACTCAACTGGGGGTGACGTCCACACTGCCCGCAACGCAACCAGCTGAGCATGGCGCAGCGGAGATCGCGCTGCATCCGAACGGGAAATTCCTCTATGCCTCGAATCGAGGCAACAGCAATACGATCGCGATCTTCCATATCGGTCGCGACGGTCTGCCAACTACGGCCGGTCACGTATCCTCCAATGGAAATCAGCCGCGGTTTTTCAGTATCGATCCTTCAGGAAAATTCCTGATCGTGGCCAATCAAGGCTCGGGGAATCTGGTCACTTTCGGCATCGATCAGTCCTCGGGTGCGTTGACTCGCATGGGGCCTGCTGTGTCAGTTCCGGCGCCAGTGAGCTTCGTTTTCGCGCACGGTGCGGTTCGATAGCGCCTATTTTCCCCGAACCGCCCATCCGAGCGCCGTCCCGGCGCTCGAGGCCATCAACCGATTCGGCGTGTTCCGGGGCCTCCAGCCGCACCCACTCGCGAAATCACGCCTTGACCACACCAGGCAGATCCCAGATCTGCCTCTTGCCGCCAGCAAGCGTGCGCTCCCCGCCGGAATGCAGATCGAGCACAATCACTTCGTTTTCGCCTGCCTTGAGCCACGGCGCCGGCACAAACAGCGACTGCTGCGGCCCTACGCTCCAATAGCGCCCCAGGTTGTGCCCGTTGATCCAGACATACCCCTTCCCCCAGCCGCGCATGTCCAGAAATGTGTACCCTGTTTGCGCGACTATGAATGTGCCCCGATAAAAGCACGGCCCAGTGAAGACCTTGTGAGCTGAGGCTCCCCTCGCTAAGGCGCCCTCCGCTGAGGTATCCCCGGCTGAGGCGCCGCCGGCTAGGCTGTCCTCGGCTGAGGCTCGTCCGGCTAACGCGCCCCCGGCAAATTGCAGGCGGTTCATATCCTCCAGGGGCAAACCGTAATGTTCCCAGCCCGTAAGCGGCGCGCCATTCAGCCGTGGCAACCCGATCAAACCTTTCTGGTCCTTGCCGAGCTGGGATCCATAGTTGACATGCCCCATGGTGTCCACCAACACGTCCAGAGCCGTACCCGCTGGGCAACTGATCTGCAAGCGCGATTCACCCAACCGTCTGTCCAGCGTCCCCAGATGCTCGCCCGCGGCACTGATCAGTGCGTAATCGCGCACCTCGCCGAGATCCAGCTCTCCGTTCAACTCCGTGTCCCCACGATGACGGTACAGCAGGAGTCCTTGATTTTGACGGAGCGCTTCAAGAGTCAACGGCTGTTCGGCGTGAACGGCTGATCCCAAGAGCTGCGCGAGCGGCGCATATTCTCTCAGGCGGAAGCGCGTGATCTCGATCCCGGCCTCCGCCGGGGGCAGCTCAGCAAACCGCCCGGCCGGCAAATATCGGGCGAGCACTGACTTGACGGCCTCGTATTTCGGAGTGGGTCGGCCCGCCTCATCAAGAATAGCGTCGTAGTCGTAGCTGGAGATGTCAGGTTGATACGGTCCACCCTTTGGATAGTTGGCGCCCGCGCCGCAACCAAATGAGGTACCTCCGTGCAGCATGTAGAAGTTGATCGAATAACCCCGATCCAGCATCCATTGCAGGCTCGAGATCCAGGGAGAAATCTCAACGCTCGAATGGATCTCGCCGAAATGATCGAACCAGCCGCCCCAGAGTTCCGAGCAAAAGAACGGTCCCTCGGTGCGATGTCTGGCGCGGGTCGCAAACTCCGCTTCGGCCTTGTCATAAGTGCCGAAATTGATGCCGGCCGGCAGTCCCGGCAGGATGCCGCCTGCCATGACCGCGGCGCCATCGGCCGTATAGAAGACTCCGTCAAAGCGCGCCGCGCGCAAGGCTTCAAGGCTCGCTCGCATATAGGCCTGGTCCGACCCATAAGAGCCATATTCGTTTTCGACCTGTGTCAGGATGATCGGCCCGCCCTTCGATATCAACAGTGGCGCCAACTCCTGGCCCAACCGTTTAAGCCAGCTTCTGACCGGCCGCATGTAGCGCTCGTCCAGCGATCGTGGCTCGATATCCGGGGCGTTCAACACCCAGGCGGGTATGCCGCCGCCATCCCACTCAGCGCACACGTACGGACCGGGGCGCAGAATGACCCACAAGCCCTCCTCCTGCGCCATGCGGATGTACGCCGCGATGTCGAGATTTCCGGAAAACTCGAAGTGACCGGGCTGCGGTTCATGCGCGTTCCAGAACACGTACGTGGTCAGTGTATTGAGACCCAGGCTCTTCAGCTTCTGCATCCGGTCGCGCCATAGCTCGCGCGGAATCCGCGGATAGTGCATCTCGCCCGCCAGAACCTGGAACGGCCGGCCATCAAGCACGAACCTGCCATCTGATACGTTGAAGCGCGCTTTCGGGTTACAGGGCCTGACCGGTCCGCAGGTCGCCACCGGCGCGGCCGCTGCCGGCGCAACCGCCGCCGAAGAAGCGATGCCACCGGTCACGCTCGCTCCCAACCCGGCCGCCGCGGCCAGAAACTCCCGGCGCGTCGTCATGAGACACCCCTATCACTGGCGCAAGAGTTTCACAGAGTCGATGACATACCAGGGACCACGCGTCGAGGCGGTAAAGATGAAACACAAGTCGTGCTCACCCAATGCAGGCGCAATCGGCATGTGGAGACTCTGACGATTATCGCTCGCAGCAGGGTCGGGCAAGGGGAGCCGAGCGATTTCCGGGCCAGTTTCGCAGCGGTCCTGATATGCCACGAGCTCCCCGAACGGCGTCTGCGCCGGATAGGACTTCACCTGGTCCTTGGCATCTTCGATGCTGTAATTGTTGGCGAGGCCGTAGTTGCGCGCCAGGCGTGCGATGTCGAATCTGAGCGCCCGCGTGCCGTTGAGAAACGCCTTGGGATAAACATAACAGCTATGGAACACGTCCATATCGTAGACCGGCGCCGTCTCAGGCGAATCAGGAGTCAATGGGAGTCGCAAACCCAGGTCACCGCCGGGACAGGGCCGCAATTGATTGGAGGATCGCCAGAGGAGTGTGTCGGCGCTGAAGTCGTAGCTGCGAGCCGGCGCGAGCAGGTCGCCCTGGCTGAAGACAGCCGCCCTGATGACGGTGCCCAGTTTGAGCTGCAGCGGCTGAGTATAGAGCTTTGCCTGCAGAGTCGGCTCCGAGCCATCGAGCGTATAGCGGATCTGGCCGAAGGCTGTCTGATTACCAAGCGTCACCGCGCCCGCTCCGTTCTGCAAGGATGCCGTGCGCCCATCAGCCAGCTGAAAGTCGACCGCGAATGCGGAATCGGCAGCGGCGATTCCCTGCCGGCGATAGCGCCGCATCTGGGCGGGAAGGCGATTGAGGAATCCAGCCCAACTCATGCTCGACGGCTGGCTCCACACTGCCTCCGACAATGCATCGACTCGTGGAAAGGCCGCGTGTTGAACATACCAATCCGACAGCAGGTACTCGCTCCACAGGTTCGCTTGCGCGCCCAGCACATGTCGCCCTTCCTCCACGCTCAAGACGGTGGGCATAACTTCAAAGCTGTACACCTGTGAGAGCGGTGCAACGCCCAAGCGCCCGGCAGGCTCATCATCCCGACGGCTTTGCAGATTATCGAAATACAGCGTCGGCGCGGGAGACAACACGACATCATGGCCGAGACGCGCCGCGGTGATCGCGCCCTGTGTTCCGCGCCAACTCATGACGGTTGCGGTCGGCGGCACACCGCCCTGAAGGATTTCATCCCAGCCGACCATCGTCCGACCGTGTTCGGCCAGATAGCGCCCGATCTGCTCCATGAACCAGCTTTGCAACGCCTCTTCATCGCGCAAGTTCAGCGCCTTTATCTGTGCCTGGATGGCGGGCGAGGTCTTCCATTGAGCCTTGATCGCTTCGTCGCCGCCGAGATGAATGTACTTTCCGGGGAACAACGCCATCGTCTCGTCGAGTACGTTTTTGAGGAACGTCAGGCTGGCTTCATTCGTGTTGTAGAGATAGTAATTGACACCCCAGTTCGTCGAGACTTCGGGGTGATCGCCCAGCACGCTCAGTTGCGGCTGAGCGGCGACGACAGCCTGAGCGTGCCCAGGGATGTCGATTTCCGGAACCACAGTGATGTAGCGGTCGGCCGCGTAGGCCACGAGATCGCGGATCTCCTCCTGCGTATAGAACCCGCCATACACGCCCTTGTCACCGCCAAGTCGCTGGGGGCGGCTCTCGTCGCCGGCTCCCGACCTCCTTGGGCTCCGTTGGAAGCTACCTAGTGACGCACCGTTCGAAGGTGGCGTACGCCAGGCGCCGATGCTCGTCAATTCCGGATATCGCTTGATCTGCAGGCGCCATCCCTGATCGTCGGTCAGATGCAGATGGAGCACGTTGAGCTTGTGCTGACTCATCTGGTCGATGATCGTCTTGACGTCGGCCAACGGCAGGAAATGACGCGCTGGGTCGAGCATGAGCCCGCGCCACTTGAAACGCGGGAAGTCTTCGATGTGCATGCCGCGCAACTTCACGGTCGCACCCTGTGCTGCTCCTGTCGAGAGCAATTGCGCCGCCGTCATTGCGCCGTAGTAAAGACCCGCGCCGGCACGCGCATGGATCCGTATGCCGGCGGAACTAACATCAAGTGTATAGCCTTCCGTGTCAGCCACAGTGGCGGGTGGCGACAGAACGAGCGCGATACCGGCGCCCCCGCAGCGACGCGCCTCCAGATCTAACCCGTCCACTGCTTTGACTATGGCTTGGAACTGCCGCACCAAGCTGTCAGCCACACCGGTCGCACAGATGGGAGTTTGTCCGGTTACGACGAAATCCCCTCCTCCGGCAGCCACCTTCGCGGGCCACGGAATAAGTGACGGCTCAGCCGCGCTGGCCCCCATGGGGGCCAGCAGCAACGTTCCCACAAGACCGCACAGAAAGGCGCACCGGGTCATTCCCAACAAACTCTTTAAGGCTCAGTTGAGCTTGTAGGTCAGACCGAGCGAAACACGCGTCCCGTACTTGCTCCAGCCGAGGGGCAGAGAACCCGTCGTGTACGGCTTGACCACCTTGTCGAGCAGGTTTTGAACGGAAAACACCGCTTCCAAGCGGTCGCCGATGACCTTGTACGAGATCTGTCCGTCCAGCTCACCCCAGGCATCGGTGTATTGTGCCAGGTTTTCCGACGAATACCCGCCGTAGGTGCCGCTCGCCGCATAGGCGCTGATGTACTTGCTCCGCCAGGTGTAGGAAAGCCGCGCCTGGATCGGACCCCTTTCATAGTATGGCGCGATCGTATAGCTCCACTTGGACAGATACGGCAGCTCCAACCTCCCGGCCGTACTGCCGATAACAGGATTACCCTGAGCATCAGTCCCACCCGCCGAGGAATAACTCGATGAGGTCGGGGCCAGCCCCGTGACATTCGTGGCGACGCCGAACCCCCAGATAATGTCACCCTGCCAGCCCATCGAAAGCCCCAAGACACGCGCCTTGTCGAGGTTGGTGGGCGTGGTCACCAGCATGGTCATGGGGTTGGAGCGCGGATAGCATCCCGAAGTGGGGCTGGCATTACAGGTATCCACTGCCTGTTGCGGCAGGATGACCGATTCGGGCTCCGTTTTCATCACGATATAGTTGGTGATGCCCCGGTAGAAAACATCGACATTGAACAGGCCGTTCTTGGCGAAATACCACTCGTACGATGTACCGAGGTTGATCGATTCGTACGGTTGCAGGAACGGATTGCCGCCGTTGCCGGTCAATTTGTTGATGCTGAATTCAATCTGCCCCGACATCTCCTTGAAGCCCGGCCGCCCCATGACTTTGGCGGCGGTGAAGCGCAGGAGCTGATTTTGCGTGAGATCGTAGACGGTGTTCAGGGCAGGCAGGACCTTGGTGTAGCTCTGCTTCTGCGTGACCATCTCCTCGTACCAGGGATCATTGTCGAGGGTGGAACGGTAGATCTGCTCCGTCGAGGTATGGACCGCGCGCACACCGACGTCGCCGTGGAATCTGCCCCTGCGGAAGTTCGCTTGCGCATAAGCAGCCTCGTCCTTTTCATCAACGTGCCAGAGATTGCCGGCATCGCGGTAATCACCCTGAGTGACGTTGCCCGGGTCCTTATGGCTGGCGGAGTAATCGATGGTCGCCTGCTGCGTGATGTCGGCATAAGACACCAGGTCGCCGCTTGCGCCGAGGCCGGCGATCCACGAACGCGGAGTCGTGAAATACGGCAGATCGGCCATCGAGACGTTCGCCGTCGCCTTTGTGTTGTAAAAGTGCGCAACGTTGTCGCTCAGGGTGCGCGTGAAGGCCCCACCGAACAGTACCCTGTCGACCGGGCCCCATTCCACTTCACGCTGCACATCGATCTTCGCGAACCTGATGTCATCCGTGTTGATCGAGGTCTTCACGAAGCCGGCCTGCTGGCCGTTCAATATGTGGAAGAGGGTGGGATCGGTCAGCGGCGTCGTGAGACTCAGATTGGAGGAATTGGTCCCCAGGCTCCAGGAGCCGGAATCCGTGCCGTACCAGTTGAGGAAATACTCCGGATCGGAGCCGCCGGTAGCCTTGGACTGGCCGTACCTGGCATCCACCACCCAGTGTCCGGGCGTCCAGCTCATTCCCACGTTGTAGTTACGGTTGTCCAGCAGCGACTTCTTGTAATAGTTGTCCTCGCGCACGGCCACGCTAGAGGTGGTACCGCCTATGATTCCGTTCTGGTTGGTGACTACCGACGTGTAGGCCAGGCGGTTGGCGTTCGTGCCATTGAGGGCGTCCAGCTTCGTATCATCCCAGCCCACCCCCACTTCCGTGTACATCGACTGCGAATAGTTGGAATAGTCATCTTTCATCAACAGGTAGTTGGCGTTGAGCTCCAGGTCATCGAGTGGCCGCCATTGCAGCGCGCCGTAGGCGGTCTTGCGGATACGCTCCTGAATGAAGGCGCCCTGATCGATCGCATCCGGAACCAGCATGCCCGGGGTCAGCGCCGGACCGCTCGTCACCTTGGGGAGCGCCGCCGCGTTGTTGAAAGTACCGTTAGTGCAGCCGCCGCTGTTCGGGTCGTCAGAATCCCGAATCGGGTTGGCGGACGCCCACCACCCGCAGGCGTTCTGATAGCCTCCCAGAACGCTCACACTGCTTCCGCCGAGCCTGGTTTTGTTGTAGGCCCCGAGCACCAGGGCGCCGAACGTCCCGCCCTCGTTGTGCCAGCTGTAGAGCAGCGAAACGCGTGGATCGCTGTCATTGGTGCGCAGGTTTCTGTTGTAGGTCCCGGAGAGCGACAGCGTGTTGGGCTTAAGATCCAGCGGCTTGCGCGTGACGATGTTGATGGTGCCACCCAGCCCGCCTTCATAAAGACGCGCCTGGGTAGACTTGTAAACCTCGACGCTCCCCACCAGCTCGGGAGCGACCGTCGAGAAATCGAAGCTGCGGCCCGAATCGATCTGAGACGTCTGCCAGTCGGCGCTGGCGAAGGGCAGTCCGTCCAGCGTGGTCGAGATCAGGCGCGAATCCACGCCGAGGATCGAAACCTTCTCGCCTTCGGCGTAAGCGCGGTCGACCGTCACGCCCGGCAGGCGGGACAGCGACTCAGCCACGTTGACGTCCGGAAACTTGGTCACGTCTTCGGCCGTGATGACGTCGATCTGCGAGTTATTTTCGCGCTTCAGATTCAGTGAGTTCTCCATGCTCGCGCGGATGCCCCGGACGACGACTTCCTCCAGTTTGGGCGGCGGACCCTCCACTTTGGCCGGCGGACCGCTGGCATCCGAGTCGCTGCCCGACTGAGCGGCGGCATGCGACCCCGGAAAGATAACCAGTGCGGAAGCACTGACAAGAACAGCAGCTCGGACGTGTCGATCGATCTGAGTTGGCATGGCCCCCCCGGGCTTCATAGTTGGTTGAATTCGGCCCTCCTGGCGTAACGATAATACCACTCCTTTTCATGGTATTACTATGGTATTAATGTTGGGACGTCAAGGAAGCGGGCGAGCTGGTTTTTTATGGCTGCGGGCCGATTTGTTATAGGTCAACCGGGACTCGCGACCCTATAAGGAATTTCCTTAGGCGCAGCGGCTAGTGATCATGCTCGGGCCGGCGCGCGCGCCCGGATCTGCGCGCCCGCGGGGTCCGCGCAGCCGCTCAATCGGCCTAATCTTGACTTAAGACCATTGGGGAGCAGCGGCGGCATGGGGGTACTTGCCGCCCCTTTCGGGCAGCCGGGCCGGTGTCGTAGCGGCCATCGCTTCGCTATAATGGTATTATCGAGGCTTTGATCCTATGCCTAAAACCAAGAAGCCCGCTGCGGACACACGACTCAAGGATCTGATGCCGGAAGCGGACGACGTCACTCCCCGCTATCTGCAACTGGCGCGCAAGCTCGCCAGCGCCATTCAGGCCGGCGATTGGAAACCGAACGAAGTGCTGCCGGCCGAGCGCGAGCTGTGCGAACAGCTGAAGCTCTCACGCGTCACGCTGCGTCAGGCGCTCGATGCGGTCGCCGAGCAGGGCCTCATCTCGCGGCGCCAGGGTGCAGGCACGTTCGTGACGCCCCACATAGAGCATCTGCTCAGCAGTCTCATCAGCTTCAGCGACACGCTGCGCCGCAAGGGGTACGAGCCGGGCACGCAGTGGCTCGAACGTGATGTGCGTGCTGGCAACGCGGAAGAAGTCACCCGACTGGGACTGTCCCCGAATGCCCAGGTGTCCGTGTTAACCCGCTTGCGCAGTGCGGACGGGCGGGTCATCGCTTACGAGCGCTCGGTGCTTCCGGTGCGCGTACTGCCGAAGCCTACGGCCGTCGAGGACTCGCTGTACCGTTGGCTCGATGAGCAGGACACTCCGATCGTGCGTGCCCTGCAGTACTTCCGGGCGGCCAATCTCTCACGCCGACTGGCAAATTATCTCGAAATGCGTGAGGGCGAGGCGGTCCTGCGGGTGGTGCGGATAGGTTATGCGCGCGACGGATCGGCAATCGAGCTCTCGGACACGTACTGCCACCATGACTTTCATGACTTCGTCGTTGAGCTGAAGAGATGAGGCTCATTCGGACAGGCTCCCGTCAGAGCACCGCCGGCTCGACGTGATAGACCTGCGCTGCCGTCTCGCGCAGCGCCTGCAGCATTACCTGTGCTGCCGCAGAGAGATTGTAGCCGCGACGAGTGATGATCCCGAACGGGCCGATTTCCATTCCGAGCGCCCCGCTCAGCACCGTGAGCACGCCCGTTTCGCAGCAGTGCTGCACGGTTTCGACTGGCAGCGGCGCGACCATGTTGGTCGTGCGCAGCAGCGTCGTGACCACCGGTAGCGAGTCGGTTTCGACAATGTTCGCTGGAAACGGCAGGCCACGTTCGACAAATAGCGATGCGAGCTTATCGCGCACGAGGCTGCCGGGTGTCGGCAGAATCCAACCCTGATCGGCGAGGTCGTCGAGCCGCACATCGTCTCTGCCGGCCAGAGGGTGATGCGCGCCGGCGATCATTGCGTGCGGCTCGCTGGCCAAAGGCTCGAGAGTGAGTTCGTTCGCCTCGCTCGGATCCAGTACGCGCGCAACCAGCATGTCCAGATCAC
>Ga0307511_10002632_pt1 | contig 18729 bp, 14 predicted proteins | sample 13_EM_MG_FD_200266 | JGI IMG/M metagenome (GOLD analysis project Ga0307511, IMG submission 200266) | Populus trichocarpa ectomycorrhiza microbial communities from riparian zone in the Pacific Northwest, United States - 13_EM | ecosystem: Host-associated > Plants > Roots > Unclassified | place... | reverse complement strand
GATTGGTGAATGGGCTGGGCCCATTGCTCAATGGGCCGGTCATTAGTGCGATTGGTGAATGGGCCGTCCCAACCAGCAATAGCGTCCCATTGCTGACTGGGCCGTATTGCTGAATGGGTCAGAACACCACAGACCCTAAGAGTTCAGGGTAACTAATTATAATTTGCTCGAAATAAGGACTGTAGAGTTTCCGAAAGTCAAATATTCTCGTATAAACAGCATCATATCCACCCACCCTCACTCTGCACCCGTATAGTCTGATGCTTCACAAAATCTTTAAATTTATAGCAGTCAATCATTGTTCTCGCATATCTTTCCTCTTGCAATCACTTCTACCCCGCTGGTACGACATATGCGGACCTATTGCTAAAGGCTGCTAAATACATACGCGACATCTATTATATTAGGGTGTAAGTAGGGGTTATCAACAGACTCAAAGTAGTCTGACAATAGTAAGTACTCGGTATGCTAGCACTAAAATTAATCACTGCTAATTAGCTACTCTAATTACAATTTTAACTTACTCATAATACGCTATGCCACGGTTGAGCAATAGAACCAGAGAGCTCAAGCGGCCATATGGCAGCTCCTCCAATAATAAAGCTTGAAGTGGTAACTTGGGGATTTAGGAGCACGAATCCCATTTTGCTTAAGCTGTTTCGAGACCTTTGGGAGCTCTACCATTGGAGATAAAAAAAAATTGGTATTTTGTTCCTAGAGTGATATCGCCATAATATTGCTATGCTATGGAAGCTGACCGAGGATTATCTAGAGCACTCCTCGCACTCTTATGTCCACAAAGCTTCGTTCTGGCTTCGTGCAGACATGGTTACCCCTCTTTTGGAACAGAAGCCAAGTAGGAGGCAGGCTCGTCCATACCCCCGACCGCCTAAGAAACCAATATTATCCCATGGTATGGGGCAAGATTCCGGAAGTATTGCCAGCTTCTAAAAGAGGCAAGTACCTTCTGCTTTATTCAGCAATCATTCCAGTATTATTCCGCACTCAGGCTAGAATCACTCCACAAGATCACTCCACAAGCATTCCCGTGCTGTGGCAAAGTCACCAACGTTACAACTCCGTGTGTATGGCTTAAAAATAATTTAGCTTGATCGTTGGCATTACCCTGAACTGGATTTAGTCCATGTAGGCAAATCAAAAGATTTTAAGCGAATTGGGCTATTTGCGCTAGGGTTCCAGGCCTCAGCTTAAGATCCGACAAAACTCTCGTAGGAGTGCATGCCCAGCATGAGATGCGTGGGTGACACGGGTGATGCTTCGATGCTCTGGAGCTAGCGCCATCGCTAAGGCAAAGGTTAACTAGTTTTGGCCAGTAGATGAACCAGACTACAATAGTTGTCCTTTCCGAAAGACCCTAAACAGGCAGTATCTTAGAGGTACATGAGTTGCCTAATCTGACAGGCAGTTTTAGAGATTATTTGTGGGAGAAGACTGGAATAATTCCGGAATAACCTTGGGCATTTTTTCTTCTTTCGAGATCTCGGAATGTATTCCGACGGCTCACAAGTCGCACCTGTTACCCTGAGCTCTGTCCCATAAACCAGCAGCTTGTAGTTGCTTCATATGTTCTTGGAAGCTCCAAGTGGGGGAGGGTTGTGCTCGATATCGGTAAAGGCATAGTTTCGGTATGTATATGTCTGGCAGGTCATCAAAGCCCTGAGCAAGCCCACAATTTACACTCGGTGGCCTACTCCCGAAAGGCGTTCACAATTAGAGGCCCCTAATCGGCTCTTTAGAGACTGCACTGAGTTCCATGATTATTTAATCACGATTCTGCATGATAAGCCTACTTCTCATGCAAAAGTTCTATAGGCTCAATGTCAAAGTAGTCTGTGATTGGATCAGGCGGTGCATTGTGATAAGAATGGGGCATCATGCCGCTCTACAGCCGTCAAAGAGCCAAAGGTTTAAGAACCAATCTATATATTTTGAGCCCCATGAATACCCGTTTGTGGGTAAGGTTTATCCACTCCAACCACAAATTATTACTCCCAAAAGACTCAGGAGCTAGGGAGAGAGAAAACACAGCATCGCTCTCCATCTCTGTGAGAACGTTGGGCATGCATTTGAAGTGCTCAAGCCAGGTTCCCTTCACGAATGAGTCACTTCATAGATTTGTGCTTGCATGGTGCTTTACAATATTCTTCACAGGATGAGGGGCGATAAGTCACGGCTTGAAGAATTAACTATTCTAAGAAAGAACTGGAAAGAGTCGGGGGGCCAAACACAAGACTCGGAAGAACAAAATCTGCCTACCAATACCGCAGACACTAAAGTAGGGAAAATCCGGCAGGAAGAGCTCCGGGCTGGTAAACAACTGAACCCACTACCTCATTGACCACCCTATTTCGCTACCACATAGACCTCCTTATTCCGCTACTACATCAACCTCCCTACTCCTCCGCTACCACATCGACCTCCTTATTACTCCGCAGTACGACGGGTACCAGTAACCATAGCCATCATGTCCATAAAAGCTTGAAATTGCTTTGCTTGAGCCTCCGCATGTATCCTAGCAATCCGCTCTTCTGCTTCCAATCTCTCCCTCTGTATCCGCTCCATTGATTCCAATTGCCGCTCCATCCGCCGCTCTTCTGCTTCCAATCTCTCCCTTTGTAGCTCTCTCTTTACATTAGCCTGTCGCTCCTCCGATTTGAGCTCCATGGCAGCACGCTCCCCCAGGAATCTCTCAATTTCCCTCGACCTCTTCCTTTTCCCTATGCTACTCGGAGCGACACTAGAACCCCTCCGAGTTCTTGTGGTAGTTTCGGAGGGGGGCGGCTCTTCCCTTGTTCATACTTCATTGTTCATACTGTTGTTGCTCACGCTCTTGTTTGTTTTCCTATCAGGCTCTGCATCAGACCCTACAGCCGCTGCCTGTGCATCGGCAACTTCCAGGGTATCATCCCCGAGCTCGACTGGATTTTGGGAGGAGGAGGCATCAGCCGCTGGCTGGGAAGCTGCTAGACGTAAGGGGGTGTTGGCTGCTGGATGTGAGTGGGTGTTGACTGCTCGCTGGGTAGAAGCTATGGGCAGGATTGGGGTGCTATGAGGATGTGTCCCCCAGACCCCATCCAGGCGCCAGAAAAATGGGCACTTCTTCTCCAGCAAGGCCACGAACGATGGCGAACTATCCTCAGGCTTCGAACCAGACCCCGACCCCCCCCCCAACTTCCGGGCCTCCTTCCAAGCCGCCCTCATGTTTTGAACCTTCTCCTTGACCCGTTTCAATGTGATCTCGTCATGATCCGCAAACACCTGATCTTTGACCTGCTTGTGCCACACGGATTGCTTCCTCTTTAAGCTCGCCTCATTCTCCTCCATCCACCCCACGAGCAGCTCCAGCTCTTCCTGGAGCCATCGTCGTGATCGCTCAGTCATATTTTTAATACAGACGTTGATGTGACCTGAAAGCAATTGTAATGCGAAATTTAACAATTTTAGGAAACTGGAGAGTGGCAGAACGATTTACGAGTAGTATGGTCAATTACAAGTACTTAAGGAACGAATTTCAATAACGATGGTAGCCAATCAGTGGTGATATATTTTAGTGCTGGCGTTGCCAAGGCCTTAAATTGTCCCCCTATTTGTAATTATAACGAGCTGAAATTGTATTACAATTGCACTGACGTCAACCTCACCGTTGCAACTGTGCAAACCGACAGATGACTGAGTGATCACAAATATGGCTCAAGGAAGAGGGAGCGATTTAAGGGCATGCCGAGATATATATAAAGACGTTACAGATTGGGTGTTTCTAGAGCATGAGAGATCTAGTCTGGTGAAGGGATCACTCTATATTGCCTCAACCAGTAGGTATTCCCAAATTAATAAACCCTGCACGGTACTGTACGTAGGTATTGAGGCACCACCCTTCCATGTGCTTGCCAAACAATACTTGGAAATTAATCCTAACTATTCAAGAGTGAATTTGCGGGTATTCCACTACCAAAGGCATTTGCACTAGGGCCTACTACGATGGATACTAGTACTACGTCTAGTACCGGTATGTACTGTATAGTATACACCTTCCCTCACTGACATCAACCTCCAGGATGAAATTCTTTGAATGAACTTTGCAACCAGAGGACCTCCGACGTCGGCTTTTGCTTTAATTGATGGAGCGCGAGCTCAATAGCACTTCTATCTATTTTTTATTCTTTATTGATTGAAACTACAAAATTCCCCCAAAGGTAAAGTTTTCTGAACTTTCGACCCAAAATCCGGGCGATTTTGCTCTGAGTGCCTATGTGGCAACAGCCCCAATTTACATTGGCCAGCTCCACCCACACCAATTCTCAGAGATTCTACGAGTTTCCACTGCGGCTGAACGCTTGTCACAACAACAGTTGCCTAGCAACCATTGCCAAAACAACCCGATCCCTGTAAACAACAAACAAACAAAACCAACGCGAGTATCAACTCTCACTCATTTATATTTCACAAATTATAAACTCAAGTCTCGTTGATACCAGCCATGGTCAGACCTCCGAAAGGAGTAATTTTCGGTCCCTTTACCAATTGGGGAGCTGGAGGAAGAAAGGCACTATTCGAGTATGATTGTGAAGGAGGAGTCAAGAAGGTCAAGCAGTTCGTGCTTGAGGACATCTTTAACTGGAATGTAATCACAAGGTTCACGGATTTAAAGGGGCCAGAGAGGTTAACCACAGCTCAAAGAACCATCACCAGGTATGAACAAGTGACAGAGGAGGACGGCAGCTGGGACGAGAAGATTATGAGCATGGAAAGACTTGGTAGGGCGGAGGAGGAAGTCATCCGTATTTCTGATGAGACGACGACGGAGAGGGCCATTGAAATCTTGGAAAGAAGCTATTTAATCCAAGATGCCACTCTCCACGAGGACTTCGATGAGGCGTCTTGCCAATACGAGCAGCAAGACTCGGCAGATAATGTCTTGGAAAGAATAGTTGTCGGAGGAAAAACAGCTATTCTCAACACACCCAAATATCATGCAATGATTACTCCAGCGGTTCCCATGACTTCAGCAGAAATCATGGAGAAAATAGACGAAATCCTGGAGGACTTGGAGGATGAAGTCTCGGACAACGAGGCAATCAGGAGGAAGACAAGGAGAAACGAGAAGAAACCAGCACCGGCAGGTACCTCGTTAGAAACTCTGAACTGAAAATACAGTATGAATCTTTACGAACCGGCAGTACCAAGGCCGACGGCAGAGATTGTGAGCAATCTCTATCAGACAACCCCTCCACACTGGCAGTTGGATGGACCTGAGGAATGGGAAAACGAAGATATTAAGGGAACAATCAAGTACGAGAAAAGGACGGTCCTGGACTGTCAAGGTTTGGAATCAGACTTCTCGGACATGTCGGATGATGAGGACGCCCCAGCACCGTCACGAAATCCAGGACCCCTCACGGTAAAGTGGACACCAGCTCTAAATTCAACCTGTGAGGCAATCCCCGAGAACTATTTCATCCCTACAGGGTTGAAATATGAGGACGTGAAGGACATCTCCATGACGGCTCCACCAGGGCCAGAAACCACCAAGAAGGCAGATACAGGCTTGAACACCAGCAAACACGCCATCCCCAAGGCGGATAAAGCATTCGTGGAACAAGCAGTGAAGGAAGCCATCCAAAAGGCGGAGAGGATCTTTAACGAAAAAATAAAGAAACATCTACCAGCCGAGGATGCTGAGATGACGGAGGAAAAAAAGAAGGTCAACAAGATATCCTGGAGGGAAGTAAGGGACCCGAGGACGAGCTACCAGCTAGCAATAGCCATTTTAGCCGTACAAGAAAGTATCGATTCCATCAACAACATCGAAAAGTCGGACTTGTGGTGGGGATCCAGGGCGGAAAACTCAACGGCTAAACTCACGATACGAGCTATGGGTGACTCGATCAAGTATGGCATGACTAAAGATGGGAACAAGGAAAAGGCAAACGGCTGGACCCCGTTAAAAAAGGAGGCAGAGGCAAATAGAACGGTAACTCAAATGTTGGATGTTGCCAGGGCAGAGCTAGCATGGATACAAGCGTGCCAGGATCGAGACGGAGAACTCGGTAATATCAAGAGCGATATTAGCTCGATCAAGAACCAGCTTCCCCTTTTACTAGCGTCAAATGGAATTGGCAAGGTCGAGGAGGTAAAAAGAGCGGATAGAATCAAGGCCCCAAGAGTAACGGAGGTATCGGAGGACAAGAGGAAATCCACCGAAAAAAGGAAGATCACGGCAGAGGCAAAGAAGTTGGCGGAAGAAGAACAGAGGAATATGGAGGAACAGGAAAAGGCGTCGGAGTTGGCAAGACAGGAAAGGGTAAAGATGGAAAAGGAAAACGTAGTCATCAAGGATTGCGAAAAACAAATCGAGATACTGGCAAAGAAGGACTGGAACTCTCTCTCCTCAGAAGAGTTGATGAAGCTAGGATCAGACATAAAGACGGCCAAGGACCTAGCAGACAAGATCAGGGCCGAGAGAGAAATAGGAAAAGAGGCACAGGTAGGAACAGAGAAAACGGTAATTTCAGGAATGGTCCATAAGATGGTAGAACTCCGGATGATTCATACTGAAAAAATGGATGGCTGGTCAAAGACGACCCTGATGGGAGCCATGATGGAAATCAACAAACTCCTCTGAGAGGATGGAATCACCGAAAACCGCATCCCATGGGTAGCAAAGGCGACCGGTTACGACAGGAAGGCTGGCATGGAATCGGAATGGAAGATCAGCAAGATAAGGGAAGATATGACTGAAATCGAGGTCTTCAAAAGAGTTAACGCTTGCCTCGTTGGGTTCTTTGCAGACAGGAATGACTACCAGAAGGCTTGGATCGGCAGAGGAGGTACGATCCCCTTGGTCGCCCCCTCAGCACCCTCGGACCAGATTAAGGTAAGGAAGGAACTTGAGTGGAACCTCAAGGAAGAAAATAAAAAAGTCAAGTTCAGAGATAGACTCCCAAGGAAGTTTGGAAGTTACAGACCGACTGGCTTTGTATTCGAAGTCGAGAACAAGGAGGAGGCTTTGAAAGTCATCAACAGTGGCATCAAGTGGAAAGGGGCCACAAGGAAGGTCAACTTTTGGGATAAGGACATGGAAGAGGCGGAAAAGAAAATAGGTTTTGAAAAGGTACTGACCGGACCAAAAGGAAAAGCCTCTGACTGAAAGAAGCAAAAGAAGTCCTTACCACCCTCGTCATCATCCAACTCCGACACACCCAAGACCAAGTCTGGGACCTCCAAGACAACGGTACCCATCGCACCAGCTGGAAGAACAGGTAGATATGACCAAGCTATCTACAAGCAGTCCCAAGCGGGAGCTAGGAGAACAGGAGGAGGGTCCGGAACCCAAACACAAACACTCGGGGGACAGACCAAGCCATGGAGTATGGTCCAATGCTACACTTGCGGACAGTTTGGACACATCCAAAGAAACTGCAACCCAAAAACCCGGGAGACAGCTGGGAAAATTCAAGGGGTTAACAAGAGGCCTGGAGAGGATAACAAGACCTCCGAAAACCCGGCAAAAAAGACCTCTGGAACGGTTGCAGAACTGGATGACGAAGGATTTGAAACGGTAAGGAAAATGAAGAAGGGAAATAGGAAGGGAGAAGTGAAGGTAGATATCATTCAGAGAATGGGACCCAACCCGAGAATCTCTGAAATGACCAGCGATGACGTGGGAACAGGATACGATGAACTAACCAAGCTCCTACCCCCATTCAAGAGCGACTGGTCAGACGATACACCGATCGCCGGCCCAAGCCAGTTCTAAGGGCCTCCCCGTGGCTTACCAGAATGTAGTAGGGCAGTGCGAGGGTACTCATACGTTTCTGGAATGGTGTAAAAAGAGGAGGATTGATATTGTTTTTGTCGGAGAAGCATGAGTGGATAAGAAAGGGAATGGGACACAATCCCACCCCACATATACATTAGGCTCGAAGGTGAAAAAGGGAAAGAGAAAAATGGTCTATTGGAGGAAGAAGTTGGACGGGGTGGTGAAGGTTATTAGAGAAGATAAGAGACTAGCTTTGGTGGAGGTGTGGGGCCACAAGCTAGGAGGAATTTACGCAGACGGAAAGTCGTCAGGGGGGAACTGGAGGGAGTGGCTTGAAGGACTGAACGAAGCTGATTGCCTAGTTGGAGACTGGAATGCGCACAACCAAGCATGGGACCCCCTCAATGAAGACGACACACGGGGAAAAGTAATGGAAGAATGGATGGCAGAAAAAGGCTTTGAGATCGGAGGGGAGTATGATGGACCAACCTGGGAGAGAATAGTCAATGGACGAAGACAACAAAGCCGGATCGACCTCTTCATTAGCAGAGGACCCAAGAATTGGCAGAAGGTCAAGTTGGACAAATTCCTTTCAGATCACTGGGCTATCATGGCGGAAATCGACTGGAATGGGAAGTCGAAGGAGGTTTTACAGGAAAAGATTGATTGGGATATCTTGGGGGGTGAGCTACACATGGCAGAGGAAGACGAGGAAAAAGGAGACTTCCACTGGTATAACCAACTGGAGGGTAACACCCCATATGAAAAACTGAAACTGCTCCGACAAGCCTGTTCCAGTACCATGAGGATCACCGAAAAATCCAAAAGGTGGTGGGATGAGGAATTATCGGACCAGCTAAAGATCATGAGGGATGCTAGGCGAGGGAAAAGGTCAAACCGGAGCTTAGACCAAGCAGCAAGAATCAAGAGATGGAAGACAGAGAAGGATAAGATGAGAACGTTGGTGAGGACAAAAAAGAAGGAATGCTGGCAAGCTTTTTGTGAAGAAAACGGGGAAAAGGATCCGTGGGAAATCGTCAAGTGGGCTAAGGACCCATGGCATCTCAAAGCCACAATGGGAGACTTAACAGATATGGCAGGAGTACCTTCCAAAACGGATAATGAAAAGAAAAAAGGCCTGATTAGAGACCACTTCGGGTGGAGAAACAAAGGCAGGAAAGTTGATGAGATAGAGGAAGAAAGAGAAAGATACCCGGGGCTGACTGGTATCAATCAAGAAAAGATGGAGGAGTTAGTGAGGAAAGCCCTAGCCGGAACGTCCAACAAGTCAGCGCTTGGACTGGACGGAATCGGGTACAAACTTATCAAATGTGTACTCGACCTCAAGCTAGGCTCGGAGCTCATTCGAGAAGTGGCGGAGAACCTGATAAAAGGGAGAATACCGAAAGAATAGCAACACTCCAAGGTAGTCATGATCCCGAAACCAGGGAAGGACCATAGCAAAACGAAAGGCTGGCGACCTATCAACCTAATCAATTGCATCGGCAAGTTAGGCGAAAAGGTGGTAGCAGACAGACTCCAAGAGTCAGGCCTACTACACAGACACCAATTCGGATCGGTCAAAGGCAGATCGGCCACGGAAGCAGCTTTGAGGGTGGTTACGAGAGCTCAGAGATGTATGGCGGCAGAGGGTGCGGTCGGATGGAATTTCTGGGATATTAAAGGAGGATTTCAAAATGTCAGAGAAGAAGACGTGATACGAGAACTAGAAAAGTCGAAAGAAGGCAAGAAGTGGATACCTTGGGTTAAAGAATTCTTCTGAGCAAGGGAGTTCGAGTTGGAATGGGATGGGAAGATACAGGGAAAAGGAAAAACGAATATCGGAGCACTACAAGGATCACCCCTCTCACCGGTGATCTTCCTCATCTGGATGGCGCCGATAATTACCAAAATGGAGAAAACGCTGAAAGCCAAATGGCCATCCTTCGACCTAGAACTCCCATCGTACGTGGATGACTTACACCTAGGGGTCTCGATATGGGATAAAATCAAGGCACGAGGAATAAATATGGAAGGAATACTGGACGAGGCGGACAAGATAGTAAATAGGATAGCTGCGGAGAATCATCTTCCCCTAGAAGACTCAAAGCACGAAAAGCTAGTCCTACGAAATAAGAGAAGGAAAAAAAATAAAGAGGTGAAGTGGGTAAAGTGATTAGGCATAATCATGGATGAAAGCCTGACCTTCAAGGAACATTGGAAAGCCCGAATCAAGAAAGCACGAGTCGTACTCGCACAATTCAACGGGTTAGGAAATTCCCAGTGGGGGATCAGTGCCACCAGCTGGAGGCAGATCTACACCGGGATGATCCGAGCAATAGCCCTATAGGGGTCGGAACTTGGTTGGAGAAGACAGAGGGATTGGGAAAAAGAGTTCGAGCACCTGCAGTACCAAGCCCTGAAGAAGTGTGTCAACGCGACCCACGGGTCCAAAAAAGAGCTGGTCAGTCAGATTGCGGGAGTGGAATCTCCGAGAATGGCATTGGATGCAGCACAAGCCAGACTCATGGGAAAGATTATGCGGGACACTACCGCACTTGGAGATTTGATGTTCGAGGATGGGAGTAGTAGGAACATGAAAGCTGGAAGAGAATGGGATGACTTCGGGCAAGAATACACTGTCAGTCCAGATGGATTCACCTCCGTCTTGACAGCGATTCAAAGCAAGGCAGGAGTATTGAAAGAGGAGGGTCATGAGAGGATAAGTTATGGGGGGAAGGTGGAAAAAACGGAAGTACCAGAGGTTAAACTCCAGGCCCAAGCAGATTCAAAGGCAGAGGTATGGATGGAAGCCATCAACCAAGCCAGGGAACTCTACAACGCTACGGGGATATACACCGACGGAAGTATGAACGAGGATGGCATGGTGGGAGCAGGGTGGCATGTTGAAGGTAAAAACCAAGGAGGAGCAACACTAGGGAAACTAGCAACAGTATGGGATGGCGAGGTATGCGGAGTGAGGGGGGCACTAGAGAACGCACCAAGCAACTCCAATGTATTAATCTTATCGGACTCACAAGCAGCGATCGCAGCAGTGAAGAAGGCAGGATGCACAGGAAAAGCAAGGACCAACGACCTCAAATTAGTGTTGATGGATATCAAAGAATGGCAAGCCAGGCTAGGACCAAATGCAGTTTCGTTCGGATGGGTTAAGGCTCATAATGAATTATTCGGTAACAAGAAAGCAGACCGACTGGCAAAAATGGCCACACAATTATATCCGGAAGACCCCCAGATCAAGGAAGGGGGGCTGAAACAGGCATGGAGGAAGAGGAGAGAAGAAGAAAGAAGAGTGAAGGGAACGGGGATGGGAAGAGTAGTGAGATGGAACAGGAAGGCAAGAGTTACCTATATCCAATGTCGCACCGGGAAAGGCAATCTATAAGCCTGGCGCCACAAGATCGGAAAAATAGACAACCCTGAATGTCGGACATGCGGAAAATATGCGGAGACAGGCAAGCACGTAGCCTTAGTCTGTACGCATGGAGAAGATGTAGGATGAAGGTGGAGCACATGGGAAGATATGGATGACAGGGCGAGGTGGGCTAGGAAGGAAAAGGACAAGGAGGGTTTTTACACGGTGGATCTAGTAGAGACGTTCTTCTCTAAGATCGACCTGGGTTAATTCCGGTTCCGCGTAGTTCTATTTGTGTTTGTCAGGGGAGGGCCGGAAAGGGGCGTGGAGGCGGAGGCATACTTCTATTAGGGGATGGACTGGAAGAGGGTGTGGCGGCGGAAGAGGGGTATTTCCTTAGACATTTCTTTGGCTTGGAAGGCAGGACGTTTATGTAGCTCGTTTTCCCGTGGGTGTACCGAACCTTTTAAGGGGAGGGAACGGGGGCGCCGCATAGCCTTAGGCTGATTAGGTGTATAGACTCCAAAAAAAAAAAAAAAAAAATTCACCTTCCCTGTACTAGGTGTAACACAACTTCACAAACGAACTCTTACCATGAAAATTTCAAAGGACCAGCTTCCCTACATGACTTACGTCCTTGGACCTACCGGTAGTAAATTCAATAAAACTTCTGAAATGGGACAAAGTATGAGGACCCAAGTACTGTGAGTCGGTGCTATGTGCACATAGGCTTTTCAGACCACATTTTTGGTCAATCATACCATACCGGTATGTACTGTATAGGCACGCTATTGGGGCTCAATGTGACGGCTACATAATCGGCATTTCCGGCCATTCTAGCACAAATTTCAACGACGATGGCAGATCTACAAGGAAACATCATGTCTCGGAAAAGCGAATTCGAAGGTATCTGAGGCTAGTAATGTTGCCCTCTAGAACTAGGCCTTAATCTAATGATGTACATTTTGGGGGAAGATAATCCATGGCGTGGCAGAGGGTTCAAACTTTACCAATTGAATTGATTCTCGCTGAGAGGTAGCCGAGTCCAGCACTTCCTTAGGCTTCGGCTTATATGAAGTTCATTTAGCCACTATATTACCTAGGTAGCCATTGAGAGTTTGAGGGTGCTTTCGGTGAGTACTACATGAAAACATATGAAAGCTATCCCGATGGCAAAATGTAATGTAACATTTAGGGCAAACGCACACACATACATAGATATGAAGTACCAGTATGCCTAGTATCTTGATCAATGATCAACCCTGCTCAGGTGAAAAGTATAGATATCCTCAATGGTCTGCCATATTAAGTGTCAGCGAGCGATATCACTTTTGCCATATGACGGCTTCACCGCTAACAAGAGTTCTATTGAAGATTGGATTGGGGTTTCATTATAATCTATGAGCGTCCCTGGTAATTCTATGCTTGAAAGAATCTCATGAAGGTCACAAAACCAATATCAATAGATGCCACAAAACCATACCAAAAGAGTGCCTACTAACATATGTCACCGGAAAGGTACCGTCCATCACCGGGATTACGCTCAAGCACGATTTCAGCGCATCTCCACACAATTCAACTATTTTTAGGCTAAAAGGGCTCAAAGACTAGGGATACATTATATAGGTGTGAATTGCTACTGGAATTATCTTAGGAAAATACATACATGTTGGAGGTTGCTCTATAGATGTCGGGCTATCTCATCCTTTACCATCGACACGGATAGATTGCATGAGATTGAGCCTCACTGTCCGTTGAGCTTGACTATATTGGTCTCGGTATGACTAAATGTCGCTTAATATAGTTTACTGGTGTGGTCAGTTACGGACCTATGCGCAGTCCTCCCGCTGCTTTTCGCTGCTGCGGCATGTTTGGTCCCAGGAAGCAAGTGCTGCTTCATTTGATGGATCAATCCAGCTGCTGCCACAGTGCGGATTCTTTCAATTTTAGTAACTCCTCCTACCAGTCTGTGGGTACAGGTCTACCTATAGGTCATTGGGACTAGTCTTCGTAGTTTTTTTCTCATACTTTCTGTGAATTTTTGGCTTGATTGTTCAAGACAGCAGGTGCAGATCCCAGCACGGAGATAGAAATAGTGAGAAATGTTGGACCCTATTACCCTGAACTTTCCCCCACCTAAGAAAAATCTAGCACAGAAAACCGAGCAGCATTTAAAGTCGCCGTATCTCAACCTCTGAGCTTCTCTTAACCCTTCGTCACAATTCGAGCTCTTTGGGCAGTATCCCTGCAACTATTTCATCCTCCCCGCCCTCCTCAACGTCTCAGACTCTATAAGTCGGAACTAATACAAATGTTCCTCTCATCTGATCACACCCTCTATCTTTGCCCCTCATTGCCCTCGCCTTCCTCATATCCCCACCTCTCTCACTTCCATCTACATCATCTTCTCATTCCCCAAACCTTTTCCAACTTCCCCCTCAACCAAACCCCAATGTGCTGGGGATCGTCCGCTGTGTAGCATAGACAACGCTGTCCCCCATTCAGTGACCCACTCATACAGCCCATGCTCTTCGACGACCCAAATTTGTCTTTCCCTCCCTCGAACCTAGTGAGAAGTAATCATCCTACTGATTATAAATATGAAAATGGTGTAAAAATAATGTCTATTTTAACGGGGAAGGTTGTTTCCTATGAAATTAGTTCATGACGGGAGAATTCTAGGTACGAGTCTGGTCTGTGGTAGACGTGGTAGACAGAAACAATGCAACAAGCTTCAATCAAGGCCGCGCTCCAGATCCCTTCCGCTACCATGCACTAGCCATGATGCCTGGCAATCTCCCTAAACTACAGGAGCACACCATCGATTTCGAATTGCGAACGGCAGAAAGTTCGAAAGAGCAAAAAGCTTACCAGAGTCGGGAGGTGCTAGGGGATCCACATAGGTATTAGGGGAGTCCGCAGAATAAATGCTGTCAAGACTCCATGGCTACAGAATATATGGATCTCAAATAAATAAATAAAAGTCCTAAACTTGGAATGACACAGAAGTGTACGGATTGCTCTGGCTATTATTTATGAGCTAAAATTCTGAGCCTACACAAGAATCCCGTCCGTAAATACCGGACAACACCCTTACAAGGATAAGTGTGTATAAAAAGATATCTCTCCGAATGATAACGAAATCTGAACACCAACAATCGGCACAGAAACACTTAAAAGTAATGCGTCATACCAATTATAGGAACGATGATTTGCAGAATTTAGGGCACCGTTGGCAAAAGCAAGATATAGGTGCGGCGAATTTGGACTAATCACGAACAAATTCCAGCGTATCTGCGTTTCCAAATGCCCTCCGATATCCACATCGCACCCTTCCCGTCGTTCATGGAGCACGCCGAAGGCAAGAGAGCCCAGGATCCGAGTTCACCGGATGTGGAACTTGTCACCTCCACTCCAGATACACGGCCAGCCATTTGTGTGTGCTAAAATTCTTGCTTTGTTGAGGGGATTCGCGATTTTCCAAAATATAGCAACCTCAATCTTGCTAGGCCGTGTGGCATTTGCTCATCAAGTAGACCTTCGCATAGCACTACGTACAACCTATAGTGGAACTTCTCCCTCGTCAAATAATCTCTCCAGGTGGTCTCCCGCGAAGTTTCACCAAGATTATGAGAACTCCAAACCGAGATCGGAGAGGTTCGGGGATATAATTTCTGCCAATGATCCACTCAGGGTCCATGTTCAGCACCTCGTTACCAAGGTTTTGCGGCCCTGTTTTCGTTCGCAATTGCCGGCCTTGCTTAAACATAGTGACAGGAATAGTCAATTTTGTCTCATTCGGAAATTCTCTCAGTTGTAAATCCACAAGATTCTTTGGCGGTATGAAAGGGATCCCAAATCTGAGATGTAGCTCTCCAAGTCAATTCTTGACAAGCGAAAGTGTCTTCACCAGCTGCTACAGGCATGCAATTGGCATTTTACTCTGTATTAAGGGATCCGGGCGTAGACGAGTTTCTGCAGGCTGGTACAATCCAAAAGCAGACGCACTATTTCTTTATGCCATTCGGTCATTGGAAGACTAAGGTCTGCCTTGCTTTGCCCGATGGTGAGTGTATTAATGTATTTTTGAAAACCACACGTAAGCCTAGGGGTATATAGAAGGTCAAGAGCTTTGATGCTGGGAATTCGAAGATGGCTAAAGCATTGTTGGGGAACCCCCTCTCGGAGGATTATCCACAGGCGTCGACATGTATGCGCGAGAGACCAAACTCTCCACAGTTGTATATGTTCTGACCGATACGCCAATCTCGACGATTTGGCAATCGGTCGACCGATTGGCCAACCGGGCGCTATTTACAGTTCGGTTGACCGCACCACCAATTTTGCACAGACTGTCGTTAGCGCGACCAATATTGCTGAATAGTTCAACCGAACCACTAATAAATGCATGCAATAAGTTACGCATGCAGCATAAATCTATTGCTGAATCGTTCAACCGAACCACCAATAAATGCATGCAGTCGGGCTATGATAAGTGACGCCTGCAGCATAAATCTGTTACTGAGTCGAACCACAAATAAGTGCATGCAACCGGACTACAATAAGTTACGCGTGCAATATAAATCTATAGATGAATTGTGCAACCGAACCACCAATGAGTATATATAACAAAAAAGGAAAGAGACGAATATGTATGTGTAAAAGTGGCATCATTCTGTTTTTAGTTTTTATCAACTCATTACTCGCATGCATAGTATCTAGGGTATGACATGGGAATGCATCTCCAGGTGGCGACCCAGCAGGATGATCTAGCCCCTCGACCATTCCAGTTGCCCCCCGTTCAAAACCTTCGTTAAGTCCTGGAATCTCCTGGGATGCAGGTGATGTCAAATAGGAGACCTGGCATAGTTTACATTAATAAGCTCATAACTAGAGTAGCTATAGCCAGCGAGTGGCAGCAAATATACATAGTTCAGGTATTAGAATATATACGAGTGGTTCGGGCAACACTAACATTAATTAGCCATGACCTGTGTTGCAGGTAATAGAAAATATCCTTAAAGTTATTAGTAAAGATCTGGAGGAAAAGAGTAGAATATGAGATTGACAGTTCGGAACTGGTTCGGTTGCACAATTCAGCTATAGACTTATGCTGCATGCGTTACTTATCGTAGCCCGGCTGCATGCATTTACTGGTGGTTCGGTTGAACGATTCAGCAATAGATTTATGCTGCATGCGTCACTTATTGCATGCATTTATTGGTGGTTCGGTTGAACTATTCAGCAATATTGGTGAATCGGTCGCGCTAACGACAGTCTGTGCAAAATTGGTGGTTCGGTCAACCGAACTGTAAATAGCGCCCGGTTGGCCAATCGGTCAGAACATATACGTTGCCATCCCCGCTTTTCAGATCGGAGGTGGTCATCAGAATAAGCTCCGCAGGGAGATCATTTAAGGTCCTCCTTCCGCCATTGGAGGACGTCCATGTTGAACTCAACTACTGAACCCAATTGCAAAGGTTTCTGAGCGGCAAATCGACTGAGGAAAAGTTCTGTCGAGGAGACTGGCTCCGAATTGCTCCTCCCTCATTGGGTATCGAGGGAGAAGGAAATCTGGTTTGGAAGAGCATAGCTACGTAAATCAGATGGAACAATTGTGGAGGTCCTTGACAATTTGACTTTTCATTACCCTGGACTTTATTCAGGTGAAAGTTAAATATATGGTAGTCTGATTTGGTAAGGCCTAGGGATTATCGAGCTTGTGTGGTAATCAGTTTGTCAATACCTCGAGACATTTGCATTGCATGCTTCGAGAGATTGTAATTGTTCCCAAGGTAATATGAATCCCGTGCCTGGTAATATGTCCCAGGCCTAGTATTGTCATTGCTACTTAAGCACTAAGTACTCTGTTATCTCGTAGATCTCGTATTTACACTAGGTTTCTTCCAACAAAATTTTTTTTTCAAGAATTGCCTGCTATTATTATGATACAAATATCGTATCCGAAACCGTTGCGGTAATTTGTGATAGTTAACCATGTCGAGGGTCAAAGTAACATCGACCTCCCTTTGTGGTGTAGTTGGTATCACACCCGGCTGTAATGGAATATCTCCTTGCGGAGCACCGGTTGGTCACCAGTTCGACTCTGGTCGGAGGGATCATATTTTTTTTCATTACTGCATTTGTCCCCACTGTCCATCGACATATGCACACACCCAAAAACCTATTTCCCATCCTTGGACGCCTTGCGCTGAGCCAAGGGGTTTATCCTATTTAGTACAATTGAAGGGGTCTCTGGAAGTGCATCCATAACAGTATATACCATCGGTGCCCTGCAATATTAATGAATGTTGAGCAGCTCACTCCACTGCTTGTTCTTTGTAGCCAGGAGAAGTAGCCCGAGATAATTCACTTGACACTCGGGGAGCTTGATTCCGGCAGACAAGAAGCTGTCATGTTGATTGCCTCCAGTGCTAATATTAATATCCCACTAGTCAGCAAATCCGCAATTAATTCTGGCTCAACCTCACAATAAGGGAAGAGAACTTGGTTCAGTTGTGTGCCCCTTCACACGCAGGCCCTTAAAACAAGAGCGGGAATACCACTAGCTGTACAACCAGTACATAACTCCACCACGCCCAGTTTCTTCGCACCAGCATGCCCAGCCTCTCCACCTTCCACGCTTCTACCCCCACTTGCCTCTTCTTCCTCTTCGAGTACAGCCGTACTAGCTATAGTAGTCCGCTTTGCCGGCTCATAAATCTCAACCCGAAATCTCCTTGTCACGCCCCGAGAATAATCCCTCCAGGATGCCGGCTTGCTTGCTCCACGGAGGAGATGTCTCGGGGGATGTGCATGACCAGTACCATCTCCGGTGGTGATGGTATCGGAGATGCTGGTGGAGGGAGGTGGTGGAAGGGAGGTGGGACTGAAGTTATTGGATGTGATGGTCGGGGTGGTAATCATTGCTTTGCGGGGTGGAGTTTGTGGTGCAGTGACCAGAGCCGATTGCCGGTGTTGTGGTACCGGTGACACCGTTTTGGGGGGTGCTGGACTGCAAGTTAGCGGAGCTGGTGGAAATAAGGAAAAAAATGACGATAGAGGTATGGTGGGTTGGGTTGGGGAAATGGTGGTTTAGAATTACTTAAGTACCATCGTGAGCTGCGGGGAGTTCGTCACTGTCTCTCATCGCCATCTCCGAATCTGAGCACCGACATTCAGATCCTCAGCCCCAAAAACTACTAATGATCCTGTGGCGTTCGATAGTAACGGCGTCGCTAACGTGATATTCGTTGCAGCGTTGTTGGGGTTCGAACCCACGCTCGAACCGCGATCGGATCGATGTTGTGGCATGCTTAACTTTGAGGTAGCACAAATAAGGCAACCACGCAAAGGACAAGGCTACATAAAATACATCAAGTATCGCTACTCCTCCTTATAAATTTCTTGTTAATATAAATATCTTATAATGACATAAATTTGGACCGGGACTCCATGAAAGTATTCATTGCTCTTAAGTTCATAACCTCGCTTAGTACCGTGTAAAAGCAATATTGCTGCCAAGACCGAATATAAGGTATTGGTAGAGCGCTATACCAAATAAGCGACTCAA
>Ga0307511_10002631_pt1 | contig 18733 bp, 21 predicted proteins | sample 13_EM_MG_FD_200266 | JGI IMG/M metagenome (GOLD analysis project Ga0307511, IMG submission 200266) | Populus trichocarpa ectomycorrhiza microbial communities from riparian zone in the Pacific Northwest, United States - 13_EM | ecosystem: Host-associated > Plants > Roots > Unclassified | place... | reverse complement strand
ATGACCGGCAATTTCTCCGACTCAGAAAACCCCCTCGGCTCCCGTGACAACTCGCTGGCGGCGCAGCAGACCGCCAGTCTCACCACGCTCCGCGAGCGGCTCGTCCGCGAGGCGAACGCGTCAGACGCGAGCCTGTACATCGTCGACACCGAGGGATTGGAAACGCTGAATGCCACCTCGGATCTCGATCAGCGTCAAAGCAACGCGCGTGTCTTCGGCCCGATCAGCGGCACGGTATCGGTTGTCGGCGGTCCGCTCTACTGGATGGCTCGCGAAACCGGCGGGCGCATGTTCACCGGCAACTTCGTCGAGCGTTCGCTGCGCGACTTCGACGTCAGCTCTTCCGATTTCTACTCCCTCGGCTACCAGCCAAATCATGGTTCGGATGGGAAGTACCACACCATCGCCGTCCGCCTGAAAAAGTCCGACCGCGCCACGCTCTCGTATCGCACCGGCTACTCCAGCGTGGCTGTCGAACAGCAGCTCGCGCGAGCCATGACTTCGACGATGGCTGCCGAGATCCAGCCGTCGACGATGCCAATCACCATCGCCGCCGGTCCCGCCGTTCCCGAAGGTCCCGGCGCAGTGATCGTCCCGATCGTCGCGTCGGTACCGGCCAGTCAGTTGCAGTTCGTGCCGGGGAGGAACGACCTGGTCGCACGCGTCGATTTCTTCATCTCCGTTTTCGATGAGCGCGGACACCTCGTCACCACCTTCCGCTCCGTTCGTGAGGCGCGCGCGAAAGCGGGCACCGAGGGCGCAGGGAACTTCGTCGAGTCCGAAAAAATGCGCCTGGGCTCGGGCAAGCGATATCGCATCGTCGTCGCTATCCACGACCAGGTTAGCGACGCCGTTGGTATCAAGTCGCAAGTCATTCGATTCTGACAAGGAGGCCTATGTGCGTCGCTCGATTCCATTCCTCGTCCTTCTCCTGGCTGCGACGGCGCAGTCACAAAACCTCACCGAGAAAATCGACGTCTCTCTCGTGAACGTCGACGTCACGGTCACCTCGCATGGCGCGCCCGCGCGCGGGCTCACGCGCGACGACTTCGAGGTGCTCGAGGACGGCATCCCGCAGTCGATCACGCACTTCTATGCGATCGAGAACGCGCGAGAGAAGACCGCTGCCGCCCAAACTGCGGCGCCGACCGTCGCCGCTCCGGAGCCGGCTCCGGTCGACGAGCGCTTCCGCCGCAAGGTGCTCATCGTCATCGACAACCGCCACATGTCGCGCCACAACCGCGACGTCGCCCTGCACAACATCGAGCAATTCATCAACGATCGTTTCGACAGCGGCGCCTACGACTGGTCGGTTGCGATGATCTCCGACGGCGCGCATCTGCTTCTCCCGCTGACCTCGGACAAAGCGCGCATCCATGCCGCGCTGGGTGAGATTCGCGCCGCCATGGCCGGCCGGGCCATGCGCGACATCTATCGCATCGAGAACCGCGTGGCGCTGGTTACGCACGACGACAAGAGCAACGAATCCGTCGGCTACATCCCCAGCGGTGGTCCCAGCCTGAACTCGCTCATCGAACGCGGCGAGCGTTTTCAGAAGTCTGCCGATTCGATGGCCACGTATCGTTCGATCCGCGACGTCACGCGCGCCTTCTCCACACAGCCCGGCCGCAAGATCGTGTTGCTCGTGACCGGCCCATTTGGCGATCTCACCGACACACCTCTCACCGCGCTCGATGCCTCGCTCTCCGCAGAAACCGCAGGCGGCATCGAGAGCGTTCGTCAATGGCTGGTCCGTGAAGCCAACCTATCGAACATCAGCTTCTACGTCATCAACGCCGAGGGCTACATCCCCAACAACTTCGGAGCCGACGTTCATGGCCCGGATGATGTCTTCTCGCCTGCCTTCAGTGCGCCGGGTGTTGGCGTTCCCGTGTCGACGAGCGCCTTGCAGTGGCTGGCCGGCGAGACCGGCGGCCGCGCGCTGATGGGGAACTTCACCGACCGCTCGTTGCGCGATTTCGACGCCGACTCGGCGAACTTCTATTCGCTGGCCTACACGCCGAATCACGGCGAAGATGGCAAATACCACCGCATCACCGTCCGCCTCACGAAGCCCGGCCGCTACACGCTCGCCTATCGCAACGGTTACTCCACGCTGCCGATCGAGCGGCAACTCGAACGGGTCATGACCTCGGCGATGGCATCGGGGCTCCAGCCGTCATCGATTCCGGTGAATCTCACGACGGGCGACGCAACCGCGGGCGACGTTCGCGGGTCGGTGCTCGTTCCACTTCAAGCCACCGTCTCCGCGAAGCAGTTGCAGTTTCTTCCGGCCGCGGACGGCTCGATAGCCCGCGTCGACGTGCTCGTCTCGCTCTTCAACGAGCGCGGAAGGTTGATCAAGACGTTCCGCACCGTTCGCGAAGCGCACGCGAAACAAGGCACCGAGGGCGATGGCAACTTCACCGAGACAAGATCGCTGCGGCTGCGCAAAGGCGTGCCGTATCGCGTCGTCGTCGCCATTCACGACCAGGTCAGCGATGCTGTCGGCATCAAGTCGCAAACCGTTCGTTTCTAGCAGGATTTGATGCGGCGGAATGGCAACCGAGGTCGGCAGGTTCTGAGCGTGGCCGCCGAGGAATAAGGCTTCTCTCCGCCGCGGTTTACCTCAGTCCACGCGATTGACCCTATGGTCGTCGTGTGCTAGAAAGCGTCACTTTTTCCTGGAGGTTACTTCGTGTACGCCATCATCCGTTCCGGTGGAAAGCAGTATCGGGTTGCGCAGGGGGAGACACTCCTCGTCGAGCGCGACGTGCTCGGCAGCGCTGACCAGGAAAAAGTCACGTTCAGCGAAGTCCTGATGGTCGGTGGCGACCAGCCGAAAGTCGGCGGCCCGCTCGTCGGCGGGGCTTCCGTTGTCGCCACGGTCGTTCGCGAGTCGCGCGGCGAGAAGATCATCGTTTTCAAGAAGAAGCGCCGCAAGAACCACACGAAGCGGAAGCACGGGCATCGTCAGGATCTCGTCGAGCTTCGCATCGACAGCATCAATCTCTAAGGAGACAGCCATGGCTCATAAAAAAGGACAGGGCTCGTCGCGCAACGGCCGCGATTCGCAGCCGAAAATGCTCGGCGTGAAGCGCTTCGCGGGGCAGTTCGTAACCGGCGGATCCATTCTGGTGAGACAACGCGGCACCCGCTTTTATCCCGGCGTGAACGTCGGCATCGGCCGCGACCACACGCTGTTTGCCAAGGTGGACGGCATCGTCAACTTCCACGACAAGGGCCAGCGCGGACGGTTCATCAGCGTCACGCCTGCCGTGTAAATCCGAACCTTTCGTTGTGATGACGCCGCTCCTCGGAGCGGCGTTTTTTGTTGACGGATGGCTCGCGCCTCGCAGCGGGGACTAATTGAATGTTCATCGACCAAGCCACGATTCGCGTCAAAGCCGGAGACGGCGGGAAAGGCTGCATCGCCTTTCGACGCGAGAAGTTCGTCCCCAAAGGCGGCCCCTCCGGCGGCGACGGCGGCGCGGGCGGTTCCATCTGGATCGTCGCTTCGCGCAGCTACAACACGCTCTACCACCTGCAGTTTCAGCGCGAATGGAAAGCCGGCCGCGGCCAGCACGGCATGGGCTCCAACTGCTCCGGATACGACGGCGAAGACGTCACGATCTCGCTGCCGATCGGCTCCGTTATTCGCGATAAAGCAACAGGCGATCTGATTGCCGATCTCACACACGAAGGCGAGCGCATCCTCGTCGCTAAGGGCGGCCGCGGCGGGTGGGGCAACCAGCACTTCGCCACCGCCACGCGCCAGGCGCCGCGCTTCGCACAGGATGGCAACGCCGGCGACGAGCGCGAGCTGTCCATCGAATTGAAACTGATCGCCGACGTTGGTCTGGTTGGCCTGCCGAACGCCGGCAAGTCGACGCTGATCTCCGTCATCAGTGCGGCCAAGCCGAAGATCGCCGACTATCCGTTCACGACGCTGGTCCCCAACCTCGGCGTCGTCAGCGCCGACGACAACGAGACCTTCGTCGTCGCCGACATCCCCGGTCTGATCGAGGGCGCGCACGAAGGCCACGGCCTCGGCGATCGTTTCCTTCGCCACGTCGAGCGCTGCTCCGTCCTCGTCCATCTCGTCGATCTGTCTGCCAATGAAACGCCGGACGAAGATGCCGAAGTCGTCGCGCGCGAACTGGAGCGCTACTCCGAGACGCTGGCCAAGAAGCCGCGAATCATCTGCGGATCGAAGCTCGACTCCGCGGTGGAAGGCAACTCAGCGAAACTCCGGCTCTACGCAGAGAAGAGTGGCTACGATTACTACGAGATTTCGGCGGTCGTCGGCGACGGCGTTCGTGACCTCGTACGCATGCTGGCCCGCTTCGTCCGCGAGAACCGCGAGATTCCGGAGCGTCACGAAGCCGAGGAGGCCGCGATCCTCCAGCATCCCGCGATATGAGAATCGGTATCTGCGGCGGCACCTTCGATCCTTTCCATCGCGGGCACCTCGATCCTGTGCTTGCCGCCCGCGAGACGATGCAATGGGATCGCGTGATCTACATCCCCGCCTGGCGGCAGCCCTTCAAGACGCACCTCGATGCCGTGCCGGGAGCGCATCGTTTCGCCATGACTGCCCTGGCCATTCGCGATCACGACGCGCTCTACGTCTCGCCGATCGAGCTCGATCGCGGGGGCATCTCGTACAGCGTCGACACGCTCGAAGAACTGCATCGCCAGTACCCGGGCACATCGTTCGACTGGATCATCGGAGACGACAACCTGGCCGATCTCGATCGCTGGAAAGATGCGGAGCGCCTATTCAACCTCGCCCGTTTCGTCGTTCTCACGAGACAACCGACAACCGACAACCGACAACCGGAAAAAGCAAACGTCGTCTTCGCCCACAACCCCACCGTCCCCATTTCCTCCACGGAAATCCGGAACCGCGTTCGCGCCGGCCAGTCCATCGACGCGTTTGTCGATCCGCTCGTCTCGCGCTACATTCATCACTACGGCTTGTACAAAGAGGGCCAACTTTGACCGATCCCATTCAACACCGCGTGCGCACCGCGGTCTCCGCCGCACTCGACAAGAAAGCATCCGATCTCGACGTTCTGGCAGTTTCCAAGCTCACCTCGATCGCCGACTACTTCCTCTTGTGCTCGGCCACCTCGGAGCGCCAATCCCAAGCCATCGCCGACAGCGTCATCGACCGGCTGCGAGAGGAAGATCGCGTCAAGCCGCTGCTCGTCGAGGGAACGACGCCCGGCCGGTGGATCCTGCTCGACTACGGCGATTTCATCTTCCACATCTTCACCGAGGATTGCCGCCGCTTCTACGGCCTGGAGCGCCTGTGGGGCGACGCGCCCAACGTCACCGCGGAGTTCAGCGAGGAAGCAGCACCGGCGCATGTCCGCCGCACGAAAACATCGTGATCCGGTCCTGAGGGATTTCGTCCGCACGAGCAGCGCCTCGATGCGAACGCTCCTGCAGACCGTAGAAAAAGTCGTCGATCACGACGTCAATCTCCTCCTCCTCGGTGAGTCCGGCAGCGGCAAGGACTATTTCGCCGAAGCCATCCACGTCTGCGGCAAACGACGCGCGAAACCGTTCGTCAAGATCGATTGCGCCGGCATCCCCGCCGAGCTGTTCGAGTCCGAGTTGTTCGGCTACGAGAAGGGAACGTTCACCGATGCGCAGTCGCGCAAGCTCGGCAAACTCGAGACCGTGCAGGGCGGGACGGTCTACTTCGACGACATCGCTTCGCTCGCTCCCGCGCTGCAGGCAAAACTTCTCCGAGCGATTCAGGAGAAGCGTTTCACGCGCCTCGGCGGCAACCAGACCATCACGCTCGATGGACGTGTCATCTCCTCATCGAGCATTCCCTCCGAGGAGTTGCTGGCCGGACTGCGGCGCGACCTCTTCTACCGGATCAACGTCGTCACGCTGACAATTCCGCCGCTGCGCGAGCGGCGCGAGGACATCCCGCGGCTCGCAAAGTCCTTCCTGGCAAGACGCAAGCGCGGCATCGACGCCGAGGCCATGCAGATGCTCATCGAGCACGAATGGCCCGGCAACATACGCGAGCTGCGCAATGTGATCGAGCGAGCCACGCTCATCGAGGAAGGCGACATGATCACGCCGGCCTCACTTCCGCCATTGGTCTCCGACATCATCGAAACAGCCGCACGCCATCAATGGACGATCGATGAGCTCGAGTCGCGCTACATCCGCGAGATCCTGCGCCAGACGAAATCGAACTTCACCAATGCCGCAAAGATCCTCGGCATCAATCGAAAGACGTTGCTGGAGAAGAGGAAGAAGTATGGGATTGAGTAGCGGTTGCGCGGTCTTGCGGTTGCGAGGTCTCGCGGGTTGCCAGGTTGCCAAGTGGCCAGGTTGCCACAATGAAGAGCGGCAACTTGGCAACTTGGCAACCCGGCAACCCAAGCCCGCGAGACCGCGTAACCGCGCGACCCCGAAACCGCAATGAAGATCCACCTCCTCTGGCCCCGCTCCACTGCCGATGCTGAGCTCGCCTCGGTCATTGATCGTTACCTCAATCGGATCAAGCACTTCTTTCCGATCGAGATCGTCGAAATCGCCCCGCAGCGCGGTAGACAGAGCGAGAACGATGTGGCTATCATGCGCGCCGATTCGGCGCGCCTTCTGGCCGCCATTCCGGCACAGGGACACGTGGTCGCCCTCGACGAACGGGGCCGGCCGCTCGATTCTTTGAAATTCGCTAAGTGGCTGGAACGATTGACGATCGACCAGCCACACGGCGTCATTTTCGTGATGGGAGGGGACGTCGGACTCGACCAGTCCATCCGGCAGCGCGCCGATGACGTCCTCAGCCTCTCGGCCATGACGCTCCCTCATCAACTGGCCCGCGTCGTCCTGCTGGAACAGATCTACCGCGCCTGCACGTTGATGCGGAACATTCCGTACCACAAGTAAGGAGAGCCTGGCTCGAAATGGTAAAAGCAATGACCAAGACAAAAGAAAAAGCGCACCCGTATCAGGAACACGTCGACGCGTTGCGCAAGAAGCAGAACGAGATTCTCGACGCCTTCAAGCGCGACAAGCAGGCCGGCATCCAGACCGACGACGGCATTCAGGATCTGGCCGACAAGGCCGCCAGCGCCTACTCGAAAGAGCTGAACTTCTCGCTCTCCGACGGCGAGCGCAACCTCCTCATGCTGATCGACGAGGCCTTCCGCCGTCTCGACAACACAACCTACGGCACCTGCACGAACTGCGGCGCCACGATCGGCGAAAAACGCCTCTCCGCCGTCCCCTGGACGCCGTACTGCATCGATTGCCAGGAGCTTCAGGAGAAGGGGCTTCTGACGTAGGTGGTTCTTCCGCTGCAACTTTGAAGGGAGCGCGATCATGCGCTCCCTTTCGTTTTTTCAATGTGGAATGTTGAATGTTCAGTGTTGAATGTTAAATGTCCGAGGTCGGTGTTCTCATTCAACATTGAACACTCAACATTCAACATTTCGCCTCTCCCATGCCCAAACCTCTCACCGCCGTCCTCTCCCAAATCGCCGAGGGCAAGATCCCTCCGGTGATCCTCGTCGGCGGATCGAGCGACTTTCTCGCTGAGGATGCTTTCCGCGAACTGCGCGATGCCATCGTCGCCGCCAAACCGGGGATTGCCGTCGAAAGCTACGAAGCCGGCAGCGAGCTGGCTGCGATCCTCGACTCGTACCGCACGATGTCGCTCTTCGCCTCGGCGCGCCTGATCCTCGTCTCCGAGGTCAATGCATTCGTCTCTGCGAAAGAGCTTTCCTCGCTGTACGACAAATCGATTGCGGATTGGAAGTCGGCCAAGACGGATAGGAAGCGCTCATCGTCCGCCGCGAAACTGCTCCACGTCCTCGGCCTCGTCGGCGCCGATTTCGAGATGACGGACAAACAGATCGCCACGTCCCTCGGCGTCGCACTCGATCCGACGCTCACCGACATGCTGGCCTTCTGCCGCACCACGGGAAAAAAAGCGTCGCGCGGCGAAGACGATGCGGCGCTCCTCACCGAGGCCATCACTCGCGGCGGCGCGCCAAACACCTACCTTCTGATGCGCAGCGGCGAAGTGCCGCGCGAATCGGCCACCGTCGATCTCATCGATCGCAACGGCGCCGTCGTGGTGATGGACCTGACGCGCGAGACATTCACCGGCGCGCTCGATCGCGCCATCGCCGACGTCGCGGAAGAAGCGCAGGTTCGCTTCGACGGCAAGGCGCTGGCCACGCTACGCCAGCGGCTAGGCATCGAGCGATTGCTGGCCGACAAGTTCTCGCGCGACGTTCCCGATCTTCGCATCGCCGTCTCCGAGGCCGAGCGATTGGCAACGCTCGCGGGCGCGGGCGGACGCGTCACCGCCGAGATGGTCGAACGCGAAGTGGCCACCGTCGAAGGCGGCGCGCGCTACGAATTCGGCTCGCTCTTCACGGAGGGAAAGATCGTCGAAGCCATCGCCAAACTGCGCGACCTCGTCGCCCAGGCCCGCCGCGAAGATCCCAAAGCGCCGCTGGAGATCCAATATGGCAAGTTCCTTTTCCCCCTGGCCGACGAAGTGCGCCAGATGATCGGAATCGTCTCCTTCGCACGCACGCAACGCATCGATCTCAAAGCGCCGATGAATTACAACCGTTTCAAAGACACCCTCGCCGATCGCCTCGGCGAGTCGCTCAAAGCGAACGGCCTCGTGCGCCAGAAACCGCATCCCTTCCCGCTGCACAAGAAGTGGGAAGCAGCGCGCAATCAGACCGAGGCAAGCCTCTTCCGCGCCCTGGCGGCGCTTGCGGATCTGGAGATCAAGCGGAAGTCGAGCGGGATTCCGGTGGAGCTGGGGATCGAGACGTTTCTGCTCTCGCGGTTGCGCGGGTAGGGCTGCATCAAGAGAAGCATCACTTGATGTACTATCGGTTCATCAGGAGAGATCTCGCATGCGCACGACGATCAATCTCGATGAGCAACTCATCGAGGAAGCGAAGCGGATGACCGGGACCCAGGAACGTACGGCCCTGCTTCACGATGGACTGCGGGCGCTCATCGCCCGTGAGAGTGCGCGTCGTCTGGCCCGGCTGGGCGGAAGCGATCCGCACGCGAAAGCTCCGAGGCGGAGACGGGCTTCTTGATCCTGGTCGACACCTCGGTCTGGATCGATCATCTGCACAAGCCGATTCCGCGACTGGTCGAAGCGCTCGAACACGAAGAGGTCCTGACGCATCCTTTCATCATCGGCGAGCTGGCCTGCGGAGAGATCAGGAAGAGGCGTGAATTCCTCGATCTTCTTTCGATGCTTCCTTCAGGCGCCGTGGCAACGGATGACGAGACGCTTCACTTCATCGAACATCATCGCCTCATGGGGAAGGGCCTCAGCTATGTCGATGCGCATCTTCTGGCCTCAGCGACCCTAACCGAGACGTCACAGCTCTGGACGAATGACAAGCGCCTCGCTGAAATTGCAGCGAAGCTTCGAATCGGTTTTCAGGTAGACATCTGATGTTCCAGGTCCCTCGCGCGCTTCGCCGCTCGGGATAAACTCAAGAGCGCATGTCGTCCATCCTCGCCGTTGACCGTCGCGCGTGGCGTGCGCTTTTCGCGGCGCAGGCCGGCTGGATGCTCGACGCGATGGACTTTCTCCTCTTCAGCTTCGCCGTCATCCCCATCCGCGAAGAGTTTCACCTCTCGAACGCTACGATGGGGGCGCTAACGTCCGTGGCGTTGATCGCCGGCGCCGCCGGTGGAATGGCATTCGGACGCATCGCCGATCGACTCGGCCGCGTGCGCGCGCTGACGCTGTCGATCCTTCTCTACTCCGCCGCCACCGCCGGCCTGGCCACCAGTGGCGCGCTCTGGCAGCTCGTAGCCTGGCGCATCCTGGTCGGATTCGGCATGGGCGGCGAGTGGTCGTGCGGTTCGGTGCTGGTGGCGGAAACGTGGCCGGCCGAACATCGCGGCAAGGCCATGGGATTGATGCAATCCGGTTGGGCCATCGGCGCGCTCATCGCCGCCGCAGCCTCGGCACTGATCCTCGGACGCTACGGATGGCGGGTCCTCTTTCTGATCGGCGCGCTGCCGGCCATCGCAGCGTTTTTCATTCGTCGTAACGTCGAAGAGCCGCAAGTCTGGACCGAACGGCCGCGCGAGAAGTCGCGATGGAGCGAGATGTTCTCCCCGCAGTTCATTCGTCGCACGCTCATCGCAACGCTCCTCTCCAGCAGTGTGCTCGTCGCGTATTGGGGCGTGTCGTCATGGTTGCCTGCGTTCCTGGCAACGCCACTGGTCAAGGGTGGCGCTGGCCTCACAGTCACCACTTCCGCCCAATGGCTGATCGCGCTGCAAGTCGGTGCCTTCTTCGGCTACATCAGTTTCGGATGGATCGCCGATCGCATCGGACGCCGTCCCGCCTTCACCTTCTTTATGATCGCGGCAACGCTGCTGGTCCCGCTCTTCGCGTTCTACGCGCGCACTCCGATGCTGCTGCTGACTCTCGGCCCTCTCCTCGGATTTTTCGCGCACGGCTACTTCTCGCTCTTCGGCGCCATGCTGGCCGAGCTTTTCCCGACGCGCATCCGAGCCGGCGCCCAAGGCTTCTGCTACAACGGCGGGCGCCTGGCCTCGGCAGCTGCTCCATTCGCGATCGGCGCGGCCTCGAAAACGCACAGCTTCGCGGTCGTCATCACCTGCGCGGCGTTCTTCTTCGCGCTCGGCGGAATCCTGGTGTGGCTGCTGCCGGAAACGAAAGGAGCGGAACTGTGATCGATCTCAGCGCCGACCTCGGCGAGGGCGCTCCGGACGAGCCGGAGATCTGGCCGCTGATCACTTCGGCGAACGTTGCCTGCGGCGGCCACTACGGCGACGTCGATTCGATGACGCACGCCGTCCGCCGCGCGCGCGAGCTCGGCACACGCATCGGCGCGCATCCCTCGTATCCCGATCGCGAGAACTTCGGCCGCAAGTCGATGGTGCTGCCGCCGGCATTCCTGCTCGCCAGTCTCACCGAGCAGATCTCCCTACTGCTGGATATCGCCGGCAAGCTGCATCACGTCAAACCGCACGGCGCGCTTTACAACGATACTCACAAGGATCGGACACTCGCCAATCTCGTCATCGAATCGATTCAAGCCGTTGATCCGTCACTTCCCATTGTCTGCGCCGATTCTTCACAGATGGCCGCCGCCGCACGCGCCGCCGGAGCGCCCGTCATCCGCGAAGCCTTCGCTGACCGCCGCTACAACGCTGACGGCTCTCTCGTCGCCCGCAGCGAAGCCGGCTCCCTCCTCGGCGTCGATGAAGCCGCGACGCAGGCGGCGATGTTGGCCAACGAAGGCGCTGTCATCGCGCGTGATGGCACGCGCATCAACGTTCCCTTCGACACCATCTGCGTTCACGCCGATATGGAACATGCGGTGGAAAGGCTGCGAGCAATTCGCAGAGTTCTGTAGCTGTGTATCGGCGGCAGTCACCAAGCAGGTGGTTTTCGGAACTGCTTTCTGCCTACGACAACGGGGTCGGGAAACTGATGGCGCAGGTAGGCCTCTCGAGTAATGCTGATGCACGTGGTCACGAGCGCTTCGAGCTCGGCCTGTTTCCTGTTCCAGGGGAAAGCAAAGCAGACTTCTTTCGACGGATAGACTCTCTTCGCTGTTCGAACGGCTGGAGCCAGGTCCGTGTCTCCGGTTACCAAGATCACGCGATCCGCCAGATCGAGAGCAAAGATCTCTAGAAGCTTGGCGGCAACGGCGACGTCCGTTTCCTTCTCTTCATGTCTCTTGATCGTGCTGTTGCAGGCGTGACAACTGATCAACTTCTTCTTGAACCTTCCGAGCTCGACTGAGACGCCCGTCTCCTTCAAAACGCGCACATAGAGTTGATGCCGCGCGGTCAGGCCGGGATGCGAAGACTGAAGATGATGTGCGAGGGCCGAGAAATAGTAAATGCCAGCCAAGGTGCATCCGAGCCAAAGACCGGCAGGTACGACTCACACAAGGCCCGCAGATTCAGCCACTTGGTACCGCTTTCGTCCGGCAGCCCCAGTGCCTTGCTTGCATCGACCAGCGAGTGGTAGACGTTGAAACCGTCGATTACGAACGCTGTTCGATTGGTGCTCATAAAAAAAAACCTCCGGATCGTAACCCGGAGGGGACCGGCGAACCCTGACAGAAGACTGCCAAGCGTGTCGCCGGTGTTGACCTTGTCAATATAGGTACTTACCCGACACTACGTCAACGGCGTTGTGGGGCATAACGACTCGATCAAGGACTTGATTTCTATCCCGCCTCCAGCCGCCGCCCGCTCCGGTAGGATTACGCCATGAAACGTATCGCTGTCGCTCTTCTCTTCGCCGCCGTCGCAATCGCCGCTGCGGCGCAGCAGTTTGATCTCTCCATCGACAACATCATGCGCGGTCCCGGCTTGTATGGGTGGACGCCTGACGACGTTCGTTGGGCTCCGGATGGGCAGCACGTCTACTTTTCGTGGAAGCTGTACACCGACACGCTGGAGAAGGAGCGCGACACCTACGTCGTGAATCGCGACGGCAGCGGGTTGCGCAAGCTCAGCGACGAGGAGAAGAAGGATGCGCCGCCGGCGAATGCGCAGTGGACGCGGGACAGACATCGCGCTGTCTTTGCCGAGGATAGCGACATCTTCCTTTGGGATGCCGCGACCGGGAAACGCCGCGCGCTGGTGCAGAGCAACGACAACGAATCGTCGCCGCAGTTCACGTTCGACGAGATGCACGTGACCTTCGTTCGCGGGAACAACAACGTTTTTCTGCTCGACCTCGGCGCATCAGGCTCACTCACCCAATTGACGAACATCGTCTCGGCGGACGACAAAGGTCCCAACGTCACGCTCTGGGACGAGGCTGCGAAGAAGGGGACGGCCAGCCAGGAGTACATCAAGAGCGAAGAGGTCAAGCTCCTCGACATCATCGACCGTCGTGCGAAGAAGCGCGAGGAAGACGAAGCCAAACGGAAGCGCGAACATCCCATCAAGCCGTTCAAGCTCGAGAAGAAGCAGACGGTTGCCAATGCCCGGCTGTCGCCCGACGGCAAGTACGTCGTCCTCGTGATCAACAACGAATCGGAGAAGGCCAAGAAGACGATCGTTCCGAACTACATCACCGAGGCCGTCTACACCGACACGATTCCGAGCAGGGAGAAAGTTGGCGATACCCAGCCGCCGTCGCGCATCGCTGTCGTCAGCACGGCCAACGGTGAGGTGAAATGGTTCGATCACGGATTGAAGCCGCTTCCCGCTGCTGATGCGAAGAAGACTACGGGCGAAGAGCAGGGAAAGAGCAGCGACCAGAAAACGGAAAAGGCCAGCGAGCCGAAGGAGCGCGAGGTCGCTTTGCGCGCGCCGGTGTGGTCGGAGGACGGGAAGCACGCCTTCGTCGTCGTCCGCTCCTCGGACAACAAAGACACCTGGGTCATGGCCTTCGATCCTGCCACTGCCAAGAGCCGCACCATCGCAACGATGCATGACGATGCCTGGCTGCGTTTCGCCGACAACGCATCATTCGGATGGCTGAGCGACAACGCCACCATCTACTACCTCTCCGAGGCCACCGGCTTCATGCACCTGTACGAAGTTCCGTTCGAAGGCGGCGCGTCGAAGGCCATCACCAGCGGCAAGTGGGAAGTCGACAGCGTCGCGCTGTCGGAGGACAAGAAGTCGTTCTACCTCACCACCAGCGAGGAGAGCCCGTTCGTGCGGCACCTCTATCGGATGCCGGTGGTGGGCGGCGGGGCGACGAAGCTGACGTCGATGCCGGGCGACAACGAAGCGGTCGTCTCGCCGGATGGCAACGCGATCGCCAACGTCTACTCGTACACGAACAAACCGCCCGAGCTGTACGTCGGATCGACGCGCGTTACGACATCGCCCGCTCCCGATTTCGCGAACTACAAGTGGCTCGATGTCCCGATCGTTCGCGTGCCTGCGCGCGACGGCATCGAAGTTCCGGCGCGAATCTACAAGCCGGCCAACTGGAAGCGCGGCGGACGCGCCGTCGTCTTCGTGCACGGCGCCGGCTATCTGCAGAACGTCAATCGTTTCTGGTCGAGCTACGCGCACGAATTCATGTTTCATCACCTGCTGATGTCGAAGGGCTATCTCGTGCTCGACATCGACTATCGCGGCTCGCGCGGCTACGGGCGCGATTGGCGCACGGCCATCTACCGGCACATGGGCGGGAAGGATCTGGAGGACAACGTCGATGCCGCGCGTTTCCTCGTCAATGCCCACGGCGTCGACCCGAAGCGAATCGGCGTCTACGGCGGAAGCTACGGCGGGTTCATCACGCTGATGGCCATGTTCACCACGCCCGACGTTTTCGCCGCCGGTGCCGCGCTTCGTCCGGTCACCGACTGGGCCGCGTACAACCAGGGCTATACCTCGGGGATCCTCAACATGCCGCAGAACGATCCCGAGGCATATCGGAAATCGTCGCCGATCTACTTCGCGCAGGGGCTCAAAGGACACCTGCTGATCTGCCACGGCATGGTCGATACGAACGTGCACTTCCAGGACAGCGTTCGCCTCGCGCAGCGCCTGATCGAGTTGCGCAAGACGAATTGGGAGATCGCGCCCTATCCTGTCGAGAATCATGGTTTCGTCGAGCCGACGAGTTGGGCCGATGAGTACAAGCGAATTCTGAAACTGTTTGAGGGGATGTAATTGCCGACTTTTCAACCATCCCGGACCGCGGAGCGGATGATCCCGGTCGAGGAAGCGCAGGAGCGGGTGCTGGCCGAGGTGCAGCCGCTGGGCATCGAGCAGGTCGCGTTCACGGACGCGCTCGGGCGCGTGCTGCGCGAGGATGTGCACGCGCGAGTGGATGTGCCGCAAGGAGACAACACGGCCATGGATGGCTACGCCGTGCGGGCGGATGACATTGCCAAGGCGCCGGTGTCGCTGCGCGTCATCGAGAACCTTCCAGCGGGGACGGTAGCCACGAAGCGGGTCGAAGCGGGGACCGCCATCCGCATCATGACCGGCGCGCTGATGCCCGAGGGGGCCGACACCGTCGCCCATGTCGAGATCACCGATGCTGGCGACGACATTGTGAAAATCCTCGAGCCGCTGCGGCGCGGGACGAACATTCGCAGGCGCGGCGAAGATATGCACGCTGGCGACGTCGTGCTCGCCGGCGGCACGCCGATTCATTCCGCCGAGGTGGGCGTGCTGGCCGGCGTGCAACAGCCGGTGGTTCGCGTTGGGCGGCGGCCGGTCGTTGCCATTCTCTCCACCGGCGACGAGATCATCGACGTCGGCGATGCGATGGCGCACGGCAAAGTGGTCAACTCGAACTCCTACTCGCTGGCCGCGCTGGTGCGCGAAACGGGCGCGATCCCGCGCATGATCGGGATTGTCGCGGACACGAAAGAAGCGACGATTGCCGCGATCGAGTCTGCGCTCGAATCCGACTTCGTCATCTCCTCCGGCGGCGTCTCGGTCGGTGCCTACGATTTCGTCAAAGACGCGCTCGACGCACTCGGTGCGGAGACGAAGTTCTGGCAAGTGGCCATGAAGCCCGGCAAGCCGGTCGTCCTCTCGCGCGTGCGCGGACGGCTCTACTTCGGCCTGCCCGGCAACCCGGTTTCGTGCATGGTCTCGTTCCTCCTCTTCATCGCGCCGGCCATTCGCAAAGCAATGGGTCAGAGGTCGAATCTGCTGCCGCCGATCGTGCAGACGCGCATCGGAGCATCGCTCAAATCGCGCGGCGACCGGCGCAACTACATGCGTGTCCGCGTCGTTGCCCGCGACGGGGAGCTGGTCTCACTTCCGATGACGTCGCAGGGATCTGGTGTGTCGACGTCGATGGTGCAAGCCAACGGTCTCGTGATCGCCGAGACCGGCGTGACGGCGATCGAAGCAGGCTCGATGGTGCCGACGGTGCTCGTGGGGCCGGTGCAGTCGTAACGCAGTTTCGCGGTCTCGCAGTTTCGCGGTCACGCGGCATGCAGGCACCGCGAGACCCCGAAACGGCGAGACCGCGCAACCGCGTTCAACGTAAGCTCCGCATCACGATGCGTTCTGTCGGTATTGTCTGCGGCTACGATCTGAATGACGACCTGCCCGGTTACGTCAGCTCGATCGCGCCGCTGATCGGTGGCGAGGACCTCGACCTCGTCATCCTTTCCGGCGGACGTACTTCGCCGCACCTCGAACACTCCGAAGCTGCAGTCATGGCGGAGCACCTTCGATATCTTCTTCCCGCGCAGGAGCTCGTGCTCGAAGAACACGCCATGACCACGCTTGAGAATCTCCTCTTCGCGCGCGACCTTGCCGAACGTCACGGCAGCGCGGTGACCCGATTCGTCGTTTTCTGCGATCGCGTCCACCGGCGCAAGGTTGCTGCGCTCGCGAAGGTGATCCTCGGCGCAAGCGTCACCGTCCACTGCGTCGATCGCAACGTGCCGATGCGCGAGCGCATCTTCGAGCCTGCCTCGCATCTCATCGAAGCCGTCGTCGCGCGTATGCCGCGTCTTCGCAAGTACCTGCGAGCGGCAGCGATGCGGATCAAAGGCGTGAAGAAAACGGCTCCGGCGCTAAAGGTTGTCGCGGAATCGACTATCCTCGCGGCCGATTGAAGCCCGCCACTCTCGTCAAGATCGCAATTGCCGCCGTCGTCCTTCTGTTCTTCGGGAGCTTCGCCCTGCGTGCTGCGATGCGTCTCGTCAGCACCGCCACGCATTCGCTTTTCTTCGGCGCACTGCTGGTTGTGCTGGTTGTGTGGATCGTTGCGAAGAGGAAATAGAGATCAGGTAGTGGGCTGAGCGAAGCCGGTGATCACGTACGACCCGCTCTTCACGTCCTTCTTGATCTTGATGATGTCGTTCTTCTGCGCATCCTCGAGCAGATCGCTGAACGTGTTGTAGCCGTAGTACTCCTCGTTGAAAGTCGGCTTTTTGCGCTGCATCGTCTGCTTGACCATCGAGCCCCAGAGGATCTCTTTGTTCTCGCGCATCAGCGCCTTGATCGAATCGATCAGCAGCTTGAAGACCTCGCCCTGCTTCTTGTCCTTGAAGGTCACGTTCGACGGCGCCTTCGTGCCCCGCACCAGGTCCTCGTAGAAGATGAACTCGTCGCAGTTGTCGATCAGCAGATCGCTCGACGAATTCTTCACGCCCACGCCGATGACGTGCTTGTCGTTTTCCTTCAGCTTCGAAACCAGCGGCGAGAAATCGGAATCGCCCGAGGCGATGACGAAGATGTTGATGTGATCCTTCGACCAGGCCATGTCCATGGCGTCGACCACCATGCGGATGTCGGCCGAATTTTTCCCGGAGTAGACGCGGCCGGGAATCTCGATCAGCTCGATGGCCGCCTCGTGCAGCTCGCGCTTGTAGTCGGGGAACTTGTCCCAGTCGGAGTAAGCGCGCTTGACGACGATCTTGCCCTTCTCCAGCAGGCGCTCGAGGAGGAGGTTCACTTCGAATTTCTTGTACTTCGCGTCGGTAACACCGATGGCGATGTTCTCGAAGTCGATGAAGAGGGCGATTTTGCTTTCGTTCATGCTGCTTCTCGATGGCGGCGGTCCGACGTTCGCGTCGTCCTCGGCCGCATCGTTGTCGAAGTTAGGCTTGCGGCTCATCGGTGATTAGCCTCGGCAGCCTAACACCGAACGGCAATAGCAATTCCCGAAACGGCCGGGACCGGCTACCAGCCAAGGCAGGTAAACTCCCCACCCTTGAAGCACTACATCGCCCTTGCCCGCCCCTTTACGCTCCTCCCACCGCTCCTCGGCATCGTCTCCGGAGCTATCTGCGCGTGGGGCTCGGCGCACAATCCCGATCCGACGCGGGCGCTCACGTCGTCGTTGATCTGGACGATCGTCCTCGGCTCGCTCTGCGCGTCGTTCCTCAACGCGGCGAACAATGCCCTGAATCAGATCTACGACCTCGAGATCGATCGCATCAACAAGCCGAAGCGGCCGATCGTGACCGGCGAGGTCTCAATTCGCGGCGCGTGGATTTTCACGTGGATCATGTACGTCCTCGGCCTCGTGCCGACGTGGCTGGTGGTGGTCTATCCCTACACGACGTGGCGCGCCAAGTTTTTCGCGCCGCTGCCGCAGCACGAATGCATCGCCATCTACCTCATCGCTTTCATCTCGACGTTCGTCTACTCGGTCCCTGCCCTCGGGCGGACGAAAGCGCATCCGATCGGCGCGAATCTGACCATCGCCATCCCGCGCGGCTGTCTGCTGAAAGTGGCCGGCTGGACGATGGTGGCCCACGCGACGACCGCGGAGCCGTGGTTCATCGGCGCGGTCTTCATGTTCTTCCTCCTCGGCGCTGCCTCAACGAAGGATTTCAGCGACATCGAAGGCGATCGCGCCGGCGGATGCCGCACGCTGCCGATCACCTTCGGCGTGAAGCGCGCCGCCTGGATGATCGCGCCGTTCTTCATCTTCCCCTGGCTGCTGATGCCGCTCGGCGCAGCGACGCATATCCTCACCGGCAACGGCGCGTTCCTCACCATCCTCGGTATCGCCCTCGCACTCTGGGGCGCCTACACGGTCTGGCTCATCGTCCGCAATCCCGACGAGCTGACCGCGACGGAGAACCATCCCTCCTGGCGCCACATGTATCTGATGATGATGGCCGCGCAGGTGGGATTCGCGGCGGCGTATGTTTTTTGACTTTATCCTGACGAGCGAAGCGAGGAAGGATCTATGGTGGTACCGCGCGGGCGCTGCTATTGGCGAGGACTGCGCGGCGCCACAGGAGATCCTTCATCG
>Ga0307511_10002630_pt1 | contig 18733 bp, 14 predicted proteins | sample 13_EM_MG_FD_200266 | JGI IMG/M metagenome (GOLD analysis project Ga0307511, IMG submission 200266) | Populus trichocarpa ectomycorrhiza microbial communities from riparian zone in the Pacific Northwest, United States - 13_EM | ecosystem: Host-associated > Plants > Roots > Unclassified | place... | reverse complement strand
TTCGCCCTGGGTCGCAGATTCGCCATGAGCTGTGGGTTCGCCCTCGGGCGCCGATTCACTATGAGCTGCGGATGGGTCGTGCGCTGCGAACGCGCCGAGGACTGGCAGCTCACCGTAGGTTGCGGAACCGCCGAGATTTGCAGGCTCGCCGTCAGCTGCAGGTTCGCCTTGGCCCGCGGATTCGTCGTGTGCCGCGAACGCGCCGTCGCTTGGCAGCTCACCGTAGGCTGTGGGACCACCGTAGCTTGCAGGCTCGTCGACAGTCGCGGATTCCCTGTGGTCAGCAAAATCGCCGTAGCCCGGCGGCTCGGCGTGGACTGCCGGGGCCGCGTCGGACGCGTTCTCAGCAGCGCGGGTAACAGCCACCTCGTGATCGCCCGACAGGTCAGCGAGATCGTCGCCACTCAGGTCATACGTAGCGGCGTCGCCGTCAACACCTTCCGGCTGGCCGTGTGGCTCGTCTGTCTGTTCCGACGTCCCTGGATAACTGGCGAGCAACTCCGCTGCGAGATCACCACTCGTAGAATCGGTGCCGCCCACCTCATCGAGCAGGAGCGGCGGCAAAGGTGCAATCAACGTATCTGGCAGATCCGAGTGGCCGGAGGACTCGAGCGCGCGGGCCACTTGCGTCTCGGAATCCGAGGTCACCTCCGGCTCAGAGTCTGGCTCGGAAGCAGCTTCCGCTTGAGGCTCGCTGGTTGCGTCCGTTTGCGGTCTCTGCTCCGCCGGCGTCAGCGCGGGCGGCGGCGGAGCAAAGGACTGTGGGGGTGGGGGTGCCGCCGGCGGGTGTGGTGCTGCCACCGTTGGTGGCGGTCTGGAGCCGGCCAACTGAAGAGTCGGCGCCGTCGCGGCTCCCGCTGCAACGGACGTCGCGGGGGCAGCTCCTCCCCGGGGGTTAGCCAAACTGTGAATGCGAGCGATCATGGGCCGCGCGCCTGAAACACGACGGCCGTTCGCGACCGCCTCTCGCATGCGTGCCAGTTCGTCGAGACTGGCCTGGATGATGTCGAACATCGCGTCATCGGTCGGCACGGTCCCGTTGTCGACCTGCATGACGAGCGTTTCCAACTCGTGACTCAGGTCGCCCATGGCCGTGATGCCCGCCATGCGTGCGCCACCTTTGAGCGTGTGCAACGGGCGCTTCAAGGCTGCCCGGTATTCCGCACTTCCCGGATCAGAGCGCCAATCGGACAGTGCGCTCTCAGAGAACTCGATGAGCTCCATGGCCTCTTCGGTGAAGATGGCCGCGACCTCGGGATCGAAATCGCCCGGCTCCTCTGACAGCTCGTCTTCCTCGCCCTGCAGTGATGTCTCGATCTGGTGCTGCGCCGCCTCGCCGATGCGGTGATCGAGGATCTTCTCGGCCTGGCCGATCCGCTCCTGCAATCCGACATGAGTGTGGAAGTAGCCGGTCACCTCATCCAGGTGAGAGACCACGGCCTCCATCGCGACCATGCAATCGGCCAGCAGCGCCATATCCTGGTTCTGCAAGCCCAGTCCGCTGTTGAAAACACGGCGCAGCCAATGATCGAGGGGCTCGGCGAGCCGTGTGCCATGGCGGGCCTGTGCCATCTTCGAGCTGCCGGACAGCGTGTGGCAGGCGCGATAGACGTCTTCCGGAATGGCGTGGGGCTCGGACATCCCCTCTTCGCGGTCGAGATACGCGCGCACGGTTGCGACATGGTTGGCCGTCTCACGCGTGTAGATGTCACGAAGTACATCATCCGGGCCAGGCTGCCCAAACTCGGAAGCCGCCGAGGCCGATGATTCCTGCGAGCGCGAGGATCCCAAAACGGGTGGCTCGCCCATGGCTCCCGCAGCCTCTTCCTCCTCGGCTCCGGCCGCCAGCGGCGCTTCCCATCCCCTATCCGGCTGCGCAGGCTGCTCTTCAGCTGCCGGCTCTTCCGGAAGGAGCAGGTCCAGGTTATCCAGTCCCGCGGCCAACTCGGGGGGACTCCAATCGGAACCGGCCAGCTCCGGTGCGGCCGGTGCTGCGCCTGCCTGCTCGGAACTACCCTGCTCCGCACCGTCCAGTGTGCCTGCCAACTCGGGGATGTTGAGCCCGTCCGCAGACGCAGCGTGCGACGCAAGGTCCGGCGCCGAGGGCTGCTGACGAGCCAAGTCCGCTTCCGCGAACCGGGACTTCGCCGCGATCTCAACATTACCGTCCGACCGCGCCTGTCCGGAGAAGGCGGAAAAGCCCGACCCGGGTCTGGGAGTTCCGGCAGTAGGATGCACGCTGACTACAGTCTGCGTGTGCGAGCTGCGATCCGGGGCAAACGTGGGGCCTGGCTGTGATGATGTTGCGCTCTGGGCAAACGTCGCACGCTCGGAAGATTTCGGACTTGAAATGGGAACTACGTTGGGGACCGCAACCGTGCCGGTCATTGAGCTCCCCGACGGGGCGCCCGGCTGCGGCTGAACTGGGGCGGCCGCAGCGCGCGCAGCCGCGGGTGGTGCGGGACGCCCAGCGGCGATCGCCTGCGCACGCGCGGCGATCGATGCAGCATCCACACGAGGTGCACGTCCCGTCTCGAGCTGTTCCACCAGCTCGGGCAGGGCGTTGACTGAGTCGCGCAGCACTTCAACAATCTGCGGCGAACGAGTCAGCGTGTTGTCGAGGACCCGGTTCAACAGGTTCTCGATCGACCAGGCGAACTCGCCCAGCTCGCGAGCCCCGACCATTCTTCCACTGCCCTTGAGGGTGTGGAAGGAGCGCCGCACTGTAATGAGCGAATCGCGCTCCATCGGGTTCTGGTCCCAGGCCGGGAAGAACTTCTTGATCTTCGCGATCTCTTCGTGCGCCTCTTCAATGAAGAGCTTCACCAATTCCGGATCGGCGGTTTCTGCCAGCGGGGGAACGTTGCTGCGCGTGGTGGTCGGGGGCGCGGAGGCGCCAACCAGCGTCGAGCCTGGATCCGCGTCCGCGCCAAACACAGCCGCCGACGAAATCTGCAATGTGCGAGCGTACGCAGACGGTTCGACCGCAGGCACGCTCGGTACGACCGAGGCCTGCTGATGCTCGAGTGCCTGCACGCAAGCCTGGGCGTTGTCGAGCATGTACCAGGGATCGCTGCGACCTGCCTGCAGCGTCTCCATGTAGTACTCAACACTGACAATAGCGTCCGCGAGGCGATCCATGAACCCCGGCGGCAACCCCTTCCCACCGGGTTGCATGACCCGCTTGAGCTGTCCGGTCACACCCTCGATGACTTCGACGGCCCGCGCTTTGCCCAACATCAGCAATCCGGCTTTGAGCCCGCGCATCAGCTCCTGCCAGCTGTCGAGCCCAGCGGCATCGAGCGTGCCGCCGACATTCTGCGTGATCGCTTCCTTGATCCGGGCCAGGTTCAGGATGCATTCGCGCAGAACCGCAGCCTGTACCTGTTGGAATTCGTTGTCTTCGTCCTCTTCCGGCTCCGTAACACTCTTGGGACGAATCAGGCCGACGAGTTGGCTATCGAGGCGATCCTCGACGCCAATGAGTGTTGCGGCAATCTGAACGAGAGTTGCCTCGTCAGCCGGCAACGTCCCATCCACTATCCTCTCGAGCCGTTCAGTTTCCGCCTGGACGTTGCCGCGCAACTCGCCGAGGCCCAGTACGCCCAGGGTGTCGCCGATCTTGCGGAGCATCTCCACCTGGGATGCGAGCTCTTTCGGCTGCCCAGCGCCGCGGCGAACGAAGATATCCAGTACATCCTTGACCTTCGAGAGGTCCTCGCGGATGGCGATGGCGACCGTCTGCATGAGCTTCACGCTCGGTGCCGACAGGTTTTCACGCTCCTGTTCAATGCTTTCGTCGACCGGCAACAACTCCGACAGACGGAACGACGCCCGCACCGCCATCACGCGCGGGCCCGAAGACTCAGCTCGTCCGACGTAATACAGGAGGTTGTTCAGGAGCTCGACCGCGGGGGTCTGCGCGTATCTGGGCTCACCTTGCTCGTAAAGGCGCCGGATCTCGCGATCACCCAGGCCCAGCAATCGTTTGATGGAGACACCGCCTTCCAGGCCGTTCTCCTGCAAAGCCTCGATGACGGCGCCCGTCACCCACCACAACTGGAAGACGGGCTGGCGGGTCGCAATCTGCTCGAGCTTCTGCGCAACAGCGGCGAGAATGTCGAGATTCTGCTCGATGCGCTCGCCGCGAATCCAACCGATGAGGCCCACTTGAAATCGCGCGCGCAAGCGGCGCGCCCACTGCTCGACAGTCAGCGGTGGCTCGCCAGGCGAGGCTGCGACCGGTTGTGCCTGTTTGTCGGACTTGAGATTGAGCAGCAGCAGCGTACCTTCCGACAGCAACGCACTGCCGCGCACTGCGCGCAGGTCGTTGAGCAACGGAAGCAACACGAGCGCCAGATCACGTCCGCCCGCCAGGACCCGCTCGAGATAACTGGGCAGCTGCACCATCGCGCGCATCAGCGCGTCGAGGCTCTCCGCCTGGCTCTTGCGCTCCGAGGCAGTCGCGAGCAGGTAGCTCGCCACCTGTTCCATTTCCTCGGCAAGCAGCGCAGCTCCATAAATCTCGAGCACGCGCAACACGCCCTGAACCTGGTGAAGCTCCTGGGTGCACCGCTCGAGCAGATTGACATTGTCAGGCTGCTCGACATAGTTCTCGAGAGCCGTACGCGCCTCCGCGAGCGTGACGTTCAGCTCGCGACCGACGAAATCCAGCGTCTGGGAGGCGACTTCCGGCATGAAAAGCCCTAAAACATTAAACCAATGGCGTTATTCAGGTGCCGCCGAGCGCCGAGACCTGGCGCACGGTGGTCGTGGACTTGGTGTCGTCCAATCTTTTGAACGCTCCGGTAGCGCCTATCGGCTCGGAGGTCGTTCCGGGCAGGCGGAAGCCTGCGGCCGCTTTGCGCAGACCGGCCGACAGCTCGGCCAGTTTCGCGATGGCGGCGGAGGTGGCGTTGGTCGATTCCGCGGTCTGGGCGCTGATCTCCTTCAGAACTTGCATGTTGCGGGCAATGTTCTGCGCCGCGCCCGTCTGCTGACGCGAGCTGCCGGAAATGTTCTGCACCAGGCTGGCAATCTGGTTTGACACCTGTTCGATCTCCTCCAGGGCAGCGCCTGCGTTCTCGGCAAGCAACGCTCCACCAACGACGTCAGTCGTACTACGTTCCATCGAAACGACCGCCTCGTTCGTGTCCGTCTGAATCGTGCGGACCAGCACTTCAATCTGCTTGGTCGCATTGGCCGCCCGTTCGGCGAGCCGCTGCACTTCGTCCGCGACCACCGCGAACCCGCGGCCCGCCTCACCGGCCATCGAGGCCTGGATGGAAGCGTTCAGCGCGAGAATATTCGTCTGCTCCGCAATGTCGTTGATCAGCTCCACGATGTTGCCGATCTCCTGCGAGCTCTCGCCCAACCGCTTGATACGCTTGGACGTCTCCTGAATGGTCTCACGAATCGTGTTCATGCCGTCGATGGTGCGACGCACTGCGTCGCCGCCCTTGTGCGCCACTTCCACGGAGTGTCGCGCAACGTCTGCGGCGCGCTCGGCATTACCGGAGACTTCCTCTGCCGAGGCGGCCATGCCACCCGCCGACTCGGTAGCCGACGCGATCTGCTTTGACTGGGCGCCACTCGCCTTGGCCAAGTGGCCCGAAAGAGCCTGTGTCTGCCGGGTGGCGCTGTCGAGCTGGATAGCCGACTGATTGATGGTGGTGACCAGTCCACGCAGGGCATCAACTGCATAGTTGATGGAGTCTGCGATGGCTCCCGTGATGTCCTCTGTAACCGTCGCCTGCACAGTCAGATCGCCATCCGCGAGGCTCGACAGCTCATCGAGCAGCCTCAGAATGGCCTGCTGGTTACGATCATTTTCCTTCCGCTGCGTTTCCACGGCCAGCCGTTGATGATCGACCGTCTGGCGCAATCGCGACGCGGAAACCAGGCAGACCAGCACGAACAGCAGCGCGGCTGCCGCAATGGCCAGGGGAAGCCACTTTGGTAGTTTGCCCGCCTCGGGAGTAGAAACGGCTGGCGTCGTATCTGCGGCCAGATCGCGTGCGTCCGTCCTGACAGCGCGAGCTGCGGTCTGCGCCGCCGGTAACGCAGGCGCCGCAGCGACTGCGCGGCGCACTGCCGCGTTGAGATCCGTGTAGAGAGAATCCAGTGACTTCAGGCGCTTTTCGCCCTCCGCGCCCATAAGGCGGGGTAGTCCGAGACTGGGGCTCGTGCCCATCAGGCCCTGAATCACCTGGCCCAGGTAATCGGCGCTCTCGGCGAGCCGTTGGGCTGACTGACTCGGATTCGCAGCTCCCGCAGCCAATGCCGTGACATCGAGTTGCAGGCGTTGTGCACGTAGCTCGAAACGCTCCAGCGCACGGGTTGCATTCTCGAGGTTCGGGCCCGACAGACCACTCGCAACTGTGGACATCTCGGCGAGCAATTTGGGGACGAGCTCACGCGTCTCGCGCGCGGCTCCGCTCGCGTCAGTCAGAGAACTCTGCGCCTGCAGCACCGCCGCAGCATTCCCGAGGAGTCGTATGAAGCGCGGATCCTTCGTATAGGGCGCACCAGCATCACGCGCAGCGTCCTCCTTGAGTTGCCGCAGTTGATTCTGGAGGTTGTTGAGCGCGGCTTCGTCTCCTCCAACGGCGCTCTCCGCGTCGATGGCGATGCCGTAGAGGCCGTCGAGCGGTACGCCCGGAGTCGAAGCGGGGCTGGGCCGCGCCTCCAGCACAAAGAACGCGACACCACATCCCAGCACCAGGACGGCGACCAGCACCAGCAGGGCTGTGAGACTGCCACCGACTCGAGGCGTTGCCACTGCGGTCGTCATGCGGCGGCCTCGGAGAACGCCGAGCTTTCGAGAATGGCCCTCAGGTTCAGAACAGGCCATTGCTCGTTGGCGCGGCGGAAGGCCCCGGCCAGATAGCGCTCGCAGCGAGCTACGGTCGGGGGTGCATCGCCGGAGAACTCACCCTCGGCAAACCGCCGGAAGCCGAGTACCTCGTCTACCAGTAGACCGGCAGGGATTTCACGGTGGTTGACGACAACGATTCGCGTATTGCGGGTAAGCGGCGTCATGCCACTTCCCAGAAATAGGCGCAAATCGATGAGTGGCAGAAGCTGTCCTCGAACATTCGCTAGTCCCTTGATCCAAGCCTTGGCGCCGGGCACACGAGTCATGCCGGGCGGCACGCCCAACACCTCACGCGTCTCCTCGCGTGCGACCAGGTAAAGATCCCCGGCCATGCGCAGCGCTACACCAACCCATTCGCGGCCCGTCGCACCCTCCTGGCTGACCTGCGCAGAGACGGCGCGGCCTCGCCGCTCGAGCTCTGCCAGCAATTCAAAAGGACGGTCGCGAAGCGATTTGAGGGGAGAGTCGTTCATAGCTCAGGCCGACAACGTCGCCTGGGCCTTGGCGACGAGCTGATCCGGAGAGACCGGCTTCACCATGTAATCAATCGCCCCCTGGCGCAGGCCCCAGATGCGATCGGTCTCCTGACCCTTCGATGTCACCATGATGATGGGAATCGTGCGGGTCTTCGGATCGTTCGCCAGGGCGCGCGTTGCCTGGTAGCCGTTCATGCCGGGCATGACGATATCCATGAAAATCAGGTCGGGACTCATCTCTCGCGCAAGCCGCACGCCCTCGGCGCCGTCGGCCGCTGCAGCCGTGCGATAGCCGTGCTTTTCGAGCGCCTTTTGCATCACGTGCACTTCGGTGGGAGAGTCGTCGACGATCAATATCAGCGGCATTCAATCATCTCCCGATATGCGTCTCGATGGCGCTCAGGAGCTCGTCCTTGGTGAACGGCTTGGTCAAATAGTGCTCGGAGCCGACGATGCGGCCGCGGGCACGATCGAACAGGCCATCCTTTGAAGACAGCATGATTACGGGAATGGAACGGAAAACCTTGTTGTGCTTTATGAGAGAGCACGTCTGATATCCATCCAGGCGCGGCATCATGATGTCGACGAACACGATGTCAGGCTGGTGATCCGCGATTTTCGCGAGCGCATCGAAGCCATCGATCGCCGTAAAGACCTCACACCCCTCCTTTGCGAGGAGTGTCTCGGCCGTACGGCGAATCGTTTTACTGTCGTCGATGACCAGAACTTTTAGGCCCTGGAGCTTCGTGTTGCTGCCGGTCACGATGTGTGGCAACTCCTTACCTTTACTTGGCTGCATATAGTGACGGTACTACAGACAAGCGCAGCGCGGGTTTTAACATATCGGTACACCCCCCGCTATGCAATGCACGTCACGTTTTTCGAAGGTCGTACGCCTTCGGGCCACCAGCGCGCGCGCCGGCGGACATATTCGCGTGGCAACTAGCATAATCGGGTTTCAGGTTCGAGGAACTTCGGATGAGCGAACACTTTCGTCTCGGTGTCGTGATGGATCCCATCGATACCATCAAGTATGCAAAGGACTCCACACTTGCGATGCTGCTTGCTGCACAGGCTCGCGGTTTCGTTCTCACTTATTTGGAGCAGAGCGACCTGTCCCTGCGCGACGGCATCGCGTTTGGCCGTGTGCGACCGCTCACCGTTCGAGCCGACGCTAACGACTGGTTCACGTTAGGCGAATCCCGACTCGAGAGATTGGGTCAACTCGACGCAATCTTGATGCGCAAAGACCCGCCGTTCGACACAGAGTACATCTACAGCACCTACATCCTCGAAAGAGCCGAAGCGCAGGGCTGCCTGGTCGTCAACCGGCCCCAGGGGCTGCGCGACATGAACGAGAAGGTCTACACGGCCTGGTTTCCCGAATGTTGCGCACCCACGCTGATTACCCGCGATATGAAGGACATGGGGAGCTTTCTCGCCGAGCACGGCAAAATCGTCTGCAAACCACTGGATGGGATGGGCGGACGCTCCATCTTTGTGCTCGAGCGTCACGATAAAAACATGAATGTGGTGTTCGAGACCTTGACGGACTACGGGCGCCGCTTTGCGATTGCGCAGCGCTATATCCCGGATATCGTGCAGACTGGCGATTCGCGCGTGCTGCTGATCGACGGCCAGCCTGTGCCCTATGCCCTCGCCCGGATTCCGTCGGAGAACGACAACCGCGGCAACCTTGCCGCGGGCGCGCGTGGTGAGGGACGGCCCCTGAACGACCGTGACCGTTGGCTCGCGGGCCAGATAGGACCCGTGCTGGCAGCCAAGGGAATGATGTTCGTGGGTCTGGATGTCATCGGCGGTTTTGTCACCGAGATCAATGTCACGAGCCCGACCGGAATCCGCGAGTTGGATAAGCAATTCGGCCTCGATATCGGCGCCCTGTTGATGCAGGCGATAGAGCGCCGCCTGCTGGCCCGCCCGACCGGAGGCTGAGCGTCATGCCGCCACGCGCTCTTACACTCCGTGAAGGCAAGGCACCGGTCCGGGACCGCCTGCTGACGATGCTATTCCTGGCCGCCCTGTTGCATGGGCTGGTGATTCTGGGCCTCACGTTCAATTCCTCGGCCAACGGCAGCGAATCGGCACCCGGGCTGCAGGTACTACTGGTCTCCGACGAGGTTCCGGAAGCGGACGCCAACGATTCGGCCACCTACCTGGCACAGCGCACACAGCTCGGTTCGGGCAATACCCAGGAGTCGGTGGCGCCGCGCAACGCGGCTTCCTCCATGCCCATCCCTCACCAGGACGGTGTTCCCGGGGGGGACTCGCTCACCAAGCGCGGCGACATGGCAGGCAATCGGTCTGACAGAATCATCACTACGACCGGATGGAGCTCCGAGGTCCACTATCTCGCCGAGGCCGGCAACGCGGGGAGCTCTCCGAACCAGCCAATGCTCCTGGAGCAGCAGAACGCCAGCCAGCCGGGGCCCGAAGACGAAAACGGGCCCGCCACTCTCAGGGGTCCCAAGCGCGACGAGCTGTGGGTGACACCGGACACCCGGGCGGCCACGCTTGCGCCCTACCTCGACGGATGGCGACGTAAAGTGGAGCGGATGGGCACCATCCATTACCCGACCGCGGCCCGGACACTTGGAGTGAAGGCCAGTCCCGTGGTCGAGGTCGGAATTGCGGCCAATGGCACCCTGGACAAGGCCATCATCCGGCAGTCGAGCGGCTACCCCGAGCTGGACAACGCCGCGCTCGAGATTCTGAAGCTCGCCAGTCCCTTCGATCCGTTCCCACCGGAACTGGCGCACGAATACCGGGTGTTGCGCTTTGCCTACGAGTGGCAATTCGTCGGCGGCCGTTTGCGGGGCGGGGCGGTCTCAGCTGTTCCTTGAGCAAGCCTCGCGTCGTCCGCATACTGCAGGTCATGGGCGCAAAGAGCAGCAGGAGCAGCATTCTCGGCGGAGCGCCGCCGACCGACGTGGATGACTCCCCGGCAGATCCGGGCGCGAGCCTCACCAATCATCTGTTGATTGCCATGCCCTCGCTGGCGGATCCCAACTTCTCCCAGACAGTGGCCCTGATCTGCGAGCACACTGACAAGGGTGCGCTGGGCATTGTCCTCAACAAACCGTTACCGATGAAGTTGTCTGACGTGCTCTCGCAGATGAAGCTCGAGCCCTCGAGCGATCTGATCGCGGAGCTGCCCGTGCTCCGCGGGGGCCCCGTGAATACCGACCGAGGCTTCGTGCTGCATCGTCCGGGTGGCAAGTGGGATCATACTCACCGGGTGTCTGACAGCATCCAGGTCACTACTTCCCGGGATGTGCTTGCCGCCATGGCGCGTGGCGAGGGGCCGATGGATGCCTTCATCGCGCTCGGCTACGCAGGCTGGGAATCCGGTCAGCTCGAGCGCGAGATGCGTGAAAACGCGTGGCTGTCCATGCCGGTCGACTCACGGGTCGTGTTCGAGTTGCCGTTCGAAGAACGGTGGCTCGGCGCGTGGCGGTTGATGGGAATCGACGTTGACCGCCTGAGCCTCGTCGCTGGCCATGCGTGAGGGTGAGGAACCTCACACCGTCCACACCGTCCTCGCCTTCGATTTTGGACTCAAACGGATAGGACTCGCAGCGGGTGACACGCTCACCTCTTCGGCAGCGCCCCTTCCGGCCATCCCCGTCCTGCAAAGCGGCCCCGACTGGAGCACGATCGAGCACCACCTGCGGGCGGTGCATCCTCGATTCCTCGTGGTGGGAGCACCGTATAATGCGGATGGCACACCGGGCACGCTTAGCCGTGCTGCGCGGCGCTTCGCGTCCGAGCTCGAAAAAAGATTTGGCCTGCAGGTTTTCATGGTCGATGAGCGTTGGTCCTCGCTAGAGGCGAACGAGGCGCTGAAAGCTCGACGCGCGAGCGGCGAGCGACGAAAGCGGATCAGGCGTGAGGATATCGACAGTGCCGCGGCCGCAGTGATTTTGCAGCGTTGGTTTGCCGGCGAGAAAGAAGGAAGGCCATGAAAGAAGGCAATCGCGTGAAACTGCATCCCCCGGCGCGCAGCGCCGGCCCATGGTGCGGGTCGCTTCGACCCGCAGGAAAGTTGGGCGCAGCCCATGATTAGTCAGCGGCGAGCAGACGGCTCATTGCGCCATCTGCTGACACTCGAGCACCTGTCACGCGCCGAGATCGAGCGCCTCCTCAACAAGTCGCAGAGTTTCGTCCGACCCCTGGGCACGCATCCGCCGACGAGTAACACGCTCGCGGGAGTTACGGTCGCCAATCTGTTTACCGAGCCATCGACACGCACGCGTGTGTCGTTCGAGCTGGCGGCCAAACGGCTCGGAGCCGATGTAGTCAACCTCGAAGTGCAGCTCTCGTCGCGCGTCAAGGGCGAGAGCATGCTGGACACGGTTTACACTCTCCAGTCGCTACACGTCGATGTGATGGTGATACGCGATGCCGAGGCGGGTGTTCCAGCTCTCGTTGCGGACAACGTGGCGCCTCATGTAAGCGTTCTGTCCGCTGGAGAAGCCCACCTCTCGCATCCAACACAAGGTTTGCTGGACGCCCTCACCGTCCGCCAGCACAAAAAGCGCTTCGAGGGTCTGGCCATCGCAATCGTTGGAGACATTCGTCACTCACGCGTTGCGCGCTCGTCGTTCCATGCGTTTCGCACCCTGGGTGTCGCTGACCTTCGCATCGTCGCCCCGGCTGTGCTGATGCCGGAGGAAGGCGAGTTCGAGGGCTGCGCGCGTCATACATCGCTCAGCTCCGGGCTGAAGGACGTTGACGTCGTGATGATGTTGCGAATCCAGAAGGAGCGCATGGGCCAGGCGGATTTACCGGCTGCGGATCGTTATTTCGTGCAATACGGCCTGACGCCCGAACGGCTGTCGCTCGCACGTCCTGATGCCATCGTAATGCACCCGCAACCCATGAACCGCGGCATCGAGATCGCATCGGACGTCGCGGATGGACCCCAATCGGTGATCCGCGATCAGGTGCGAAATGGCGTGGCTGTGCGCATGGCAGTGCTTGCCGACGTGATCGGCTCTCGGACCGGCGCAACTGAATAAACAAATCGCGCATGACCAACCGCACAAGACCCAAGCGCACATGATCAAGAACGCCCGCGGGACGATTTTTCTCGAAGAGGCGCTCGTCCTGCAGCAGACGGCCTACGATGGTGACCAGTTCGTGCTGCGCGTCGAGGCGCCGAAGTGCGCGGCGCGTGCCGAGCCGGGGAGCTTCGTACACCTGACCTGCGACCCGGCTATTCCAATGCGGCGCCCGCTGTCCATCATGCGAGCCGACAGCCAGGCCGGTTGGATCGAGATTCTCTACAAGGTCATGGGACCCGGCCTGCAGGCGCTGTCCGCACGGAAAGCCGGGGAGAGAATCAGCACGCTCGGGCCGATCGGGCGGCCGTTCGTAGCGCATCCGGAACGTCCGCGTGCGCTGCTGATCGGCGGAGGCGTTGGGATTCCCCCGATGATCTTCCTGGCCGACCGGCTACGTGCCCTTAAGGACGCCGAGTGGAAGCCGCTCGTGCTGATGGGGTCCGAAATTCCATTCCCATTTCGGACCCGGCCCTCGCGCATCGTGGTCGCGGGCATTCCCGATGGCAGCATCGCGTGTATGCCGTTGTTGGATGAGTGGGGCGTTGCCAGCCGCCTTGCGAGTCGGGCAGATTTCCCGGGTTGTTTTGACGGCTTTGTGACGGAGCTTGCGCACCGTTGGCTGGAGCTGCTCAGTCCGGCCGGGCTCGCGGAAGTGGAGATTTTTGCCTGCGGCCCGACGCCTATGCTCGAGGCCACGGCCAAACTCGCACGCCGCTTTGAGGTTCCGTGTCAGGTCTCGCTCGAAGAGTTCATGGCCTGTGCCGTGGGCGGCTGCGCGGGCTGCACCGTGTCAGTTCAAACTCCGCAAGGACCGGCCATGAAACGCGTGTGCGTCGACGGGCCCGTATTTGATGCGTACACGGTTTTTTGAGTGCAGAATGAGTGCCTGCACAAGCCAGCCGCGCTATTGCCTGGCTTCGCCGGAGAAGAACGCGCCATGCGCTTCGTCCTGTTCTATCACTCCCTCGTTTCTGACTGGAACCACGCCAGCGCCCACCTCCTGCGGGGCATTGCCAGCGAATTGCTGATCCAGGGCCACGCGGTCCGGATCCTCGAGCCCGCGGACGGATGGAGCCTTCACAACCTGCGCGAGCAGGGTGGCGAAGGAGTTGTGAAGGCATTTCACGCAATTTATCCGCGCCTGCAGAGTAGTTTTTACGATCCCGCCGGCATCGATCTCGATGCTGTGCTCGCGAATACCGATGTTGTAATCGCCCACGAGTGGAATGATCCCGCCCTGCTGTACCGCCTGGGCGAGCACCGCGCGAAGGCAGGCAGCTACAAACTTCTCTTCCACGATGCTCCCCACCGCTGGTTCCGGAGTGCGGACGTTGCGGCGCCCCTCGAGACGCGGTCGCGTGTGCTTTCGCGCTACGACGGTGTGCTGGCCTCGAGTGATGGACTTCGGCGGATGTATGAGACTCATGGCTGGGTTGCAAAGGCCTGGACGTGGCGGGATGCCGTGGATACTCGCGTGTTCCGGCCGTGGTCGGCCGCGGGATCCGGATCTGCTGCCCGCAGCGCGGTCGAAGGCGACTGCGTACCCTCCCTCGACCTGATCTGGATCGGAGCCTGGGGAAGTGCTGAGCGGGCGAGCGAGTTGGATGAGTTCCTCATCGAGCCCATTCGTGCGCTGGGGTTGCGTGCGCGGTTTTATGGCGCCCGCTATCCGAAAGAGGCGCTCAGCACGTTGCGCGCGGCCGGCATCGACTACGGCGGGTGGATCCCCGACTTTTCAATACCCGCGGCGCTTGCTGCCGGTCGGTTTACGGTGAATGTCCCGCGGCGCATGCGCGCCGATGGCCTGCCACACACTCCCGCCATTCGAGTGCTCGAAGCCCTCGCGTGCGGCGTTCCCGTCGTAACCGTGCCCTGGGATGAATGCGAACGGATGTTCACTCCGGACGTCGACCTGCTGGTGGCACGCGATGGCAGCGAGATGGAACGCTGCATGGTTGGTCTTCACAGCGATCCGGAGTTCGCGCGATTCATCGGCGCGAACGGTTATCAAACCGTCGTGAGCCGCCACACCTGTGAGCACAGGGTGCAGGAGCTGCTGGCGATCTGTCATGACCTGGGTGCCGGCGAGCCTCACCACGACGAATTGGAGAACACGGCCACCAACCTGCCCCAGCTGCTCAGGACGGCGCCACAGAGCGCGTCGCACGTTCCGGCGGCGTGGAGCTGATTGATCGAAGCCGCGCCGGCGCTCAGCCGAAGTTGATCTTGGCCTCGAGATTGGCCCGCGAGTCGGCGCTGCTCAGGGCCTCTTCCAGCTCGATGCGTCCCGACTTGAACAGGTCGCGCAATGAGACGTCGAAGCTCTGGATACCGCGCTCGCCGCTCGAGGTGATCGCTTCCTTGATTCCCATGACGTCGCCTTTCTTGACGAGCTCCTGGATGTGCGGTGTGTTGATCATCACTTCGACGGCTGCCACGCGCTTGCCATCGCGGCCCATGACCAGGCGCTGCGCGAGGATGGCGCGGAGGTATTGCGACATGTCGAGAAAGATCTGGTTGTGCTGCTCGCGCGGGAACATGTTGATGATGCGGTCCAGGGACTCCGCGCAGTTGTTGGCATGGAGGGTCGCGAGCACGAGGTGCCCCGTGCCTGCGAGGCTGATGGCCGCTTCCATGCTCTCGCGGTCACGGATCTCACCGATCAGAATGACATCGGGCGCCGCGCGTACCACGCCACGCAGCGCGCGGGAGTAGGACTTCGTATCGATGCCCACCTCGCGCTGATTCACGATCGAGCGCTTATTGGTGTGCAGGAATTCGATCGGGTCCTCGATGGTGACGATATGGTCGGAGGCATTCTCGTTGCGGTAGTTGATCATCGCCGCCAGCGAGGTTGACTTGCCCGAGCCGGTGGCGCCCACCATGAGGATGAGGCCACGCTTCATCAGGACCAGGTCGGTCATGATCTCCGGCAGCCCGAGCGATTCCATGCGCGGCATGTCGGCCGTGATATACCGCAACACCATCGCTGGAAAGCCGCGTTGCATGAACACATTCACGCGGAAGCGGCCGAGGCCCGGCTCGGAAATCGCGAAATCGAGCTCGAACTCGTGCACGAAGTACTCGCGCTGCTCGGGACTCATCAGCGCAAACGCAGTCTGCCGCACGGTCTCGGGTGTCAGCACCTGCTTGTTGACCGGCAGGATCTGACCCTCGATCTTGATCTTGATGGGGGCGTTGGAGGTGAAGAAGAGGTCGGAGGCCTTCTTCTCCACCATCAACTTGAACAGGGGCTTGGTGTTGAGGGTCGGATGACCCCCGGCGTTGAAGCTGTCCCCGGGACTGAGCGTAGCCTGGGGGCCCGTGGTGGCGAGCGTCGCATCGACGGGTGGTTTCGCTTGCGCCTTGTCTTTCGACGGCGCGCCGTTGGTTTCCATTGCTCAGCGAGCTCTACAACGACCGGCCGGCATCTTCTTCGACGATCTGCAGCGCGCCGCCATCATCGATTGCCTTGGATTCGCGCTTGCTCTCGAGCTTGATGCGCAGACGTATCTCGTTCTTGGAATCCGCGTTGCGCAGGGCATCCTCGTAGGAGATGAAACCCGTTTCGTACAGTTCATATAACGCCTGATCGAATGTCTTCATGCCCAGCCGCGTGGAGCGCGACATGACCTCCTTGATCTTGGCCACCTCGCCCTTGAAGATCAGGTCCTGGATGAGCGGCGAGTTGAGCATGATTTCCATCGCCGCAATCCGCCCCGCACCGGACTCGCGCGGAATCAGCCGCTGCGAGATCAGTGCCCGCGCGTTCAGCGAGAGGTCCATGAGGAGCTGTTCGCGCCGCTCGTCGGGGAAGAAGTTGATGACGCGGTCGAGCGCCTGGTTGGCGCTGTTCGCGTGCAGAGTCGCCAGCACGAGGTGGCCGGTCTCCGCGAACTGGATGGCGTACTCCATCGTCTCGCGGTCACGGATTTCGCCGATCAGGATGACATCGGGCGCCTGTCGTAGCGTGTTCTTCAGAGCGGTATGCCACGAGTCCGTGTCTACCCCCACCTCACGGTGCGTGATGACACAACCCTTGTGCTGATGGACGTACTCGATCGGATCTTCGATCGTCACGATGTGGCCGCGGGTCTTCTCGTTGCGGTAGCCCACCATCGCTGCAAGCGACGTTGACTTACCCGAGCCGGTACCGCCCACGAGAATGACGAGGCCGCGCTTTGACAGCACGACTTCCTTGAGGATGGGCGGCAGGTCGAGCTCTTCGAAACTCGGAATCTTGGCGTTGATCAGGCGGATGACACAGCCGACGGCGCCCTGTTGAACGAATGCGCTGACACGGAACCGACCGATGCCGGGCGGCGCAATGGCGAAGTTGCACTCTTTCGAGGAGTCGAATTCCTTGGTCTGCCGGTCGTTCATGATGGCCCGGACCATGGTCGCGGACTGTTCCGGCGTCAGTGCACGCTCGCTCTGCGGCCGGATCTCGCCATCGATCTTGATCGCGGGCGGAAAGCCCGCGGTGATGAACAGGTCGGAGGCTTTCTTCTCGGTTACGCGCCGCAGGAGATCCTGCATGAGCTTGATGGCTTGGTCGCGATCCATTCTGCTTTTCTCCCGTGCCGATGCGCTGCGTTAGAGCGCATCTTTGTTCTGGGCTTTGTAGCGTGCTTCTTCCTTGGTAATGAGACCTTTGCTCATCAACTCCGTCAGGCACTGGTCGAGGGTCTGCATGCCGTTGGCTTGGCCCGTCTGGATGGCCGAGTACATCTGGGCGATTTTGCCTTCGCGGATCAGGTTTCTGATGGCCGGCGTGCCAATCATGATCTCGTGGGCGGCGACGCGGCCGCCGCCGGTCTTTTTCAACAGGGTCTGGGAAATGACCGCGCGCAGCGACTCGGACAACATCGAGCGCACCATGTCCTTCTCGGCCGCGGGAAACACGTCCACGATACGGTCGATGGTCTTGGCGGCCGAGCTCGTGTGCAGAGTGCCGAACACGAGGTGACCGGTTTCCGCGGCCGTCAGTGCCAGCCGGATGGTTTCGAGATCGCGCATCTCGCCGACCAGCACGACGTCGGGGTCTTCGCGCAACGCGGATCGCAAGGCCTCGGTGAAGCCGAGGGTGTCACGGTGTACTTCACGCTGATTCACCAGGCAGCGCTTGGACTCGTGCACGAACTCGATCGGGTCTTCGATCGTGATGATATGGTCGGGGCGATTGTCGTTACAGTGATTGACCATGCCGGCGAGGGTCGTGGACTTGCCCGAGCCGGTGGGGCCCGTCACCAGCACCAATCCCCGGGGCAACATGCACAGGTCGCGGAAGATCTTCGGCGACTGCAGATCGTCCAGGGACAGGATCACGGAGGGAATGTTACGGAACACGGCGCCGGCGCCGCGGTTCTGGTTGAACGCGTTGACGCGGAAGCGTGCCAGCTTTGGGATTTCGAACGAAAAGTCAGTCTCGAAGAACTCTTCGTAGGCCTTGCGCTGCTTGTCGTTCATGATGTCGTAGACCATGCTGTGCACTTCTTTGTGCGCCAGCGCGGGCATGTTGATGCGCTTCATGTCGCCATCGACGCGGATCATCGGCGGAACGCCGGCGGACAAGTGCAGATCGGACGCATTGTTCTTGACGGCGAATGCCAAGAGTTGCGCGATGTCGACAGCCATGGATGCTCCTAGAGCCTGCTCGCAGTTGCCTGCGGCGCGCTCAACCCACCTACCGGGCAAAAGCCGCGCCTTTTGCCCGGCGCCACCGGGTACGCTGAGCTCGATTCCGCGGAAATTGCCGCAGGCTGCGCGCCCCGGGCAATTTCCGCCACTGGATTATAACGGAGGGGTTCCGTATCCAATATGTTAATGGGTCCGCAGAATTTGCCGGAGCGGGTGCGAATTGTGCGCAATCGCATCAGCTCGGCCGCCGCAGCTGCGCTGCGGAATGTCGATTCGGTCACACTCCTGGCCGTGAGCAAGGCGCAGCCGGCCAACAGCGTGCGCGCAGTGGCGCAGCTGGGGGTGCGCGATTTCGGTGAGAGTTACGTTCAGGAGGGTCTGGAGAAGATCGAGACCCTGCGCGACCTGTCTCTCACCTGGCATTTCATCGGCCGCCTGCAGGCGAACAAGACGCGCCCGGTGGCAGCCTCTTTTGACTGGGTCCACGCAGTAGATCGCCTGAAGATCGCGGAACGGCTTTCGGACCAGCGTCCTTTCCATGCCGCGCCGTTGAATGTGTGCCTGCAGGTGAACATCGCGGGCGAGGCCTCCAAGGGAGGCGTCACGCCGGCGGAATTGCCGGCTCTGGCCACGGCGGTGGCATGGAAAGGACGCTG
>Ga0307511_10002629_pt1 | contig 18733 bp, 19 predicted proteins | sample 13_EM_MG_FD_200266 | JGI IMG/M metagenome (GOLD analysis project Ga0307511, IMG submission 200266) | Populus trichocarpa ectomycorrhiza microbial communities from riparian zone in the Pacific Northwest, United States - 13_EM | ecosystem: Host-associated > Plants > Roots > Unclassified | place... | reverse complement strand
TCGAGGCAGGCGGAGCCTGCCCGATAGCGCCTCGATACGTCATCGCCCAGAGGTCTCCGCGCAAAATCCACCCGGAGCTACCCCGAAATCGCGGTCAGCGATCCGGCCGCCGCCAGCACGAGCACGCTGCCCAGGCGATGCCGGATCCCACGTCGGCGACGCGGGTCAGGGACGGCGGCCAGCAAACACCGCACGTTAGCCGCAGTGTCCAGGTCCAGTCAGGACGGCATGGTCAACGCAGTCGGGATTGGGTGATGACGACACGGCGGACACGACCGGTGGTGATCATGGACTCCGACAACCACATGATCAACAAGGGATCGTGCCCACTCCCGTCCGGCCCACCACCCCAAACCCCCACCCAACCCTGGGGGCCGGCCCCGCTGCCATCTTACCCGGAAAGATCGTGAAGATCCTGGTCAGCGATCTTGCTGTGGACAACTCGACGGGTGTGGGCAAACGTTTGCGTCACGCCGACGGGCCTTAACGCTTGACCTGGAGCGCACTCCAGCTTCTACGGTCGACCTCGTGACATACTCGATCGCCCAGGCAGCGGAACGAAGCGGGTTGTCCATCGACACCCTCCGCTACTACGAACGAATCGGGCTGGTCGATCCGCCGGCCCGGGACTCCGGGGGACGTCGCTCGTACTCCGACGACGACCTCGGCTGGCTGGAGTTCCTCACCAAACTGCGCACCACCGGCATGCCGATCCGCCTGATGCGCGAATACGCCCAGCTGCGCCGCAAGGGCCTGGCCACCGCGGGCCGCCGCAAGCAGCTGCTCTACGACCACCGGACCGACGTCCGGCAGCGCATCGCCGAGCTCCAGGCGTGCCTGGCCATTCTCGACTACAAGATCACCAACTACGCCGAGGTCGAGGCCAAACTGGCCGGCATGACCCTGGTGCAGGAGGCGTCGGCGTGACCCTCGCGGACAGGCGGCTCGGCCAGCTGGTGGTCGGCGCCCAGGGGCTCGGCTGCATGGGGATGAGCCAGGCCTACGGGCAGGGCGACGAGACGGAGTCGATCGCGACCATTCACCGCGCGATCGAGCTGGGCGTCACCCTGTTCGACACGGCCGACCAGTACGGCCGGGGCGCCAACGAGGAGCTGCTCGGACGGGCCCTCAAGGGACGACGTGACCAGGTGGCGATCGCGACGAAGTTCGCGCTCGTGCCTGGTGACGGCGGTGGGCTCGCGGTGCGCGGCGACGCGGCTTATGTGCGTGAGGCGGTCGACAGGTCGTTGAGTCGACTCGACGTCGACCACATTGATCTCTATTACCAGCATCGGGTCGATCCGAACGTGCCGATCGAGGAGACGGTCGGCGCGATGGCGGAGCTCGTGCAGGCGGGCAAGGTCCGCCATCTGGGTCTGTCGGAGGCCGGTGCGGAGACGATTCGCCGGGCGCACGCGGTGCACCCGATCACCGCGCTCCAGAGCGAATGGTCGCTGTGGACCAGGGACATCGAGGCGGAGATCCTGCCGGTCTGCCGTGAGCTGGGCGTCGGCATCGTGCCGTTCTCGCCGCTCGGCCGCGGTTTCCTGACCGGCAGCGTCACCTCGGTCGACAATCTCGCGGCCGACGACATGCGGCGCAATCTGCCGCGGTTCGCCGGCGAGAACTTCGACCGCAACCTCGCGATCGTCGACAAGCTCAACTCGCTGGCCGCCGAGCGCGGCGTCACCGCCGGTCAGCTGGCGCTGGCCTGGGTGCAGCGGCAGGGCGAGGACGTGGTGCCGATCCCGGGCACCAAGCGGCGCAAGTACCTGGAGGAGAACGTCGCCGCCGCGCAGCTGGAGCTGACCGCGGACGACCTGGCGGCGATCGCCGCGACCGCGCCGGCCGACGCGGTCTCCGGCGACCGGTACCGCCCCGAAATGCAGAAACTCGTCGGACGCTGACAAGGAGAAGGATGGAATCGCGCAAGCTCGGCGACCTCGAGGTGTCCGTGCAGGGCCTCGGTTGCATGGGGATGAGCGAGTTCTACGGACAGGGCGACGACACGGAGTCGATCGCGACCGTCCATCGCGCGATCGAGCTCGGCGTCACCTTCTTCGACACCGCCGACATGTACGGCGTCGGCGCGAACGAGGAACTCGTCGGAAAGGCCCTGGCCGGCCGTCGCGACCAGGTCGTGCTGGCCACCAAGTTCGGCTTTGTCCGGGACAAGGACAACCCGAGCGTGCGGGGCATTCGCGGCGATGCCGCTTATGTGCATGAGGCCGTCGACAATTCACTGCGTCGACTCGACGTCGACCACATTGATCTGTATTACCAGCATCGGGTCGATCCGAACGTGCCGATCGAGGAGACCGTCGGCGCGATGGCTGAGCTCGTGCAGGCCGGCAAGGTCCGTCACATCGGGCTGTCGGAGGCCGGTCCGGACACGATCCGCCGGGCCCAGGCCGTGCACCCGATCACGGCGCTGCAGACGGAGTGGTCGCTGTGGTCGCGTGACATCGAGGACGAGATCGCCCCGGTGTGCCGCGAGCTGGGCATCGGCATCGTGGCGTACTCGCCGCTCGGCCGTGGCTTCCTCACCGGCCGCTTCACCTCGACCGACAGCTTCGGCGAGGGCGACTTCCGCGTCGTCGGCCAGCCGCGGTTCAGCGAGGAGAACCTGGCCAAGAACCAGGCGATCGTCGAGGCGCTGAAGGCCGTCGCCGCCGAGCGCGGCGTCACGCCCGGTCAGCTGGCGCTGGCCTGGGTGCAGCACCGCGGCAGCGACGTGGTGCCGATCCCCGGCACCAAGCGGATCAAGTACCTGGAGGAGAACGTCGCCGCGGCCGAGCTCACGCTGACCGCCGACGACCTGGCCGCCGTCGAGGCCGCCGTTCCGCTGGACGCGGTCGCCGGCGCGCGTTACCCCGAGGAGCGGATGCGCTCGGTCGGCAAGTGACCTGACGCAGAAGCCGCCGGCCTTTCAAAGGCCGGCGGCTTTGTCATGTCATCAGGCCTGGTCATGTCGTCAGGCCGGCCGCCACCGTCGCCCCGAGCTCCCAGCACGCCTGGAGGTCGTCCTTCGACGGCGTCGCCGTGACCAGCACGTGCTCGGTGACGCGGGTCCAGCCCAGGCCCTTGGTGATGCCCTCCACGCTGCGCACCGCGCCGGACATGTCGCTGTTGCCGTGCACGTACAACCCGTACGGGCGACCCTGCGTCGCGTCCAGGCACGGGTAGTAGACGAGGTCGAAGAACACCTTCAACGCGCCCGACATGTATCCCAGCGAGGCCGGAGTGCCGAGGATGACGCCGTCCGCCTCGAGCAGGTCGACGGCGGTGGCGGCGAGCGCGGGTTTGCGCACGACCTCGACGCCCTCGATCTCGGGCGTTGTGGCTCCGGCCACAGTTGCCTCGAACATCGCCTGGAGGTTGGGCGAGGGAGTGTGGTGCACGATCAGCAGTCGGGACACCCGCACGACGATGCCGAGCGGTCCGCGTTACCGCAACCGGTCGACGGTGCGTAGCCACGCACCGGGATGAGAACCGTGCTGCCAGCACGATTCCGGTCGGGGACGGCCCGGTCGGGTGACGGAGTGTGGTGGGCGAAGGTGCCGACCCGTCGATGAATGTGCCGACACGTCAAGGAAAAACGGCGCGAAAGGAAGGCAACCCGAGCGGCACCCCGGTCGTCTTCCATAGAGGAAACGCTGGTATAGATGGAAGAACTGTGGACGTCACCTCAACTCTCCTGTCCGGCAGCCGGCGCAAGCGTGTGGTCTACGCGGGCTGGCTGGCCGTAGGCATCGGCCTGATCGGTGCACCGTTGGTGGTCCTGTCGCTGTGGCCCGGCATCGACCACACCCCCTACTCGGCCAACACGGTCCTGCTCGCCTTCGGACTGTGCCTGTGCTCCATCGCCTACGCGTTCGGCCGCGCGGCCGTCGCCGGCATGACGGAAAGCCGGCCCCGACCGATGTCGGGACCGGGCAACATCCCCTACGTGTTGGCCGCCGTCTTCCTGGTGGTCGCGGTGGTCTCGCTGATCATCGCGGCGGCGACCTGAGCCCGGTCGCTCGAACCCCGAATCACTCGAACAGGGCCGAGACCTCGCCGCGCAGCGCGGCCAGTCGTGCCACGGCACGCTGCCGCGCGGCGGCCAGACCGTCCCGGTCCGGCACCGGTTCCACGATCTCCAGGTAGGCCTTGAGCTTCGGCTCGGTGCCCGACGGCCGGATCAACACCCGCACCCCCTCGCCGCGCAGGGCCAGCACGTCGGCCCGCGGCCGCAGGTCCTCGGCGCTCACCGAACCGCCCGCCAGCGACGTCGGCGGATCGGCGCGCAGCTTGGCCATCAGCTCGCCGATCCGGCTCAGCTCGGTCACGCGCAGCGAAACCTGGTCGGTCAGGTGCAGACCGTGCGTGACGGCCAGGTCGTCGAGCACGTCCAGCGGCGTCCGGCCCTCCGCCTTCAGCCCGGCGGCCAGGTCGCAGGCCAGCACCGCGGCCGAGATGCCGTCCTTGTCCCGCACGTAGTCCGGGTCGACGCAGTGGCCGAGCGCCTCCTCGTACGCGTAGACGAGACCGGTTCCAGCGCCGTCGCCGGCTCGCACGAGCCACTTGAAGCCGGTCAGCGTCTCGTCGTAGCGGGCGCCGTGCGCGGCCGCGATCTTCGACAGCAGCGAGGACGACACGATCGTCGTCGCCACCAGCGCCCCGGTCGCGTCCATCGTGGACAGCACGTGCTCGCCGAGCAGCGCGCCGGTCTCGTCGCCGCGCAGCATGCGCCACGACCCGTCCCGCTCCCGCACGCCCAGCGCGCACCGGTCGGCGTCCGGGTCGAGCGCGATGGCCAGATCGGCGTCGACCTCGGCGGCCAGCGCCAGCAGCAGGTCCGTCGCACCCGGCTCCTCCGGGTTCGGGAACGACACCGTCGGGAAGTCCGGGTCCGGGTCCTGCTGCCGCGCCACGAAGTGCACGTCGGTGAAGTCGGCCGCGGCCAGCACCTCGGCCAGCGTCGCGGCGCCGACGCCGTGCATCGGCGTGGCGGCCACGCGCAGCGTCCGAACCCCGCCGGTGGGCAGGCTCGCGGCCCGCGTCACGTACGCGGCGACCTCGTCGGCGGACACAGTCGTCCAGGTTTGCGAACGCGGCACCGAGACCGCGGCCGGCACCTGGGCGATCGCCGCCTCGATCTGGCGGTCAGTCGGCGGCACGATCTGGGCGCCGTGCTCGATGTACAGCTTGTAGCCGTTGTCGGCGGGCGGATTGTGCGACGCCGTGATCTGCACGCCGGCGACCGCGTTCAGCTGCCGCACCAGGAACGCCGTGACGGGCGTCGGCAACGGGCCGTCCAGCACCCGCACGTCGAACCCCGCCCCGGCCAGCACGCCGGCCGCGGCGCGGTGGAACCGCTCCGAGCCGTGCCGTGCGTCCCGGCCGACGACCACGACGCCGCCGCTGTGGCCGTTGCGCCGCAGCCAGTCCGCGAGACCGGCGGTGGTCCGCACGACGACCGCCTCGTTCATGCCGTTCGCGCCGGCGCGGACCGGTCCGCGCAGCCCGGCGGTGCCGAACGTCAGCGGCCCGGCCATCCGGTCGGTCAGCTCGTCGACCGCCGCCTGGTCGCCGGCGATCGCTCGCGCCAGGATGCCCTGCAACTCGGCCCGGGCGTCCTGGTCGGGGTCGTCGGCGATCCACCGGAACGTGGCGTCACGCAGCGCCGGCGCGAGTGTCATGCCTTCGCCACCAGGTCACGCAGCAGAGTGCCCATGTCGGTGGCGGCGAGCCGGCCGGCCTCCAGGACCTCCTCGTGGTTGAGCGGCTCGCCGGTGATGCCGGCCGCCAGGTTCGTCACCAGCGACAGGCCGAACACCTCCGCGCCGGCCGCCCGGGCCGCGATCGCCTCCAGCACCGTCGACATGCCGACCAGGTCCGCGCCCATGGTGCGCAGCATCCGGATCTCGGCCGGCGTCTCGAAGTGCGGGCCGGGCATCGCCGCGTACACGCCCTCCTCCAGGTCGGGGCGGATGCCGCGGGCCACGTCCCGCAGCCGCGGCGAGTACAGGTCGGTCAGGTCCACGAACCGGGCGCCGACCAGCGGCGACCGGGCCGTCATGTTGAGGTGGTCGCTGATCAGCACCGGCTGCCCGACGCTCATGCCCTGGCGCAGCCCGCCGGCGGCGTTGGTGAGGATCACGGTGCGTACGCCCGCGGCGGTCGCCGTGCGGACGTTGTGCACGACCGGGTCGATGCCGAAGCCCTCGTACAGGTGGGTGCGGCCGAGCATCACCAGGACGCGGTTGTCGCCGACCTTCAGCGAACGGATCGTGCCGCCGTGCCCGACCGCGGTCGGGGCGCGGAAGCCCGGCAGCTCCGGCATCGGCACCTCGTGCTCGGCCTCGCCGATCACGTCGGCGGCCGGCCGCCAGCCGGAGCCGAGCACGACGGCGACGTCGTGCTGGGCCACGCCGGTGCGCTCGACGAGCGCCGCCGCGGCGGCCGTCGCCAGCGCGTCGGGGGAAATGGGGTCTTCGCTGATACCGGTCACGCGGGCGAGCCTAAATCACCCTCAGCCGGCCACCTGGAACTGCTGGTAGATCTGGTGGAATAGCACCTTGCCCATAGGGTCGTCGACCGGGGCCTTCACCCCGACCACCCACAGGTCGTTGCCCTTCACCAGCACCATCGCGTTCGTGGACGGCGGGGCCGAGCCACCGGTGTCCTGCGTGTAGTCGAGCAGCTGGACCTGCGTGAAGCCCGGCACCGAAGTGGAGGTCACCGACTGCACGTTCACCTTCGGCAGCGCCTTCACCGCGTCGATGTAGACGTCGACCTTCGTGAACTTGGGGAAGCGCTGCACCGACAGCTCCCGCGAGCCGTCCGGGCTGATGAAGAACACCTGCGCCCGACCCGGCAACGAGTCGGTGGCATCGCGGGGCTGCTTGAACTGCTGCCAGCCGTCCGGCACGTCCACGGTGAAGTTGCCGCCGGTGGGGCCCGTGGTGGTCACGGCGTTGCCCTGGGTCGGCGTGGTCGGCAGCGGGGCGACGCTGGTCACGGTGGGCTGCGAGGTCGGCGTGCCGCCGAACGCGGCCGGGGGCACCAGCGCCTGGCCGCCGAGATAACGGGTCAGGACAAAGCCGCCGCTCATCGACAGCACCACGATCACCGCCGCGACCAGCGCCAACACTGCCGTGCCGAGCTTGCCGCGGCGCTTGCGCGGCGTTGACGGCCGCTGCGCCGGCCCGTTGGTCACCATGAACGGCAGCGGGCCCGGGTCGCTGGCCAGCGGCGTGTCGGTCGGCGCGACCGGCGCCTTCGGCGGCGCGAACTGCTTGGACAGCGATCTGGCGGGACGACTCGGCTTCGGCGGCGCCGCGGACGGGGTGTCCGGGTTCGGCACCGGGAACAGCACCGTGCCGGGCTCCGGCAGCAGCGGCCGCAGCCTGCGGCGCACCTCCGCCAGCGACATCCGGGAGCTCGGGTCCTTCACCATCAGGCCGGCGATCACCGGTTCCAGCGCGCCTGCCGCCGTCGGTCGCGGCACGTCGCCGTGCACCACCTCGGTGACCGTGGCCAGCGGGTCGTCGTCGGCGTCGTACGGCGGCACGCCCTCGACCACCGCGAACAGCGTCGCGCCCAGGCTCCACAGGTCGGCCGCCGGCGTCACCTCCTGCCCGGAGGCCACCTCCGGCGCGATGTAGGCCGGCGAGCCCAGCATGATGCCCGTGCTGGTCATCGTGTTCTCGGCGACGTTGCGGGCGATGCCGAAGTCGGTGAGCTTGATCTGGCCGCTGTCGCCGACCAGCACGTTGCCCGGCTTCACGTCGCGGTGCGTGATGCCGGCTCGGTGCGCCGCTTCCAGACCTGCCGCCACCGCGTCCGCCACCGCCGCCGTCTGCTGCGTGTTCAGCGGACCCTGCTGGCGCACTACCTCCGCGAGGCTGCGCGAGGGCACGAGTTCCATCACCACGAACGGCTCGCCGTCCTGGCGCGCGATGTCGTGCAGCGTGACGACGTTCGGGTGCGACAGCACCGCGATGGCCCGAGCCTCCCGCAGCGTGCGCTCCCGCAGCGCGTCCGCCTCGCCGGCCGGGATGCCCGGCGGCAGCAGCACTTCCTTCACCGCGACCTTGCGCTGGAGGAACTCGTCGTAGGCCGCCCACACCGTGCCCATCGACCCGTTGCCCAGCACGTGCTCGAGCCGGTAGCGACCGGCGATCACGCGGGATCGGTCGTCCGACGGGGGTTCCGGCGTGGCCATGCGGCCATTGTCCACGAGTCGTGTCTGACCAGTGTTTCAGGCCCGCAGGCCAGCTAGGACCACCTTGGCCAGCGCGTCCTCGGCGCTGGCGCCGGGTCGGCAGACGACCAGGGACAGCAGTTCGATGACGGCCGCGGCCTCGATGTCGGTGCGGACGCTGCCCTCGGCCTGGGCGCCCTTGATCACATCGGTGAGGACGTCGTGCATCCGCGCGGCCGGTTGGGCGACAACCGGATCGTCCACGGGCACGGACTTGAGCATGGCGAACGGCTCCCGCACGGCCTCCCGCACGTAGCCGAGCAGGACGTCCCAGCGGGACAGGTCGCTGTCGGCGGCCTCGGCGACGCGGGCGGTGAGCCGGCTGACGACGTCGCAGCTGATCAGGGCGAGCAGCGCGGTGCGGTCGGGGAAGTGCCGGTAGAGAGTGCCGACGCCGAGCCCGGCGGCCCGGGCGATGTCCTCCATGGACACGCATTCGCCGGCGGTCGTGAAGACCTGGATGGCGGCGCGCACGATCAGCTCGCGGTTGCGCCGCGCGTCGGCCCGCACAGGTTCCTCCCAAGAAGTGGAATCTCGGATTCACCTTAGGCTAGCATCGAGCCATAAACGGAATCTCTGATTCACCTTCAGGGGGAGACATGCGAATCGGACTGCACGTGAACAGCGTCGGCCGCACGTTGGACGACCTGGTGACGGAGGCGGCGCAGGCCGCTGTGGACGCCGTCTACCTGAACGAGACGGTCGGCTGGGACCCGGTGGCGCTGGCGGCGCTGATCGGCGCGCGGGTGCCGAACATCGAGGTGGGCACGGCGGTGACGCTGACCTATCCGCGCCACCCGCAGGCGTTGGCGTTGGCGGCGCTGAGCGCCCAGGAGGCGACGGGCAACCGGTTCGTCCTCGGCGTCGGACCGGGCCACAAGGCGCCGATGGAGGAGCGCTTCGGCATCAGCTACGACAAGCCGGCGGCGCACGTCCGCGACTACCTGACCCGGCTGCGCCCGCTGCTGGACGACACGACCGGGCTCCCCGGCGCGACCCGGCCGAAGCTGCTGCTGTCGGCGCTGGGCCCGGTCATGCTGGGCATCGCCGACGAGCTGGCCGACGGCACGATCCTCGTCTGGACCACAGCCAAGGGCGTCGCCGAGCTGGTCGCACCCCGCCTGCACGACAAGGAGATCGCGCTCGTGGCCCAGGTCGGCGTCACCGATGACGTGGACGCGCTGCGGCAGCAGCTCGTCGCCGGCCTCGGGCCGATCAAGAAGCTGCCGAACTACCACAAGCACCTCGACCGCCAAGGCCTGACGAGCGTGGCGGAAACGGCCATCCTCGGCGACGAGAAGGCGGTGGCGGAGGAACTGCGCCGGATCGAGGACGCCGGCGTCACCGAGCTGGTGGTCAGTCCCGTCGGCGACCGCGAGCGAACCCTGGCTGCCCTGAGGGGTTAGCCCCGCGGCAGATCCCGCCAGAGCGGGTACATCGGCGGGGCGCCGGGAGCCGCGAACGGCTCGCCCACGTCGACGAAGCCCAGCCTCCGGTACAGCCGCGCGCTGTCCGGAGTGCTGGCCTCCAGCGAGCACGGGATCCCCTCGGCGTCCAGGCCGGCCAACCGGTCCTTGACGATCGCGGTGCCGACGCCGGTGTTCTGGAATTCCGGCAGCACACCGAGAAACTGCCGGTGCAGGTGCGGCGGCCTGCCTTCCAGCCACGCGCCCATCACCTCCGCGACCGCGGCGAAGCGCGCCAGCTCGTCGTCGGCCAGGGCCGAGAACCGGGCCATGAAGTCCGCTGGGTTTTCCCCGCCATACGTGCGGAACAGCAAGGCCGCGGCGATGTTGTCGCCGGCCAGGTACACCTCGCCATCGCGGAAGGCGGCCTCGGTGAACGCCGTGAAGAACAGCCGGTGCGCGACCGGCCGCCGCTCGTCGTCGGGGAACACCCAGCGGCTGACCGGATCGTTGTGGAAGGCGGTGGTGAGCACGCCGACGACAATGTCCACTTCGGACGGCAGGGCGGGGCGCACGCCGAATTCCATGGCTCAGTCAACCTTTCCGATGCCGGCGTACACCTCGGGTTTGCGGCTGCGCAGCACCGAGCCGCGGATGAGGCCGGCCACGGCCGCCAGCAACAGGATGCCCGGCAGGACCCAGCGCAGCGGCGAGTCGCCGGCCGTGCCGAGCAGCACGTCGAAGTTCCAGATGATCAACACCAGCACCACCAGCAGCGACACCGCGGCCAGGGCGGGGGCGACGGTGTGCCGCCACACCGGCTCGTCGTGCTCACGCCGTCGGAAGAAACTGATCACTGACACGGACACGGCGGCCAGCACAAAAACCACGCCGGCCGAGGCCATCGTGCCCAGCCAGGTGAACAGCTCGGTGAACGGATCCCGGTCGGTGATCGCGAAGACCGCCACCACGACAAGGCCCAGCGCGGTCTGCAGCAGCGAGCCCGCGGCCGGCGCGCCGGTGCGGCGGTTGGTGCGAGCCAGCATCTCCGGCAGCACACCCTCGCGCCCGAGCGCGAAGAAGTAGCGGGCGATCGCGTTGTGGAAGCTCAGCAGCGACGCGAACTGGCTGGTGAGGAACAGCACATAGGCGATGTCGGAGAACGAGTTGCCGAGCCGCTGCGCGTTCAGGCCGAACAGCAGGCCGGGACCCTGCGACTGCGCGGCGCCGACGATCTGGGCCGGACCGGTCGCGTCGGCCATCGCGAGCGCCGACACGGTGTACAGCACGGCGGTCAGCAGCACCGCGAGGTAGGTCGAGCGGGCGACGGTCTTGCGAGGATCACGCACTTCTTCGCTGTAGGTCGCCGCGCCCTCGAATCCGGTGAACACGGCGACCGAGAACGCGAACACGGCGCCGACGCCGGTCGTGAACAGGCTGCTCGGCGCGAGTGGCGCCAGTGATGGCGCACCGCCGCCAGCGGGCGAGCCAAGCAGCGCCACGTCCGACACCACGATCACGGCGCACTCCAGTAGAAGCAGCAGGCCGAGCACCCGGGCGTTCAGGTCCACCCGCAGCACGCCGAGCGCGCCGACGACCAGCGCGCACACGACCGCCCACAGCCACCACGGCGTGTCCAGCCCGAGCAGCGGGTTCAGCCAGTTCGACAGCGACCAGCCGAACAGGCCGTACACGCTGATCTGGATCGCGTTGTACGCGACCAGCGCGACGAACGAGATCGCGACACCGCTGGTGCGGCCGAGGCCGTTCACGACGTACGGGTAGAACGCGCCGGCCCCGGTGATGTACCGGCTCATCGCGGCGTAGCCGACCGCGAACAGCGCCAGCACCGGGGCCAGCAGCACGAACGACAACGGCACGCCGACGATGCCGGTCACCGCGTAGGTCGCGGTGACGCCGCCGGCGATCGCGTACAGCGGCCCGGACGCGCCGACGACGAAGAACAGAATTTGCACAACGCCCAGGCGTGGACGGGCGAGGCCGCGTTCCCGCAGCGGTGTTCCGGTAGCCACCGACGTTTCTCCCCAGGGCAGTCATCCCACCAACGGCGGCCGATCGTAGCCATTCGACACGGGTTCTCCTAGCCGCTAGTTTTGCCCGCCGTGGCCCCTGCGAACTCTCGTCCGCCGCTGGTGGAGGCCCTCTTCTTCCTCGCGCACGACGAGTTCACGGGAAAGCCGCAGGTGGCGCGGCCGTCGCTGGAGATCTGTTTGATCGGTGCAATTTTCTGCGGCCTATTGTTCACCGGCCGGATATCGGTCAACGATGGTTGTCCCGAGGCCACGGGAAAACACGGTCGCGGCGACCGCGCATCGGCGGCGGTGCTGGCGGAGATCGCCGCCGAGCCGGCCGGCTATCCGTTGCGGGAGTGGATCGACCACCTGCGGCCGTCGGTCGTGCAGCTGGTCGTGGACCAGCTCGCCGACGCCGGCCTGGTCACCCGGATCAGCGAGCGGGCCCTGCTCCGCCGCACGCACCGGTACCCGCCGACGGACCTGCTGGTCGCGGCGGCCGGCCTGACCGAGATCCGGGCCGTCGTGCTGGGGCCGACCGGCCCGGACGTCTACAACGTGAGCCTCGCGCTGCTGGCCTGGCAGCTCGGCCTGGACGACGTGTGCGAGCCGCAGGTGGACCGGCGGATGCTGAGGTCGTGGCTGGACCGCGCGGCCAAGCCGATGCCGCCAGCCGCGACCGCGGTGCTCGCGGCGGTGGAGGCGGCGATCGCGGCCTCGGTGTACGGCGGCGAGCGGCACTGACGTCTTCCACGCTGAATGTCTTTCGCCAGGACGGCGGCTCCGGTTGGATCGAGGACGTGACCTTGGTAATCGGTGTCGACTCGTCCACGCAGTCGACGAAAGCGCTGGTGGTCGAGGCCGAGACGGGCCGTGTGCTGGGCGAGGGCCGGTCGCCGCACCCGGACGGCACCGAGGTCAACCCGCACGCCTGGCAGGTGTCCTGCACGCGTGCGGTGTCGGCGGCCCGCGCGAACGTGCCGGGGCCGATCGCCGCGATCGCGGTCGCCGGACAGCAGCACGGCATGGTCACCGTGGATGCCGACGGCGAGCCGGTGCGGCCGGCGCTGCTGTGGAACGACACGAGGTCGGCGGCCGAAACCGAGAAGCTCGTGCACAAGCACGGCGCCGACCGGCTGGCCGAGCTGACCGGCTCGGTGCCGGTGCCCAGCTTCACCGTGACGAAGCTGGCCTGGCTGTCCGGGCACGAGCCCGAGGCCGCGGACCGGGTGGACCGCGTGCTGCTGCCGCACGACTGGGTGAGCTGGACGCTGTCCGAGCCGGGCACGGAGCCAGCGACCGACCGTGGCGACGCGTCCGGCACCGGCTACTTCTCGCCTCGCACCGGTGAATGGCTGCCCGACCTGCTGGCCGACGCGTTCGGCGGTCGCACGCCCGGACTGCCGCGGCTGCTGGGCCCGGCCGAGGTCGGCGGCCGTACCAAGCAGGGCGCCCTGGTGGCGGCCGGCACCGGGGACAACATGGGCGCCGCCCTCGGACTCAACGCCGGACCCGGTGACGTCGTCGTGTCGCTGGGCACCTCCGGCACGGTCTTCGCCGTCACCGAGCAGGGCACCGCCGATCCGACCGGGTTCGTCGCCGGCTTCTGCGACGCGACCGGCCGCTACCTGCCGCTCGTCTGCACGCTCAACGCCGCGCGAGTGCTGACCACGACCGCGTCGCTACTTGGCACTGATCTCGCCGGCCTGGACGAGCTGGCGCTGCGCGCCGAGCCGGGATCCGGCGGCCTGGTGTTCGTGCCCTACCTGGACGGCGAGCGGACGCCCAATCTGCCGGACGCCTCGGGGACGCTGACCGGGATCCGGCGCGGCAACCTCACGCCGGAGAACGTGGCTCGGTCCGCGGTCGAGGGCATGCTGTGCGGGCTGGCGGACGGGCTCGCCGAGCTGCGCCGGGTTGGCGTGCAGGCGCGGCGGGTACTGCTCATCGGCGGGGCGGCGCGGTCGGCGGCCGTGCAGGCGGTCGCGTCCGGACTGTTCGACGCGCCGGTCGAGGTGCCGGAGCCCGGCGAGTACGTGGCTTTGGGCGCGGCCCGGCAGGCGGCGTGGGCGCTGTCCGGTGCGGCGGAGCCGCCCGGCTGGCAGGTGCGAGGCGAGGGACTGGCGGCCACCGAAGGCGGCGCGGCGGTGCGCGCCGCCTACACGGCGGCTGTCGCACAGGTCCACGGGCCCGTAGGCTAGGTGATCAACAGGCGGAGGAGGCGGTTCATGGCCCGGGTGACCACGCTCGTCACCATGCTGATGTTCAGCGTGTGGTTCGCGGGCACCGCCGTGGCGCAGACCGACACGCCGCAGCCCGGACCGTCGCTGAACCCGCCGCAGAACGTCAGCATGTCCGACGACGCCCGGCAGCGGTTGATCATCGGCGTGATCGTGATCGTGCTGGCCGCGGTGGTCTGGTACGGCCGGCGGACGCGGAAGAAGCGGCAGAAGAGCGGCTGATCCGAATTCCCACGATGCGGGACAGTTGACCGTCCACAGACGATTTCATGATCATCAGCTCGACGGTGGCTACAGCCAGGCATAACTCCGAGGGTCGCACTGCACCGTTCGTCGCAATATCGGTGCCGGCTGGCCCTGAAGGGATCAAACCTAAGCGAGTCACTAGCACGCTTGGTGCAGGATTGTGGGGGTGAGCCACCCGAAGGCGACCTGCCGTTCATCCGTTGAGCGGTACTCGGACGCCCTCGTGAGCCTCTCCCGGAGCATCCACGCGGAGCCCGAGCTGGCCTACCGGGAGCACCGCAGCGCCGCGAAGGTCGCCGACCTCGCCGAGCGCGAGGGCTTCCAGGTCGAACGCGGCGTCGGCGGCCTGGACACCGCCTTCACCGCCACCTACGGCAGCGGCGACCTGGTCATCGGCCTGTGCGCCGAGTACGACGCGCTGCCCGAGGTCGGCCACGCCTGCGGCCACAACATCATCGCGGCGTCGTCGACCGGGGCCGCCATCGCGTTGCGCGACGTGGCCGACGAGCTGGGTGTGACGGTCAAGCTGGTGGGCACCCCGGCCGAGGAGTCCGGCGGCGGCAAAGTCCAACTGTTGGAACGCGGCGTTTTCGACGGCGTCGGGCTGGCCATGATGGTGCACCCCGCCCCGTACGAGGCGGTCGCGGCGCCCTCGCTGGCCATCACCGACCTGGAGGTCGAGTACACCGGCCGGGCCTCGCACGCGGCCGCCGCACCGGAGCTGGGCGTGAACGCCGCCGACGCGCTGACCATCGCGCAGGTCGCGATCGGGCTGGCCCGCCAGCACCTGGAGCCGAAACAGATGGTTCACGGCATCGTCACGCACGGCGGCGCCGCGCCCAATATCGTTCCCGCAGTGGCCTCTGCGCAGTTCTACCTGCGTGCGGCAAACTATGAGTCGTTGCAGCGCCTGGTCGACAAGATCGAGGGCTGCTTCACCGCCGGCGCCGTGGGCACCGGGTGCACGCACGAGATCAAGCCGATCTCGGCGGAGTACCAGGAGCTGGCGCCGGACCCCTGGCTGGCCTCCGCGTACCGCGAGGCCGTGACGGAACTCGGCCGTGCGCCGATGAGTCCGCAGGAAGAGCTGCTCCGCCTGACCGGCAGCACCGACATGGGCAACGTCACCCGAGCGTTGCCCGGTATCCACCCATCAATTGCGATCGACTGCGGAGACGCGGTGAACCACCAGCCGGAGTTCGCCGCCGCCTGTGCCACGCCGAGCGGGGACCGCGCCGTCTTGGACGGCGCCCTCGCGCTGGCGTGGACAGCGGTGGCCGCCGCGACCGACCCCGCCCAGCGGGAGCGGTTGCTGGCCGGCGTTGGCAGCCGCGTGGCACGCGCTGGAGGTGCGGCGTGACCGTGCTGGACTCGCGGCCGGAACTGCCCAGGGAGGGCGGCGGCCGCCGGCACGAAGAAGGGTCCGACGTGCTGATCACCGATTCCGGGGTCAGCATGTCCGACGTGGCGGACTTGGGCGCCGGGCGCGGCCCGGCCTGGCTCGACGAGTGGCTGACATCGGGTGCGGCCGACGTCGTGGCGTGGCGGCGGCACCTCCATGCCCACCCCGAGGTCTCCCGGCACGAGCACGACACCACCGAGCTGCTGGCGGGGGTGCTGAGGTCCGTCGGCCTGCACCCCACAGTGCTGCCCGGTGGCACAGGCCTGATCTGCGACATCGGCTCCGGCGAGCGCTGCGTGGCACTTCGCGCGGACATCGACGCGCTGCCGCTGACCGAGAACACCGGCCTGCCCTTCTCGTCCACGAACGAGGGCGCCTGCCACGCCTGCGGCCACGACGCGCACACCGCTGTGCTGCTCGGCGCGGCGCTGGCCCTGGCCTCCGCGCCGGAGCTGCCCGGCCGGGTCCGGCTGATCTTCCAGCCGGCCGAGGAGTCCATGCCCGGCGGCGCGCTGGACGTGATCGCAGCCGGCGGGCTCGACGGCGTGGACCGGATCTTCGGCCTGCACTGCGACCCGCGACTCGAGGTCGGCCGCGTCGGCACCCGTGTCGGCGCCATCACCTCTGCCGCCGACCTGCTCGAACTCAAGCTCACCTCGCCCGGCGGGCACACCTCGCGGCCACACCTGACCGCCGACCTCGTGCACGCCCTCGGCACCGTGATCACCGGCCTGCCGGCGCTGCTCAACCGCCGCGTCGACCCGCGGTCCGGCACCGTGCTGACCTGGGGCGCCGTGCACGCGGGCCAGGCTGCCAACGCCGTGCCGCAGGACGGTCTGCTGCGCGGCACCCTGCGCACCGGCGACCACCACGTGTGGAACGAGCTGGAGCCGCTGGTCAAGGACCTCGTGCAGTCCCTGCTGTGGCCCACCGGCGTCGGCTTCGATCTGGAGCACCGGCGCGGCGTGCCGCCCGTGGTGAACGACGCCGAGAGCACCGCCGTGCTCCGCGCCGGCATCGAGGCCGCCCTCGGCGAGGACGCCCTGGCCGGCACCGAGCAGTCGTCCGGCGGCGAGGACTTCGGCTGGTACCTGGAACACGTCTCCGGCTCCTTCGCCCGCCTGGGCGTCTGGTCCGGAGAGGGCCGCCAGTACGACCTCCACCAGCCGACTTTCATCCTCGACGAGCGGGCCCTCCTGGTCGGAGTTCGCGTGATGGTCCACGCAGCCCTAACCGCCCTCGCCTAACCCCGCGAGTCCCGCCTAGCGTCACACCGAACTGCGGTTCTAGGCAGTTATCCACAGCCTGTGAAAGTTATCCACAGGCTGTGGAGTGGGGCTTCCGGACGTCGCGCCGCCCAGGGCACCGTGGACCCGTGCTCGAACTACCGAACGGATTGCACGGTGCCCACCGGCGCCGCGACGTCGTCGCCGCGATCGGCCGCTACGCCATGCTCGCCGCCCTCGACCGGGGCGAACTGGTGAGTTTTCACAAGCGTGTGCTTGTGTGCCGTGACCTGGTGACCCAGCTGCGAACCAGGGCGGCCGCGGCATTGCTGCTGGCCGGCGAACGCGCTGTGCTGACCAGACACACCGCGGCCCGAATGTACGGCTGCACGGCCGCCGACCTCGCGCCCATCGACATCCTCGTACCTTATGGGCGGCGAATAGACCGGCTCCCCGGAATCGTCGTGCACCATGGCGTATTCACCGAGGATGACATAGCCCCAATCGACGGCCTGCCGCTGCTCGCACCCGAGTTGGTGTTGGCCGACATGCTCTGCCGTGCCCGTCGGCCGATCGCGCTGGCCTGCGCCGACCAGATGCTCGGTGGCCTGCCTGAAGCACAGCGAGCTGGTTTTCGGGATTCGGTGTTCCAGGCGATCAGCGCCCGCGCGGACAACCGGGGCACGAGGCAAGCCCGGGTATTGCTCGACCTGGCGACCGGGTCGCCGGAATCGCCGTTCGAGAGCCAGTTGCTGCTGATGTTCTACGACCGCGAGCTGCCCGTGCCGACTCCGCAGTACTCGGTCACCACGATCGACGGGCGGGAACTCTATCGCCTCGACTTCGCGTGGCCCGAACTCCGAATCGCGGTCGAGTACGACGGGTATGCGTCCCACGCCGAGCGCCAGGAGCGGGACCGGCGGCGCGACGAGGACCTGGCCGGCCGCGGCTGGATCGTCATTCGCGCCGCCATTGACGACCTCATCGCGCCGTCTCGGCTGATCAGCGAGGTGCGGCACGCTCTGACGACCCGCCGGCTATCTGCCTGAAACCGCATTTCGGTGTGACGCTGAGCGGGACTCGCGGGGTTGGGGGCTAGCCGGTGATGCCCCGGCAGGGACGGGTCCTCAGGTCGTTGACGTAGTCGTCGGGGGCTCCGGCGGCCTCGGCGGCGTCGGCGACCACGCCGAGGTAGCGGGCCGAGGGGAGGCCGCCCTCGTAGGCGTCGAGCACGTAGAGCCACGCCACGACGGTGCCCTCGAGGGTCTGGGCCCGGAGCCTGATCTTCTTGTAGAGGCCGAGGGAGCCCTCCCAGCGGTCCAGCCTGGCCTCGTCCCGGGGGCTGACGTCGTACAGCACGACGAAGACCTGGGAGTCGGGCTCCTCGACGATAGTCGCGAGCGAACCCTCCCAGCCGAGGTCCTCGCCGCCGAAGGACAGGCGCCAACCGGCGAGCCACCCGGTCCCCGCCATCGGGGAGTGTGGGGCTCGCTCCATCATCTGGTTCGGATCCATGTTGGACCCGTACGCGGCGTAGAGCGGCACGACCGACAGCCTAGCGACCGATGTGATCAGGGGTCGGGACGCCGAGCGCACGGCGCGTGAGGATGTAAGTTCTAGACGCCCGCGCACAGGTGTATTGGGAGGACCCGGTGACCCGGATCGTGATCATGGGCGGTGGCCCGGCCGGCTACGAGGCGGCGCTGGTCGCCGCGCCGCACGGGGCCGACGTGACCGTGGTCGAGCGGGACGGCCTCGGCGGCGCCTGCGTGCTCTACGACTGCGTGCCGTCCAAGACCTACATCGCCTCCGCCGGCGCCCGCTCGGCCTTCCGTAACGCCGGTGAGCTGGGCATTCGCACCGAGAACTCGGACGCGGCGGTGGACGTGCCGGTCGTGCACGGACGGGTGAAGGGCCTCGCCCTGGCCC
>Ga0307511_10002628_pt1 | contig 18739 bp, 21 predicted proteins | sample 13_EM_MG_FD_200266 | JGI IMG/M metagenome (GOLD analysis project Ga0307511, IMG submission 200266) | Populus trichocarpa ectomycorrhiza microbial communities from riparian zone in the Pacific Northwest, United States - 13_EM | ecosystem: Host-associated > Plants > Roots > Unclassified | place... | reverse complement strand
GCCAGTGTCTGGTCAGAAACTCATCACCTCACTCCTGACTCTGTGTTACAATCCTTATTCCTGGGAGAACACTTGTAGAGAGGTGGGTAGTTGGGATTATTCTCTGAATCCTTGTACTGATATGTATGTTGGAATACCAGGAGGAGGCACATAACTTGGAGCAGTTTGAGAACTCAGAGGAATTGTTGTCATAGTCCCATCTTATATTATCATTGTCATGTACAATGTAGCCCATTGTGTCTTGAAATGAACTCATCTTGTATTTATCCTGATGTGGATGAGGAGAAAGTGAGTAGAAGATATATGAAGAAGGGGGTGAAAAATAATGGTGCATGACACATACCAACTCACTGGATAGAAACAGAGGGGGGTGTTCCAATCTGACCCCAGTGATGAACTTCACTCAATTGGTGCCTGGGAGCTACAGCAATAAGTTAGCCCCCACCCCCATCCCAAACCTGTCATATGCTAATCCTTGTTTCAGGTTCTTGTTACATAACATACACCATTGACTCAACATGGAGTTCACATTTGCCCACTGTTTTGAACCTTACAATTATTACCTCTTCTCCCACATGAAGGTGCTGTCGAGGCAACCGCCAACTAGGGAGGACATGGGTCAACTCTCTTACATGACAAAATCAGTACAGTACTCTGCTCAACACATTACTGCAACTACATTATTAGAAATACGAGATGCAGGAGAGGGGGGGAAGGAAAACAAGACTGGAGCCCGACACCTCTACAAAAAAGAGTAGGGGAATGAAAGAGGCTGGGGTCAAACACGACCAACACACGACTAACTCCAAACATCGGTCAAGTACCTCGACCTCTCCTTCAGAAGCTTCAACTCCGCCGCACCCTCCTTCTCAGCCGACCCACCCTTCGCCTCGCCCAACAGTTTCATCAACACGTCCTCAACACCCTTGCTCATACTCTTCCCATCTCCGCACACGTACACGTATGCCTTCCCGGTCAAAATCGCTTCAGAAAGCGCGGCCTTGTCTTCCATCATCAAATCCTGCACGTAGATCTTGCCTCCATCCGGTTTGTAAGGGGGCTCACGCGAGAACGCGGACCTCATGATGAACTTGCCGTGAAGTTCCTTTGCGTACTCGGGCCATTCCTCCTTGTACAGGAAATCCTTCTTCGAGCTCCTGCACCCAAAGTAGAGATAGATCTTCCCCCAATCGTTGAGACCCTCCACTCCGTTCTTGTCGATCGTACGACGAGCCATGGCGACTCGCTCCTGGACGAATCCTCTAAAAGGAGCAACGCCAGTGCCAGGTCCGATCATGATGACCGGCGTCTTGGGGTTGGTGGGCAACCTGAAAGTCGACCTTCGGACGTGGATCGGCGACTTGTAGATGTTTTCGGCCTTGTAGAGACCACGCGGTCCCCCGATCGAGTACTGAGGAATGTGTTCGTGAGCTGAAGCCGTAGCGGCGGTGACCAACGTGACGTGGTCTTCGTTGGAAGCGTGCTTGAGGTTCAACAGGAAGTTGGAACCAACACCGTAGACCCATCGCGAAGGAACCTTGTCGTGGTGGAGAGACTCGTACTTGAGAACGACGCAGGTGATGTGGATGGATGTCGGATATAGCTTGGGGCTGGATGAGATAGAGTAGTAGCGAGGCTGAAGACGGGGGACGGAGGAGACGACCAAATCGAAGGGAACGTGCCAAGGCGTGGTATTATCCTTCGTTGGAGGGGCGGAGATATCGGCGCCAGACACGAGTTGTAGAACTTCGGCGAGTTTGAGGCATCCACTGGTTACCACCCGGGCGTACTCCTCCTTATCGGTAGCAAGAGTCTTGATCCACTCCTCGGCAGCGGGGGTTGGAGCGTACTTGACAAAGGCTCCGAGGAACTGTCGGCTGGCAACATCCATAATATCGATATAGTGACGGAGGACGGTGAGGTAGGTGGTGGGAACTGGGAAGGGAACCTTGGCGAGAGCAGGGTCGAGGGATTCGACGCTGATGACGGTATCCCTCTTATCGTAAAGGCCGAGGGTGCACAACAGGCGGTTAACCTCGACATCCGGGTTGCACGGCCAGACGCCGACGTGGTCACCGTGTTGGTAGTTGATACCGGAACCCTCGATGTTGAGTTCCATGTGAACGCAATTTCGATCCGCGCCGACCTCGAAGAGCTCTCGCGCGACCGCGATGGGAGATGGGAAGGGGTTCTTAGCGTCGTGGATGCCCTTTGATCGTGTCAGAGCACGGGCGGAGAGTTCACCTGTAGGGCGTTTTGTCAGCGTCTATGAAAGGCGTGTACGTGTAACGTGCAGGGACGAACCCAAGTAAACCTTCTCCTCAGGGTGGGACTCCAATTCGTTGACGACAAAGTCAGCGGTGTCGCTGCCCTGACCCTCCTCAACTCCCAGAGCCTTAGCAAACGCGTCCCACATTCCATCCTTCCAGTCAAGGTAATCCTCCTCCATACTCTTGTCGTCGTCACCCTCGCCGCGCTCTCCGATCCTCGTAGCACCAGCCTTCTCTAGCTCCCTATCCACGACCCTCGCGATAGAGTTGTAGTGCTCATACGTCTTGTTTCCTAACCCAAACACGACGTATTGCACTCCATCGAGTCTATGGGAACCGTTGGAGAACTCGAAGCTCTCATCGGTGAGATTTTGTATGAGCTGAACGGCATTGTCGGTAGGTTCACCCTCTCCGTAAGTGGCGACGACGAAGATTGCGGCGGTTCCTTCAGGAAGTTTATCTAGGTTCTCGAAGTCGTATTCTTCCGGGTCGCATACAAGGGAAGCAAGACCAAATTTGGATTTAGCCTCTTTCGCAATACGGATGGCGTATTCTTCGGCGGTACCCGTCTGAGAACCGTAGAATATCACCAATCGCTTTTTCTGAATGCTCGCAGGGTCAGAGAAACAACGAGGAATGGTCGTGCCGGATTTTTATGCCACTCACCCCATTAATCATCTTCGCAACAAAGTCTCTAGGATCTCCTGACCCATCTCCGCCCTTTGAAGGGATAGTCGGAACATTGGAGGATTTTGGCTTTGGGAAGATTTGGTCCCGGAAGAGATACGTGGCAGCTGCAGCCACGCCGACTCCGACCACGATCGCCTCGGTTGATACGGTTGGCATTATTAGCGGAGAGTCGATATAAAGTCTAGGCGGAGAGAGGGAAAACAAGGAGATGATACCGAAGACGAAGGGGAGGGAGGGTATGCACGGGGCGTGGGCGTCGTGGAGGGAGGACAAGGGTGTTTATTTGTTCGAGTGATCAACGGACCGCTCGATTGCTCCGCGCCTCACCGGTCAGACCATTCCGGAAACATGAGGTGAGGGAGTAATCTCGAATGACACAATTATTTACTGCGTAACAACTAACTTACCATGCTGCTTAACAGACAACCTAACCCATTCCAGGCACCTCACGTCTTCTTCAGCGGCCCGCCTACCGACTGACGCCTCCGAATCCCCCAAGACTGTTGAGCCTGAGGAGACACAATAACCTCCTTCATCTCTTGAACTTGCTCGCTGTCCGCCCCGAGCTCATACTCGTACCACTTCATCGCAGTATCGGCCCACTCTCTCGCAGCCCAATCACTGAGTGAGATAGAAGACGCACATAATCAGGGTCGGATCACCGAACGGAGCGGAGAGATGGGAAAACTCACTCCGAGTGTGCAAGGGCGACCATCACAGCATCAGCAGCGAGTCGGCCTCGTTGACTCCAATAGCCCTCCAAACTTCCAACCCACCAAATTTCATTGATCAGGCCAATCGCTTTTTCACCCTCAAACTTTCCCTGCGCCCACCCAGCTAACTCATTTTGCATGTCCCGCATCCGGGTCAAACGATCGTCTGAGATTATCGAACTCTCATCCGGTAGTGAGCACACTGCACACGTGCAACGGAAGTCGTAATGGTCTTGTAAATACGCCCTATGTGGTAAAAACCGGAGTCAACGATCTTGACCCATGGACGGGGATACGCATTTTTGTACTAACCTCCTTTCTTGTCGAGGCCTTCTCGTGTCGAAGTAGGCTGTCAAGATTTCTTGACCTTCCTTAATCGGTCTGATAGCGTAGACGACTAGTTTTCGTTCCTTTTCACGCCAGGAATACACCGCGTTGAACGCGCTCGAACAACCGTGATTCAACCGGGAGACATTCGGGAACACACCAACACTCCCATCAACCGCGATCCCGTTTGTCTGAGTGATCGCGAGTGCCACTTGTGCAGCGTAGTCTGGGGCATCCTTCGACAGATTCGGAGGAAGCATCACATAACTGAGATTGAACAAGGCCGCGCGCTTGCCCTCACTCAAAGTCGGTAGGAGCTTTCCCATATATTCCACTGGTGGGCTGGAAACTGGAAAGTCACAAAACAAGACTCTTGTTAGCTTCCGCCACATCGATCAAGGGAAAATAACACGTACTTTGGTTAGGAACAGTAAAAAGAGGGGATTCCCTATACAATAACTCTCCGTGGGTGATATCCCTAGTGGCAATCACACCCCTTCCCTTTCCAGGGATGTCGACAACGTGGTAGGGCCGAGGCGGTGGGCTCGGGCTAGACGTTGGATTGTGAGATTCCTTAGCCCAAGGTACGAAATAGAAGGCGAGAAACACGGATAACACGGCAACCAGGAGAGTCCATAACAATCCCGAGGATTTGCGAGATTGAGGCTACTACGTATCACGAACAACGTGTCCGGCGGGTCAGAGATCCCAACTATTGCCATTTGACAGCATTAGACCACGTACTTGTGGTTTCGCCTTGATTGGTTGTTTGCCTTGAGCCATCGTTCGTGTGCACGTCCGCTGGGCTGAGAGAAGTGGTGACGGTCGTGGGGAAAGACAGCGCCCGCTTTCCCGCGGGTAAGTACAAGCGACGGAAGAAAGCAATCTTGCAGGTGACCTACAGATCCGCCGTCTTCAACTCTGCAATGAACGACATCAACGACGATTCCCCCTGGGATGCAGACCCAAACCCATCCTACACGCACCAGTCGGAATGGTCGAAAATCACCTCGGATTTCACTAATGTACGCCAGCCCAATCGACTCAAAACTCGCGATCTAATCCTTAACTACCAAGGCAGGTTATCGCGAGGGCATAACCGCAGGAAAAGAGTCGAGCCTCCAAGCCGGTTTCGACACCGGGTATGCTAAAGTCGGCGTCCCCCTCGGTCGCGAGATTGGATTACTACGGGGAACGGCTATGGCCCTCATGACATTCATCGATTCACCCCAGCTGGCCCGACCCGCAGAAATGGTGGAAGAAATACGAGCCATCTCAACACAACTCTCCGACGTCCGATTCTCTGATATCGTCCCAAGAGACCTCGAAGCTGAGGCTCACGCTCGTGAACATTTAGCAGATGGCGAAGGAGATCTACCGGTGAATGAGCTCGATGAGAATGGGATGGTGCAAGATGAGGATGCCGTAGAAAAGAGGAAGATGGAGCAGCTGGAAGATATGATGTCTTCGTTTGGAACGAACCCTACTCCGAGCTCACACCTACCAAGACCCGGACCGGAGGACGTAAAGGCGATGCGGATGAGGTTGCTGCAGGTTGCGAGAATTCTTGGACTCGAGTTGGAGTTGGAATAGGTGTAATACTTAGTACGCATTTCAATCTTTGAAGACGTGGGTATAAAAGTGAATCGGATCAAGCTGACAAGAATTTACCTCCATCTCCGTCATCCACCATGTCACCGTCCTCATTGATCGGCAAGATAGCCCCCACGTTCACCCTCAAGAACCACGACGACACAGATTATGAGTTCAAGGCCGAGGGTGGCACTCCGACAGCAATCTTCTTCTACCCGAAATCAGGTAGGTATGTTGATTGTCGGGTTTGCAACAGGCTGACAGCATATCAGGGTCGTTTGGATGCACCAGGGAGGCCTGTCAGTTCAGAGACGCACTCGTCGGTAGATGCTCATCCCCTTTCCTCATCCGGGCAGGACACTCACTCCCGAATTTCACAGATAACGATGTGTTCAAGGGGTCAAATCTTCGAGTTATCGGCATCAGCCCAGACTCAGTCCAAGAGCAAGACACCTTCGTCAAGGCACAAAAGCTGACGGTGAGCCCGCTCACCGTCCAACGTCTCACTGTTGGCTCAGACCAAAGGAACTCATAGTACCCAGTGCTGAGCGACTCAAGTGGAGATTTCCGTAAACTGTATGGGGTCGGAAAGGGGATACTGGGTCTCGTGGACGCCAGAGTGACGTATTTTGTTGACTCTAAGGGTGTTGTAAGGTAAAGCGAAGCCTGTTTGACTGCTCGACCTCGCCATTCACCGCCTTCGCTCCTCAGGGATGTTGTTGACGCGACCATGAACTACGCCGCGCATGTCTCATTCGTGAATAAGTGCCTCGCGAAATATAGGAACGAAGGAAAGTTTCTATCATGCAGCCGTCACGACCCAACTGACGAGGACCACTCCTGCAGAGGCTCCCTTCTTGATTTAAGTCGGCATATAAACAGGTGTATTGTATCGAGAACGCTTCGTGCCGGATTGTGAATTCCAGTTCATCAATGTATTCATAGGTCGTATTATGGGAGTGGAGCTCGACGAGGCGGCAGGTGTACGGAACAAGCCCTACTTGTCAGTGGCGCCCATTTGTTCTGCAACCGGAGGCGCGTAAATTGTAACCCCCGAGTCGAAGCAAAGACTGCGTACCGGCATTAAGCTCAGCAAAGCGTGCGCCGACGCGTTCCGAGTGCTTCAGGAACTTGTCCGCACAATGTGACAGGCATTGCTCCTACAGCGGGAATGAGTTACAGTCTGCGACGAGGGTGTTGTGCCGTACCTCTTTTGAAGACAGGGCTTTACTAGTGAAGTCGTTGCAACACGAAGTGAAGCATCGCTCGACAAGGTTAGAGTACATCTTCAAGAAGTCTTGCATCTAGGTTTTTCCGTCAGTGAACGGAAGTGACGCGATTCGACTAGAAGCCCGAACTTGCTTCTTCTCCAAAATCCTTGACATCTGGGCCTGCTCTGCCGCGTTCAACTGAGAGAAGTCCATGTCGTTTTGAGGTGCGGGAGCGTGAGCGAGGAAAGTTGAGGTCTGAGGAAGAAGGAGTGGGAGGACGCGGAAGGTGAAGTTGTCTCCGCCACGTCACTCCCGTCGGTTTTGATTGGATCGATCACCCCTTTGCCGATCTTCCGTGCTGAACCTATTGAAGGAGGAACGCCACGGGCCGCAAAGTTTTTGACTCGATTCGCTCAAGTTCCCTCATCCACCTCTCTCACACACACCCGCTTCGCTTGTCGAACAGACCAAACCAAAACCAAAAAGTATATCTCACTTTTCACGAAGGCTTGGCGTCCGCAATTGGCTGATCCAGTCAAAACAGTGGGTGATAACAGCGTCCTGATCCCTTTCAAAGAAGCTTTGCTTCGCCTCGAAAATCGGAGGGTCAGGGCGACGCGTCCCCTGATCCCACCTCAGATCTTGCAGGAGGAACTTCCCCTGTACGCCTGGGCTAATGCCTCATTGATTCGACCGATTCGGTCCTAATTTTATCGGTAGGACTCTGGGTGCTGCCCAAACTGTCATCGAGGGTCGAAAAGCAGTCGAAAATATCCTGCGTGGAAACGACGACCGCCTGGTCGTTGTCGTTGGGTAAATCAAGCTTACCCTGAGTGTTAGTCGTATCTGGATTTCCTCACATGTCCACCAGACCATGCTCAGTAAACAACGTCGAATCCGCCCTCGAATATGCAGCCAATCTCCAAGCGTACGCTCAACAAGCCAGGGATGACCTACATATCGTCATGCGTGTCTACTTTGAGAAACCCCGCACGACGGTCGGCTGGAAGGGTTTCATCAACGACCCAGACATGAACAGCTCCTTCCAAATCAACAAAGGACTACGGATCGCACGTACTCTCCTCCTCGATATCGCCAAGCTAGGACTCCCCGCCGGATGCGAATTTCTCGACACCCTCTCCCCACAGTTTACCGCGGATTTGGTCAGTTGGGGTGCAATCGGCGCCAGAACGACAGAGAGCCAGGTTCACAGAGAACTCACGAGTGGCCTTTCGATGCCGACTGGATTCAAAAATTCCACAGACGGGTCCGTTGGTATCGCTGTGGATGCTTGCAGGGCCGCTAGGACCCCACACGTTTTCCTCAGCGTCGGAAAGGAGGGGTTGAGCAGTATTATCGAAACCGAGGGGAATCCAGATGTACACGTTATCCTGAGAGGTGGAGCAAAAGGTATGCTAGGATTGCCATTGCAATTATGCGTGGCTTACTGTACACACAGGACCAAACTACGCCGCCGAGTTCGTCAAGGACTGTGGAGAGAAGCTCAAAAAGGGAGATCTGCCACAAAAAATCATGGTGAGCGACCACAATTTCGCTGGAGTATCAGCTTCACTGAGTCACTCGATTCGTCGACATTTCAGATCGACTGCAGCCACGGCAACAGCCAAAAACAATACAAAAAACAACTTGATGTTGTCAACGATATCGTGAGCCCTCCACCCTCTCCTCCCCGGTCACCATTATTTACACCTCGAGGCAGGTAAAACAACTCTCCTCACCAGAAACCGGAACGTTGATCATGGGTGTCATGCTGGAGTCCAATCTCGTGGAGGGACGGCAAGACATCCCTGCTTCTGGTCCCGCAGGACTGAGGTACGGACAATCAGTGACGGACGCTTGCATATCGTGGGAACAAACCGTGCCTGCGTTGGACGCGCTCAGGAGGGGCGTCCAAGGGAGAAGAGATACAGTGTACAGGTTGACTAGAGGATTGTCGCTTGATGAGTGAGGCCCTGCGGTTCCAAAAAAGAGATACCACCCGGAACGTGTGGATCCAAACGTGTAGATAGCTCGGCCCTACGGCCCTTTGTATTGTAAAAGAGACATCGTTCCTCTCATTGAAACACCAGAACCGAAGAAACCTGGATGTTCTGCCAAACCGTCAAAGGGTGGGCTCACTCGAGGTATACCAGTCAAACGGCCCAGTCATCATTATTCCAGATATAAATACTTAAAGCACGACGAAAACAAAGAAAGCGGGGGATGTATAATTTAACTATGCAAAAAGAGCGAGCTAGTTTCGTCAATAAACGTTTACCAAACCAAATCGTAAAAGGGGGGGAGGGGAATGTTTGCCAATCGTCATCGAATTCGCAAGGCAACACCGTCATCAACCAGTGCGGACGTGGTTGAATCGAGGCCAGCACCTAAGAGAGGATGGCGGAGATGACCTTACGGGAGGTATTCAGGAGGTCGTCGGTGCTGAGGGTTCCGTTCTGAGCCTTAGCCATGACGTTATCGACATCAGGCAAGAAGGTTTTGACAACTAGGACGAGAATCCGAGCTCAGGGTTTGTTAGGGTGCACGGAATAATAAAGGCACTTACAATCGGACTTGTCAAGAGCATTGAGCAGGTTTACGGTGCCGGCGACGATGGCCTGGACGGCCTGGAGTGGCGAGACGTCGTCAGTCTCGTCGTTATCGCGGGTCTCTTCGGTATCATCAGTCCCGTTGGAATCCTCAGTCTCGTCGATATCCTCAGTTTCGTCGGTATCTTCGGTCTCGTCGGTACCATCAGTCCCATCGGCATCATCAGTCCCATCAGTCCCATCGGCATCATCAGTCCCATCGGTATCGTCGGTACCATCTGTCTCCAACTGTCCGTTCGAGTTGGCGTCATCCGTCCCGATTGGCCCATTCAATTTGTTGGCACCGGTGAGGATTTGACGGTATTCGATGAGGAGGTGATCGGCCTCGGCCTTGATGTGCGAAGGTGGGATGTTACTGTTGCTGGAAAGGTCCTTCAACCGTTGAATCCTGGTGGAAAAGAACTCGGTGTATTGTTCCAGTCCGTTGGACTTGAGATCGTTGAGGATTTTGGAACCGAAGGTGTTGAGGTCGAGAGTATCCCTCTCGTAGTGAACACGACCGATGTCCCTGGTTCCGTAATCCCGCACAGGCTGGTACTTGCCTCCAGCACGCTTCAGAGCGATCGGCCGGAGTCCGTACTCGCGGGCCATGACCGGACGTAGTGCGAGGAGACCTGGGTAGGTGGCTGTAACTGGGTGTAAGCGAGAGGAGATAACCGAGGGCAAGTGGAGCGTACAGTAGTCAAGGACGCTGGTGGAGCTGACGAAGCCGGCGAGGGCAAAGAAGAAGAGGACGGTCTTGGTAAACATCATGGGAGAGATAGGCTTGGTTAACGTAAAGATGGCTGGTCGTGAGAAGGCGCCTGGCCTGAGGGCGAAAGACTGGTAAGGAGAAGATGATGGGGGAGTGTGCTTGCACTGCTCGACTGGGGGAACCTGACGTTAGGTGGGGGGTTTAAATACCTTCCCCCAAGGCACAGGATACGAGGGTCCTATGCGTCACCGGGTCCTTCGTCAGTTCCAAGCCCCGTTTCATCACTGTGTCGACAATCTGCGTTGGCAGGCCGTCTGATCGCGCGGTCGAACGAAGCGGACAGACCGCGGCGTGTTTGAGAGATCTCGGGATGCCAAGAACATTTCCGAGACAAAAATCGTTGGTCCCCGCTGCCTGTTTCTGGCTTTGCTATGCACGAGATGTTGTTGTTCGAGGCCCCGATGCGTCGTTCAAGACCTAAACATGCAGTTATCCAAGGCCACGAGGGCCGCCGCACGCACCGAGTTTCCCGAAGTTGCTTCTGAGATGAGATCGAAAGGGTCTGACACCCAAAACGCTCGGCAGGCCTGGCGGGGCATGATAGTATATAGTTCCCCGCATGGAGGGTGGTGTCGGTTGATCGTGAGAGCGTCCCCGCATCACCGCCTACATCAGATTGATGCCTATTTTGAAACCCGCCATCCAGGCACAATTCGTTTGTGTGCTGAAGCGTCGGGAACCTTTCCATGGTTATGTGTCCTCTTCGGAGTGACATACGAAAAATTGGAACGATACAGAGAAGATTAGCATGGCCCCTGCACAAGGATGACACGCTTTTCCAGAGTGGAAGACCTTCGGGTCTCAATATTTATTGTTTCCTTTTCGTATGTACCACCTTTTTCGCGTCGTTATGCACTGCTTCCGTTCTGGGTTTCACACACACACCATATCGAGCCCGTATTGAGTGGGCCGATCTATATATAGACTATAGCGCAAACCTGAGAAGGAAATAATAAGTCTCTGGTAGTATATCGGCTAGTACACCCGCCTGTCACGCGGGAGAGCGGGGTTCGACTCCCCGCCAGAGAGGCTTCTTTTTCTTATTTTTGCCTCGGACGGATCTGTCTCATTCACCAAATGACCTCAGGGTGTCGTATAAATTTTTACCCTACAGAACGAATGCAATGCCACGTTTCGCACAGTTCACCCAACATCGCATCGGCGGCTCCTTCCCCGGACTTAGTGACAACATCGGGACCCACTCGTACATCTCATGGAATTCGCGAAGTACATCAATACTCCGGCGTGAAGATTAGGCAGATCACGAAAAATCATGATCCTACCACCATCGTAAAGTTTCTGGGTCACGAATTGTTTCGCTGATGTGTCTCCTCGGTTTCACTCCTCCCAGCGGAGAGCATCATATGTACAACGACCGCTCTCGGAAGACCCGCCGTGGACGCAGTAACAGGGACGAGCGTTTCATCAAAAGCCGTCCCAGCCAATGTTGCGGACCGTATGATGTGGTCCACCAGCACACGCCCGGCGTTGGGGTTGGTCAGGACCAGCTTCCTCGTAAGTACACTCGGATCGGTAAACCGCGACCGCCTAATTGGGGGGATGGGACAGATGATCCACCTATAAGTATCCTTCCGGCATCGGCTCCCCAGTGCCTGGCGAGGATCTCCTTGAGAGGAGCCATATCTACACGTATATCGAAGGATTAAACCGAGTGCAGGTCTATATGCGCTTATCGGACAAGGGCACGACCGCATGGGTCTGGGGAGGGTTGTCAGAGCAGCGGAATTGACTGGGCGTGCGAAAACGGAAACAAACTGCGCGGCGATGAGTTTCGGCATGGAACGTGATTCGTGAACATTTCGTGGTCGGTTCCGAGATGTACCAGGGGAAAAAAAGCCAAGAGCAACCCTCTTACTCGAGACAGGACGTTCTTGTGCCAGCAATGTAAGACGAAACCCCAGAAGGACACATCTGGGGGAGTGGGCAGCGGCCGTTCCTTTGGCGGTACAGTTATGCCATGGCACACGCGACGAATCAATAAATCGACCTCATGTAGAGTGGAGTGCTGGCCCCTTGGCCAACGGAGTGGCTATCGCCAGAGCGCTTGAAACCCCACTGCCTACCTTTTCGCACTTCTCGCCTTTAGCGCTTGACTTTTGGTGATGTCGAGAACGACGGCAACCCGGGTCCCACCCCAGGGGTTTATCATAGAGAGTATCTATTGATGGATTATCTTGAGACGGCAACAAAACAGGTATCTCATCGTGGTAAATTATCTAGTTCTGGGGGTGACGGTCAACAACGAAAGGGGGTCATTCGAACTAGGACTTACGATCACAGGCCGGGACTCTGGGAATACAACCGGCCGGGTGAAGTTTTCCCTGTGTGAACGGTTTGCATAAGCACCTACTTCCCAAAAGAGTGAAATCCGGGAGAACGTACGCAGAGCGGAACCGCCTCAGATAGGTTATAGCATGTGGCTCGAGCTCCTCAGGGGTAACCCCGACAATGTCCCAATCACCCTCGATCTTGGAATCATCAATATATCTCCTCTCCACCTCATCTGGAGAGAGGGCCGGCCACCAAATAGCCTGCGAAGCCTTCGATATAGCCAAAGCAACAGCCTTAGGAACGGTGGGAGCGCGACTAGGGGGGCGATAGGTGATTGAGTCGATCAGATCGAGGAGGTATTCGTAAGTGACGGTTGAAGGTCCGGGGAGATTCAGGGTCTGAGCGAGCGCGGGGAGTTGTACCAGGTTGTTCAAGGCTTGAGCGACATCCATGACATGAACGGGCCGGATTTGGGTTTGGCCATGATTGAGTTTCCACCAGATCGGCCAGACTGTATGCGATCGTGAGAACCATAAGACAACACACGAAAACTTGCGTGGACGTACTAGCCATGTTGTTCAAGAGCCTATCTTCGTACCCAAACATCACAGCGGGTCGAACGATAGTAGCATCGGCGAATGCCTCCTTGACGGCGATTTCGCCCTCAGCCTTGGTCCTGTAGAACTCGGAGGTAGAGTCCAGAGACGCGTTCAAATGAGAGACGTGGATGAATTTCGAAACTCCGCTCTCTTGGGCGATATGGGCGATCGATTTGGCACCGTTGACTTGGACGGAACCAAAATTGAAGTTCCTAAGGACCCAGCGTCAGCCTTTGTTACCAAGGGTTGGGTACGTGGGTTACTTGGTTTCGTATTCCCTCCCGGCGAGGTTATACACAACGTTCGAGTGTCTCAGGCACTCCTCGGTCTGTTGTTCGTTCCTCATGTCCCATTCCTGCCAGACCCAGCTGAGTGAGGATACACCGATCGGACGTGTTGAGGTATGCAACATACCAGTGGAACGATCTGGCCTAAATCTCCCATAACCTTTAAATGCCTCTTCTCATCCTCATCTCTGAAGGGAACGATGACCTGGGTTCCAGCCTTGGCTAAGGGAATCGAATGCACGGGGGATAACGCGAATACGCAAATCAGCATACAGCCATGGAAGAACACGGGCCTCCCGGAAACAGAGTTACGCACCAAGCTTAGCCACCAAATACCGTCCCAAGAAACCCGTGCACCCAAAAACCGTGGCGACTTGTCCGGAGATCGCGCTCCTTCCGGGAGGGCCATGTTGGACGGCTGGTTGCTTGTTGGGGTTTTTGCTGGTCACGATGTCATGGTAGCCTCTCTGACAGAACGGTTGTGGGTTTAGGGTTCCGGGAAAGTGGTCGGGGAGCGTGGCCTTACCCTGAGCGGTCTGCCGGCCAGACGCTGTAACTTTGAGGGAGCGGATAGCATAGCTCAACGGAGGTCAGTGAGAAAGAACGGCTGAAATTGTCGAAAGCGTAGTGGTTCGGAAAATCCCGGCGTCTTCCCGACTGAGCGCGGCTCCTCACAATGACTTTCTGAGCGTACGGTTGATCCAAAACCGAACCCTGGTTTGCTTCGCTGAGAGTTGTTAAAGAAGGCGGGTTGGTTGGGGAGCTGGGTGGTATTTATTGGTTGCTTGGAATGCGAAAACGAGAAAAAGAAGTCTCTCTGGCGGGGAGTCGAACCCCGCTCTCCCGCGTGACAGGCGGGTGTACTAGCCGATATACTACCAGAGACTTGTTGTACAGTGTTTATCGGTTCACGCTATCGTCTACGAATTGACTCGTCCGACCGGGTTGGTTCGTTGGTCGATACGAACACCGGGGTCGATTGACCCCGCTTCTGTGACCGTCGCGCGTATAATAGGGACCTTAGCGAATCTGCGTGTAATTCTTGCATCGGGTTGAGTGGAGTGGGATGGATTGGACCACTCGACTTTGACCGTACCGACTTAGGTGACATAGTGTGTGAGCAAGCGCGAGATAATTTGGTCCCTGAGGTTGGATTGATTCCAAACCAGGACGACGCGGCTGGGACATTCCCATGCGAATCTCTATCCCAAACATCACCTCCAATGGAACCTATACCCCCACACTGCTGCCCACCACACAGACGGTCCAACGTTTGGTAGAATTCCTCGGTTCGAGCACGGGGACGGCCGTTCTCACTGGAGCCGGCGTAAGCGTTGACTCCGGGATTCGCGCGTACAGAGGTGACCACGGACGGTATATCAACCCCAACTACAAGTGAGTGTGTAAGATCTGTACAGTGCAATGCAGAGCTGACTGGTCTTCGGGTAGGCCGATATTGGTACGCCTCGCAAGCTCTCATTACCTGATCGCCGTTGAGTGTAGAAGGAAATAGTACCAAGAATTGGTTGACAAAGGACAGAAGGGTGAGGCTTTTAGGTGAGAGATGCATGCCTACGAACCCTGCGCTGTCCTCATCTTACCGTGTTTTCTAGGAAACGATATTGGTACTCGTGACAAATCTGTGTCACTCCGGGCGGCTGTAACTCGACCCTCTTGTGAATAGGCTCCGTTCATACCTGGGGTACCCGCCCGTCCGAGACGCGATGCCAAATACTTCACACACCGCCATCGCGGCCGGCATGCATGGCTCGATATTCAAACGGTTGATCACCCAAAACGTGGACGGGTTACACGCCAAAGCCCTTCGACCGTTCTGGGACGCCTCAAAAATCGGGGGCCACATTCTCGAGTTGCACGGGACCCTATTCGTACGATGGTCTTGATCTCCATGACTGGTGACCGAGGACTAACGCATCATAGAGGGTGCACTGTCAGCACGGACACGCGATTGATCGAGATGAGTTCCAGCACATGCTTTCGGAGACCAATCCTGAGTGGAAGGAATTCACGGACGAGCTCGAAAAGACGGGACAGAAACCAAGGACGAACCCCGATGGCGATGTAGGTGTATTGGTTCCTGGAAGCGGTCCACCACGGTTGACGGCTAGTAGGTCGTACTCGTGGGTGACCCATATGACGAGTTTGTCGTCCCCAACTGTCGAAAGTGCCTAGCAGGGGGCAGAATAAACTCGATGGTGAGGAATTTGACGTAACCTTTATATCGCTCACTTCAACTCCTGGTAGTTAAAGCCGGACGTCATATTCTTTGGAGAATCGATACACAATTCAATAAAGAATAGATCGTGGGTCATCCTAGTCTTACCAGGCGCTTATGCTTACCTTTCTCCGCTCCCTGTCTAGGTTTAGAGATGTGGAAGAGTGTGATAGATTGCTCGTGATTGGCACGACGCTCGCGACTTACTCGGCGTTCCGAATCGTTAAACACGCACTGGAGCTGAAGAAGCCTGTGTTTATCTTGAACACAGGCCCTACGCGGGCAGACGAGCTGCCCGGGATCGAGAAGGTGGATGGGATGAGTGGTAGTGTGTTACCGGGGGTTGTACGAACCCTTCTGTGAGTTTTAGGTTACTCAGCCAGTTGTTTACGCTAACACCCAGGCTCCTACCCAGCGGTTCGGACGTGATTCTGGATCCAACACTTAGCACGTTGCTCTCAAGTGGGATAATCAGCCCACCACCTGATGACGTTCACGATCTCCCAAGAGCGGCTGGGTGAAACGACGTTGAACTCTACAATTGAAATCAATCGGGAACGATGACATCGTCATTGATCAGACGAGTGTACTTATAAGAGGAGGTTTTGATTCCGTTCCTTCAATGCACCCACGCTATCGTACGGACTCGACGCAGTGGCATCTCACGAGTCCACCGCCACACTCCTAACCTGGCGCTCACAAGTTACATGACTCTCGCCTTCCAGCATCCCATGACCATCCGGGTGGTCACGCTCAATCTGGCTTCATTACTCGTTGGCTCCGCCCTCTGCTCACCCATGCTCACGGTCGGCTGAAAACCCCGATCCCCCAATTTATCAACAACGAACACTTCTCCGCCATTTTCCCACGTACTTAGTTGAGCGCTCATATGGGTCACGAGCCAGGCAGACTGAGTACCTAGTGCGGGAGCGTGAACCTGAGGGTGTGAATCCATTTACGAGTCCATCAATTGCCTACAAGCCCATACGTCCGGAAAGTGATCCGAGGATGAAGCTTGAAGCTTTGAGAAATATTGGTCACCTCGGCGGGTGGAAGTGGGGAGTTCTCAACGCATTCCTGTTCTTTGCCTTTCATTGGCGTTCGCTTTTCTACGTGGCTCCCTGACGTATTTGCGCTACGGTGTGAGGTCTGTTCCTTTCGTACCGAACATAAACGGACATAAGGTGGGCGCCCGCACTTGCGAACTTTATCATTCATGTTTCGAGTTTTGATCATCCCCTCTTCGCTGCCGGCGCCCAGAAATACGCGGCGGAACGAGATCTTGGCGGGTTCCCACGACCGCCTCCGTCCTCACAAACGGCGATGAGCCGGAAATCCCAAAACCTTGCCAAGCTCACCAACCTGTGCGTGTCCGAGGGCGGGTCTGGACATGATGGGACCATTCCCGATGTCGACGGGTGACGCGGAACCGGATATGGGCTGGATCTTCGCCATGCCACGTGCTCATGGGCGCCCGATGGACGTTTGACAGCTGATGTACAGCTCGAATTGAATGCGAATGGTCCAACAGGCTCTTAAAATCCCTTCGGCTTTCCCGTTCCCCCCAGGTGGCCTCTCTCTTCACGACCCCCACATCTGACGCCATGTTACTCTGGACGAGCCTGCTCTGCCTCTTTTCCGCTAGCCTCGTGGCCTCGGAGTTCCCCAAGCCCGAGGTCTTTGCGGGGTATGATCCGCGCGGCGTCTTGCAGCCCCTGAACAACGGACTGGAGACCAGTACTACGTCGGATAACGTTCGCGTTATCCGTGCACTCTTGGTTAGGCAGAGTAGTTGTCCTACCGGTTACGCGGAATGCACCAACCGACCTGGAAGGTTAGTACTTTACTTCACTTTGTTCTCCACCTCGTCGCGTTCCGCACGCGTTTTGGTCACGGTCGTCTGTTTGCCGTTCCACGAAGACATTTGATGATGTATGCTCAATATCGCAATCATTTCACACAGCTGTTGTCCAGTCGGTGGTTCATGTTGCCAATCGGATGGTGAGTCGGCCCGCGATTTACCCGGTTCTACTCGTCCCTGACCTTTACGCGCAACGAATAGGCTGCTGCAGGACTGGTTACTACTGCTATTCCACCGGATGTTGTCAAACCGGTTACAGTGGATGTGAAGGAAACTCTTGTTGTGCGCCCAGCGAGAGTTGCTGCACTGGCGGAGGATGCTGTCGGTCCGGGTACGCTTCAAAGTCCTCTAGCGCTATGGCCGTTTTCTGATCTCGTTGGGCGTAGGTACTATTGCGCCGTTGTCGATGGTGAACGTGGGTGCTGCCCCACCGGTACCACTTGTACTGGGAATACTCCCCCTCCCCAATGCACCAACCCTAATTACGTTCTCTGCCCTGGGGAGAACTTCTGTTGTCGTGCGTCCACTCTCTCACCTTGATGGACTAGTTTGCCTCAACTTCTTTTACCTTTAGCGGCGGGATACCAATGCTACCGAGACGCTTCCAACTCTCCCATGTGCCGCAACCCGTCTTCCTCACCGAACTCGTCCACCAGCGTTAATAATGGTCCGCCGACGGCGACTTATATCCCGCCAACATCCACGCCTACAGTCACCACGACCACTAGCACCCGCCGTCCTTCGACACTCTTGCTCCCTTCCACGACTTCTCTCCCCGAACCAACATCTACCTCTGATGGAGCCTCATCTGGCGCTGCGTCATCCGCTATTTCAGTCGCGGTTAATGCTCTCCTTACCTGGTTCGCCGGTGTTGGAGTGTTCGCCTTCCTCTTTTAAACAAAGCGTACGGATTCCTCCGTTGGTTTGGTTCTCCCCGGTTTGAATTTTCTCCCACCTCATGCCATGATCCATCTTCACACCAATTCAACCGGACGCCCACCCCTTGATTCTCTCAGTTTGTTTTGCTTAATTCTCGACGAAATCGATCACACGAACCCTGCCTCTTTTATTTGTATGTTTTGGGACTCGGATGTCAAAGTTCCTTCTCTTGTCGCGTATATCGTAAAATGACTAATCCGTGATCTGGGACTTGGTGCTTGTGAAAAACGCCCATGCGAGTGTGGCCTCGTTCGTGTTTGGTGAGACCCAGGTACGTATGCATTAGCTTGTTTTCTGGATAGGGGCCTGCCGCATGATCCCCGTTTGGTTATATCTGATTATAAGCGGAACTTGGGCG
>Ga0307511_10002627_pt1 | contig 18740 bp, 17 predicted proteins | sample 13_EM_MG_FD_200266 | JGI IMG/M metagenome (GOLD analysis project Ga0307511, IMG submission 200266) | Populus trichocarpa ectomycorrhiza microbial communities from riparian zone in the Pacific Northwest, United States - 13_EM | ecosystem: Host-associated > Plants > Roots > Unclassified | place... | reverse complement strand
CGCGGTGGCTAGCGAGGGCCGCGGGCCACGGCCTGCTCGACCAGGGTGGCGAAGGTGTCGCCCAGGGAGCGGCCGGCGGCCTCGATGGCCATAGGCAGCAGGGAGGTCTCGGTCAGGCCGGGCGAGACGTTCACCTGGAGGAAGTTGACGGTGCCGTCGGGGGTGACGATGGCGGTGGTGCGGGAGACGTCTCGAAGGCCGAGCAGGCGGTGAGCGGCGACGGCGAGCTCGGCGACCTCGGTGGTGGCGGCGGCGCTGAGGCGGGCGGGGGTGTGGAACTCGGTGAGGCCGGCGGTGTAGCGGGCGGTGTAGTCGTAGAAGTCGGTGGTGGGGCTGATCTCCACGGCAGGCAGCGCCTCGGGCCCGAAGGGGCCCTCGATGACGCCGATGGCGACCTCGACGCCGGAGACGTACTGCTCGGCCATCACGGTGTCGCCGTAGGCCAGACAGCCGACCATGGCCGACGGGAGCTCGGAGGCCTCCCGAACGACCTGGGTGCCGAGGGCGGAGCCGCCCTGGTCGGGCTTGAGGATCAAGGGCAGGCCGATGCGGTCGACGAGGGCGTCGAGCACGGCCTGGGCGCCGAGGTCGCGGAAGGTGCTGTGCGGGAGCACCACCCAGTCGGGGGTGACCAGGCCGACCCGGGCGAGCTCGGCCTTGGCGATGGGCCGGTCCCAAGCCCACCGACAGGCCCGGGAGTCCGTGCCGACGTAAGGCACGCCGAACATCTCCAGGATCGACTGGATGGAGCCGTTCTCGCCCTGCCCGCCATGCAGGGCGACCACCACGGCGTCGGGGCGGTTGGAGCGAAGCCGGTCGAGCAGGCCGCTGTCGGTGTCCCACTCGTCGACGGTCAACCCGACCGACCGCAGCGCGGCTGACAACCGCCGACCCGAGCGCAGCGACACATCCCGCTCGTGCGACAACCCACCCGACAAAACGGCCACCCAGCGATCCGACATGGGAGCACCGTAGTTGACGGTCAGGCAGTATCCGGAGTCGGCGTCAGCGCGCCGGACAGGGTCCGCCGCTGCACGGTGCCGAAGGTGTTCAGGAGGTCCATCTCGCCCTCCAGAACGGCCGCCAGCCGCCGAACACCCTCCCGGATCCGCTCGGGGGTCGGATAGCAGTACGAGAGGCGCATCTGGCGGCTGCCGAAGCTGTCCGCGTAGAACGCGGTGCCGGGCACGTAGGCCACGCGCTGCGTGACGGCCCGCGGCAGCATCGCCTTGGTGTCCAGCCCCTCCGGCACGGTCAGCCACACGTAGAAGCCGCCCGCGGGCTTGGTCCACGTGCAGCCGGCCGGCAGCTGCTGCTCCATCGCGGCCAGGGTGGCGTCCCGGCGCTCCCGGTACTCCTCCCGGTAGGTCTTGATCTGGCCCTTCCAGTCGTGCTGGGACAGATACCGGCTCACCACGGCCTGGGTGAAGGCCGGCGGGCACAGCGTGGCCGACTCGGCGGCCAGCACCAGCTTCTCCCGCACGGCGTGCGGCGCCAGCACCCAGCCGACCCGAAGGCCGGGGGCGAAGGTCTTGGAGAACGAGCCGAGGTACACCACGTTGGTCGCGTCGGCGGAGCGCAGCGCCGGGTAGGTCTGGCCGTCGAAGCCGAGCAGGCCGTACGGGTTGTCCTCGACCACGAGCACGTCGTGCTGGGCGCAGATCTCCAGGATCTCGCCGCGCCGCTGCACGGACAGGGTCACGCCGGCCGGGTTCTGGAAGTTCGGGATGGTGTAGAGGAACTTCACCCGGCGGCCGCTGGCCCGCACCGCGGCCAGGGCCTGGCGCAGCGCCTCGGGCACCAGACCGGCGTCGTCCATCTCCACGTGCACGACCTGGGCCTGGTAGGCGGAGAAGGTGCCCAGCGCGCCCACGTAGGACGGGGCCTCGGCCAGAACGACGTCACCCGGGTCGCAGAAGACCCGGGTGACCATGTCCAGCCCCATCTGGGAGCCGACTGTGACCACCACATCGTCGGGGTGCGCGGTGATGCCCTCGAGCGCCATCACCTCGCAGATCTGCTCGCGCAGCTCGACGGTGCCCTGGGCCGAGCCGTACTGGAGCGCGGTCAGCCCCTCGGTGGCCATCATCTGGCCCACGTCGGCGGCGAGCGACTCCAGCGGAAGTGCGGAAAGATAGGGCATGCCGCCGGCGAGGGAGACAACTTCGGGGCGGCTCGCCACCGCGAAGAGCGCTCGAATCTCAGATGCGGTCATGCCCGCGGTGCGCGCCGCGTAGCGGCCCAGGTGCGGGTCGAGACTGCGTCCGGCCTGGTGCGCCGGCTGAGATCCGGTTTCGCTCACGCCTGCCTCCCTGACATCCATGCGGCGTGGGTAGATCGGTCGAGTGTAACGGGCGTCCCGATCGGGGCTGAGTCCTTCCGACGCTCGTCACACCGGCCTATGCTGGTTCGGGTTCCCGTGGGGTCACGCGGGGTTCGAGTCTGCGCGTGGGAGGTCGGGTGTCGCGGCGCGTTGTGGGCGTCACTCTGGACAACCTGGAGCACCTCCCTAAGCGGTGCCGAAAATGCGTGTTCTGGGAGCTTGCCCCGCACCTGAAGGAGCAGGCCGAGGAGTACGGCCAGACCGACTTCGAGAAGGAGGCCTGGGTCTCCAGCGTGCTGCTGGAGTGGGGCTCCTGCGGTCGGATCATCTACGTGGACAACGTGCCGGCCGGCTACGCGCTCTACGCGCCGCCCAGCGCGGTGCCCCGGGCCGTCGCCTTCCCCACTGCCCCGGTGTCGGCCGACGCGGTGCTGCTGACCGCGCTGCGGGTGCTGCCCGAGTTCGAGCGGGGCGGCCTGGGCCGGGTGCTGGTGCAGGCGGTGGCCAAGGACCTCACCCGACGTGGCGTGAAGGCGATCGAGGCGTTCAGCGACGCGTCCATCGACGACGAGTCCAGCTGCGTCATCCCGGCCAACTTCCTGCTGTCGGTCGGCTTCAAGACGGTCCGGCCGCATCCCCGCTGGCCCCGGCTGCGGCTGGAGCTGCGCACGGCGCTGTCGTGGAAGGAAGACGTGGAGGCGGCGCTGGAGCGCCTGCTCGGCACCGTGACGATCGCCGGTGTCGGCAGCGCCGAGCCCAGCCTGCGCCCGGCCTGACAAAGCCCAGCCAGACAGCAAAAATCGCCCCTGTGCCCAATGCCTAGGCACTGCGCACGGGGCGATTTGTCGATCTGTCGCCTACTCGGCCTTGGCCAGCTCGTGCCGGATCAGGTCGGCGAAGGTGAAGGTGCCGGTCGGCTGGTCGTTCTCACCCAGCAGGTACAGGCGTTTGACCGCGACCAGGATGCCCTCGGCCACGGTGTCGCGGAACGCCGGATCGGTCAGCTTGGCCCGGTCCGAGGCGTTGGTCAGGTAGCCGACCTCGACCCGGACCGCCGGGCAGCGGGTGCCGATCAGGATGTCCCAGGTGCGGCCGTGCGTGCGGCAGTCCGACAGCCCGGTGCGGGCCACCAGCTCGCGCTGGATGAAGCCGGCGAGGGTCTCGCCGACGGTGGAGGTCGTGGTGCCGTTGCCGGTGCCGTAGTGGAACGTGGCGATGCCGGTGGCCTGCGGCGAGGCGTTGGCGTCGACGTGCAGCGACAGGATCAGGTCCGCGCCCGCCTCGTTGGCGAACCGGGCCCGCTCCCGCTCCGGCGGGCACTGGTCGGGCCCCCGGGACAGCAGCGCCTCCATGCCGGTGGCCTGCATGCGGCCCTCCAGCCGGCGCGCCAGGTCCCACACCAGGTCGGCCTCGCTGTTCGTGCCGACGACCACGCCGCGGTCCCGGCCGCCGTGGCCCGGGTCGATCACGATGCGCTTGCCGCGCAGCCGCGGCCCGGCCTTGCGGACCTGCTCCTGCTCACGCAGCAGCACCGGCCGGCCGCCGCGGACCTTGGGCATCAGCTGGCGCAGCGCCCGCACGGTCTCGGCGCCGCAGATGCCGTCGGCGCTCAGGCCGTACTCGCGCTGGAAGTTGCGCAGCGCCTGCTCGGTCATGTGGTCGAAGACGCCGGTGTGGCGGCCGGCATCGAAGCCCAGCTCCAGCAGGCGCTCCTGCAGGGCGGCCACGTCGTCGCCGGTCATCGGTTGCGAGACCAGGTAGGTCAGCGGGCGGTCGCCGAGCTGGTAGGTGGCGGCGCGCAGGGACGCGTAGGTGGCCGGGCCGACCAGACCGTCGGTGATCAGGCCGCGCTGCTGCTGGAAGGCACGCACCGCGTGCTCCACATCGGTGTCGAAGGCGACCTCGCCCTCGCCGTCCTGCGGGTTTCCGGACAGCAGCCCCAGCGCGATGAGAGTGGACCTGATCTCGGCAACAGCCGGCCCGACGTCACCGCGACGGAGAACCTGCATACACCCTCGCTCGTCTAGGGCGCCGGATACCTCCGGCGCGGTGTGTGACGCCTTATTGTGCCCTGCCCGTGACAATCCACAGAATGGGCCTACACAGAGCATTCGGACCACTACAGAACTGGTCCGAACGGCCCAGACGAGCAGTGGCCCGCGCGTCGAAGGGTAAGACGCACGGGCCACGTCAAAGGGTTGCCTCGCGGCGTGTCACAGCACCTCGGACAGCTCCGAGAGCATCGCCGCCTTCGGCTTGGCGCCGATGATCTCCTTCACCTTCTCGCCGCCCTGGAACAGCATCATGGTCGGCACCGACATGATCTGGTACTGCCGGGCGATCGCCGGGTTGGCGTCGATGTCCAGCTTGGCGATGGTGATCTTGTCGGCGTGCTCGGCGGCGATCTCCTCGAGCACCGGCGCGACCATCTTGCACGGGCCGCACCAGGTCGCCCAGAAGTCGACCAGCACGGGCTTGTCGCTCTTGAGCACGTCCTGGTCGAAGGACTTGTCCGTGACGATCACGGTGTTGCCGGCCATGGTTTCTCTCCTACGTGGGTGGAAGGGGACGAGGTCAGTTGACGGGGACGGCCGTCGCCTCGGGTTCGGGGGCGGCGTCCGCGCGCTCGGCCAGCCAGCGTTCTGCGTCGATGGCCGCCGCGCAACCGGAGCCGGACGCGGTGATCGCCTGCCGGTAGGTGTGGTCCACCAGGTCGCCGGCCGCGAACACGCCGTCGACCTTGGTGTAGGTGGACGGCGCGAGCACCCGCACGTAACCGTCCTCGTCCAGGTCGACCTGGCCCTTGACCAGCTCGCTGCGCGGGTCGTGGCCGATGGCCATGAACAGACCGGTGACCGGCAGCTGCGACTCCTCGCCGGTGCGCGTGTCCCGGATCTTGACGCCGGCCACGGTGGTGTCGCCGAGCACCTCGAGCACCTCGGTGTTCAGCTGCCACTTGATCTTCTCGTTGGCCCGGGCCCGCTCCAGCATGATCCGGGAGGCGCGGAACTCCTCGCGCCGGTGGATGATCGTGACGCTGCGCGCGAAGCGGGTGAGGAAGGTGGCCTCCTCCATCGCCGAGTCGCCGCCGCCGACCACCGCGATGTCCTGGTCGCGGAAGAAGAAGCCGTCACAGGTCGCACAGGCCGACACGCCTCGGCCGAGCAGCTTCTGCTCGCCCGGGATGTTCAGGTAGCGGGCCGCCGCGCCCATCGCGAGGACAACCGCCCGGGCCGCGTAGCGCACGCCGTTGGCGGTGACGTACTTGATGTCGCCGTCCAGCTCGACCTGCTCCACGTCCTCGGCGCGCAGCTGCGCGCCGAACCGCTCGGCCTGCGCCCGCATCTGCTCCATCAGGTCGGGGCCCATGATGCCGTCGCGGAAGCCGGGGTAGTTCTCGACCTCGGTGGTGGTCATCAGGGCGCCGCCGAACTGGGTGCCTTCGAACACCAGCGGCTCCAACTGCGCCCTGGCCGCGTACACCGCCGCGGTGTAGCCCGCGGGGCCGGACCCGACGATGATCAGGTTCCGGACTTCTGATTCCGCCGCCACTGACACGACCTCCGTATCGCGCTCGCCAGACGTTCTCTGAAACGCGATGGTAGGTGCCGCGCATTCCGCACCGGCGAGTGACGGCCGGCACCAGCGGCCGGCCGTCATACTTTTGTCAGCCGCCGATGGTGGTGTTGGCGATGGTGTCCGGGTTGCCGGCGGCGCAGTTGTCGCCGACCACCAGCAGCCGGAACTTGCCCAGCGCCCCGCCGGGCAGCAGCATCATCACGCCGGGCTGGCCGTCCACGGTGACCAGCCGGCCGGCGATGGGTTTGCCGGCGACGTTGTTGGCGGTCAGGCAGGCGTTGAGCTTGGCGGCGTCGGCGTACGGGCCGTAGTTGGCGCTGCCGTAGGCCTTGAAGCCGGCCCCGGGCAGGTCGCTGCGCTTCAGGGCCAGCGGGACGGTGTTCTGCGGGTCGGACTGGGCGCTGGAAGAGCCAGGAACGGCCTGCGGCGTGCCGCCGGTCGTGTTGGACGGCAGCGTCACGAACACCACGCCCACGGCCACAGCGGCCGCGGTGAGCAGGCCGCCGGCGATGCTGAGCCGCCGGTTGCGGCGGCGACGGGCCTCGGCCAGGTCGACCACCGGGGCAGTCGGCTGTCGCGGGGCCGCGGTGGGCCTGCCGATGCCACCGCCTGCGGCCAGCGTGCCGACCAACGGGGCTGCGGTCGACCGGGCGGCGGCCTCCGCGGCGATGACGGCGTCGAGGCGGGCGGCGACGTTGTCGGGCATCCGCATCGGCGGCAGCTCGGCCAACTCGGCCTGGGTGGCGTCGAGGGCGGCCAGCACGGCCAGGGCGTCGGCGTCGAGCCGGGACCGGTCGCCGCCGTCGGCGTGCAGGTCGGCGAGCAGGTCAACGGACCACGGCTGCCCGTGGGGCGAATCCCCGTTCATCGGCCCTCCCAGTGGCGTTGCGGATGCGAACCCGGTGCACTACCTGGGACGTTCGCATCTGCACTTGGGTTCCGCAGGTGCCCGAGAAGTTTCGCCAGCTTCGTACGACCGCGTGCGCAGCGGCTCTTCACGGTGCCCTCGGCGATGCCCAGCATCTTGGCGGTCTCCGCCACCGAGTATCCCTCGACGTCGACCATCACGATCGGCACGCGCTGCTCGTCGGGCAGCTCGTGCAACGCCTCCTGGACAACCATCCGGGTCTGCAGCTCGGACACGGCGTCGCGGGGCACGCTCGGCTCGTGCCCGCCGGTCTCCGGCAGCGGCACCGTGGGCCGGGCCTGCCGGCGGCGGATCCGGTCCAGGCAGGCGTTCACCACGATGCGGTGCATCCAGGTGGTCACCTGGGACTCGGCCCGGAACGACCCGGCGGCGCGGAACGCGGAGATGAAGGCCTCTTGGAGAGCGTCAGCCGCCTCGTCGGGGTCCCGCAGGGTGCGAAGAGCCACCGCCCACATCCGGTCCCGATGTCGCCTGACCAGCTCCCCGAAAGCGTGCGGATCGCCGGCGGCATGAGCCGCTATCAGGTCGGCGTCCGAGCTGGCGGCTGCGGTCACTCGATGAGGATATCGGTCCTGCGTTCAGGCCCCTTGACGCGGCCGAACGGGTGATCACCAGCGGCGGAGTCAGCGGGCCCCGACGAACTTCACCTCGGACAGCTGGGACGCGAACAGCTTGCCGCTGGGGCTCATGCTGGTGATCCAGATGACGATGCGCTGGCTCGGCGAGGTCATCTTCACCGGGATCGTGGTGTCGCCGGCGGCCAGCGTGGCGCTGCCGACCACCAGCGTCTGCTGGAGCTGGGGCGTGTCGCTGGCGGCGGTGCGGATCTCGACCTTGGTGCCGGCGCTGGGCGAGGTGATCACGACCTGGGCCAGCTTCACCGGCTGGCCGAAGTCGGCCAGCAGCCCGATGCCGGGCTTGAGCGCCGGGAAGTTGGACAGGTACTTGTCGGTGCGCCACGAGGTGTTCGGGTCGCCGTCGATGGCCAGCCCGCCGTTTTTCGGGCTGTCCGGGTCGCTGGCCACGTTGAACACGCTGATGCTGGCCGGCTTGACCGGGCCGGTGGTCGGGGTGGGCGCGTTGTTGACCGACTGCTTGCCGTCGCTGGGCGGCGCCACCTGGCTGATCACCAGCGGCGGGCCGCTGTTGACCGGGGTGTTGGACTCGTTGAAGAAGCCGACCACCTGCATCGCGATCCAGCCGAGCACCAGCAGCGTGGCCGCGGCCAGCGCGGCCACGCCGATGGCCAGCTTGCGGCTGCGCTTGGAGTCCTTCACCGGCCGCTGCGTCGTCCAGACGACATCGTCCTCGGGCTCCTCGGCCACCACCGGGATCAACCCGGTCTCGGCCTCGGCCTCGGCGATCTCGTCGAGCACCTGGAGGATGGCGGCGCCGGTGCGGATGCCGCCGACGCTGGTGTCCTCCAGGCTGCGCACGGCCACCGTGGACAGCGAGTGCGGCACCATCGGGTGCAGGCTGCGCGGCGCGACCACGCTGCCGTTGGGGCCGATCGGCGCGACCGGCAGCCCCTCCGGGCCGCCGGGCAGCGCCCAGCGACCGGTCAGCAGCAGGTACAGGATCGCGCCGAGCCCCTTCACGTCGTCGCGGGACGTGGCCTCGGCCCGCGGCCCGGGGAAGGCCAGCCGGAGCTGGCCCTCGGGCGTCACGCGGATCCGCTGCGGGTGTTCGGTGCCGAGTACCAGGCCGGCGTGGTGCGCGCCCTCCACGGCGGCGGCCAGCGGCTCCAGCAGCCGGGACGCGGTGGCGGCGGGCAGTGGCCCGTCGGCGATGAGGTCGATCAGGTCGGTGCCGTTGGTCCACTCGGCGACGACGATGCCGAGGATCTGCTCCCGCGGCGCGACGCCGTTGCCGGGGCTGAGCACGTCCAGGATCCGGGCCACGCCGGGGTGCGCGTAGCTGGCGCCGTGCATGGCCCGTTCGACCGTCCGTCGAACTCTGGCGGCCGCGCGTGCGTCAGCCTGATTGCCGAGCAAGAGGGTCAGCGCCACGTCCCGGCCGAGCTGGCCGTCGCGGGCCCGCCACAGCTGGGCGTTGCACCGGGCGTCGGTGCCGGCGTAGCTCAGCAGCCGGTAGCGGCCCTGGCCGACCATGCCTCCCGGTAGCAGGGCATGGCTGGGCGGCCCGGCAGTTCCTCTGCCGGGCGGGGCCATCTCGGTCGGCCAGCTGCTCACCGCGTGCTCTCTCCCGTCCCGCTCGGGTCGAGGGTACGTGAAACCGGTCGGCGGGGCCCTGGGTGAACCCTCAGGTCCGCCGCACGAATCGGGTGATTCGGCTCAGCGCCGGCGTGAGCTCGTGCACTCTGAGCAATGTCATCATGCCGAACGCGCAGACCAGGCCGAGCAGCCCGCCGCCGACCACGGTCAGCCACGCCCCGCCCGCACGGTGGATACCCCCGGGAATGTAGCGGGTAACCACCAGCGCCACGGCCAGTGCGGCGGCCGCGCCCCACACCGCGCTGACGCCGGTCTTGACGTAGGTCTTGACCACGCGGCGGCTGCCCAGCTTGCCGAACCGCCGGCGCAGCCAGATCTCCCCCATCACCATGCCGACGACGAAGGTGAGGCCGTTGATGAAGGCGATGCCGTAGACCACGTCCTGGCTGGGCAGCACCAGCGGACAGGCGAAGGTGAGCGGCACCTGGAAGACCACCATCAGCGCGCGCAGCACGGTCGGCGTGCGCGAGTCGTTGAACGCGTAGAACACCCGCAGCTGCAGCAGGGTGACGGAGTAGGGCAGCAGCAGGAAGGCCGACGCCGTCACGCCCAGCCCGAGCTCGAACGCGCCCGAGGACTCCGAGGACTTGATGGAGAACAGGGCCACGCCCATGGCCGGTCCGAGCACGGTCATCAGCGCGCTGATCGGCACCAGCATCACGGCGGTCAGCCGGCTGCCCTGGGACAGGTAGTCCAGCACCCCGGGCACGTCGCCCTCGGCGGCGGCCTGGCTCATCTTCGGCATGATCGCCGTGAGCAGCGACACACCGAGCACGCCGTAGGGCACCTGGAGCAGGTTCCAGGACTGGAGGTAGATCGACAGCCCGCCGCCGGCCGCGCCGGTGGCCACCCGGGTGATCGCCCACACCGTCACCTGGCTGACCAGCACGTAGCCGAAGGCCCAGCCCATCAGGCCGCCGAACTGGCTGATCCGCTTGTCCCAGCCCCACCGGGGGCGCAGCTTGAAGCCGCTGCGCAGCAGCGCCGGCACCAGCACGGCGGCCTGCGCGGCCACGCCCAGCGAGCTGCCGATGCCCAGGACCAGGAACTTCGCGTCGGTGATGTGGAACGGGTTCAGGTCCCGGTCGCCCGGCACGATCATGTAGGCGGCCAGCGTGCCGAACATGATCACGTTGTTGGCCACCGGGGCCCAGGCCGGCGCCTTGAAGATGTTCTGCGCGTTGAGGATCGCGCTGAACAGGGCGCTGATGCCGTAGAACAGGATCTCCGGCAGCACCAGGTAGCCGAACGCGGTGACCACCTCGGGCCGCGACTGCCCGGTCGAGCTGTCGACGAACAGGCTGGTCAGCAGGGGTGCGCAGGCCACCGCCAGCACGGTGACGGCCACCAGCATGACGGTGCCCATGGTGACCAGGCGCTGGGTGTAGGCGACCCCCTTGTCCTCGTCGTCGTGCCGAGCCTTGATCAGCACCGGGATCATCACGCTGGTCAGCACGTTGCCGACGAACAGCTCGTAGATGATGTTCGGGAAGGTGTTGGCCGCGTTGTAGGCGTCCTGGGTGGCGGTGATGCCCAGCAGCACGGTCAGCGCCAGCCGCCAGCCGAAGCCGGTGACCCGGCTGATCAGCGTGGCGATGGCCATCGAGCCGCTCGCCTTGGCCAGCGACGGGGACTGCTCGCCCTGTAAGTCCGCCGCTCGTATGACGATCGTCGCCGGCTCGCTCAACTCTCGCTCGACCTCTCGTCGCCGGGCACGCCGGCGGTCAGCTTCTCCGGAACGGGAGCGTGCATCGGCGCGGTGACCTCGGCGGCGGCCTCCTGCGCCTGCTGCTGCTCCGTCTTGCGCTTGCGGGACGCGGTGACGCGCCGGTAGATGCGCCGGCCGGACAGGCCGAACAGCGCCGCGGCGGCGATGCCGGTGATCACCAGGTTGACCGTGCCGAACGCGGTGGAGGCCAGCTCAATCCGGGCCGGGTCGCCCAGCGCGGTCCGGCCGGAAGTGGTGGTCAGCAGGACCGCCACGGTGAACCGGCCGCTGCGCACCACGTTCGAGGTGATCAGCACGTCCCGCGGCAGGCCGGCGGAGATCCACTGGTAGGTCGGCTGGGCGTTGACGCCCGTCAGCGACTGGAGCTTGACGCCGACCTTGATCCGGACCGGCAGCTTGTTGACCAGGCGCACCGGCAGCGGGCTGTCCTCGGAGGCCAGCGTGATGGGGCTGCCCGGCTGCTGCACGCCGACCTGGCCCTCGATGCCGCGCAGCTGCGCGTTCGGGGGGACCAGCGCGCCGGCCGCGCCTGCGTCGTTGCCCCGCCACACGCCGGACCCGGCCCGGAGCAGACCGTCGAACAGCGGCGACATCACCTGGGCCGGCGTGACGGTCGAGGTCGGCTCCTGCTCCATGGAGTTGTACAGGTCCCAGGCGTGCGCGCCGGCCTCGGCGACATTGCCGGCGGCGCGGGCCGACAGCTCAGCGCCCTGCTCGGCGTAGCCGGGGGCGACCTTCGTGGTCGGCGTCGGGCCGGAGGCCAGCGTGGCCAGGCCGGCCGGGGCCAGATACTGCTGGTCGGCCAGCGTCTGCACGCCGGCCAGCAGCGCGGCCGCGTCCGGCTCGGACGGGCTCCACTGGTGCGGCGGGGCGACCACCAGCGGGATCGCCGAGCCGGCGTGCAGCTGGAGCGCGGCCAGCGCCGCCGCCGAGCCGTTGGCCAGCGCGGACGACACCAGGTCGTCCAGGCGGATCACCCGCGGGCCCTTGTCGCCCAGCTGTGTCGGGTCCGTGCCGGGCACGGTCGCCGCGGACAGCAGCACGCTGGTCACCTTGGCGCTGCGCAGCAGGCTGGTGTCCAGCGTCTGCTCGGAGTTGTCGGTGAACGCGGCCAGCGTCTTCGGGTCCAGCTGCCCGTCGATCGGCCAGGTCAGGCCGGTCAGCGGGGTGGCCCCCAGCACCTGGTGCAGCACGTCGCCGGCCACCGCGTACTGCACCAGCGGGGTGGCGCCGGCGCGGGCCAGCGCGTTCAGGTCGGCGTCGGCGGCGGGCAGCGCGAACACGCAGCGACCGGTCACGTCCTGCTTGAGCCGGTCCAGCCAGGCGTGGGCCGCGCCCTGCCCCTTGCCGGGCACGTTGCCGTTCGCGGACTGCACCTGATAGCCGGCGGCCATCGACTGCACGGTCTCGACCAGGTCCGGGTCGATGGCCAGGCAGATGGCCTGGGTCAGCCCGGCCGGGGCCATCTCGTAGGCGCTGAGCAGGGCGTCCAGCCGGCCGCCCTGGGCCAGCGAGGTGGCCAGGTCGTCGTCGCCGAGCACGGCGCTGCCGTTGGTGGCCGCGGTGACCAGCCGCGGCTGGTCGGACAGCGGCCACAGCACGGTGACCTTGGCCGGGGTCGTCGGCTTGGCCAGCGCGGCGCCGCCGGGCAGCGACAGCACCGGCAGCACGGTGGTGGCCTGGCCGACCTTGGCCAGCCCGCCGAAGTCCGGCACGCCGTTGACGTTGACCATCAGCGGGTACACGCCGGGCTCGTTGATCTCCAGGCTGTTCGAGCTGGCGCCGTGCAGGGTCACGTTGATGGTGAAGTCCACCCCCTGACCAGGGGCGATGGACGGCGCGGCCGGCTGGAAGTCGCTGAACTTCACGCCGGTCTGCGGCTTGGCCAGCGCGGTGCGCAGGCCGTTCTCGTCCAGCTTGTCCCCGCGTTCCAGGCGGATCTCGGCCTTGGACACCCGGCGGTCGCCGACATTGGTCAGCCGTCCGCTGACCGTGACGGTGTCCGGCTGGCCCGAGGTGACGGGCTCGGGTGTCACCTGGACGATGTCGACCTTGATGCGATTCTGCTGGTCGGACTCCTGTGCGGCGGCATTCGACGGGGCGAGCGTCAGCACCGCGATGCCGGCGGCCGCGAACACGGCCAGCACCTTCTTCATGAACCCGCCACGCAAGCGCTCGGCCGGCACATGAAGATCTTCCCCGTGCTCACTGGTGAGCTCGCACACTCGCTCACGCCGACTCCGCCCCGGAACGCTCGCTGGAGGCTGACCCGTCGGAGAGCAGGTCGAGCGCCAGCCGCACCAGGCGGCGCTCGTCGGCGTAGGCGAGCAAGTCGTCCAGCTCGCCCAGCGGCACCCATGCCACCTCGGTGACCTCCACGTCCTCGTCTGACAGTTCTCCGCCCACCGCTTCGAGCAGGAAGTGGTGGACCGTCTTGTGCACCCGGCGGTCCTCGGCCACGAACCAGTAGTCGATCGTGCCGAGGGTGCGCAGCACCTTGCTGTCGATGCCGGTCTCCTCGCTGACCTCCCGAATGGCGGTCTGCTCGGAGGTCTCCCCGGCCTCGATGTGTCCCTTGGGCAGCGACCACAGCAGCCGACCTCGTCGGTCCAGCCGGCCAATGATCGCAGCGTGCCCGTGCGCCTCGTCGAGGACCAGGCCACCGGCCGAGGTCTCGTCGACGGTCCGCAGCCGTCGGCCCCGGCGCCGGTTGCGGCGCCCCGGCTTGGTTCCGCCGGAACGACCGGTCGACGGGGACATGCACGCGATGGTAGTGGTCAGTCCCGTGTGCTGGCCGTTGCAGGGCGATCGCGCTCCGACACCGGCGGCCGTTACCGATACCCTGCCTTGTCGTGCCCGGTTCGAAATCACCCGTCCTGTCCGAAGCTCTGCGTGAGAATGCCGTGGTGGAACTGTTGCGCGTCGCCCCAGTGGCCGAGGAGCTGGCCGCCCGCTTCGCGGCCGCCGGCCATCAGCTCTACCTGGTCGGGGGACCGGTCCGGGACGCGATGCTGGGGCGGCTGGGCAATGACCTGGACTTCACCACCGACGCCCGGCCGCAGCAGGTGTTGGCCCTGGTCCGGCCGTGGGCCGACGCCGTCTGGGAGATCGGCATCGCCTTCGGCACGGTCGGTGTGACCAAGGACGGCCAGCAGCTGGAGATCACCACCTTCCGGGCCGACAGCTACGACCGGGTCAGCCGCAACCCCGAGGTCACCTTCGGCGACTCCATCGAGGCCGACCTGCTGCGCCGCGACTTCACCGTGAACGCGATGGCGGTGGAAGTCAGCCAGCGGCGCTTCGTCGACCCGTACGGCGGCGTGCGGGCGCTGGCCGACAAGGTGCTGGACACACCGGCCACGCCGCAGGAGTCCTTCGCCGACGACCCGCTGCGCATGCTGCGCGCGGCCCGGTTCGTCAGCCAGCTCGGCTTCACGCCCGCGCCCCGCGTGGTCGAGGCGATGACCTCGATGGCCGACGAGATCACCCGGATCACCGCCGAGCGGGTGCAGACCGAGGTGTCCAAGCTGCTCTGCGGCGCGTACCCGAAGCTGGGCATCGAGCTGCTGGTCGAGACCGGCCTGGCCGCGCACGTGCTGCCGGAGCTGCCGGCGATGCGGCTGGAGATCGACGAGCACCACCAGCACAAGGACGTCTACCACCACTCGTTGGTGGTGCTGGACCAGGCGATCGCCCAGGAGGAGGACGGCCCGGACCTGATCCTGCGGCTGGCCGCGCTGCTGCACGACGTGGGCAAGCCGGCCACCCGGCGGTTCGAGGAGGGCGGCGGCGTCAGCTTCCACCACCACGAGGTGGTCGGCGCGAAGATGGTCCGCAAGCGGTTGCGGGACCTGAAGTACAGCAAGGAGATCATCGGCGACGTGGCCCAGCTGGTGTTCCTGCACCTGCGCTTCCACGGCTACGGCAAGGGTGAGTGGACCGACTCCGCGGTGCGCCGCTACGTCACCGACGCCGGCCCGCTGCTGAGCCGGCTGCACAAGCTGGTGCGGGCCGACTGCACCACCCGCAACAAGCGCAAGGCGCAGAACCTGCAGCGCACCTACGACGAGCTCGAGGAGCGCATCGCCCGCATCGCCGCCGACGAGGACCTGGCCCGGGTGCGGCCGGACCTGGACGGCAACGAGATCATGCGGCTGCTGAACGTGCCGCCGGGGCCGGTCGTGGGCCGGGCCTGGAAGTTCCTCAAGGAGCTGCGGCTGGACCGCGGGCCGCTGGAGCACGACGAGGCGGTCGCGGAACTGCGGCAGTGGGCCCGGGACCAGGGCATCGACGTTCCGAGCTGATGTTTCATGTGAAACGTCAGCGCGGGCTGTTGGGATGGGCCCGCAGCACGAGGACGTAGCCGGCCAGGCCGACCAGGTAGACCGCGGCGGTGCCGATCACCACGCTCGGCGACTGGCCGTTCATCGGCACGATGGTGGCCACCACGGCGACGCCCAACACCATCGCGGCGTTGAACACCGTGTCGGAGACCGAGAACACCCGGCCCCGGGACTGGTCGGGCACGTCGCGCTGGATCGCCGCGTCCACGTTCAGCTTCACGGTCTGCCCGCAGAACGAGACCACGAACGCGGCCCCGAGCAGCGTCGGCACGGTCATCGGCAATCCCAGCCCGACCAGGCCGACGCTGGCCAGGATCAGGGCGCCGGACACCGCGCGCGGCCGGCCGAAGCGGCGGACCAGCTCCGGCGTCACCACACCGGACAGGACCAGGCCGGCCGCGCCGGCCGCCACCGCCTCGGTCAGACCGCCCGCGCCGGCCCGGAAAACGCCGTGGCTGTGCAGCGTGTACTTCATCAGCAGCACGATCACCAGCAGGGACGCGCCGTACGCGATGCGGTGCGCGGTCAGCGCGATGAAGCCGGCCGCCACGCTCGGCGCCCGCAGCGCCGCCCGGCCGCCGTCGACCATGCCCTTGGCCACGGCGATGAACGCCGCGTTGGGCTCGTCCACCTCGTCCGGGCCGAGCACGCCGGCGGCGAACTGGGCCGCGAACATCGCCGAGACCAGGGCGCCGACGATCGCCACCGAGGTCACCTGGGCCGAGCCGACGTTGCCCGAGCCGAGCAGGTCGCGCAGCCCGAACGCCGTCGCGCCGCCGATCGCCGCGGCCGCCGAGGCCAGCGTGGCCACCATCGAGTTGCCGGTGACCAGGTCTCGTGGCTCGACGACGTGCGGCAGCGCCGCGGACAGGCCGGCCCCGATGAACCGGCTCGCGCCCATCACCAACAGCGCGGCGGCGTACAGCGGGCCGTTGCTCAGGCCGAAGCCGTCGGCCACGGCGGTCAGCAGCACCAGCGCGACCCGGACGAAGTTGGCCACGATCAGCAGCCGCCGCCGGTCCCAGCGGTCCAGCAGCGCGCCGGCGAACGGGCCGACCACCGAGTACGGGATGAGGATCACCGCGAAGCCGCCGGCGATGGCCAGCGGGTCGGCCTGTCGTTCGGGGTTGAACAACACCGCGCCGGCCAGGCCGGCCTGGAACAGGCCGTCGGCCCACTGCGAGGCCAGGCGGCAGAACAGCAGCCGTCGAAAGCCCGGATCACCCAGCATCCTGCGCACGGCGTGTCCGTCTGCGACCACGGCAGCAGACTACGTGCCCGACATCGGCCCGGTCCCCGGTATCGCGCTCCCGCTTAGTGGGATCATGGCCGAGTGCGCCCCGACCGAGACGTCGAGCCCGGTTCATTGCTGGTGGCCTCGCCGAAACTGCTCGACTCGAACTTCCGCCGCACCGTGGTCTACGTGATCGACCACCGGGGCGAGGGCACGCTGGGCGTGGTGCTGAACCGGCCGAGCGAGGTCGCCGTGCACGACGTGCTGCCGACCTGGGGCCCGTACGTCAGCCGCCCGCAGGCGGTTTTTGTCGGCGGCCCGGTCGACCAGAAGACCGCGCTGTGCCTGGCCGCGCTGAACACCGGCGAGGACGTCGGCAGCACCGACGGGGTGATCGCGGTCCGTGGCCCGGTGGCCATGGTGGACCTGGATTCCGACCCGGAGTCCCTGGTCTCGAAGGTGCGCGGATTACGAGTGTTCGCCGGCTACGCCGGCTGGGACGTCAACCAGCTCGCCGGGGAGATCGAGCGCGGCGACTGGTTCGTGGTGGCCGGGCTGCCCGGCGACGTGCTCACGCCGCCGGGAGTCGACCTGTGGGGTCGGGTGCTGCGCCGGCAGGGCATGCCCCTGGCCTTGCAGGCCAGCCACCCGGGTGACGTCCTGCGGAACTGATCGATCGGGCAGCGTGGGTCAGCGCTTGACCAGGCTGCAGCCGCCGCAGGCGCATCCGGCGCACCCGGCCGGTAGCGTCGGCTCCGGTTCCGGCATGGCCTCGGCGGCCTTGGTGCCGGTGGCCGCGCCGGCGACCACGATCGCCAGCATGCCGACGATGCCGACGCCCAGCGGCACGATCGAGTCGTGCATGGCCAGCGAGGTGACCGCGCCGACCAGGCCGACCAGGCCCGCGACCGCGGTCGGCAGCCCGGCGACCTTGTTGGCCAGGGTGAACGCCTCGTCGCTGCGCATGGCCGCTTCGGTGCGAACGCCGAAGAACCGGTTGCGGCGCAGCGTGCCGCGCAGGCCGAGCCCGCCGATCACGCCGAAGGACACGCCGACGACAAGGACAACCACCGATACCGTCGTGACTGCGAGGTTCACACCGTGGAGGGTAGGCGTTATCCGATGTCCACCAGGACTTCACCCCGGTCGTATGTGCTGCACGCCATGTTCAGACGCAGCCTTGCCATCGCCGCCACCGCCCTGCTGGCGACCGGACTGACCGCGGGCGCCGCCACCGCGAGCCCGTCCAAGGTCCGCCTGCTCGGCGAGCAGATCGTGCCGTTCAACCTGTCGTTCCAGGGCACGACCGTCGGCGGCCTGTCCTCCATCGACCGTGACCCCCGCACCGGCCAGTACGTGCTGATCAGCGACGACCGGTCGGCGATCAACCCGGCCCGGTTCTACACCGCCAAGATCGACGTGGACGCCTCCGGCGTGCACTCCGTGCAGTTCACCGGCACCCACCCGTTCCTGCGGCCGGACGGCAAGACGTACCCGACGATCAAGGACTGGACCGCCACCCCGTGCACCGCGTCGCGGCAGGTGTGCGACCGGGACGGCACTGTCGACCCCGAGGAGCTGCGGGTCGACCCGTGGACCGGGAACGTCACCTGGAGTCAGGAGGGCGAGCGGATCCTGACCCCGCAGACCACCCTGCTCGACCCCTCGATCCGGCAGGCCCGCCCGGACGGCAGCTACGTCGGCCAGCTGCCGCTGCCGGCCGACGAGCGGATGACGGCGGACAACGTCGGCCCGCGGCAGAACCAGACGCTGGAGGGCATCACCTACGCGGCCGCTGGCACGCTGCTGGTCAGCGAGGTGGAGGACCCGCTGCTGCAGGACGGCCCGGACCCGACGGCCGCCGCCGGCGCGCTGACCCGGATCACCGTGCAGAGCCGGTTCGGCCCGGTGCTGGCCCAGTACGCCTACCCGATCGACCCGCTGTTCGCGCCCTCTCCCAGTGCCAATGACACCAACGGCGTGTCCAGCATGGTGGCCTACGACCCGATCGACCCGACCCGCTACCTGATGGTGGAGCGGGCCTTCGTCACCGGCGTCGGCAACAAGGTGCGGGTCTACGAGATCGACACCAAGGGCGCGACCAACGTCAAGGACGTGGCCTCGCTGGCCGGTAGGAAGATCAAGCCGGTCAGCAAGAAGCTGCTGGTCGACCTGGACACCGTGGGCCTGCCCAAGGTCGACAACGTCGAGGGGATCACCTGGGGGCCGACGCTGCCCACCGGTGAGCGGACGCTGTTGCTGGTCAGCGACAACAACTTCAGCTCCGGCCAGATCACCCAGGTGATCGCCCTCGCGGTGCGCTAGGCGCCGGCCACCGACACGACTCCGTCCATGGTGCCGACGTAGGCG
>Ga0307511_10002626_pt1 | contig 18745 bp, 24 predicted proteins | sample 13_EM_MG_FD_200266 | JGI IMG/M metagenome (GOLD analysis project Ga0307511, IMG submission 200266) | Populus trichocarpa ectomycorrhiza microbial communities from riparian zone in the Pacific Northwest, United States - 13_EM | ecosystem: Host-associated > Plants > Roots > Unclassified | place... | reverse complement strand
CAGGAAGCCATGGTTGAAGTTGAGACACACGAGCATAACCTGAGGAATTTTCCTCCTGGAGTTTTGTGTTTGATTCATCCTCCGAAGTGCCATCACAATATGTATCTGATTTGTTGCTCTCTGAACCAACTCCTGCGTGTAGACCCATCTCCTATCTCTTCCGCTTCCCTGCCCTACCCCTTTGGTTAGCGTAAGTAATATTCTCCCCCCTTCCTATCCCTGGTTCGTTTACAAAAGGAACTAACCCCTCCCCTCCCCTTTTATAAACATAGATCGCCCCATCCAGTGGGTAGGTTAATTACTATTAAGGTACACCTCTTCCTATATCTAGTAGAGCCACAGTCTCGCCCTGTCGCGCAAGGATCCCAAGGTCTGGGTCAGTCCCACTTCTAAAGCAATTGAGTGGCGAGACTTGTAGTCTGAGGGGGGTGTAAGAGGACTTTGGTGAACATATCGGCAATATATCGGTATGACTATATGTACGCGCTTGAGGTTGTTATCTCTATCAGCATATATCAGCATAAATTCATGGTAGAAATTGCGACGACTAACCAGTGTTGGTATATATAGCAACCCCACCAGTACAACCTGTGTGGTTATGGATGGCCTGAATGACAGTAAGGCTGACGAACTGGACGGGCTTTCATGCACGGCGGTTGGCATGGAGGCAAGATGAAGACTTCATTGTCGGCATCGTACTCCGATTGGCGGCGCAAATCACCAAGTGCCTTAGTATTTTACTCTTCCTAGTTTTAAAAATTATTGAGGGTACATGATATTCAATGTGGTGTATGGTGATCCAGGGACAGTGAATGTGAGGTTTTTGAAGTATGTCCCGCGTAAGATTATTGATTTCATCTGGTAGCGGTACAGAGAGGAACCACCCGGAGATACAGGTGTCCGGGTATAAATGGCGCAAGAAAACCACCACAGGAAACTTGGTGGTGGTAGTTTGTGCTGAATGGGGTCATGGTGCTGAGCCGGTGAGGCTGGTGGGGGAGGAGGGGTGCGCGTTGGTGCACGGATGCTCTGCTCAAGTAAATTCCGGCACGGAGAAGAGGACCCGTGCTGGCAAATGAAGGGGGCTACGGTAGTCTGGGTAACTGCGAGGTGTGGAGAGATGGATCGTTAAAAGCCTCGTGAGGGAAACTATGCGATTGGACATACGGAGCACATATTGCATGAAGCGCGTGTGCACAAATGATCACGCGTTTGCGTTGCCTTGGAGAGAGCCTGCATCCATGTCCAGCTACAATCCCTACGCAAAGGTCTTGGTGAAACATGCCAAGCGCGCGTAGAAACGGTGTAGGTGCAGCGACTGTACAGTGCTTACAAGCTCCATAGTACAAGAACGAGATGACAGGAGTCGAAAGGTTATAATCCTCGCTCTGTTATATTTACAATCTTCAATAACCTTGATCTCACAGAATTCTGATGGTCCTTGGTCAAATACCCAAAATTCCCTCAATTGGACGGCTGGGCGATGGTATATTGAAAATGCTCCCAGGTCAGATAGGTCAAAGAAATTCACCAACGAAGATAGAGCGGTTATAGTTTAATGTATGGAGAAGAATAAAACATGAAATAGAGAGCAGGTTCTGGAAGACTGCCACCTACACCCCTTATTCCACACCCAATTCCCCTTAATTCTGGTTGCAATCTTGGACCCTATTTCTTTGGTACCTGTATTTAGCTTATCTTCAATTTTAGACAGCAGCGATATATGATTCTTGGGTTATTCAAGAAAGTCGAAGGCATTACAGTGTTGTAGTGAGGCCGAGTGTGAGGCTCAAATTAATGTTTCACCAAGCCTTTTGCGTAGGCATTGTACAGAGCCCCACTGCTCTAACCAAACATCCTCGCGGTCATCTCCGCAATACTCCTCGCCTGAATACTCTCCCTGTGAAAAGCCAATCCACGCCGTCCCCTTTATGTAAAAATAAAAATAACAAAGGTGGTCGGTGTACCAGATTCTCTCGCCGTTGCGTTGCAAGGAAGGTTTTTCTTGGGGGGTTTTGGAGGCTATACGCCTGATCAGCCTAAGGCTATGCGGGGGACCCGTTCCCTCCCTTTAAAGGTTTGGTACAAACCAATCCAAACCATTCGGTAGAATACGACCGGTAGATAGCCCACCGACGCCTCTACGGCATACGGTATTAACTCGCCAGTAAGAATGTACTATGCGGCAAGACAGTACTGCAGCCAAGACAGGAGGATGGCATTCCAAGCGAGGCCGAGATACCAGAATCGTTCGTGCACTAGACAGTGAATTTTCACATAGTACAGTAGTCGTAATGTTTATTTTTAACCAGGACACTATGCCGACAATCTTGAACTAAATAGGCCAAACTAATTGCTATTCATATCTGAATATTCTGTAGATTGTCTACATGCATGTGGTTCGCCTGCCAAAAACAAATATTTGTAATCAAGAGGCGGCTGGAAAGGCTAAGAGGTTGGATCATTTAGTCAGGTCGCCACCTGGGGATGCGTTTCCTCGCCATACACTATGCAAGTAAATAGTTGATAAGATTTTCTTTAAAAAGGAACAAATACTTTGTGCATCACCCTATTCAGAGCATAACGTGATCAATGTATCCAACTCGACAGAAAGTGCTCAAAGATCATAGCGATACATCTAAGTCGAAGGTAGCTCACACATGCTAAATGTACATTCCAATTCAATGATATTGTTCCATTCCATGTTAATATTAATATGTCTTTCTCTTACCATATCTGAGGTCGAAAGTCATTTGGTAATCAGAACACAATAGAGACGTTTTGGACCCCTGTTCATTAACTATCTCAAAACCCATGTAGCGCCTTTAGCCCATGGTAAGCCCCAAGGTGTGAAACAAGAGGTTTGGAATTGTCAGAGTATCTCTTATACTATCTAGCCTCAGAAATCAACATGCAGCGACTGGAATAACCTACTCCTGTTTTTGCTCCAAGTGTGGAGTATACTAGTGTCCTTGCAGTGATGATAATACAATAATAAACCTCCATATTGAGCTTCAATCACGTATGACAAGAAAAGTAGCCGTTATCGGATACAGGATGGGGGATACTGAGTGTACTGCATATTGAAAAGCTGAAGATCACCAATTTGTTAAGAATATACCTGTAGTGGGAGTTTGTAGAATAAGTCGATGCAGAGACTTTACTGCTCAGAGTAGCGACCAACTCTGTTAAGGTGTTTGTTATGGGAGAATAATATGATAGGGGGGTCAGAAGTTAATCTCGTACTCTCGATAGTATGAGATTAAACACTAGATTCAATCTTTCCTACGTTTTGTAAAATACTTGAGAACTCCCAAGCTGCACTCATATCCCAGAATACCCAAGCTAATTGCGACGATCCTAGAGCATTCCGACGCCAGACAGTGGAGAACACCAAACTCTTATGCTAATCATGCACGGCCACCATCTACCTTATCCCATCCTGCTCCAATAGCCTCACCCAATCCATTACGACCACCCCTACGGAATTCACCACCCTCACCCACTTGAACTGGTCCCTAAACACGACCCTATATAATTTTTCTATGGAATTCCCGCTTCCCCCTTCCCTAGCACGCCCCAGTCCTTCCGCCACAGTCGAACTGCCTATGCTCTCATCTCTAAAGTCCAACACAATATAATCCTCCATTACCCCACTCCTCAACCACTTTCCATACGCACCAGGCACTGCGCCCTTCACAAACCGACTCAAGTGTTGCTGTAATCGATCCCCATTCTTGAGAAACTCAAATCCCCACTTTACCCCCGGGATAAAAAAGTCGATTCTCCCCTCTCCAGACCCAAACTCCGGGGCTGCTAGCATCTTCCCTTTCGTGACAAGATGGCACGAGCGGAAGAACTCATCCTGAAACGTTGCCTCGTTGGGGAGAGGATTGCATCCTGGCCCTATTGACAGGGAGGTAGACAAATTCAGTTGGGCTGGGCGAAACTTCTTAATGGCGGCAATAGCAAGGTGGAGTGGCGTGGTGATGCCGGGGATTTGAGGAGGGAGTGATGGCTCAGGAGCGAAGAGCAGGAGGGAGAGGTACCAGTGGTGGAGGAGAGAGGGCAGAACATATACTGTACCCCCGCTGCGCTGGTCACCGAGCCAGACTGAGTGAATCCATCCTGCTCGGTGGCACCTCTCTAGAGTGGCTGCTTGAGCTGGAGAGACGGTGGATGGGGAAAGATGGCGTTCGATGACTAGGCGCTCTAGGGCAGATGTTGCGTCTGCATCTCTCTGTAATGCTTCGCACGAGGGGAGGCCACGGCGCCAGGTGGTTTGAGCTAGGGACTCAAAGGTCGTATTGAAATCCGAAAAGAATTGAGTCAGGATATGCAGGGTGATGGTTGTGGAGGCAGCGATGGCAGTGGCCACGGTCGCTTGGCCGGGTTGTTGGTCAGCCTAGATCTGGATAAGCAAGAGGAGTAAGAACTGGCAGCGGGGGGCAAACCGTTTTAGCTGTAAATGCTTCAATTAGCGAGTGCAAAGCCCCAGCGTGACCTTGAGTGACATTATATAGTGCCTCCTCCACCTCTGGCGTATACCTTATCTTTGTCCTCGCCTTCCTCTCCAATGCATCCCCAAACTCCTCGCGACTCAACAAAAGACCTACTGGTAACTCCTCTCCGACCTCAGCTCTCAAAGACACAGTTTGCTCCCGCATCAAATACGGAGGAGTAACCGCATCTGGCAAGCCAATACTTCCATAGCTTGAAAATAACACTAAATAGGCCTTGGTACCGGCCCAAGATCCTTGTGCCAACTCTTTGACAAACTCGCTCCAGAACTGATCATCCCAGTAGCTAGACTGAGCCTCATCTAGAAGTAGCACATATTCCAAGGTGGAGTCATATACATCCAGCCCTTGGGTTTCCTTTCGAATGTAGCTCGCCCAGTTGTTGGAGGCGGTGACGCGGGGCCTGGTCCAGCCATTGACTCGGAAGACGGATGGGCCAGCGGGGAGCTCGTCGAGATAGTAGTAGAGCAGTTTGAGGAGGGTGGTTTTTCCAATGGCAGGAGTGCCGCGGACGAGGAGAACGCGGTTCTGGAGTACGCGGCGGTAGAGGTTGTAGACCGTAGTTTCGCGTGGGCAGATGGAGGCTAGAAGATGTATGGTATCAGACCAGGGCATAGGTTGCGGGGAGAGGCGTGGGTATACCGTCCGGGCGAGACGGCGACCCGGGCCAGTTTGGTGCCTTCCTCTGCCGCAGTGTTTGGGGAGGGGTTACCCGGAGACCTTGGGCTCCATCGGTAGTGCGCTGCATTCCGGAATCACTAGAACTAGTCGATACCGCACTTGATTTAAATAGGACAGGAGGTGGGGTGGGATCTACAGCCGCCTGAACGGCCTGCGGGAGAGAGTGTTCGTCAGGGCGGTGATGGCACCTCGAGCATGATGGCGAGAGAATGAACATCGGTGTAGCAGTACTAGTGTCCACCTTAAAGTCAAAGTGACCACGGAGGCAGCCGCAAGTGGCCTGGGTACAGGATCCAGTTTCCATGCTGCGTGGGATGGAGAGCGGCTATGGTGTTTGGATGCAGACGCGTCGCGACAACCTTGTTGGCTTAGTCAGCCCGTCTTCCAGTCACGTGCATGTCATATGGTGGGCGGGTATATAAGACTTCCAATTCCTGGTTAAGATTTGGACTTGTACCTGCGTGGTATCCACCTGCGTGGTGTCCCATCTGCATGGAAGATGGATTTGTGACATCAAGGGGGGGAGTTTGAATTCCGTTTTGTCGTTCGTCTTTTGCGGGGCGTATCTGGTCTTGTACCGTATTAAGTTAACTCGCGAATAAGAAAGTACTACGGGGCAAGACAGTACTCCGTACAAGACAGGTTGTTAGAACCAGACTAGGTTGTTAGCAGGCCAATCGATGGCTGATAAGGCTCCGAAATCCACATGCAAGGTATCTCCGACTATACAGTACCTGATTGGCAACTAGCCCCAGCTTCCGATGACCAACCAGACCTGCTGATAGACACGGAGGACAAGCGCTCCGATGTTGCCATTGGTGGCAGGGGATGGGGGGAGGGTCTTGCCTGTAGAACCCCTGGTTGTTGGCCCACCAATCGTTGGTGCAATGTAGGGAGAACCACCCCAGAAGCGGTTCAAGCTCTGGCAAAACTTGACCCTCGGGGGGTCTTCTCAAAAGCTCACGAAATTAGGTATTCGTGATTTGCTCGTATCACTCTATCGAATTCTGTTTCCACCGACGTCGGAAGCCCTCTGGTTGGGATGGCCCATCCACCAATTGCACTAGTGAGCGACCCATTGAGCAATGGGCCCAGCCCATTCACCAATCTGCATAATATTCTAGTATTATGACTTCATACGAAGCTATGAATAATTAAGCCAGACATCACCAAACAAGTAGAGGTAAGAAAAATATTACATAAATAAAATACTAGGAATTAAATCGCCCAGAGGTATAAAAAATATAACATAAATAAAATACGAGAAATAGAACCGCCCAGAGGTATGAAATGTATAACAAATAAAATATAACATAGAAATCAAGTCCTTTTCCACAACACCATAGAATGAATTGTACTATCTAAATCAGAGGCCCCGGCAGAAGCTGATGCGAAATAGAAGAAAGAGTTTCGTATCAAGTAATAATACTGGAATATTATGCAAATTGGTTGATTGTGGATTTATTATGCTACGATAACTTTGCAAATTTGTGAATGGGCTAGGCCCCTTGCTCAATGGGTCCCTCAGTAGTGCGATTGGGACGGTGCTGAATGGGTCAGAAGATATACAATCTGGTTTGCGAGTCAATCCATGCTGCGATGTTCTGGCCGCTTGAGGAATCAAGTTAATATGTCAATTGGCAATTCACCCGATAATCTTTTTTTCTCGCTTAGCTTAGCTAGGTTCATTTCAAGATGGCTAAAAGTAATATCGAATTAACTATCAGGGCCCGGAGTTAATAGCGCGGTATTTCATTCACCTTGGAATATGCATTTATCATGACGGCACGGCAATTCTCTGCTTGGGAAAGGACTGGTTTGATGAATAAAATGAGTTCCAAGTGAAGACAATCCCGATGGACAGTAGACAAGGGAAATCGTCGTAAGAATCCTAGGTCCAAAAATGAAAACCTCCGGGGTCCATGGCTGTCCACCAGACATCGCCAAGGAAAAACACCATAATCACTAGTCTGGGAAGCTATAAGCAGAACAGAGGTATTTCCGTTCTTCCGAATCAAGAAAGGCTGTGTTCTGACCGATTGGCCAATTGGGCGCTATTTACAGTTCGGTTGGCCAAACCACCAATTTCGAACAAGCTGCCGTTAGCGCCAATATTTCTGAATCGTTCAACCGAACCACCAAGTATATCACACAACAAGGTGTTGGATGCGGTTTGGGAACCGATGCGGAACCAGCTGTGTAGCAGTGATGGGTCATTTTACGGGAAAGTGGAGCTGTGAGGCAGGGGCTGACAGAGAGCCGGGGTTATGGGCGCGGTTACAAGATAATTAATGGGGGTGTTTCTAGCGGGGAGCGCCAGAGGGGTGTTTTAGGGGTGGTTGGATCGATTGACTCGTAGCTGATCGGGGGGTTCGTGGAGAATGTGGTGACATGCGCGCTATTCTTGGAGTTGGTAAGGATGTAGAAGTTTTGGATGAACTATGAGGTGGGAAAGGATCGAAGGGACGGAGGACTGTATGGGGGTGGTGGAGCTAAAGAGCCGCAATTTCACTTCCTTCCCGTACATGTCAACCGTTTCTTCAGATTGATTAACAACACCTACGGCCTGTCAATAGGATCTGGCAAAACAAAACACTCCCGGGATGGATCTAGATGAACATAGGGGAAGGGGCAAGCCACAGGTGACACTCTAATAGTTAATGATAACATAGTAAATGGGATATATGTTAGGCAGCGGAATGCTGCTATGAGCAGCGCAGGTAGCATGGCGGATCTGAACGTAGTGAATGAGATTGTCGAAAGAAAGAGAAGAATTGATAGGGCCAAAAAGACATGGCATGAGCTAGACAAAGCAGACTGGAGAGAGGAGGGCGACGACGACCCGTATAATGTAGTGGAGGCCTTCTTCCACTTCATCTACACCAAGGTCACATAGATATTCGCGTTGGATACGACACGTCTTGTCATTCAGATTTACACAGCCTTTCTTCTGTTTATCTTAACTCTCGTTCTCGTGTCCACTTGTACATAGATCACCGGGCCACCCAGATTCGCTTGGACGTCCCATGAATCCTCCCGGGATTCCGGGGGGCTCACCGTGGACTCTTTATTGGGACCGCATATGAGTAATCAGTAGTTAAAAAAAATGAAAATAAAAGAACGTAGTGAATCAACTCACTGGATTATGTATATACATTCTGGTTCAGAGAGCGTCCGGGACGCATAAAAGGTGACTGGACTGCATGCTGCATATGGGTAGTGATGTTTGCCAACCAGACTAGGGCCTGGCACCCGTCCTGCTTGCTCAGTGGCTGGCTACGGTATGTTGTCCAGATGCACGATAACTTGCATGCAGCCACCGGATATATGCATCCTGGACAGTTTCTGAACCAGACTTTGAATATATTGTGTAGTACATTAGAGTCGGACGATGGAGCAGATAGTAGTACACACCGTAGCTGAGAAGTGAAGACTTTCCTGTATTAAGATAAAGTAGTACAAACTGAAGTGTTTACACCCACGGACGTTTAACAGCAACAGCGTAGATGAAACGTAGCTCAACAGCCATAGGGGCCATAAAAAAGGAGAAACTCTTTTTGTTAATTCTTTAGATACATTCCTTACTAATATGCGTACTCTGTAGGTGAGCCCAGCAGAAGTCCTCAAAAGAAAAACGGATAACAGGATGTGGATATAAACGAACACAATAAAAATAAATAGGTACAGGGTAAGATAACTACAGAAGATAGCATTGTCATAAGAGAGAGCTATTGACAGAGTAAAGTGAGCAGTTAAGGGTAATTCTAGTGTAGTAGTTCAGGGTAACTCGGGTGTGTATAGTGAATGTGCATTCTAGCCCTTTGAAAGGTTGGGGCTTGATTGCTTGGATGAATGTGTTGTGGGAAGGCATGCCTAATTATAAGTACACAATATGAACAACATCAATTACAAGAACGAAAATGAATATAGTAATGGCATCAACGTGCTGGCAATCCACATACCCCTAATGTCCCATTGGTATACTGGCACTATCCTATTTGGCAGCCTGATTATCTACCAACAGGTAGTATACAAGGCAACCATGGCCCTGCCAACTGGCCTGAATATGAGTAAAGAAATTTTTTTGATAAAAAAAGAGTACATGGCAAAGGCAAGGACTCGAGAACTATGTAAGGTAGTTAAGGAGATAGGGAAGAGACAGAAAGTCCTAGGAGCCCTTGGTTGGGTGGAGACCATAGTGGAGTTGGGGGGAAGGGTAGAGAAATAGATGAACTGGCAACATCTGGGGGAAGATATTCCAAGAGACTCTATGCTACTAGTACGGAGGGGTTCAAACAGACATGGGCAGAAAAGGTAAAGTAGAAATGGGGGCCAAGGGAACAAGAGTGGGAACGATGCTCAGGTGGAACAAGAGGAAGTTGCTCAATTACACTTGGTGAAGAACTGGAAATGAGAAGTTAGTGGCAGTAAGGAGCCATACAGTTGACTCTTGTAAGATCCTGTTTGTAGGGAGTGTGTACTAGAATTGAAATCCGGTAGGCATACCACCCTGGGATACAATGCTGGTTAATTGTGCGAGAGATGCAGAGTTCGTGTACCTAGTAGGGTGGCAGACAGAGCTGGATGCAGAAGAGACGAAAGGTAGTATAGAGATAGCGGTGGATCTGGTGGATACTACTATTGGAATATACTTCCACCACACCCGAGTTATCTAACTCACCACATATCCGGCTACCCATATTTATGGCTTATCCGGTGCATAATTATCCTATTATCCTGTAGTCAGCGCATTTGCGTATTTCATATATTTTCTACATTTCCTGCATTTCCGTTACCTGCGTATATTTCTTATGTTATTCTCACATAACCTATAAGCTTACTCAATGTCAGCCTAGCTTACTTCTGTTGTCACCGCCTCTGTTGCAATCGCTTATTTGTATTTCTCTTGCTTCCTATTGGCTAGGTAATATCCCTGCTTCGGTATGTCTCACATTGACTTTCACAACTTTACTGTATATAAAGACATTCCGCTGCGCTCTGTATATTTCTAATAATTAAGCAAGTCTTCACTTACTCTTCTACTATCACATCCACTAGCTATTACTATTAGCACACAACTCTACTAGAATCTTCATTATAACAGATCACTATTACTGCACTACCTAGTACCACTTCTGCTGCCTTCTAATATTCTTCTCGAAATATTCTGTTAGGTTATGAGCCAGGTACTAGCTAGGTTCTAATTTCATATTTATTAGCTTTATCTATATTTTTACCTATAGTTGTCTTAATCCTACAACCTCCGATCACTGTATACCTTTAAAATTATCCAACGTTCTTCCTCTTTGCACAAAATGGCAGAATCATCATCAACCTCTAGATTAGAGCAAGACACTGCTATTGCTACTGCTGTTTCTGCTGCACTAAATCAAATGTGTATTACCTTCACTCCATCTACTACTCCTCGCTAGGAACCTGGTTCAATTAAAATTCAGTCTCCTACTCTCCTCTGTACTGACAACTACATACTCTGGCGCCTGGAAGCCTAGATCCACCTTGAAAATGCTGGAGTATGATCTATTGTGACTGGTACTGATACCAAACCAACTACAGATACATATAAGAACTGGAAATGAAAAAACAACTAGGCACAAGCTCTACTCACCCAACTTGTTACAGATAAATACAAAGGTATTATAGATAATCATGAATCCGCTAACGATGCTGGGGATTTACTTGAGAATACTCTTGACCATAAGAATGTAATAACAATAATCCACCCTACTTCTTGTAATGGGCGATGCCAATAGTAGCACCGCGGGCCGTTTAACATAGTCTATACTATCACCGGAGTGATAGTGTATGTCTGTTATTGGTTCCGCTAAGTCGAGGACTCAGAGAGTCTTTGAGAGCATACTGATTTCCCAAGCGGGAAGAGAATTAACAGGTGTAATCTCTCTGTATTGAAGCTTTCTAAGCCTTGTCTGAACTCTGTCTGAAGTGATCTAATCTGAGAATCCTCCTTCAGAAGGGCGGAACGGCTCAGTACTTTTACTAGCCGCCAAGCCTTCTCGAGTCTGAAAAACCTACTTTCTGGCCTTTTCAGAAAACCTGTTTTCTGGCCGTTCTAGAAAGTACTTTTTCATGATTATAAATACAGGTGTGGGAGGTCAGGCCTCCTGTACTCAGAAATACCGGAGTGGATGCGTAATGCATCATGATAAAGGAAAAGTATATAAGGACCGGATATGCTCAAGGTAATAGTACGTAAGGTACTATGCCCGAGCTATCTGGTATACATGATAGGTACTAGGAAATGCGTACTAGGACAATTACAACAAACAGTCTTCCGTTACACTTCTGCAGTTTTCGACTTTAAGAAAGATCCATCTACTACATAGAATGAACATATTGCTTACTAAGAATCTTACTATACTACAGTTACTTATAAGCTATCTACTATTACTACAATTGATAAAGCATGGCAACGCAGTCTGAAAGATGCATTTGCTCATCAAGAGTTCAAGGCTCATCTTCTCTTGTGCTCTCTTCCTCCTACACTCGATTCTGTTGTTGAAACCTTACGCTTTAAGTCCAATCTCACCTATAGTGAAACTCGACCTTGTATCCTAGAACACTCTTCTGAGTCTACAACTGCTGGCAGTGCATTAATCATACATGGTTATCAGGAGAAGATACAGAAGAAGAAGGATAAGAGCAAGTCAACTACAACAACTCGTCCTGGTATTTCTTCTATAGATAAATGCACCTATTGCTGGAAGAGAAACCTACCCTCTAATAATCATGTGCATAATACTTGCTCAGTTCTCAAAAAGATTAATGCAGATAGGAAAGCCTCTTCTGGATCTACCAAAATTACTGTATGTATAGAAGATGATATCCAATGAGGCACTGCTTTTATTGCCTCTTCTTCTTCTCATTCTATCCAATCTGACCTATCATTTCAGAACCTCTACAACTCTCAAGCTATGAACTCAGAGCTATAAGGAAGAGCACTTGTTAGTGTACAGAAGATCTTAAATGAAGTGTGGACCTTTGATACTGCTGCATCAGACCATATCACCGCTGACTTTTCCCTACTCCAAAATCCAGTTTCGATTTCTAAGTGGATTGAGATCGGAGATGGACAGTTTCTTGAAGCCATACATATTGGGAAAGTCAAGCTTATTATTCTGGATGGTAGTGCTATTATTCTATTAACTCCTTCAGATATTCTGTATATCCCTAGTTGGGGTTCTTCTTCTTTAGTTTCTTAGAGGTATATTGCTTCAAAATGTAGGTTATCTAGTCAGGATGATATGATTACAGTTAGTTTAAAGAATGGAACTTGTCTCTTTTCCACTCGCTCTCTTGCTGGATGATTTACCTATTAAGCCATGATAAGGACAGGTATATCAATCATCAGTTCAATACTGGCATGAAGCACTGGAACACAGCTCACCTCAAATATGGTCTTCTGCTAGTGTACGATATTCTCATTGCAAGATACTCCCATCTTGACTTCACAAGTTCTTCTGTAAGACTTGGACATAAAGCAATGCTAGGAATATTATAACCCCTCCAACAAAGGATCACAGTACAGTACCTTGTGATTTAGTTCATACAGATCTTGTTGGTCCATTCTCGGTACAATTCATAGGTTACTTCCTCTACTATATGACTCTTATTGATAACGCAACTTGATATACTCATATCTATTTCTTAAAAAAGAAATCAGAAGCGGTTAAGTATCTCAAACAGTTTTGTGAACTTGTCTACAACAGGATAGAACACTACTCATGTATCATTATATCTGATAGGAAAGGTGATTATATTAATAAAGAATGGACTGACTATTGTTCATTCAAAGGAATAGAACACTAAGTCACTTCTGCCTATAGTCTACTATCCAATAGTGTAGCTGAAAGGTTCAATCTTACCATTACAAACGTGTTTCGAACTGCACTCCTTCATGCTCCAAAATTTCCATGGACTGAAGCCTTTAACTAGGCTACCTACTTATGAAATCGTCTACCTTATTCAGTCTTACTGGGAAAGACACCTTATGAGGCTATGTATAACAAACAACTACAATTGGACATCTCCATCCTTTCTACACTAAGTGCTTTGTTATGATCCCTAAACCTCAAAGTAAGTCTGGATCTAAGTTGAAGCCAAGAGCACTTGAAGGTTACTTAACCAGATTCATGGGAAAATTATTGGTCCGAATTTATATACTATTCAAGAGAAGGATTGAAGTATCTTGCATAGGAAATGTTCGGTTTGTACCTACAGATTACATACTATATACTTCTATCGAGATTCATGTACCAGCCTCTACCTTTATTCTTCCTGCTGTTCAGTCATCTATAACTCAAGTTGTATTACCCTCAATACTACAAGGGTTACCTTTAACTCTAGTTGTATTACTATTAACTACTCCCTCACATACTACTTTACTAGCAACTAGCCCTTTTACCTTTACCATGCTAGAAGCTTTTGAAGATAATGATCAACTATAATTAACTATCAATTCTTCATTATTCCATAGATCTCAAACTTCTTCTCCAGAAGTTCCTCCACAATTACCATCAACTCCACCACCAGTTTTCTCTAGAACTCAAGTTTAAGACAACCTTGAACATTCCAATAAATTCCTTGAATCATGGGCTGGCTCTGATCATACTGCTGATCTACTAGAACAGATTGATTGTATGCAATGTATTAGGGAATCTCCTCCATCTCCTATCTATCAAGATAAAGTTTCCAACCAACTCCTTACAGAAATAGCTGTAGCTGGTCTATCTTCTCTTACCCAATCTAGACCTAGGAGAAGTAAGAGACCATTTAAAAAACCTAATTGGTTAGGATATGAAAAGAGCATAATTCCTCGAGAACCTCTTTCTTACAAAGCTACAATGTGCTGTTCAGATTCAGATAAATGGCAAGATGCAATCATGGCTGAACACCAATCGATTTAGGAGGCTAGTGTCTGGAAGGTATATGATAAAAAGGAGCTTCCTACTAGCAGGAAGGCTATCAATTCTCATTGGGTGTTTATAGTGAAGTTGTATGCAGATAGATCAGTTGAATGCTCTAAGGTAAGGCTTGTCATCAAAGGCTATTAACAAATACCTAGTATCAATTATAAAGAGACATACACTCCTGTAATTAGGTATGATTGCATAGGTCTTGTTATTGCCCTTGCTGTGAACCTAGGCCTACTCCTTGAGCAACTCGACATTAAAACAGAATTATTAAATAGTGACTTGACAGAAGGAATCTAGATGATACCTCTACTAGGTATTGACCTTGATGGTAAGGTGCTTCTTCTTAAGAAAGCTTTATATAGGCTTAAGCAAGCATCTTTTAAATGGTATGAAAATCTATAATCGGTTCTTGTATCTATTGTTACAGGCAAGCTGTAAAGAACATAAATACTTCAAAGATATAATAGATAGGTGGGCGGAAGTATAAACAGAGTTAAAACTCATGTGTAGGAGTGGACTTGATTAGAGTAAAGCTATATGAGACTTAGAACACCACATGGGTCTTGTTGTATTAACTATGTAAAAGTATCGACTTATATAGAAGCCTTGATCTGATAACTGTTTATCAGATCTGGACGAGACTTCCTAATAAGGAAAAGTAGACTTGTCATCAGTAGTTGCCTAACTGGGAAGTAACTTCCCAATTAGGAATGCTGCAGTCTGACATATATAGATAAGGTAGGCTGTGTTTCAACGCAATACACACATGCCGATATACATGTGCTAAACTTGTAATACAATGAATAGAAACATATGAATGACACTTTTCAGAATATAACAGAAATATATCGAAGAGATAACATGTATGAGGCCAATCCTAACAGTATACACTTCCCTATTCCATTTCCAATAACGCCATCATTGACGCACTTATCCGCACATGCCTGATAGGTAATCAGTCTACTTTGTTAGCAGTGTCTTACAATACAGTAGGAAGCTGGTTACTGTACTCTAGCGAAGGTCTCTCACCTGGGCCATAACATCTATAAGGTTCAAACCATTACACTTCGATCCATGTGTCTTCATCTACTTTAATAATGGTTGTAAGACTATTATTGTTGTATATGTAGATGTACTAATCATTGTTGGGATTATAGAAGACCGGGCTATTCTTTTCTATTAGGTTCCTGTCTAATTTCCTAGTGATCTAGCAAGCAGCATTCTGTCTCTACTTTAATAACAGAAGCAGAATATATGACTTTATGTACAACTTCTAGACAAGCTAGCTGGTATCTCATTGGAATGAGGAACTCGATATCAAGGTACCTGTTACTCTAAAGTGCGACAATATCTCTACTATTAATCTTTCCCAGTATACCTCTATTTCTCAGCACTTCAAACACATCAACATTCACTACTACTATATTTGAGAATGCCTCCTAAACAACAAGTTCTCTATAGAATATATAGAAATTACCAACCACACTACTGATGTGTTTACCAAACCGCTGGACACTACAAAACACTCTAAGTTCATTCCACAACTCGGCTGTGCTGTCTAAGAGAGAGTGTTGGAACATACATCCACCGTAGCCAAGTTATCAAACTCACAACATATCCAGCTACCCATATTTATAACTTATCTGGTGGATAATTATCCTATTATCCTGTAGTGAGCGCATTTGTTTATTTCATGTATTTTCTATATTTCCTGCATTTCCGCTACCTGTGTATATTTCTTATGTTATTCTCACCTAACCTATAAGCTTACCCAACGTCAGCTCAGCTTACTTCTGTTGTCACCGCCTCCATTGCAACCGCTTATTTGTATTTCTCTTGCTTCCTATTGGCCGGTTAACATCCCTGCCCTGGTATGTCTCACATTGACTTTCGCAACTTCACTGTATATAAAGACATCCTGCTGCGCTCTGTATATTCCTAATAATTAAGCAAGTCTTCACACACACTTCTACTGTCGCATCCACTGCCTCATACCATCAGCACGCTGCTCTATTAGAACCTCCGTTGCACCAGATCGCTACTTCTGCACTACCTAGTACCACTTCCGCTGCCTTCTAATATTCTTCCCGGAATATTCTGTTAACTATCTTCACCAACCTGAACCTATAAGAGAGGGCATGCAAAGGGTAGCTGAAGAATGCGGTGGTGGACGTCCATGTGTGGCCTTTGTTTCTTTGTTAATTCTTAGGCTCGGGATGATGGATATTGCTAAGCGTTTGCATCGAGGTCTGGCCATATACTTAGGTTGGTTGCAAGTATTTTTTAATTATATATAAATACTCAGATATTCATTTGTACCCGCTCGAGGGGCCATTTTTTTTTATTTTTATTTTTACAAACTCATTACTCGTGTGCAACCATGTAGGAGGGTTATGACGAGCCTAACGGAAGCCCGTTAGGTTTCAAGGCACCCCAAGTTAATCTGGACAGCCTTGCACGATCTAGGTACAAAAACCACGCTAACGCCCCTCCGCCGCCGCCCTCCGTCCGGCCCCCGTATCCTCCTCCGCCACGCCCTCCTGCCCGGCCCTCCCCGAGGACGCACTTATGAAATCCTCCTCCGCCACGCCCTTTCCCGACCTTCCCCTGGAACAAGGCAACTCCTTCCTCCGCCACGCCCTTTCCCGGCCCTCCCCGAAAAATAAGCGCTCCCCTTCCTCCGCCACGCCCTCTCTGCGGCCCTCCCCTAAATATCGGATGTTCCTCCTCCGCCACGCCCTGTAGTCTCCCCTTCTCCCCCTCCCCTTCTCCGACCTCCTACCTCCGCTTCTGGCAAGGGCTAGCTCCGCGTCGCCTAACTAGCGAGGGGCTGGGGGAAAATCGTTGCAGATTTTTTCCGGCGTCGATAGCGGGTTGGCGGCCCTACTTCCTGAATGGGTAGGCGTCAGTATCTTCGGTTGGTGTGGGACGGTGTTAAGGTGCTCTATAGGTCTCGTTGTAAAGGTAGTGAAAGAAGCTCTCGATGGCGTCATATGAGTCTTCGTCCCCCTCCTTTCGCCAGTCTGGGTCATCCAATTCCTCCCATGACCTTTTGGACCTCAGGAGCTGGCTTCTCATGAGGGCGTGCTGTGGGCAGTGGAAGGTGATGTGTTCCCCCGCCTGGCTGGGGTGGCCGCAGGGGCAGGTGGGGTCATCGGTCTTTCGAATGTGGTGAAGCCATGCCCTCTGGGGCCCTTTTTCGGTCCGGAGCCAAGTGTAGGCCGATAAGGCGTGTCTGTGCCAGGCTGTTCTTCTCTTCCCGAAGCCAGGTTGGGTGCGTATTTCCCTCCTGTTGGCCCTGGAGGCCGCCCTAATTCCTTCGTGGGTGGCTGTTCTAGGCTTAAGGGAGACCATCCCCAGGTGGGAGTGCAGCCCCGCCAGGTGATCTGCTCTGGTGTTGCCTTCTAGGCCTAGGTGCCCTCTGATCCATGCCACCGCGGTGGGTTGTTGGCGAGAGAGGATCCTGGCTCGGATGTCTGTCTCAACGTCTGACCTGGGTGGGTCCCCCCTCGATAGCTGGAGAGCTGTGTGGATCGCGCTGAAGGAGTCGGATAAGGCGCATAGTTTCCGGTCCGGGGGCCCCAGAGTGACTGCTAGGGCGATGCCTCTCCTCTCCCCGTCTGCGACCGAGGCCAGGTTTCCTAAAAAACTTCCGGCTTCGCATTTGCCTTCCGGTACATAGGCACCAGAGCCGACGTTCAGGTCTTTCCCCGAGCCGTCGGAATAGGCTAGGGACCAGCCGTCCCTTATGAGTTGGGCTAGAGCGGCAGCCCAGTGCTCGAGGGGCCATGATGAGCCAGCCGGAAACCCGCTGGGTTCAGGTGGGCCCAAGTTAATATGAACGTACTGGCGTCTATTTACAAAAGGAGATTGGATGAGAGAGCGAGATTGTGAGTAGGAAATCAAGATGCGGAGGTGACGGAAAGAAATTGTGGACAGGGCATTGACCCAGGACATGGAGGTGTCGTGGGCGCCTCTGAGGAAGAGGGCTCTATTGATCCTTCGTTCGATGTCTGAGCAGGGAGGGGCGCCATTTGAGAGGGCGAGGGTTTTGTGTATGGCGGAGCGGGAGTCTGACGTAATGGCTAGCATGTATGAGTCTAGGTGCGCCTCGAGTGTGCAGGCGATGGCTAGGAGTCATAATCGAGGGGGGTTCTTCCAATAGGAAATGTCCTGGTGGTGTGTTAAGTCCATTCCTCTTTGCTGCGGGTGGTCAACATCATATTTGTGGCCCTAGCCACTGTCGTAACATGTGGTTTTCAGCTGAACGCTTTCCACATGAGCCCCTGGGATCAATTCTTATTTTGGTTCGCATTGCATGACGCATAGCGCTACTATTACTGTATTCCTCTATTATTAGTGTATTGGTTCACTTACATTTGTCGGCTTGTAATGTATTTAACTGCACCTACAGTGGCGTCGTGTGTTAAGATATGAGCGGAAGAATAGGTTTCATAGACTTGCTATAGAATGATTGATTGAATTATCTTTATCGGTGGTCTTTACCACCATATATATACATGAATATTCCTACACGTTCTGCATACATCATATCCCGGCATTATATGCTTTTTACCATAATATAGGCTTCAG
>Ga0307511_10002625_pt1 | contig 18747 bp, 15 predicted proteins | sample 13_EM_MG_FD_200266 | JGI IMG/M metagenome (GOLD analysis project Ga0307511, IMG submission 200266) | Populus trichocarpa ectomycorrhiza microbial communities from riparian zone in the Pacific Northwest, United States - 13_EM | ecosystem: Host-associated > Plants > Roots > Unclassified | place... | reverse complement strand
ACGAATTCGGCGCCAGCAGGTTGTAGAACTTGATGCCTGTCAACGACAGGCGCGCCTGTCCATCGTCATGCACACCCTCGCATCCGGCAATGCAGTTGCCGCAGCGAATGCATTTGTGCTCGTCGATGATGAGCGTCTGCGTTCCCATCACCACTTCCTCGCGGATCAGATCATTGAGGATGTTTCCCGATCCGGGCGTAGCATCGGCGATGAGCGACGCAATGCGGCGCTCTTCCAGTTTCTGCAGTGGCGCCTGGCGCAGATCAGGATGCGCGGTCAGGAAATTGTTGAAATCGCGTTTCGACAGCTTGATCAGGTCGGACGGGAAAATCGTGGTCACTGTGGCCGTCCGGTCGGCATCGGAGAAAAGGGCCGCCTCGCCGAAGAAGTTGCCGGCCACGAGATACGACAGCACGACCTCTTTTTCCCCCGAGGTCTTCGTGATCTTCACCATGCCATTGCGGATCAGATAAAACGCATCGGCCGGCTCGCCCTCTTTGAAAACCACCGCATCCTTCGGCAGGTTGTTGACGACCGACAGCTCCACAAGCTGGCCAAGCTGCGCTTCGGGAATGCCCGGAAAGAGATAGCCACCGAACGCGCGCAACAAGAACGCCTGGTCGACCAGTGCTCGTGCGCGCGGCGCGGCGCCGAGGAGCTTGAGGATGGCCTTGCGAGGGATCTCGATGATGCGCGTGTCGCCAACCGCGCGGGCCGTGGCCGTGCGCCGGCGTCCGGAGATGAGGCTCATCTCCCCGAAGAAGTTGCCTGCCGTCAGCTCGACCAGCCTGACCTCGGTATTCGACTTCTCCGGCTTCTTCCACAGCTCGACGCGGCCACCGGCGATGATCAGGAAGTCGTTGGTGTAGTCGTTCTGGCGAATGATGATCTCGCCGTCGCGGTACTCGCGAACGCGCGCCGACAGAAACGTTTCGCGAAGCTGCTGCTCATCCGCGGCGGCCAGAAGCGGCGCGCGCTTGCGCAGCGTGGCGATGCGCTCGCGCACCGTTCCTTCCCAATACGGCAGCCGCTCCTTCAACACCGCTTCGTCTGCCGGCTCGACTTCGCGTCCCATCAGGTGCTCGATGACTTCGAAGCCCTGATTCATCCCGAGCTTGATCAGATCGCGTCCGCTGGCGGCACCGATGAGATAGAGCCCGGGCACGCTCGACTCATGGACTTCGCTGAGGACCGGCCGCGCGTCCTTGCCCGCGCCGCTGTACTTGATGCCGATCGATTCGAAGAACTTGCGCGGAGCATCGGCACCGAGCTTGAGAAAGATCAGCTCCGCCGCCACGCGCACCACGTCGCCGCGCACGGTCAGGTCGGCGTAACCGGGATAGACCTCTTTCACGCTGGCGCTGAAGTAGATCGTCAGTTGTCCCGTGGCCTGCCGGCCGAGGATCTCTTTCGTCAGCACCTCGTTGGCGCGCGTGATCTCCGTTCCGCGGACGATGAGGCCGACGCGGTTTTCATCGGAAAGAGCGATGGCGATCTCGAGCGCAGAGTCGCCCGCGCCGACGACGAGCAGATCCTGATCGCGATGTTCGGCGGGATCGACGAGGCGATAGAGGACGTGCGGCAGGTCTTCGCCGGACACGCCAAGCTTGCGAGGATTGCCCTGTGTCCCCATGGCCAGGATGACGTTCGCGGAGTCGAGCTCGTCGCCCTTCGCGGTCTTGACGCGAAACCTCCCGCCCTCCTTGCCGATCGCTTTGACCTCGGCGTTGAAGACGACGTTGAGGTTTTTCTCAGTGACGTGACCGCTCCACGCGGCCAGGATCGATTCGCGCGAGCCGGCGGCGAACGGCACCTCGCCGCGAGCAGGAATCAGCATCGGCTCGGCCATGACGTACTTGCGCGCCTGGTAGGCGTCGACGGTGTCGGCGAGATGGCCGGTGCGCTCGAGCAGCGCGTAGGAAAGCCCGTTGGCCTGCGCGTGCGACGCCGCAGCAAGTCCCGCCGGCCCTGAGCCGACGATGATCAGGTCGAAGGAGGTCATGGTCGTTCGAGGGCTCGATGATAGTGGATCGACCGCCTACGTCATCATCTCCCTCTCCGTCGACTGTTTGCGTTTGAGGTCGGCGGCGAGGTTAAAGGTCAGGATGACTTTGCCGAAGCGCACGAGATCTCCGTCGGCGAGCAGGCGTCGTTCGGCCAGCTTTTCGCTGTTGATGTACGTGCCGTTGCGGCTGCCGATGTCTTCGATCACGAAGCCGTCATCGGTTCGATCGACGCGGGCATGGTGCGCGGAGACGCTGGGATCAGACAGAGCGATCGTGTTCACTTTGGTGCGGCCGATGGTCGAGATCTCCTCGAGCAGCGGATGCATCGTGCCGTCGTCGGCGGTGAGAGTTCCGATCAGCGACGGTTCCTGCTCGATCGTTTTCGGCGGACCCGGTGCCGGCGTCGCGGGGGGCGGCGGAGGGGCGGGCATGTTGCCGCGCGCGGTGGCGCCCGAATCGGACAGCACTTCGATGAGTCCATTCGACTGCAGCCGTCTGACGATCGGATAGAGATCGACCGCCGGCCGTCCGCTCTCCGTCCGCAGTTGGCCGAGCGTCTTTTCTTTTCCGATCTGGAAGAGAACTTGAAACTCTTCCGCTCGCAGGCTGATTTCGCCGGGCGGTTTGTTGACGACGCGGAATTTGATGTTCTCGTCGGGATAGAGGCTCATCATGGCGATGCGGGCCTCGGCGTCGGCAACGATGGCGTCGATTTCAATAGCCAGAGGCGCAACGCCCTCGGGGAGCACGACTTCGTCGAGGAAGTTGAATGCGCCGTCACTCCAGCCGAGAAGCTCTGCCACGACGCTGCTTGCGTCGCTCCCCCCCTCGGCCCACACAACGCAGCCGTTGCGAAGCAGGACTCGCAGATGCTGGCCACCCGACTCCGCCTCGAGCGTGCCGTTGTGCCTGCCGAGGAATTCGAGCAGTTCCTTCCCGTCGAAGTGTTGAAGGCTTCCCTGCAGTACGACCGGCATGCGAGGAGTTTAGCAGTAGCACACGTAGCGCCGTCGGCTCGACGGCGCTACGAACGGGGCGTCTTACTTCTTCGCCCGCAATCGAATATCCGCATCGAGCCGATGCCGTCCCTCGGGCCAGGCTTTCAGGAAGGCGCGCCACATCGTGATGGTGTCGCTTGCCAGAGCCAGCTCGAAATCGATCGCTTCCTGCCGGCAACGCCTCGCCTCCTCGGCATGCGACGAGTTGGGATGCGCGTCGATGAACTGCTGCCAGGCGGCCGAGGTGCCGGTCTCCCAGACACGCTGGTAGACGGCTTCCTCGTCCTCGCCGGGACCGACGCGCGTGAGTGCATCGCGTGCGGCATCGCCGACGGGCGTGCCTCGGGGATGCGATTCCGCAAGCCGTTTCAGCGCATTGCGATCGCCGGCCGCTTCTCTCTCCCGCACGTTCTCGATCAGCGACAACTCGAAGGCGAGCGCTCTCATCTCGGTGGAGTCGGCGACATTGAGAGTCTTGTCCGGGCCGCGGCGGAGACTGTTCACGGCGTCGTGCGTCAGCGTACCGGCTGGCGCGATGAGAAACGGCTGCAGTGCGGCCGCCATCTCGCGCGCATCAGCGAAACGCTTGCGCCGATCTTTTTCCAGTGCGCGGAAGAGAACGGCCTCGAGATCGGATGGCAAGTCGGCGTTCGGCATCGCCTCGCGGAAGCGGCGCGGCGGCTGCGTGAGGTGCTTCATGATGTAGCCCTGCGGCGTCTCGCTGACGAACGGCGGCACGCCGAGCAGCATCTCGTACAGCACAACGCCGAGTCCGTAGAGATCGGCGCGGCCGTCGAGCTGTTCGCCGTCCTCGATGCTACCAAGTTGTTCGGGCGACATGTACTTCGGATTGCCGATCAGGATGCCTGCCTGCGTGGCCATCTCGTTCGCCGGTGTTCTCACGTCTTTGGCGATGCCGAGGTCGATGATCTTGGCGATGAGGCGATCGTCGGCGTCGTAGGAAAGCATCACGTTGTCGGCGGAGATGTCGCGATGCAGCAAACCGCGGCGATGGATGTGATCGAGTCCGGCAAGCACCTGCACGGCAACATCCGCGGCCAGAGCCAGCGGGAAGCGTCCATTGGCAACGCTCCACTGGCGGACGGTCGTGCCGTCGATGAACTCCGTAACCATGTAGCTGCCGCCGTCGCCGACGAAGAAGTCGTGGACGACGGCGATGTTGGGATGGTGAATCTGTGTAGCCAGCCGCGCCTCGCGCAGGAATCGAGCCCGATAGCCAGCGTCATCGAGCATCCCTTCTTTCATCACCTTGATGCACCGAAAGACGTCGAGATGAAGATGCCTGGCTTTGAAGACATCGCCCATCCCTCCGCCGCCGAGGCGATTCAGGATCTCGTACTTGCCATCGAGGACCGTTCCGGGCCCGAGGCCGAGGGGATTGGACATCAAGAAGGAGGATAGCGGATTGGATGATTGCCGGGTTGCCGGGTTGCCGGGTTGCCGGGTTGCCGGGTTGCCGAAGAACGTAACGCAACGGAGCAACTACGGCAACCTGGCAACTCAGCAACTGGGCAACTCAGCAACCTCACAACTCCAACAAGGTACGCTACGTCTATGAACCTTCAGCGGCTCAAGAATGTGCTGCGGCGCGTCATCCACGCTGCGGGCCTGGACATTCGCTGGTATGTGCCGCATCCGCCGCACACGCTGAAAACGCTGCTCGATCTCTATCGCGTCGACGCGGTTTTCGACATCGGCGCGAACATAGGCATGAGCGGTCAGTACCTGCGCAACCTCGGGTTTCGCGGAATGATCGTGTCGTTCGAACCGGTGCTTCGCTACTACCGCGAGCTTGCGCGCAAGGCAGCGAAGGACGCGCGCTGGCTCTGCGAGCACGTGGCGGTCGGTGATGCCGAGGGAGAGCTGGAGATCAACGTCTCCGGCGGCAGTGGTGGGGCCAGCTCGTTCCTGAAGATGACGCAGGCGGTGATGACGCACGCTCCGGAGCTGGCCGTCGTCGGTCGCGAGCTCGTTCGCGTCCGGACCGTCGATGCGCTGGCGCGTGAGCACTATCCGCAAGGCGATCGTCTCTTTCTCAAGCTCGATGTGCAGGGCTACGAACGGAACGTGCTGGAAGGAGCGCGGCAGACGCTCGACCGCATCGTCGGCATGCGCATCGAGGTGTCGATCCTCCAGTGCTACGAAAACGAACCGCTTTTCTGCGAGATGCTCCCCTACCTCCAGTCGCTCGGGTTTTCGCTGGCAGGGATCGAGCCGGCCTGGACCGACGCGCGAACGCAGGAAGTTTTCCAGCTCGACGCGATCTTCGTACGAACGGACCGGCTTCCGTGATTCTGCACGACGGCTTCGTTTCGAAGCGCAATCCTCCGCGCAATTTCAATCCGGCCGATGCGGCGCTGTTCGCGCACGAGCTGGAACGGGCGATCGCGCCGATGGAGCTCGTCGAGCTGACGAATATCCGCGCGAATGCCGAAGGGCGGCTGTTCAGGAACGGACGCGTCTTGCGAGAGTCGTTTGCCGTCGAGGAGATGTTCAAAGTCTTTCGAGCGAGCAAACGAAACCGGCTTGCCTTCCTCGTCAAGAACTATCTCCTCAGACGCCGCAGAGAGTTGTCCGGCCACTATCTCTGGATCACCGACGACTGGAGCGACGGCTACTTTCACTGGCTGGCGGATGCGCTCCCCCGCCTCTTCGCCGTTCGCGACCTCGCCGCCACGACACCGCTGCTCATCCCATCGAAATGCGAGCACTTCGAATTCGTTCGCGCCTCGCTCCGGCTTTTCGATCTCGCAGGCGTTGAGTACGTTCAGGCTGATGAAGTCTGCGTCATCGATCCACTCGTCCTGCCAACGCACGCGGCTCCCTCCGGAAGCTTCAACGACGCACTGATGCGCAGGCTGCGCGATTTCATCCTCGACGCGTACAACGTCGATCGTGATCGCGCGCCGCACCGCAGGATCTACATCAGCCGGAGCAACGCCCCAAGACGGAAGATCGCCAACGAAGAGGAAGTGATCAACGTCCTGCACAACTTCGATTTCGAGGTGATCCGGTTCGAAGATCACCCATTCGAGGAACAGGTCCGCATCGCCGCCGAAACAAAATACCTCGTCTCAAACCACGGCGCCGGCCTGACAAACATGCTCTTCATGCCGGAAGGCGGCCGCGTCCTGGAGTTACGCAAAGAGGCCGAACGAATCCGAAACTGCTTCTTCATCCTGGCAACGACGGCGCGTCTCGACTATTTCTACCAGTGCTGTCCGCAGGAGAGGGCGGAGGATGGGGCACATGCTGCGGATGTTGTCGTGGATACGAAGTCGCTTGGGGAGAATCTTGGACTAATCCGGCCAGCAAGATAGAATTCGAACCGAGCGTCGTTCTTACTGGTAAGAGTAAGGAGCAAGGAATGCGAATTACCTCAAAGGGGCAAGTGACAATCCCCCAGGCGGTCAGAGAAAAGTTTGGTTTGCTGCCGGATACCGAAGTCGACTTTGTCGTGAAGCGAAATGCGGTTCACCTGGTCAAGGCCAAGCGGCCGGCACGCCCCGACCGCGGACAAACCATCGTCAGCCGGCTGAAGGGAACATCGACCGTCCGCATGACGACAGACGAAATTCTTGCGCTGACGAGAAAGTAGATGATCACGCTCGTCGACAGCAACGTCATTCTCGACGTCGTGACCAATGACGCGAAGTGGTTCGAATGGTCCGCTGAATCGTTGTCACGGGCGCTGGCGAATCGATCCTCGCAGTCAATCCGATCATCTATGCCGAGATTTCCATTGGATTCCGAACGATCGAGGAGCTCGAGCATCTCTTGCCTGCGAAGGATTTTCACCGGCTCGATCTACCGTACGAAGCTGCGTTCCTCGCGGGCAAGGCATTCCTGGCCTATCGCCGCCGAGGCGGCCGGAAGACAGCGCCGCTTCCCGATTTCTACATCGGCGCGCATGCTGCTGTGGCCGGTCTCCGCCTTCTGACACGTGACCCAAAGCGCTATCAGACCTACTTCCCTGCAGTGCGGATGACGGCACCACCGGCGAACTGATTCCTGGGTGGGCGTCGCGCGATGCCGAGCGACCGACCGTTGACATCAGATGCTCTCTCATTAGCATCAATGCGTGAGAACCACTCTGACACTCGATGACGACGTTGAAGCGAAACTGCGTGCGGAGGCTCGGCGCACGGGCCGGCCGTTCAAACAGGTCGTCAATGAAGCGCTACGGGCGAGCCTTCAGCGCAGCACACGCAAGACCTCAACTCCGTTCAAGGTGAAGTCGAAAGACCTTGGCAAGCTCAGGCCTGGCATTAGTCTCGACAACATCGGCGATCTTCTGGAGCAGCTCGAAGGAACAACACACCGTTGATTCTTTTCGACGCGAACGTCCTGCTCTATGCCTATCATTCACAGTCAGAGTCGAATCTCGTCTGCCGCAGATTCGTCGAAGAAACATTGTCGCGAGTTGAACCGACAGCACTCTGCTGGCAATCGATTCTGGCGTTTCTTCGAATCGGAACCAACCAACGCGTTTTCCTCCACCCATTTAGCCGCAAAGAGGCTTCGAAAATCGTTTCAGAATGGCTCGCACATTCTTCAGTCGTGCTGCTCGAGCCGGGAGATCGGTTCTGGTCGATTCTCAACGGTCTTATTGACACTGCTCAGGTTAGCGCGCCGCTCATGACGGATGCCGCACTGGCCGCCCTCGCCATCGAGCACGGTGCCACACTCTGTACGACCGACCGCGATTTCGCCAGATTTCCAAAGTTGCGAACTATCGATCCGACCATCAAACCCAACTGAACGATTCGACCTTGCCCACTACGCCACCTTCTGCGCCACCACCACCCACCGCAACGGCGTGCCCGGACGGACGGCATCGAATGGATAGCAGGTGATCAGCGTCAGCCGCGTGCGGGCATCCTGCCGCAGCACCGATGTATCGCTCTTCCGCACCACGCGCGTTGCCTGAACGCGATAGTGAACCGACTGACCGTCCGGACGTTGCAGCGTCAGGATGTCGCCCGGTCCGACGTAGCGCAGCGGCGCGAAATGCGTGTCGCGATGGGCGGTGATCACGCAGTTTCCGGCGTCGCCAGGCATCGCCGTCCCCTCGAGATGTCCGGGACCGAATGCCATCGTCCGTCCGCTGGCGCCGGCCAGGACGATGATCGTCGAGCCGTCGCGTTCGATCGTCAGCCGGGCGATGGCGCGCGTATCCGCCCACGGCCACGGTTTCAGCTTCTCGCCCGCCAGCGCGCTGCGCCACGAGATCTCGAGGAGAAGCTGCGCCAGCTTCGCTTTCCCGTAAATCCAAAGCCCCTCCCCGCCGGCCGCGAGGCCGGCGAGGAGGAGGCAAACGATTGCGATGCGGCTGAAGTTGCGGACGTGCTTAGTCATGGTCGCGGCCTTACTTCGTCAACTTCAGGGCGATGAGAGCGATCGACACGAGCAGCGCGCCGATGATCAGCATCAGCGCCGCCGGCGTCGCCGTCTGCGGCAGCGACCCGTCTTCGTCGCGATCCGCCGACGTGTCGATCGGCAGTGGCTCCGGGACGCATGTCGCGTTCAACCCTTGCGGCGTCTGATCGATGGCAACAAGGCTCGTGTACTGCGAGACGAGATGATGTTCCAGCGCGACCTTCACCACCGCCGCTTCGATGCCCTTCGGATCGCTGCCATCGCTCAGATGATCCATCAGCGACTCGATCTTCTGGCGTCCCCACAGTTTGGCGATGCTTTCGCTTCCACCGGCCGCAGGCAGCGTCAGCTCCTTCGACCATTTCTCGTTGCCGATGCTCCCGCGCAGCGTCACCTTCGAATTTGCATCGTGCATCCGCAGCGCGACGACGAGCGGCTCGCCGCGATACAGATCGGGCACACGCTCCGGCCACGACTCGGCAGTGCCGTCGCTGCTGCGCACATCGATCGACGTCATCACCGGCGCGTCGAGTTTTCCGAACAGCTCCGACATCCGCTCCTGCACCTGTTGCACGTCGCCGATGTAGGTGAACGTGCCGCGGCCGAAGCGCGCCGCGTTGCGCATGAAGTGCGAATTCGGCGCGGATCCGATCCCGACGGTGAAGAGCCGGCTCTCGCCGAGGCGGCTGTGGATGAACGAGAAAAGCTCCTGCTCGTTCGAGACCTGGCCGTCGGTCATGAAGATCACCTGGCGCACCGTGCCCGACGGCGTAGTCACCTTCTCCGGCATCGCCAGTTGCAGCGCGCTCATCATCTCCGTGCCGCCGTCCGCGCTGATCGTGTCCACAAACTTCTTCGCCTCGGCGATCGCCTTCGGATCGGCAAACCGGCTGTCTTCGAACAACGTGCGCGCCGTCGAGTCGAAGTCGACGATGTTGAACTTGTCGCCCGGCCGGAGATCGGCCAGCGCCAGCAGCAACGCCGACTTGGCCTGATCCATCGACGCGCCGGACATCGATCCCGAGCTGTCGATGATGAAGATCGTCTCGCGCGGCAGGCGCACCGGCGAACGCGACGGCGGTGTGACCATCACCAGCGCGTAGGTCTCGTCGCCGAGTTTCTCCGTCAGTACCGTGGCTTCGGGATCCGTGCCCAGGTCCGGCTGCCAGGTCAACTCGAAATCGTGCTCGGCGTCGAGCGTCGCCGAATCAGCCGTTACGCGATAGTGGCGATTGCCGACCGTCTCCGACTTCACCTGCTGCTTGCTCTGAATGTTGCGTACCGAATAGCCCGGCTGCAGATCGACGGACAGCGCCACCGGACTGGCCGGATTGCCGGCCGCGCAGCAAGGAGGAACCTTGACGCTGGACGACGAGGTACTCGCCGGCGAGTAACGCTTCGCCACCACCATCGGGAAGCGCAGGCGGTACTCACCGTTCTCGAAGTGCGCCACTTCCTGGTACGCGATCTCGATCACGACCTTCTCATCCGGCATCACGCTCGACACCGAGGTCGTGAACACATTCGGCCGCTGCTGCTCCACCAACGCCGCCTTGCGCCCTTCGCTCTTGGCCTGTTCGAACTCCTGCCGCGCCTGCTCCCGCTCGCGAATCTCGCCGACGATCACGCGCGATCCGATCGTCATCTTCAACGTCTCGACCCCGCTCATCTCCGGCAACGGATAGACGTACACGCCCTCCACGCAACGGCCGGTCGTGTTGTGGAACGTCTGCTTCACCGAGGTGCGGATGAGCGGACCGGAAACGGCGATGCTGACCTCCGACTTCACCGCCGGACTGATGGCATAGACACCCGGCTTCGACGTCTTCAGCAGCAAGCCGGCGCCCTGATTCTTCTCGAGAGTGGTCGTCTCCTGCGCCTGCGCCACGAACGGCAGGAAAAACAGCAGCGAGAGCAGCATGACAATCCACCGCTCCAGCTTGTAATCACGCGGTTTGTATTCGGTGTTCGTTTCGTTGGTCTCCATCGTCGTCTCCTTCGATCTTCGATGGGATCAATAGAAGTCCGCGATGTGACGTGATGCCGGTGGGATGAAGGAGAGCTGAAGGCAGGAATGTGGCGGGATTGTGGCTTCTCGACTTTATCCTGAGCGGAGCGAAGGATCTCCGGTGGCACCGCAAGAACTGGGCTTCGGGCTGCGGCTGCGCGGTTGCACAGGAGATGCTTCGCTCCGCTCAGCATAGACTTTGAGAGAAGCCCATGCGCGAACCCATCATCGTCGTCGACGACGAAGAGACCATCCGCGAGACCGTCGCCTTCGCCCTCCGCCGCGACGGCTACGACGTCGTCACCTTCGCCGACGGCGCCGCGGCGTGGGAAGTGGTCAAAGACCGCCTGCCGTCGCTGGCCATCCTCGACATCACCATGCCGCGCATGGATGGCCTCGAGCTCTGCCGCCGCCTGCGCGCCCGCAGCGAGACGCTCCCCATCATCTTTCTCACCTCGCGCGACGAAGAGCTCGACCGCGTCCTCGGCCTGGAGCTCGGCGCCGACGACTATCTCTGCAAGCCCTTCTCGATGCGTGAGCTGGCGGCAAGAGTGAAGGTCCTCTTCCGCCGCCTGTCATTCCTCGAAAACCCAACCGCGCAGCAGCAGGAAGCGCCGCTTCGCTGCGGCCTGCTCGCCCTCGACCTCCAGCGCTACATGGCCACCTGGAACGGCGCCCGCGTCGATCTCACCGTCACCGAATTCATGATGCTGCACGCCCTCGTCCGCCACCCCGGCCACGTGAAATCGCGCAAGCAGCTCACCAAAGAGGGCTACCCGAACGACACCTACGTGAGCGACCGCACCATCGACACGCACATCAAGCGGCTACGCAGAAAGTTCGAAGAAGCTGACCCCTCATTCGCCGCGATCGAGACGGTCTACGGAGTCGGATACCGTTGGATAGCGTGATGCGAATTGACAGAAGATGAAACGCCTCCGCCGCTTCCTCTCCCGCATCTCCTTCCGCCTGATGGCGTTCAACCTCCTCCTCGTTTTCTTGCCAGTCGCCGGCATCCTCTACCTCGGCTCGTACGAACAGAAACTCCTCGGATTGCAACGCCGCGCCCTGCAGGAAGAAGCCCGCCTTCTCGCCGCCGCCGTCGCCTCGGCACAAGTGCCCGGCCGTAGCGCGCAGGCCATCCTTCTCGAACGCCATCGACTCCGCAGCAACACCAACGATCCCATCCGCCTGCGCGTCATCTCTCCGCTCGGCCACATCGTCGCCGACACACACATCCTCAGCGGCGCTCCCCCTCCGCAGCGCGCCAGCCGCGCCAAACGCAACATCCTCTATCGCATCGGTGCCGCCATCGTGCGCCCGCTCCTCGGCTTCTCGCGCAACATGGAACCGCCGCTGCAGGAAGGCGATTACTACGAGCGCTCCGAGCGCCTCCTCGGCGCGGAGATTCGCAGCGCATTGCAGGGCGATCCCGGCGTCGTCGAGCGCATCTCTCCCGATCGCCGCTCCGTGACGATGTATGTGGCCGAGCCGATCCGCGTCGGCGATGAAGTCATCGGTGCCGCGCTGGCCTCGCAGAGCACCTTCCCCATCCTGCAGGACCTCTACACCGTCCGCCTCGGCATCCTGCGCATCTTCATCATTTCGGTGATCGTAGCCATCATCATCAGCCTGCTCGTAGCGACGACGATCGTCCGCCCGCTGCGCCAACTGCGACTCGAAGCCGGCAACATCCTCGACCGCCGCGGACGACTGCGCGGACGCTTCCGAGGTTCCCGAAAGCACGACGAGATCGGCGACCTCTCCCGCGCCCTCGAACGCCTCACACGACGACTCGACGAGCACGTGCGATTCATCGAATCCTTCGCCGCCGACGTCTCGCACGAATTCAAGAACCCGCTCGCGTCGATCCGCACCGCCACGGAAATGCTGGCCGAGGTCGACGAGCCCTCGCAGCGCAACCGCTTCCTGCGAATGGTCGAGCTGGAGATCGCGCGGATGGAATCACTCCTGGCCGGCGTCCGGGAGATTACCCTCATCGACGCCCAGCTCACGAGTGAGCAACGCACACGCGTCGACCTCCGCGCCCTGCTCGACCGAATCGTCGAAGGCTTCCGCCTCCGCGAACGCGCCACCGTCTCCATCACCCTCGACGCCCCTCAAGAAACCTTCGAAGTGAACGCCTCCGAGGATCGCCTGATCCAGGTCTTCGTAAACGTCCTGGAAAATGCCATCAGCTTCTCCCCACCCGGAGGCGTCATAACAATCGCACTAGCCCGCGAAGTATTAACAATCGTCACAACAATCTCCGACCAGGGCCAAGGAATCCCCGAACCCAACCTCCCCCGCGTCTTCGACCGCTTCTTCACGCATCGCCCGGAGGCAACGCGCCCCCGCGCATCGCACACGGGCCTCGGCTTGGCGATTGTCAAAGCGATTGTGGAGGGTTATGGCGGGACGATTGTGCCGACGAACAGGGTGGGCGGCGGGGCGACGTTCGAGATTCGCCTGCCTGCCGTCCCGTAGCGTAAGCGTCCCGCCTGTTCCGGCGAGGCGTCCCCGCCTCGCCGAACGTAGGTCGGACTCTCCAGTCCGACCAATCGCGAAATACGCCGCTTGAAACTACAGGCGGCGCAAGAACCGGTCGGACTGGAGAGTCCGACCTACGTTTGTTCGCGATTGCGCCAGGAGTGAACAGAAACGACTCTCGACAAACACAATGACCAGTCAATCTAACCGCATTCATAGTACCTGGCAGGTCGTTGCGCAGCGCATAGTCCGCCGCGTCAGCGGCAAAAAGAGGGTAGCCAGGGGTGCGCCGCGCGAAGCGCCAGCACCCCTGGAAAGCAATCTCCAAAAATTCGTGCCGCGTCAGCGGCACTGGACCGTCATAGACGCTCTACAACTCGTAGCCAAATTCGACATAGATCAAGCGCTACCCGCCCACAATCCACATCTCGTAGAACCCCTCGGACACCAACCCCCTCCGAGGGACCATCCCAACATGCCGAACACCTACACAAGCCTGCACTACCACATCATCTTCGCCACAAAAAACCGCGAGCCCTTTCTTGATTCGCCGCTACGCGAACGAATGCACGCCTACCTCGGCGGATGCGTCCGAACCATCGGAGGCACGCCACTGGAAATCGGAGGCGTATCCGACCACGTCCATCTCCTCGTCGGATTGAAACCAACCCATTGCGTCTCCGACGTACTCCGCACGATCAAGAAAGCCTCATCCGAATGGATCCGACACAAGATAGCTACCTTCCACTGGCAAGACGGCTACTCCGCCTTCACAGTCGGACGCAAAGGCGTCGAGAATCTTCGCCGATACATCGCCACTCAGGCAGAACATCATCAAACGAAGACGTTCGAAGAGGAGTATCGCGAGCTTCTGAAGGCTCACGGAATCGAGTTCGACGAGCGATATCTTCTGTAGCTTCCAGTGCCGCTAACGCGGCACGAGACTTTGTGAGCGCCTCGTTTCGAGGGGTTGCTCGCGCATTCGGCGCTCGCACCCCTCGCTACCCTCTTTTGTGCCGCTGACGCGGCACGTAGCTATAAACGACAATTTTGGAATGTTCATCAATTTTTGGGTTGTGAGATAGAATTAACGCTGTATCACTATCGCAAACTACCAAGAACCGGATCAAGCTGACTAGACTGAATGGATTCGTGTTGGCAGTGCGGTTGTTTGGGGATCTTAGGAGCAGCCAATGTCTTCGGTTTGGATAGTACTCGTCGACGTATCCGGTTCAATGGCAGATGGCTTTTCCGGAACACCCAATGCAGATCCCCTCGCCGAGCGTGGCGTCTGGCGCACCAAACTTGACGCAGCGAAGGATCTGTTGCTGAGACAAGTTGCAGCCTCCCGAGTTCAGGATGTCGCCATATTCAGCTTTGCTGATACATCCGTTAAGGTTTTCCATGGATCAAGGTCCGAATTTTCGAGAGCCACATCTATTATCCAGGGACTCACTGCCGGTGGCGAAACGAATCTTGCAGGCGGGTTGATCGCAGTCACGGATGACGAGCCTTTAGAGCGTTACCAGGCGTTGAGCGTCCTGATCCTTTCCGATGGTCTTTCCAATGTAGGAGAGCCTGTTTCAGCCGCGGAAGGTTTGATCGCGAAGTATCCGTTTGCCCGTATAGATACGATCCTCATAGACGAAACAGAGGAAGGCCGACGAATAGCCGAAAGTGTTTCACTGAATGGATCGGTACGGCCGGCCTTTTCGCTCGCAGACCTTGATAATGCTTTGGACTCCGCACGCGCTTCGAGCCTCCAGCAGGAACTCTCTGGTTTTGCTTATCGCCGTCTCGGCCTTCAATCCGAACTTGCGCTCCTAGCGAATGCCGCTGGCCCCACGCTCCTTACCGTAACTTCGTCAGCAGAATTGACAGCTGCAACTCTGCGGAACGACATCATCCCGACACTCCAAGGTATGGAATTAATGGAGCAGGCAGCAAGCGAAGCCTTGGGACAACCGTTTAGAGGCACAATCAGCTCGATTTCTCAGGACTCTCCAATATCGATCTCGCTCACTGGATTCAAAGAAGCAGTTGAACTAGCTTTGGAATGGGTTATCCCTTGGCGACGACAGAATGCGGAGAAACTCGCCGCGCTTAAGCTGAGGCAGCAAGAACTTGAAAATGAAAAGGCCATGATTGAGAATCGGAGGCTGGAAGTTGAACTCTTCGACTCGAAGTTCCAACTCGCTGAACACATGCTCGCAACGTTCGAACGAGATCACTCAATGAGCGATCGGCGCCGTCACCGACTCTTGCAGCAATTTCTTGCAGGGATCGACCAGATGAGCAGGACTTCCATCGAGTTCCGAGCTATCGGCCCGAGTTCTGAAGACGACACCATGACCAGACGGTAAGCGCCTATCTAGTCGAGAAAGGGCCGGCTGGCCCCCTCACACGCCGGGCGCAAAAATCGACAACGTCTCCGCAAACTCCACCTTCGGTTGTCCACTAACCCCAGCCGCCGCCACGCCCGCTGAGAGCCGGCTCTGTGCGAAGGATTCGAATTTCTCTTTCGATTCCCACAGGTCGAGGACGTGGAAGCCGTCCGCAGCCATCCAGGCGGTGTGGAACAGGCCGCCGTCGGGCGGTTGGTTTTCCCAATTCACGGACAGCCGCACCTGCTCGTATTGCTCTTGCGATACCTCGGGCCAGTGCATCAGCATCACAGTTGCCATTTGTGCTTCCTCCGAGGCTAATTACGAGCGGGCTGTCGAAGCGGATGTGCGGACCACGTCGATCAATGCATCGACCTCGGCGTCGGTCGTGGCCCAGGCGGTAGCGAGGCGATAGACGTCCGGGCCGAAGAGCTGCCAATCGTAGAAATCGAAGCCGCGCGCGCGGAGAGTTTCGACCAATGGCGGCGGGATGCGTACGAAAACGAAGTTCGCTTCGACGGGGCGGACGATCTCGAGATGTTCGCGAAGTCCGGCGGCCAGTCGCGCGGCAGCGGCATTCGCGTGACGAGCATTGCGGAGCCAGAGATCGTCGCTGAAGTAGGCATCGAGCTGGGCGGAGAGGAAGCGCATTTTCGACAGACGATGCCCGCTCCGCTGCCAGTGCGGATCGAACGCCGCGGCCAGCTCTTTTCGAAAGACGACGATCACCTCCACGCACATCGCGCCGTTCTTCGTCGCGCCGAGGGAAATGACATCGACTCCGGCGCGCCAGGTGACCTCGGACGGAGCACAGTCAAACGCCACGACTGCATTCGCGAATCGCGAGCCGTCCATGTGCACGCCGGCGCCTCGCGCGCGAGCGACATCGCACAGCGCCCGCGCCTCGTCAATGCGGTAGACCGTTCCCGCCTCGGTCGTCTGCGCGAAGCTGAGGCAGGAGAATGTCTCAATCTGCGCCACATCGCTTGCGCTCAGTTTTCCGTCCGCGCCCGGCAGCGGAACGAACCTCGCGCCGCCGGTGTAGAACTGCGACGCGCCCAGCTCCTCCAACCGGATGTGTGCATCCTCGTGACAGACGATTGATCCCGAGGACGGCGTCATCGATGCGATCGACAGCGCGTTGCCGGCAGTGCCGGTCAGAACCGGGAAGACGTCGAGATCGCACTCGAACAGCTCGCGGCATCGGTCGCGAACACGCGCAGTGATCGCGTCATCGCCGTACGACGACATCGTGTCGCGGTTCGCGCGGGTCAGCGCCTCGAGGATCTCCGGAGAGCAGCCGTGCGTGTTGTCGGAGCGGAAATCGATCATGTCTCGACACGCCGCGGCAGGAGCAGCAACAGCGCTCGAATCATCGCTGCCCACACGCCCACATTAATGATGATGAGCAGGACGACCGCCACTGCTTTGGTGCCGCGCGGCAATTCCGAAAAATCGGCGAACCTGCCCAGCAGATCGATGGTCACGCTGGCCGGCCATCCCGGCCAGGCCCACGAGCCGTACCAGGCCAGCAGCGTCATACCGATGCCGCCGAGCGCGGCGATGAATCCGCGGCTGATGAAAGGCCGCTTCATCGCGGCATCCATACGTCGGTTCGCACGTGGTACACCGCCTCCTGGGCGAATTGCTTCTTGTACGCGGCGATGATCGCAGCGATGCGTCCTTCGACCTCAGCGCTCTGAGGATGAACGAGCTGCACGATGTGCGTCCGCTCGTGCTCCAGCACATTGTGCGAATCGCGCCACTGCCCCGAGGCATCCCAGGTCGTGAGACCGTCCGGAAAGCGCGTCGTGATCTCGTCGGCCAGAAACTTCTGCCACTCGGCCTCGGTCACCTCCGGCGATCCATCGGGTTTCTGCGTCCCGAAGTAGAGCATGTCGAGCTCCTGCTTTTCGTAGATGGCGAGGTGCGCGCAGGACAGCGTGAAAAGGACGAGAAGCGCGGAAGCGGTGCGACGCATGGCCGAATAGAATGCCACGCATGCGCCGCTTCGTCATCGCCATCGTCATTTCACTTCTCGCCACCTCCGCCTCGGCGCAACTCACCGAGGGGATGATCGATAAGGATGTGCGCGAGACCATCGAGGCGTGGCACCTGCCCGGACTGGCTATCGCCGTCGTCCAGAACGATCGCGTGATCTTCGTCAAAGGCTACGGCATCAAAGAGGCCGGCAAGCAGCAGCCGATTACGGCCGACACACTCTTCGAGATCGGCTCGACGACGAAAGCCTTCACTGCCACGGCGCTGGCCATGCTCGTCGACGAGAAAAAGCTGTCGTGGGATGACCCGGTTCGCAACTACGTTCCCGGATTTCATATCTCGGACGCCTGCACCGACGCGCTGATCACGCTGCGCGACATCGCCTCGCACCGCAGCGGAGTAGCGCGGCACGACGAGCTGTGGGACGACAGCGATTTCAGCCGCGATGAATTGATCCGCCGCATTGGGGCGATGAAAGTGTGGAAGCCAATCCGCGCCGGTTACCAGTACAACAACCTGATGTTCGTCACTGCCGGCGAAGCGGCGGCCTCCGCGGCGAAGATGCCGTGGGAGCAACTGATCCGGACGCGGATCTTCGCGCCGTTGGGGATGACCGAATCGCGCATCGCATTCGCCGACTGGCCGTCATCCGATCACGCCACCGGACATCGCTGGAATTCGAAGAACGAGTGGGCGGCCATCCAGCCGATGCGGAACTACGACGCACTGGCGCCGGCCGGCACGATCAAGTCGTCCGCGCACGACATGGCGCAGTGGCTCCGCTTCCAGCTCGCAGGCGGCGTCATCGACGGCAAGCGGCTTATCTCGCAAGCCGCACTCGACGAGACGCATGCGCCGCAGACGATCATCCCCATCGGTCCCGGAACGCGCGCTCTCTATCCCGATACGAACTTTCTCACGTACGCCCTCGGATGGAACGCGTCCGACTATCACGGCGAGCTGCTGGTGGCGCACGCCGGTGCGCTGAACGGCTTCCGGACGAATGTGGCGCTCCTTCCGAAGCGAAACTTCGGCATCGTGATTCTGGAGAACGTCGGCCGCGGATCGGCGCTGGCGGCGTTGCGAAACACGATCATCGATCAGTTCCTCGGACTTCCCGCGCGCGACTGGAACGGCGACATGATCGACATCGAGCGTTTCGAAGGAGCGAAGGGAGAGGCGAAGTTCGCCGAGCGCGTGGCCAAACGAGCCACTGCGCCGAAGCCGTCGCACGATCTCGCTGCCTACGCCGGCACGTACCGCAACGCCGGTTTCGGCGACGCCACGATCTCCGTTGCCAACGACGCGCTGGTTCTGCACTGGGAGCGGCTAACTGTGCCGCTCGTGCATGAGAACTACGACACGTTCAGCGCGATCGATACAGTCGAAGACATCGATGAGGCGGTGCAGTTCCGGCTTGGTGCTGATGGGGATGTTGGTGGATTCACGCTGTTTGGGGA
>Ga0307511_10002624_pt1 | contig 18750 bp, 13 predicted proteins | sample 13_EM_MG_FD_200266 | JGI IMG/M metagenome (GOLD analysis project Ga0307511, IMG submission 200266) | Populus trichocarpa ectomycorrhiza microbial communities from riparian zone in the Pacific Northwest, United States - 13_EM | ecosystem: Host-associated > Plants > Roots > Unclassified | place... | reverse complement strand
GTAAAAATAATAAAATAATACATGTGTCTCACTTGTCATACAATTATACTTAAGAGAGAAGACTTAAAGTGAAGGGAAAATATGAAAATATAGAGCAACAAAAGTCCAATATTTTTAGGCTTAAAAAGTGTACTAACAATGATGATGTAAACATCAACCACAACATAAGTCATCCAAACTTAATAACGTGAAAGATAAATTGGCTAGTGATTTCCAACATCCCCTCGATTTTAAAAGAAGATGGTGGCAATGTCAACTAACCAAGACCTAGTTTAGAAAGATGTAACATCTGAAGATATAAATAAAGCAAAACGAAGCTAAATCATGTACCATATCAAGAAAATAAGTTTTAGGATAAGAAAAGACCATTCTTTGGACAACAATGACAAGCATCTATCATATTGCTAACATATGGTTTAGCAAATTAGTACTAGACATGATTGAGCCTAATCTTACACTAAAATATGCTAATAATATCTTAAGGATATACTAACTCGGCAACTAAAAACCTTAGAAGAAAGGATGGGGAATGTCATAATCTATTTTGAACCCCATTTTCTAACATATTTTTTAAAACAATATAAAAATTCTCAAAAAAATATCTTTTCGATTCAATTCAATAAATTTATGGTCATTTAACTTTTTTTTAATACTTTTCCTTATTTTATTTTTACGTGCCAAGTTAAAAAAAAAAAGATTAGGGTGTGAAATGATAAGGAAAAAAAGGATCAAAATAATAAAAGATTAAATAAAACAAAAAAACTGATAGATTAAAACATAAATAGTGATCATCATCCATAACCTATGGATCCAAATAAAATTAGAAAGATTATAGTTGACTTGAACTAGATGGAAAACTTTAATGAATATATTTATAGAAACATTAATTATGGATCTCATTGAAATAAAAAAAAGGAAAGGAAGAGATCCCACGTAATTCAAAAATAGAAAACAATTGATTTTTGATCATAAAACTTGTTGACATAATGAGGTCCTTCATTAGACAAAAAAAAAAAAAAACAAAGGCAAACGAAAATTTACAAATATGAGGTCCCTTAAGTATAATTTGGTTGTAGAATTACAAGGGATGGTTACAAAAAGATGCGTGCACATGCTGGTATGAGATCAAGAAACAGAGTATAAAATTACACGGCCTAAGGAGGAGAGTGGTGCAGAAGAGGGAAAGAAGATCAAAGGCACTGACAAATTAAGAATCTCATAGTTATGAAAAAATTCACAAACGCAGAAGAGCCTAAAACGAATGATGATTCAAATGACCACAGATGTTTAAATGGTGCAGGTGGGGAAAGACTTCAAACAGAGAAAATGATTCTAATAATCAATGGCCAAATGAAGAACTAAGAATGTCAGGATAGATGAGTAGACTGATAATGATAGACATATTCTGAAAGGACATCTTTTAAAAAGTTTTAAATTTGCACCAGCTGAGGGCAGTGATTGAGGAAATTAGCTGGCATGATAAGGTCCTCCCTTTGGGGAGAAAAAAAGAACATACACTTTGAAAGTATGATGGTATAAAATTACAGAGGAATGCTAGCAGCAGTTGCTTAAACAGCTGCCAGCAACACTCGACTTGAAAAGGAGGCCAAGTTGCGTGGTAATGAAATGGAAATCGGTTCTGTTCTAACTTTTTTTTATATGCATGTAAACCTAATAAAGAGGAAACAAAAAACAAAACTCTCATTCTTTATAAAATGCATTCACAGTCAGACTTACTTTTTCTTATGAATGCTACGGAGATAAGCTTCAAAATACTTAGATCCATTCTCTCCTCGATTTGATAAAAAATAAAATTCTCCTCCTCTCTCTCAGCAAAGTCTTCTAAGAGTTTCCAGTTTGGAAAAGGGTAGCTTTCCTATTCTGTACTTAGCAGTTCTGTTTTGTTATGCAATGAAGCTTTTCAAGTAGAAGTGTAAACTAATTTATTGTTCAAAATCCATAACATTCCTGCAAATGCTTTCCCATTCTGCAAAAACTGCTGTTAATAGATATGGTACAAAATGATTCATCACTTTGCAATTTCAAATTTATCTATTCTTTTGAACGGTTGAAATGCAATACAAATAGAAGGTTTTAGTTGGTGGGTTTCGTTTTTAATGGATTACTACAGCATTGAAAGAACAATTTTGTTAGGGGGTCAAATGGCAAAAGGTGCACAACATGAGCAGACTGCCTTGACAATGCCAGGGGGTGCTAGCAGCCGCGTTAACAATGGCAGAATTTGAAAGGCAGCGTGCAATGGTTCGTGCGAGTCATGGGTTCTTGGTCTGGCATGGATGTGGGGCTTGGACAATGGACTTCCTAAGCTGACAGAAAACAAAGCAGAGCAAGCAGTAAGGGCTGGCAATTAGATAATGGATTTGTGGGTGGCAATTGCAGCAGAGTTGCAAGAAGTTTTGGTAGTTACAAACATGGCTAGTTGAGGGAGAAAACAGTCCAGACCATGGGTGATAGGCTACTGCATAGGAGCTGAAATTTGAGCGAAACATTTGACCCTTTGACAAGTGATATCAAAGCATGGTTGTTTCTAAAACAGTGCAACCCAAATTCTTATGCCAATGATGAAAACCATTGAAGAGAGACTGACACGACTTCAAAGTTTGATAGGGTTGGTTCCAGAGAACAAAGGTTGCTCCAAGCCATCGAAAGCACTGAAAGGATCAAAAGTTTGTATATTGATTTGGCGGCAGAAAAGAGTCAGATCACAAATCGCAGAGGAAACAATTGTTATCTTAAAGCCGCTCTTTTGTTGGGGTAAGCACTTCCGAGCCTAAATTGCCCAAACCAATTACGTGGTGAAATTTCTTCATTATTTTTTTGTATAATAATATTTATTGTATTATTTCCTCAATTATTAATTTTTTTTAGGTTTTAAAGAGTTTAAAATATAATTAGATAAAGCAAACTGAAATTTTAATCCGACTTTTAGATCAAATTGAAATTTTAATAAAAGATTTTAAATATCTTATTTTCTATTAGGTTAAAATTTCATGATGATCAGATATTGAAAATGTTTTTAACTAAGGCCCATAAGTTATTATGCAAGATTATCTTTATTTACTTTGTATTTTGATTCTTTTCCTATTTAGATTATAACTTTTAATTTTATTAGAATTTTACTATTTAAGAATCCTAACGCTAAATGAATTCTAATAGCTAATGATATAGCGTATTGGGAAGATGGAATTAGAGTTCTCAAGCTCTAAGATTATAGACCAAACTGTAGAGAAAATTTCTATTATTTTTATTGAATTTGAATAATAGTCTTGATCTCCATATAATAAACTAAACATCTCTATTTATATTAGTTTTAAAATCTTTTATAGAAAATGATTTATAATTAAAACTTTTTTAACTAATAGAATCTATTTAGCATTAGAATTTTGAAATAGTAAAATAATAATTAAATTAAAAATTTTAAGCTAAATTAAAAAAAACAAATAATTAAAAGCCAAAATTAATTAGGAAAATAATTAAAACAATAAAATAGTAACTTCAGGCTTCATATTATAAGTTTTTATGTTTCCTTGCGAACTTCTTTTCAGTCTTGGTCTTGTCAATCTGGTCCGTAAACTTCTGGTATAATTTGTTCTACGACAATCTCACCAACTTGAGAAAAACTCGTCCTCAAGTTATATATCAAAAATTAAAATCTTCCGCTCCAAAGGAACAAATACTTTGAATACAATATTGTAGCTAACTTATTCACGAAGTAGCATGTTTTTAACCCATGAGCTTCAAAATTGAATTTATGATGCATGTATAATAAGAAAAAATTCATATTTAATGTTATATTTTTTGTTCATGTAGTTCCTTCCCACATTTTTCTACTTTAAACTTGAGTTCAACATCATTTATGTCCTCCAATACTTTAACCATTATATCTAAAAGAACACCAAAATAATCTTCCATAACATTTTCAGAAGACTTGTCAAAAATTATTTGGTCTGCCATGTCCTTGTTTGCAAGATCTTCATCATATAGATCTCTTTCATATCCATATTAGGTTCGATCCTCATCATTAAAAAGTTCTTGCTCACGTTGATCGATTTTTGTCTCTCGGATTATAGTTGTTTGTCTTGATCTGATAAGGTCTCATGGCCTCCATCAAGTTCATCTTTACCAATACCTTTCGCAAAGACCAGTGGTTGTCTAGATGGAAATTTAGGAATGGATCTAAAATAAGGTCAGCTTCGAGGCAAGTCTTTAAGCACTTTTCTCTTCTCTTTGCGATTCTTATTTATACCTCACATGAGCCAAAATAGATCTTCATCATTAGATGAATTCCCGTCGTCATACTGACCACGAGGATTTGCACAAATTGGTTCAATGACAAGTTAGCCACGGGCATCATTCTCAGCATTTGCCTCTCTTCTTCCCCTGTTCATGTTTGCACACAACCCTAGTGCCTCAATTCTATTTGTAAGATCATCAAATTTGGCATTGATGTCATCAAACCCAGTTTGCATTCGCCCTTTTAGAGTTGTTATTGCTACAGAATAACAATCTTGTTGATCCCAAATAGCTTGCATCCCCTAATCATCGTCACAAAGATGGTTGTCACCAACTTCCCCACAATTCTCTTCATAATTTGCCATCAATTCGAATGTTAACCCACTCTGATACCATGCGAGAAGTGTATAACAAAGATAAAATTAGAGTTCTTAAGCTCTAAGGTTACAAACCTAAATGTAGAGAAATCTAGAGAATTCTCTGGTATTTTTATTAAATCTGAATAATAGTTTTTTTCTCTCCATATAATAAATTGAATATCTCTATTTATATTAGTCCTAAAATATTTTATAGGAAATGATTCTTAATTAAAACTTTCCTAACTGAGAGAATCCATCTAGCATTAGTATTCTTAAATAGTAAAATAATAATTAAATTAAAAATTCTAAGCTTAGAAAACAAATAATTAAATCCAAAATTAACTAGAAAAATAATTAAAACATGAAAACAATAACTTCATGCTTCATATCAGATGCTTTTGGGTTTTTTTACGAACTTTTTTTCAAACTTGGCTTTGTATATCTGGTTCGTGAACTTCTGAGATAATTGTTTTATATCAGTTAGATAACTTTTAATGAGAAACCATTTCCGAAAGTATTTTAGATTTGGAACTAATATAAATTGAAACGTCTAGTTTATTTTTTAAAATAATTAAACTATTATTTGAATTTTTTAAAACATTATAGAGTGTTCTCCAAATTTCTCTACAATTTAGCTCTGTAACCTTAGAACTTAAGAACTCTAGCTTTTTATCAACGATATACGCTGCGTCAATTGGTATCAAAGCATGCTAACATCTTTGATGGACGGAGACAGTAGCAACCCACTCCGTGATACATGAGTGGAGGCCTTCCAAGGTGTTATGCGAGCTTAAGAGCAGAAATTAAATCATTTGACGCTAGTTCGAAAACAAAGAATGGATCGTTTGGAGCAAGCTATGACAAATCTAACTTGGCTAATGGGTAACACAAACAAGGATCATGAAGAGGAGATGAACTTGCCTAGAGACTTACCTCAAAGTAGGTCCAACCTCAAATCTATTCCTGAATTTGATGTCCTTCTATTATGAGAGATTTTCGAAGAAAAAATTTATTAAATGGTTGACAAAGTTGAAAGTTTATTTTTATTTCAACAAGGTTCCTTATCATCAAAATACAGGACTTATTGCACTTAAACTTTCTCATGATGCTAGAGAATAATGGTTTGAATTTCTAGAATTTAGAACTCGTATTGGTATGCTTTTAATTCCATTTTGGCAAGATTTGAGACAATCAATAATTTTGAAGTTTATATAAGATGTTTATGAAAGATTTTATATTAGGTACATAAGCAATTAGATTGTTATTGTTTGTTTTTTGTTCAACCTTCTAAAATAGCAATGAAAAAAACTATGAAGGAGATGTTGTCTCTTTAAAATAGACAGTATCACAACAGTGACAACAACAATATTGTTGCAAATACTACTCTATTTGTTAATGTTTCATCTACTAACGGTGAGGAAGAAATAAAAAAAGCTTCTAAAGTAGTATCATGTAATGACTCTTAAGGTCTTGAAGCACTAAAAAAAAAAACAAAACAAGTTATTGGAATTGCTCATGAGTCTGGAATTGACATAAAAAAGGACTTAAGTATGGATGTGTCATCCAAACTAAACTTATTCATGTTGAATCAATATTTTAAAATTATCAAATCAACTTATAGTCAACACATTAATGTGTTTAGGGATGACCAAACACGTCAGCTAAAGTTGTCATCATCTCAAAAAAATAGTTTTATACGAGGTTGATTTTTTTTAGTCCTAAAAAGATTTTCCTAGATTCAAAAATTCTATATGAATATATCTTTGTTCAAATTGAATTTAAAATATTTAGAACAAGTTATCTCATGCATACATTATTGACAATGTTATATTCAAAGTATCTATTTATTTAGAGTAATCGATTTCAATTTCTGACAATTAACTCGATGGCAAGTTTTTTGAAAGTAGAGGAGACTAACATGGTGAAATTTCTTCATTATTCTTGACATAATAATGATTATTGTATTATTTCCTCAATTGTTAAGATTTTTCAGGTTTCAAGATGTTTAAGAGTTTAAGAAGTAATTTAGTAAAATATGCATAACTCTTAATTTAACCGTTGGATTGAACTGAAATTTTAACAGAAAATTTTAAAGGTCATGTTACCCATTAGGTTAAAATTTCATAACAATTAGAGAACAGGAACGCCTGCAAATACGACTCGAAAGTTACCGTGCAAAATTATTTTTATTTACCTTGTTGTATTTGAATTCTTTTTTCATATTAAAATTAGTACTTTTAATTTAATTATAATTTTACTAGTTAGAAATCCTAATCCTAATGTTAGATGAATTTTATTAGTTATGTAAGTTTTAATTAGAAATCCAAAGGATTTTAAATCTAGAACTAATATAAATAATAAGATCTAGTTTAATTTGAGAATATTCAAACTATTATTTATATTTTATAAAACATTTGTGTTTTTTTTTCCTTTCTAAATTTAGGTTTATAACTTTAGAGCATGATAACCCTAACTTCTATCCACGCTAACCAAGACCTTTCAGTGGGGTGAGAAGTTACAAGGAACTTGAAAACTTCCTTTGGAGCATGAAACAATATTTCAGCATGGCCAAGATCAATATGAGTGAGTAAATCGACATCATTGTAATGTATCTTACGGGTAATGCAAAGTTGTAGTGGAGAACAAGAACAAAGGAGGATTTGAACGTTGACGTCTTAAGATTGAGACAAGGGATCGTTTCCTGCACTTCCTGGTTGGCATGGGAGGAACTGAAGAAATTAAAGCAGGATTAGTCCATTCGGGAGTACGTGAAGGTGTTCAGTTCTCTAATTCTTGACATCAAGAAAATGTCAAAAGAAGACTAGTTGCCCAACTTTATGCCGGGACAAGCTGAGTTGAGACGACAAAAAGTGAAAGACTTGTCCTCTGCCATTGTAGCTCTCGATGAACTAGTGGGTTTTAATAAAAAGGTCAGCGAGGGGAATGCAAGAGTGTCTGGAGTTTTATCGAAATTCAAAGATAAGGAAGAGATTAAAAGGAAGAAATTTGGTGGGGGAACCTAAGCATTCAGCTGGCAATGGGCAATCAAAAGCACAGGCGAAAGGCCGGGTTCAGAGCTGAATTTATACCGCTTTATTTGTGTGGGAATCGCTTTGCGAGGGATTGTCCCCTCTATGCTATTTCAACAGGCTATTTCAACAGAGAAGGGTGTTGAGAAAAACAACATTCGCAAATCCCATGCAGGTGTTGAGTGGCTGAGTTAGAGGATTCAGTAGAAGGAGTAATACCTATAGACCATTTACTAGATAAAGCAAACAGTAAAATCAGAATGCAACATCTTCACTGCACACAGTTCTATCTCAAAAATTGTAAATATCAATACAGGCACATGATTCAGCAGAAAGTAAAGCACAAGTTTTGAGAAAAGAAAACACCTAGACAAGTTCAATGTATGCCATGGGTGCATTATCCCCTCGCCTTGGTAAAGTTCTAATAATTCTGGTATATCCACCATTTCGTTCCCCGTACCTGTCTGGTACCTCCGCAAATAAGGCATGGACAATCTGCTTTTCATAGATGAAGCCCAGGGCCTGTCTCCTTTTATGGAGAGACCCATCCTTAGCCAAAGTGATCATCTTGTCAACATACTTCCTCATAGCACTGGCACGTGCCCTTGTGGTCTTGATACGACCGTGTTTAAGGAGCTGAGTTGTGAGGCCTCTAAGAAGTGCCCGACGCTGGTCTGGTGGCCGATTGAGCTTGGGAACTCGCCTGCCATGCCTCATGGCAAAAAAGCGAGAGCCATTATCAACAGAAGGGAAGGCATGTCCGAAAGTAGAGTTGTCTGCAAGAAATGCGTAGAACATGTAAGTGAAAGTAAAACGCATGGGGAATTTGCTTAGTTAGAAGTAGTAACCTAAAAAATGGCAGAACTTTAAGACAAAAAAAAAAAATCCCAGTCTGGTAAATAATAAATAAAATAAGGAAACGAAAATAAAGCATAATTGCAATTAGATAGTCTGTCTGGGGCCCAAATGAACGAGATTATTATTATTATTATTATTATGGATAGTATATTTTGAGGCAGAAATAAATCCCTAAAATAAATTATAATCAAACCTGATACGAATAAATAAATAAATATGTAAATAAGGAAGGAACAGTATATAAATTACCGGAGAAACCAAGAGACGAGGAGGAGAGGGGGTTAAGAGCAGTGAAAGAGCGCGTAAGGAGTGGTCGTCGTTGTTGTTGTTGTTGGCGGCGAGTGCGAGAGAGGCTGATGCTTTGCCGGGGGCATTGGCAACGAGATGATGGAAATCGCATTGTGGATGCGGCACTCTTTGAAGAAGAAGGAAGTGCGGACCAGAGAGAAGCCATACTCCATCTATTACTAGTACTAGCAGTAGCATCCACTGCCATGGCCACTGATAATGCCATTTCTCTTCTACCACTGCTTGGACTGCTCCCTCTTCTCTCTCAAGGTTTTCAATTCCAGGAAAGATCGGATTAGATAAATGGATGGATAAGATTTTACTTAACTCCAACTGGGCTGGGCTGACTCTTCATTTTACCTTTCGGGATCTGGTCTTTATTTGGAGGGTTTTCTTTAAATAATAATAATAATAATAATAATTGTTTTTTTGACTTGCAAGGGATAAGTTCATATTTATATATACAAAATATCCTTCATTAATTTTAAAAAAGGAGACGTTAGGATTTTTTTTCTTCAAAACTTTCCAAGTGTGGAATAGCTTACACATATAATTTATAAAAAACTCAGATTTTTTTTTTGTTTATCAAACCCTATTTAGTATTCCAAATATAGTTTTTTATTCTCTATTTATTAATGAAAGATACTTTAAAATTATAAGATTGAAACTTAGTCATGTAAAATTACATAATGTATTCTGATTAGTTTTGACTGTAAAAGTCTAATAAAAAGATAAATATACTTAATGTAATTAAATATATAAGAATAAATTGAACATAACTCTTATGTAGATATATGAAGTCATTTTTTTTATTTTTTATTTTTTATTTAGTTAAATTCTGATTGAATCATTAACTAGATTAGCCGAGTTGATTGAGTTTTGACTAAACCCATGATTTAGTTGGTTTGATTAGCCTGGAATTTAAGTCACTCGAATTGTAAATTAAGTTTGATTACTAAGATACTAATAAAATGATACATGACAAATTGTTTTCATAGTATTAATTGTATTACACTGGTAAGTAAAGATTTTTAATTTATCATAAAAAAAAACATTCAAAACATAACAAGTTCAAATCTATAAATATGCAAAATAAAAACTCATGGCAAATATATTTTCAACACAAATATAATAATAGAATTATAACATGTATATTAAGCGTATATTCAAACTTGAAAATTGATATTAAATCAAAATCCTAGCATGCATACTAATAGTAAAAATATTTATTTTTAAATTAAAACAAAGAAAAGTACTTACTTATTGAAACACTTTAAAGCAATAAAACTTTTGTTGTTATTAATGATTAATCATTTGTTTTTACTGTTTCATTGTTCCTCACTTTGTATAAGTAGGATGTTTTCAATATGCCTCTCATAATTCCAACTATACTATCTTAATTTAGATGTATTTTTAAATAAGATTTTTGAACCAAAATAAAAGGACTCAATTATTAAGTTAGCATAGCATATAGTATGATCTAAATGGTTGTCGTTACAATGATTTGTTACAAGATAAGCTCGCTTTGAAAAGGACCAAACGTAATTTAAATAAGGTTAGCAACCTTAACAGTAAATTATATTTGTTTTTATATTTTAAAACTATTTTTAGTTTTTTTTTATATTTTAAATTAAAATTTTGTATGTTTTTATATTATTTTAATATACTAATATCAAAAATAATTTTTTAAAAATAAAAAATATTATTTTAATATATTTTCTAAAAAAACACTTGAATCACTATTCAAAACATTTCATTAGCAGCAAAAAATTTGGAATCAAGAGATTTGTTCTCCCTTTGATTTTAGATTCGAGCCCTGTGGTTGTTATTATGATGACCACTAAAGACTTACATGATCATTAACTTCAGAATCCGTGTGATTAGTTGACGCCCGTTAATTAAAAAAAGAAAAACACAAAGTGTAAATTATAGTTGAATAAAAAGCATCAAGGAGAGTTCGTGACTGACTGACTAACTGGTCCGACACACCTTTGCAATAGCAAATAAGGGTGGAGGAGATTCACAGACCCTCACTCCACCCACTGTCCGATCTCCATCTCTAATATACAAAAGAGAGAGACCCCCTTTTCCCCTTTTTGGGATAGGAATTTCCTTTTCTAAGAACTATTACTCCTTATTTTAGTAAACCAGGTCCAGTTGTAGCGTAGTCGAAGGACGCTTTGGCCTCCTCTTTAGCTACTCTTTTCTCTTTCTCTTTTTCAGCATGTAATATTGTAATGTAATAATAAAGATTAGTACTATGGGCTGCTTAAATATTTCAATATTTCCTTTTTATTTTTTATTTTTTATAAACTAATAAAACACTGGTAACAGTGAGAGAGAAAAAATAGTGTGTCAAGGGGGAAGCTGGAAAAAAAAAAGAGCCAAGAATGAAACAAGTAGGCTGCTGCTTTATCAGGACAGCCATTCCACCAGCACCTGCTGCTACTTCAGCTTCTGCTCTACCCCCGCTACTAACTCTTCAAAGTCACTGTCATATCATTTATAGTGCTAGCAGTAGTAATCAAGATGGGAAACTGCGGCACTAGAGAAGAGTCTGCCGTTGTCTCCACTGCTCAAGGTTTAATTTCCCTTCTCGGTTTCCACCCCAGATCTACCTCTCCCTCCCCCATTTTACTCTTTATTATTTCTCCATTTTGCTTACTGCCTATATAAGGTTTCCTTGGCAAAGCCTGGAATTTTTTAGATTTTTTCATTGAATTTAATTAAAGCTTGAATCTTTATGCTTCTATAAAATGAAAATTATAATCTTTGTTATTTATGTGAGTGTGGATTTGATGGGTATGCAGTTCAACAACAGCTTCACATAATTTCATCATCAGCATCAATTAAAAACGGTCAGTCAGACAAGAAGCATAGTAGGTCAGTTTCAGATCTGAGTGATCCTACTTCAACTCCACGCAACTTTGAGGACTCAAGAAAGAATGCCCTTCTTTATACTCATGTTATAGCCTTCACTTTGTATGAGCTTGAGACAATTACCAAGAGTTTTCGCTCTGATTACATTCTTGGGGAAGGTGGATTTGGAACTGTTTATAAAGGCTACATTGATGAGAATGTCAGGGTTGGCCTCAAATCTCTTCCAGTTGCTGTCAAGGTTCTCAATAAAGAGGGTCTTCAAGGCCATCGTGAATGGCTTGTATGTTTCTTCTTAATTTGCTTTGACATTGTTCCACTTAAGCCTCCTTAATCCTTTTCGCTTTCATGTCTTTCACGTTTATTGAATAGTGCTTGTTTCTTGTTCTGTTGTCTTACCAGACCGAAGTAAACTTTCTGGGGCAGCTTAGGCATCCTAATTTGGTGAAGTTGATTGGGTATTGTTGCGAGGATGATCACAGGTTACTTGTTTATGAGTTTATGTTCCGAGGAAGCCTTGAGAATCATCTATTTCGAAGTATGCCTTCTTTTGCCTTATGTTCCTCTTCGATTATTGCATTTGTTGTTACCAATTACAGCTGTTAATGGTACATAATGCTCCATTATGATTGAAAAGGAAATTGTTACTGCTGTAAGTGACAATATGGTATGGTTGAATTTTTCTGCAATGATCAAAGATTACATCTTTCTGCTAAAAGATGCATTCTTTTCCTGCTCTTCATTCTTTTGATGTTTTATAGCAATAATTGGAAGGATAATTTCCTACTGTCATAACCACCTGTATTCAAGACCGTGGGCTGCTTTTATTTGAAATATACACTCCTAGTTCTTGCACCTTTCATGTGTTCCAATTCAACAGAGATGAACATCGTTTTTATGGTTGCCTGCCAAATTACAAGAGTTTCTTGTTCTATGTATAGACTGACAATAGTTATTTGAAATGGCATCACGCATAAGTCTACTATTTTGAGAATATGCCACTATATCTGTAGCTTCCCAATTAGGGTCGTTAACTCGATTTATTGTTTTACGGGAGGTTCTCTCATCGAAGAGTTCTAAATCCACTGTATTATAAACTTTCATGTGTTTCAATTTGTTTGGGGAATATGATGCAAATTGTTTCAAAAATTATATTTGTTGGGATTTTCAATTCTTTAGGAGAAGATACTAGACTCTTTGGAAAACATCTACCATAAGGATGAAAACATTTTACTATACAGTGATTGATGAAAAAACATAGATGATCTATCATCTTCTACAATCTGTAATTTTGCATTTTGATGATGATTTATTGCTGAGTGTTGGTCCCAACTGGATTTTCTCGTTAGTTCTGGTGAGAACATTTATATAATCATGCTCAGCATTAGAATCTGTAACCTCAATGTTTTTGTTAACTTGAGTTGCTATGAACTTTTCCGAGGTATTTAGAAGCAACAGTTCCATTATCTTGGGCCACAAGAATGATGATAGCACTTGGAGCGGCTAAAGGGCTTGCTTTTCTTCACAATGCAGAAAGACCAGTTATATATAGGGACTTCAAAACTTCTAATATATTACTGGACTCTGTAAGTGGGGTTTCTCATACGTCATTATCTAAGATATTTCCTGTATGGTTTCTTGATACAGGGACAGTCCTTGCCTGTTACTAATGCTAATACTAGTTGCCTACGTATTCACAGGATTATACTGCCAAGCTTTCTGATTTTGGGCTTGCAAAAGCTGGACCGCAAGGCGACGAGACTCATGTATCAACTCGAGTGATGGGTACCTATGGTTATGCTGCCCCTGAATATGTAATGACTGGTAAGACCCTCTACAATCTCTAAAATTCTTGATTTTTCTGCCCTTTTAATTCTATGGTATGGTTTTGTAAGAGACTAAATACGTCTTTCCAGAAAAAGCTTAAACTCAGAATTGATTAGGATGTGTTTTATGTTTGGTGAAAAATCAGTTCCAAGGGCTGCCTGGTAATGACTAGATAATTAAGGGACTGGATGGCAATGCTGGTGTAGGAAATGGATATTTTCTCACTTGGAATTCTAAAGGCTATGATGTAGATTTTCAGTTCAGTTGAATAAAGGTGTAGGAATATGAAAAGTACACAATTGAGATGAAAAAGAAGGGTGGCATATTGAACATCTGACAATGTAAAATGCCTGAAGTTTGGTGATAGTAGTATATGCCTGGCAATACAAAAATAGTTGTGAGCATTCAAAATCCCTAATTAATGACGAAAAAATGATTCAAGTACTTTCAATGTTAGCTTGTAATAATAAATAATATGAAAGGAAATCCTGCATGTCTATGTGTTCATAACTCTGCCTATACCTGATTTGACTTTTTGGCACAGCCAGCTCAATGCCTGGATAAATGAGGGTTCTGGTAGGTTGATGGCCAGGCCAGAGTAAACTATTTTTTATTGACAGAAGCTAGAATGAACTTGTTTTATCTTTATGATATGAATTTCAAGGGGAAAAGGCTCAACATAGCCAACTGCTATTGTCTCTCGGAATCAATGAAGTGTGGAATTTTGAAGCTGTAGTAATTCCTCATCTGTTGCATCCTTAATATTGACAAATGACTTGCTTATGGACAGCCACTTCTTTTCTCTGCCATTTGAATTTTGGAGTCACTTTTCACACGATTCACATTTTAAAGTCTTTTATGGTTTATGGTATGATGAACTAATGATTGCTGTGCCATGCATCAACTTGATTTCACGATAACCGCAGAGGTACCAAATTGCCTTTGGGTATGTGTATGTATTCGTGCTTGCTTTTCTGAAAATGTTTATATTGCATGCAGGCCACCTGACTGCAAGAAGCGATGTGTACAGTTTTGGAGTTGTTCTTCTGGAACTATTGACAGGAAGGAAGTCAGTTGACAAAACCAGACCCAGCAAGGAGCAGAGCTTGGTGGATTGGGCCCGTCCAAAATTGAATGATAAGAGAAAGTTGCTGCAAATAATTGACCCCAGATTAGAGAACCAGTACTCTGTAAGGGCAGCCCAGAAAGCCTGCAGCCTGGCATATTACTGTTTGAGCCAGAATCCAAAAGCAAGGCCCTTGATGAGTGATGTGGTTGAAACTTTGGAACCTCTACAATGCAGTGAAGTTTCATCATCACTGACCCCAGCCTTAACCGGTGGTGCTGTTGCATTTGCAATGGGAGGGGTACCTGATTACCGGATGCGTCATAGATTCACCAACAATGTTGGACCTGGTTCTAGTTGTCGGTCTCCTAATCCAAATTGCTCCCCAGGTGGCCCTGCAGCTTGCAGGGTCAGATAAGCATATTGCCTTTTATGTATTTGGTGTGCCTTTTCATCCCCATCCATCTTTCTAAATGACAAGTTCTGATTGTTAAATCATGAGTGAATTTGCTTCCTTGTACCTGATGTACATTCTATCATCTCGATCCCCAACCAGCTGTTAGTTTTTGCTTGCTCACTTGTTGCTTGTATCAATTTTCGAGCATAGTTTGCATATCAATGAGAATTGCCAGATGAAAACAGTTTTTCTTCTTCAGGTTATATCAAGCTTTACATTCTATCTATCAGTAGGTTGAGGAGGTATGCGAGTGGAAATACTGTTGACATAAGAGTCCTTTTTCACCAAAACTATAACTTGATTATTGACATGATTTTCCCTCTCGGACTGTTTTGTATTTGGATGCCTCAACAGATACTAGACGCTGGGAAGAACCAATGAGCATTCTAACTTCAGGCAGGGAGACTAATATGAATAATTAGCCTCACAGTCCTAACATCAATCCATCATGGTTCTGCATAATTTTAAATATTACATGGACCCCAAAAAACGTGATTAATTTGAAAATATGGTGCTTATCACAACCTCTTTAGCCCCTCTTTGGATGGTTTCATATCTGGGGCCAGGCATCACAATCAGCCAGTGTTGACTTGAAAGCTTTCTTCTGTGAGGCCTGGTGATTCGTTGTAATGGTTAAACCCCTTTTGTCTCCATCACGGCAGTGCATGATACCGTATAATAGAAAGAAAAAAAATATCCATTTCAATGACCCACTAACTCTTCTCCACACCTCTGCACCACAAAATTTGATTCCCTAATTTTAACTCTTTTCACTCTGAGTTTCTGTCCGCCTATGTATGTACAGCGTGCAAGCATTCTAGCCTGTCCGTCGTGTATAATTACTGAGATGAATTATTCCATGAAACTAGCAGTATTGGTGATATTTTTGTTTATCCCAGGCCAGTTGATCATCAGTCCTGGTAAGTTGATTTCTGAGAAAGATTTTCAAACTTTATTTTGACTCGATAATGACATGGAGTTAACGTTTGACAGTAACTATTATGCAGTTCAGCCATCTCCAGTAAACACATCATTAACAGCCGGAGAATTCCGGCCTATGGAGCCCGCAGAGTACAGGCTAATTGGAAGAAAGGGAGATGATCATGATGATGATTTGTGGAGAAGAAGGCTAGCACCTTTCCAGCTGTGTTTGCTATGCAAGTGCTGTGCTGGGGCAGCAACCACCAACTGTGCCACTATGCCTTGCTGTTTCGGCATCGATTGCCAACTTCCTAACAAGCCTTATGGGGTTTGTGCTTTTGTACCTAAGACCTGCAATTGTACCTCATGTGCTACTGTCTAGCTACTGCTTTTCATATGCATCAAAACCTGTCCATGGCTTAACGCATATAATGTTTGTACGAGTACACCAATTGATACCTGCTGTTCATGATCATGTTGATTAATTACTTTAGTGTACATATAGTAATTTAAGCATTAAAATTATATGGGATGTGATGAGTTCGTTGAAAACCTCACAAAGATTATGGTCCTCTTAAAGCTGCTTTCCAAGGCCATGATGGACTGAAAGACATAAAAGGTTATGAGCTTGGGCAACTAGAACACCTACAAAAACAAGTTTTCTAGAATTTAAGAGAACCTTCTGATGTTTAAGCTAATGTTAATGGTGGAGGAAATGAGCTTTAGAAGGTTATGTTGTATGTGTTTGCAGTGGAAAGCTTAAAGAGCAAAGCTTGAAAAGAAAGAAGATGTCATTTTTCTACGAAAAAGTTGATTATTAAGGAGATCTTTATGAAGGAAAGAGCCCCCGGGTTAAAAGCTGTTTATATAGCCTTGGAATTATCTGAATGTGTCCATGCAAGGATATGATGATTAATGTGCTTGTTTTCTATAATTTTGGACTACTTAGAGATGAAGACTAGAGTAACAATATGCCACTGTAAAAGTTATCTCATCTCGGTTCTAGATTTTGTTGGCTATTTATTGTTGGTGATGATAACATAACCAATCTTTAGAGGACATGTTTCTAATATGAGTATCTTTATTTAATGCATGTATATTTTATCTATATGGTTGGTGGCAAGTTGACCAGGTTTAACTAAAGGGTGGTGCATTCAAAAGCAACAGTTGGTTTCAGGGTATTCGTCCCATCCAGGGCTAGATTTATCTAGGATCTTTATGAGTATTCTATTTGAGGGTTTTGTTGTGTTGGGCTATATGAACACCACAAGTTTAATTCGATGGTGGGTGTTTTGGGTTTTGGATGCCTGAGTGAGCTTCATGGCCTATTATAGCTTTGTGCCCGTGTTCCTTGCAGGCCTTATCATGAGCTCTAGGATATGGGCCATTTGGTTGGGGTGTAGACCCTAGACCCATCAATTGCCCTTTCAAATCTTTATAGTATGGCTAGCATCAAGGTTTTACTTGTTGTGGGATATGTCATGTCTTATTTCATATTCGAGGATGACGCGTGTTTTTCTATTGCACTCTCTTATCTCATTTATGTGGATTTGAGGTAATCCTCGTTAGTCTTTTTATATGTGTCCCCTGATCACACTTTGTTGTTCTTTTAACTGGTTTTTTGTTTCATTTCCTTAGATGTGTCATTATGACAGAACATGTGTTGGAAACCAAAAGGTTGGTGTGTGAGCATATAAGTGAAGGCCAAGGGTTGATGACTTCAAAAATTCTAATTGCATGTCATCCCTCTACTACATTTCCTAACAGCGACACACTTGTCGAGGGATAATTGAACTAAGTTGTCTAGTAAGCTAAACAATGCTAACATGGTCTCCCATGTTGGCATGTCTATATAAAGCCATACGTCGGCCTTCTTCTTTATTTTCACTACTTTCATTAATTTTCTCTCTCTAGGTGATTTTCAATGAGAGAATGTTATTCTTATTACACCACTAATGCCACCAATTTCTACCATTTATAATTGTTTTAAAACACCAAATATTCATTTAGGAACTCACAAAGAGATCTTGAGTGGTTTTGTTCATTGTATGGATCATTTTGGTGCCGTTTTAGCCATTGTTTAAGTTTTTTTTAAAAGGATTTTAGATGGTTGTTTATTTTTTTGATGATCGATACTCATTCTTTATCAAGTAACTCCCTAAATCACATTCTTAAAACTCTTTAAGTATGGTATATTCTTAAGTAGTTTTTTGATCAAGAACTACCCTAAATGGAGGCCTCTAGTGGGAGAGTCCTAAAACCTAGGTAGGGCTAGGGAACCCCCAATTAAAACTAAAAGGCAATAAAGGGTGCTAAAATAGCCTTAAGACCAACTAGAGGACAATACTCGAATGAGGTGTCCATGATTTAGATAGCTAAATGTTAGGCATATTAACAAAGAGTCAACATAGAAAAAAAAACGTTATAGGTTGAGAAAAACAATGTCTAGTCTATTAGGGCCTAAATAGAGGGTAAAAGATTACATCTCCCCTTTTCGTGTTCAGATAAGGATATATATTCCCTTTATTAGGGTTTATGAAAAGGCTTTTTCACCATTACAACCTTTATGCTAGTTAGTTACACTAGAATAGATGGGTTACCATGAATACTTTAAAAAATTACATGATGCGGCATGGTGAAAAACCCTTATCAAGGGTTTTCAAGCACTCCCATCAATTAATTGCATGCACTAATAAGACTCAAGAAATGACATGGATTTATATATTTTTTTTCTCTAAGCAAAAAGTCTCATTAAAGGAGTAATTAAGAGAAAGATAAATCTAGCAAATGAGTGGAGGAACACGTGGCTCATTA
>Ga0307511_10002623_pt1 | contig 18752 bp, 22 predicted proteins | sample 13_EM_MG_FD_200266 | JGI IMG/M metagenome (GOLD analysis project Ga0307511, IMG submission 200266) | Populus trichocarpa ectomycorrhiza microbial communities from riparian zone in the Pacific Northwest, United States - 13_EM | ecosystem: Host-associated > Plants > Roots > Unclassified | place... | reverse complement strand
CCCCCCCAAAGAACCCCGCACTCTTCCCCCCCCTCGCTTCCGCAATCCCAATCAATCCACCCCTTTTCCCCTTCTTCCACCTCTTCCCTTCATCATCACCATCATCTTCGGAATCCGTATCCGAGTACCGATAGCCAGTGACATTGATCCGTGGACGGGCGGGCGTGGGACTACTTATAGGGTGGGTGAATTCTTTAGAAGGGGAGTGCATTAGGACGGCGAAGGCGTTGCGGGGCTTATTGGTGGTGGTTGGGAGAGGGTTGGATATAGGGGCGGGGCCCGGAGAGGACGAGAAGGGGAGGGTGGTTTGGCGGGGGTGCTTCTTTTTTTTTGGTGGGGGTGGCATCCTGGTAGGCGCTAATGTCCTTATAACGTTTGGTGTTGTAGCTGTGGTGGTGGATGGATGGATGAGGTATCTCAAGCTTTGTGATGGGTGGAGGGCGCGTGAAGATGCGGGGTATGTAAACAAAACAAAACGAAGCGGTAGGTATATGCACAAGTTATATGTGCTATGCCACGCAGGCGGCGGCCGCGGGAGGACGTGATTGCGATGATGTCTGGGCGCCGCGTAGCGCGTTGTGAGACATGCAAAGGCGGGTGCACCCGGCTTGGCGAGGTCTAGGAAAAAGCAACGGGCCTACAACTTATGGTTACCGACCATACTTGGGGACTTGAAAGGAGAAATCTCAAAGTGTTTCCTTGGGATTAAGTGGGATGCTTCGCCCCCAGGCTTCCATAAAGGCCAAACGTTGATACACAATCATATGATATACTACATGGCTGACCGTGTACTCGACCATGAGCTCATGATGCCAGGAACCCGTTCAACTACTCAATATAAGAATGAATCGCAAAAAAAAGACTCGGATAGAATTTGTAGATCTCCCCCAGCTTATCAACCATATATGTGATACAGCTCCTCTAATTATACTGTGCTCCTACTTCAATATCTTATAGCTAAAATATAGGGGAAATTATGACAATCTTTCTAGATTTTGTGGGGGTAGCTGCATTGATGGGGCTGTCATGGGAAGGCGGAGATTTGTAGTGGTGATGGGAGACGGATGAGGGGTACAAACTGGTTGGGATGTTATGGATCTTTCTTCGGATCTATGCAGCCGGATTTGATAAGAGCTGCAATTACAAGCAGGTACTGACCAGTATGGTTTGAAGATGTTGAGGTGAGAATTGGATATCTGTAGGACCTTGCTATTGGATTATTTACTAGTTGTAAGAAATAAGTGTTCTTCACTATGAGACTCAAGCCTCGTTGGGTTAAGTGAAGAGATTGATATGTAACGATTGAAGAGAATCTTGTCTAGTTGGCAACCAAGAGTCCTAACTAATTGGGGTAGCATTGACTGATCAATTCCGTCCTGTCTTTTTTCACGATATCCCTTCGATCCATTCCTCTATCATTTTGCTACATGATATTATCCTATTCAAACAATTAATACAGGTTGATTGCAGCTGCAATTCTAGATACTGTAAGTTGATATCGCTTAGAGTCTGTGTAAAAAAAGAAGTTGGCGAATGTTTAACTTTGCCTCGTGCCGGCCTACGTCCATGACTGTGTTCACCATTCAGCTCCCCACTTGTGTCGGGTTAACTAAATGCACTCTGTAATAAGAGCACTTGAGTGTATTTGAAAGTTTATTTAGACCCACACGCCACAAATGTGGATACACGTGTGAAAAATCAGAAGTAAATCACAGAAACTTTGCCGGTGACTTCGAACTACGCTAGATTAACCTCGATCTACAACACCACAAGACCCGAGTAACCAAACCCTTGTGAGGTCTGGGTTATTGATTACACGCTATGAAGTTCAAAATTGTTGATTGTGGGTTGCTTGTTGAAGTAATTATTAACCTGTGATATCCAACGGCCCCACGCTGCCCTAAGCTAGTTCATGATAATTTTTTGTGACATAGTTCGGAGCTTAAGAGACTTGCTCAAGTGTTTAGACGACCCCAGTCTGGCTCGTGAACTGCAGCAACTATAGCCCCTCGCGGTAAAACCACCTAGACTGGTGATGAGACTTTAACTAAGGTTAGATTGTGGTGGTCAAGGTTCACGCTACCTATTGAATATTTCGGAAACTGTAAACCGTCAATTCTGTACGTAGCCAGGCACACATGTATGACGGTTAGCTTATGAGGCTAAAAGCAAATTCTTTTGCTTTCTATCCGTCTATATAACTGGGCATGAAACGCCTTTGGGGGGTATCTTTTCATCTAGGTTATGAGTCCCGTACACAGCGATTGAAAAATATCGAAATATATGAAACCCTTTTTGCAGAAGCTATCCTCAACCACACTTCAAGACCAAACATCCAAGGGTCTCTTCCACGTTGACCTTCTGCACCTGCTCGAAGTCTCCCCGAATTCGAAGTAGCTGGAATCGATGCTGCAATACTACTTACCCTGCTCGTGGCACCCACCACCCTCGGGGCCGCTCCATGCATCTGCAGGGCCCTACTGCTGTCGTCGCTTGTTCCCATAGCTGCCTCTCCCCGCCCATCATCAACCTTATTCCACATGTAGATACCAGGGTCTAGTGTCCAGGAGCTTCACGCACTCTTCCCTGGATGAGAATCCCGGAGCTCCAGAAATACTTCCCCTCCGGGCACTGGGTGCTTAGGAACCTCACCACGAGGGAGTATGTGTATGCGGGTCCAGTCAGGGTGGGCTTGGGGATTGGGTTGGACCGCCTAGATGCTGCGCATGCATGGGGGGCTCACACTTGGAACTGTGATCGCTGTCAACCCGTTGGTCAGATGATCTGAGCACGTCGGTGTCTGCTTTGGGTGTGCATGGGAAGTGGGCGTCGCACCTCTTTGGTATTGTCGAGGAGCAGAGGCTATCGCAAAATATACAGCCTGGCGGTGGGGTGTGGGTTGATGTGAGTTTACGAGAGCGGGGAGCCATTGCTCCGGAGGGGGATGGTAACCTCAGGGAATTGGATACATCTTCGGGGCAATCCACAAGCTTCAACAAGAAAGGACGTCCTCCATTGCCATTGGCACCCTGAGGGGGGCATGTACGCACCAGTACCGCCGTGATCTGCGGGGCTTCTTCTATGTCGGAGCTGGTACCGGCATGATCTAGAAAGTTTCTTTTATGTCCTCATCTGGATTGCATGTTACCCCAAGGTCTCTACCACGTTCGACTGCAGCTTCCACTCCAAGCCACCAGGACGGTAGCATACAAGTCTATACAGCAGCCCTCACGCAACCAAATCTCTTCTCTCTTATCAGAGATAACGTACGCAACGGCCAACCCACAACACGGAACACCAGCCTAGTTCCATGCCAGTTAACGCCAAACCAACCACCTAATCCACTTCAAAAGAATCGCGGGGGCACAGCAGCCACTATGTTGTGTATTCCTGGGGAATACACTTCTCCCAGGGGCGTGTTTGAGGAGTTATTCACTTGCCAGCCTCCCTCGGACATTATTTATACCTACGGCGGATTTTAGACCTTCGCCGATCAAGTTAGAAAATATACCCCGCCTACAAGGCCACTCAAATTATGAGTCGTCTTTAAGGCGTTGGGTATTAAAGGCATAAAAAAACCCAACCCCACTGACCCACCTGCTGAGTTGCAAGAGTACAAGACCCTGTGCCGCCATGCCCCACTATTGATGTTAAAAGGTAGTGAGCCCCGCGATATTGAACAAAATTGTCTTTTATGGCATCGATATTCGACAACCAAGGACAGTACGACAAAGCATTAGAGTGGCATGGACGAGCATTGGCTGGGTATGAGGCATTGGGGGTGGACCACCCGGACACTCTCACTACGGTCTCTTGTATGGCATCGGTATTCAACTGCCAAGGACAATATGACAAAGCACTAGAGTGGCATGGGCGAGCATTGGTTGGGTTTGAGAAGGCATTGGGGGTGGACCACCCGGACACTCTCACTACGGTCCATAATATGGCAGGGGTATTCTACAACCAAGGACAGTATACCGTAGCATAGGTTTTAAATAAGGGAAAGTTATCACATTGATAACCCCAACAACTAATATACCACCTTAGAGGCATATATAATATCGAGCCCGACAGGTCCAAGCCTCTCCAGGACTTTTTCGATAAATTTGATGAGAGGGCCTCTAACCAGCAATAACCCAGCAACCCCTAAACTCTCCCTCCTGCTACAGCCGAGACTCGGCCACGAAATTACTTGACGTCTATATTGGCCAAACACTGTGCTGTACGACTTGACGACTCAGGTCAACACACTTACAACAGAATACAACGGGGCGGAGACAGCCATCACTATACTTCGCTAGGACCTGGCATTAGCACGAACCATTGCAGAAGCCCTCGCACGAGCCACGCCAGCCGCAGCTGACCAACGCACCGATCCCTGACCCGAACGAATTCCATGGCAATCGCTCCAAACTCTGCGACTCCCTGACACAGCTACGACTAAAAGCTGCCACCTACACTGACGAACAAGCCAAGCTACGTCTAGCCGTCAACTTGCTGGAGAACCAGGAGAAGCCATGGACCAAGTCCAAGCCTATGTCCAGAATAATTGTGTCAACCTCACCAACCTAGACGCCCTCATTGATATCCTTGAGAACGCCTTTGGCAATCCCAACAGGGCTGCAGAGGCTGAGGCCAAGCTCAGAACCATACAGGGAGTTCTCCTCCTACCTTGCAGAATTCCAACGCCTACGCTGCTGATGATACATGGGATGAACCCTCCAAGCCGCTCTTAAGGGAGGACTGGCCTACCGCCTCCAGAACGGCCTGGTCACAATCCAGACAGACATAGGATAGATACATGCCGCTGTGCATTACATAGGGAACCCCGCCCTCCTGTTCCGCCCCCATAGACCAGTCCCCCAACCTCAAGCTGCTACTGCAGCTGCCACCCCTTCACCACTGCTCCTCTTCCTGGCCCTTCTACCATTACAGGAACCCAAGCTGGGCCCATGGACCTTTCTGCACGCCCAATGGCAGAAGGCTGTTGCTACCGCTGTGGTGCCATGGGTCATATGATTATAGATTGTCCTCTTGGTCAACGACCAATAAGAGTTGCTGAAATTGTCACCACACCCGCCGATCCTGCTTTGCTGCCCCTGTCCAACAGTATTTCCGCGTCCTACAAGTCGCTTCCGTTACCACAACTGAGATGGTCTTGCAGGGGGGAAAGAGGAAGTTGATGCTAGCGATGGTTGGGACGGAGAATGAGTTTGTTAGGAGGTGGTTGGAGCCGGCAGCGAGAAACACTGAGTCAGGTGATAAAAGCGCTGGATTCTTGCCTGTATCTTAAGAGTTATTGTTAGATATAGCAGTGCTGGTGTCTCACCTATATCAGCCTTACCGCAACCTGTTCATGAGAAATGCAGCATCCACTCCTATTAAGGTGTCAACTACTATTCCCCGGGACAATAAGGCAGTCTATCGTATCAATGGTAGTCTGGCTTGGGTCAATGGGGCAGCGGTGGTCACGTTACATGTAACCCAATAGATACAGTATATAGATTGGGCTACATGCCCTTTAGCTACATAACAAGCTATCAGTGATCGCGCAATCGAGAAGCCGTCATGATTTCTTACAGAGGGGAAGGAAGTGATTAGGCCAGACTAGGAAGTGAGATGCCTAAAGCTTCATGTGTCACGGTAGATAATGGAAGTTCAGAGGGCGTACTCTTCCGGTTGCTGTGATTTGATTTCGACAGAGTGCCGGAAGTAAGTCGGGTTCTGGGTTCATATAGTGTTTACAAAAACGGGTCCTCAGTTTATCATCGAGTTGGGCGATATCCGGTGCCATAGTCTACCCCAGAAGTCACAAGAGGAAGAAATACTTCTCGCTCGGTAATGTCATTAAAGGCGACATTTATTTCAACAAAGCACGGATTCCTAAATCCCACTGAGGTCTGAACGTAACTCAGTAAAGTATGTATGTAAGTACCGCTCTGGGTAGGGAGGTGTTGGATCTTATGCCTTGCTGACCTTAATATTAATGCTGTTTTAGACATGATAGTCTTTGAGCAAGGTTGTCACGTGGAGTTGAACATTTCAAACTAGGGAGATTCACCACTTACTAACTTAGGTAAGTATGTAGTATGTCTGGTTGAGTAAGTAAGGTTCATGATCATGATCTTCCAAGCTTAATACCTTCAAATGATTCCCTCCCACCCCGGGAGCAACTAACAAAACTATAACCACAGAATCTTCCACCTTTGTATTTCTTCTTCCAAATTCAAAGTTCCAACACCCGAAACCAAAAAAATAATCAAGCGAAGCACCTGACAAAAGTGCAGTCAGGCTACCTACCAGATTGAGCCGATAGTCTTGCGGGAGCGACCGAAGCGAGCTCCATGATCCTGCCGAAGTTGGTGGCTAACTTTATTTGTACAGAATGCATACTGGGGGGAAAAGGATACTAGTACTAATCAGGAACTCACTCATATGGAAAGGCAGGCCCCTACAAACGTTGACGGGCTCGGTATTCACAGAGGACTATGCTGACCAAACCAGGATATCCATTTCCTGTTGTTAAACTTCTAATTGTTGTTTTGGGTCCATGTTTCATACATGTTCATACCACCGACAACTGGTGAAATCCGGCCTTACATCAAGTGGGGCGTCAAAATCTTATCGATTGTCATGCGCATCGCTTAATCAATCCATAGGGAACCTGCCCATCAAACTATATGTCATAACGCATTTGGTGTGCACTATGGATTTTCTGGTTCGGTCTTTTGGGTAGTTTTAGGATTGAATATAAGAATATACCATGTTGTCTGGGTTACCCTGAAGTTCACACATGCTGGATTGTTCATTCGAATTGGCTTTCACATCGCTAAAGACATGATAAACTTTAGCCAGGTGAAGGTATAAGGCTAGATATTGGCTTTATGATCCCCAAGCGAAAGCTTTGCCTAGCTCCGTGACTGTTGGAACATGAGGCTACAGTTTTTACGACTTGGGGGCGGGGGGTGTAATATCCAACGGGCAATAATCAAAACGATTATATATATCCTATGCCCCCCGCCTCTCCTTCGTTTCTTTCTTTTTCCCTATCGAGCACAGGAACATTGTACTGGCATCTTTCATAGTATTCTTGTTAATTACCTAGTACTATATCATTCAAAGGTTGGTCTGCACCTGCCTTAGCTGATATTCAGAGCCAATAGCTAATCTTCCATAGATTCTTTCGGCCCTTCGAAAGGTCTTAAAAATTTTATCATGATGTATTTCTCAAGGTGCTATACACCTGTCATCGCCTATTTGCTTGCCCTGTACGTTGGACAAGCTTTCTGCGCACCTATAAATGCTTCGCTCTACCGGGATCAAGCTGTCAAGTTCACTGGAGGGAAGCATGAAGGCAACCCCAAGGCTAGGAAGTATCAACTTCCAGAAAAGCGTTTGAGGGTTCATGGTATCTTCAACAAGCGCGATATCCCAAGTGCTATGCAATTGATAACTACACAAAGCCGCCCTGAAATCGAAGCCCAAACCCCTACTATCACTGCTGCTAGCACCTCTGTCGGCAGCACCTCTATCGGCAGCACTGATGAGAAGCCCAAGTTCCTCAAGACCGTCGCCCAAGGGCTTAGCAATTTCTTCAAGGCCATAAGTAATTGGTTCAAGTCTGACTCCAGGACTGAGAGCTTCAAGGACCTTGGGCGCCGCTTCAGTTCCTGGTTCAGAAATATCAAGGAAAAAATCCTACAGAGCAAACGATATCCCGTCGAGGAACCGAAGCCACTGCCGGGGGTCATTTCATTTGACCCATTTGTGCCACTTCCTCGAAGGAGGAAGTCCGATGTGACAGCTGAGCAAACAGCAGCTGAGCAGGTAGCCAATATTAACGCGGCACTCTCTTCAGCTCAACTAGGAACGGAGAGTGGACCACTCAAAACACCAAGCAAGGCAAGAGTAACGGCTGTCCCAGTCGTACCCGTGAAGGAACAAGAGCAGGCACTCTTAAACTTTAAGCCCGCTGAATCCATCAAACCAGCGGAACCAGTCAAGTCTGATTCCCCAGTTCCACAGGTTAGCGGAGCTGAGATTGATGGAGCTGTCTTGAGGGGGCCTGAGAGCATTGCTCCTGCTTCTGAGCAGAACGCTCTCGTCTTGGTTTCTCCAAAGGTGCCTGCCCGCAAGGCATCTACACTCGAGGCCGTTGCTCACAAGGCACCTCCACCCAAAATGTCCACTCCAGAGGTGCTAAAGGCAGAGATATATTCTCTAAATGCACCTACCCCCGAGGCAGCTTCTCCTAAGGTACCGGCTCCCCAAGCAGCTCCCCTCAAAGCAAATACTCCCGAGGTAGCTTCTCCCAAGATATCTACTCCTGGTGTTGCTTCTCCCAAAGAAGCTACTCCAAAGGTACGTTCTCCAAAGGTGCCAGCTCCTGAGGCAGTCACTACAAAGGCGCCTACTCCCGATGTTCCTACCCCAGAGGAACCTAGCGAGTTGACTCCACAGCGGTACACCATCAATTACGATGCCATCCGTATGCCAGTCCGGCCTTTGGACCAGATCAAGCCGCCCTATCAGTCCATGGCAGAGGTTGAACTAGTCGCTCAGGAAGCCATCCGCAAGGGTAGGGAACAAAATGCAGCGGAGAGATTAGCAGCGAGTCTCGACTCTGAGTATGAAGGGTCCTTCGACGATGATGAGGCTCAGAACGCCCTTCGCCCCGGTATGGGAGGCTTGGTTGATGCTGACTATGAGAGATTGCGGAAACTCCCGTCTGGATATCGCTCACCATTCAGCAGCGAGTACGAGTCGGGACCTCCAAGGGGGCGCATTGGCGCTTTCTCCAAGAAAGCCGACAAAGAATTGAGGGAGTTGCAGGCAGAGGGATACCAAGATTACCCCATGCCACATTTCGACGAAGGAGTGCGAAAGCACCCCAGCCACCTTAACCCTATGGATAACCTTTTCCTCGAACAAGGCCTTGACCCATTGAAAGTCGACCCCAGAGACCGCCGTAACTACGCCATTATCCTCGAATGGTACAAACAAACCAAAGCCCCTCAAGACCGCAAACACCCTAACCACCGAGAGCTTTATGAAGCCGATCCTAACCCTCCTCCGGACGAACATGGAAGACGCTACCTCTGGGGCACCGACACATACATAGAACAGTCGTCCCGTCCCGCTCCAGTTCCTTATATCCGTGAGAAAATGAAAGAAGCAGGAACTCTCGAGAAAATAGGGAAAATGACCACCTTCGGCCTCATCTCTAACGACCCTAACCGCCCACACTTCTGGTTCCATAACTTGCTTCCTGGCTTTGACCGCAGAACCGAAATCGAAGACTGGATCGATCTTAACATCCCCGCTACCTGGATCCAGAACAACTTCCCCACGGAGGTTGGCCCCGTATCGAGGAGAAAATACGAAGGGCTTTCGCCGCTAGAGAGAAAGGCGAGGTTGGCAGCGTATAATAACCGGTACAAGGACGCTGCAAATCGGAAAAACAAGCAGAATGCGCATATTCTCCATCAAATGGGCCAATCGGATGCATGTGTCCAGGCAGTGAGGGCAGGTAAGAGTCAGGCGGATGCGGCACTGAACTTCCCTTGCGAAGAGGAGATTATGAATAATAGGGGATTGTGGGATACGTTGAAGGCTAGGCTGTTTACAAAGCAGGCGAGGCATAATTTGTTGAAGCAGGCGAAGAATATGCATAATATTGATCGAGAGGACTTGCATATGAGGTTGGAGGCGGATGGGGTGCTGGTTGTTGATGAACCGTAGAGTGAAGTTGAAAAGCTAGATATATGCATGTATTTTTTTATGTTGCTTAGCGGCGTTATTGTTTTATGTGGGAAGCCCAAGCAACTAGCCAGCAACCATTATTAAGGGGTATCCCACTTGGTAGTAAGCAAAATGGTACATTTTAGCCCTCTTTTTACCCTACGTAGTCTGGTTGGCACAAGACTAGCGCAGATAGCTACAGTGCCTAGGAGAAAGTTATAACGCACCTCAGACATGCATGCCCAGGCTCAGATATGCAATAAGGGCCCTTCGTATACCTCTGCATAGCAACTATATTTCAGGTTTAATAGCCTCCAAAGGTTCCGATATAGTCCTCGTAATGTGAAGCCCTCCTCTGCAATTTAGTAGCCCTCAAAAGCTTTATTTTGGTGGGTTTATGCAATCTTATGCCTTGTACAACATTCACTCTAGAAGCTTGCCCTGAGACCAAAAAAAAAATATGAGTGCGTTATAACTTTCTCTCAGGCACTGTATCTTCTTTCGTCGACATTCCTAATCTGTCACGACTTTCTTGTTGTCTAGTTCCAATCCTAGTCTCGTCCAATCCTGCCTAGTGGGGGTTAGTGATGGAGAAGAGTTGGGATTTATCCTTCATATCACAAGACTAATCCTACATATGGTGTACGCATATGGCCCGCTCCTCACTGTGGCTACATCACCGCCCTGTCAGTGCACTCTGACCTCTCCAACTTCTCACCAACTACTTTTTTCTTCTCTACCTCTGCAGCCAACAAGTATTAGCTCACCAGCCCCCCATCCTAATTCTCGCACAGCAGCAATTGCAACCACAGGATGGGTCGCGCCAACCAGACTACATCTCAAATACAGCAATCTGAGAATATTTTAAAGTTGCATAGGAAACCTATCATCTCCCCATCTCTTTAATTTTTTCCAACAAAAGAAACCTAATCCTTTATACATATATAACGAGCAAAATAATATCATGGAAAGGGGAAGAGAGCCGTGTCTTGCTTGCATGGGCATATTGAACAACAGGAGGTTACTCAAGAGTGAGTACTTACATCTGGTAGATCCTTTAGCTGTCAGTAAAACTAGGAGTTTGACTTGCTTGTTGTTTTCTGCAGACGTACACTTAGTTGCATAACTAACTTAGAATCCTACGTTCACTCTCCAGACATATACAGCCAACGGTCTAGCCACGGAGCTCCCGTAGAACTATGCATGTACCGAAGTAGTCAAGATGGAAAAACATCGCAGGGGGGCTGATATTGCCAACTGGCTTTGACCAAATCTAGGACCAGATGCGGGAGGATGGTGGAGAGAATCGTTAAGTAGCTCAACCAACCTGACTAGACAGCTACATATCATGTACATGTGTAGACATATTTCACACATTCAAGGCTTAATGTGGGAAACTAAGCACGATAGATACTTCGAGCACATCCCAATAGGGTTGAGGGTAATGCCTATAACATGTCATCATGAGAATAGTTTAGCCGGCTGGCAAGCTAAAGATTTGCCTTTAGTCAATAGCCAACAGCTCCACTGTAAGGGTGACGGGAAACCATAATTTGCTGCGACACCTGAGTCACTGCCAACTGAAAGGGGAGATACATACAGTCCCATTCAGGAACTGTCCGGGATGCATAAATGGGGGCGCGCATAACCGGCTCAGGTGGGTTGCATAAATGGGTTATTTTGCCTATGCCAGACAGAACGGTGTCATCCAACCTCACCTTATGACTTCTGGGCATCCCAGCCGGCCTCGTGCTGCCTGGAATATGGAAAATAGATGTATCATCGCCATAACTAGTACCCCTAACCCCCCCCCCTTGCCTATTCCCTCAGTAATAGCAACCCTAGTCACAACTTCTTTAATTTTGAGTAGTGGTTGGAGGAGGTCGAATTCTGTCTGAGCTACTAAGTTGGGTTCCGATCCTGTGTCAGAGAAAGGACATGAAGATACTGTTGCGTTGGGGCACAGGAGGCTTTCATTTTGTAATATGCCGTCATGTGCCTCGGGAAGCACATGGCACAAATTCCGTAGGCTGCTTATGTGCCCATTAGCCTACAATCACCGTGCCAACACATATGGCTTACAACCCTTATTGGAAGTATCAGGAATTGCACCAGATCAAATGGAATATGGGTTTGAAAAGATCAATAAGATTCTAGAATCTAGAGTTCAGAAAGCAGAATTGATTACAAGCGACAAAATTAGAATCAAATGAAGTTAGAACATGGGAGGGAGGCTGCAGTGGGACTTTTGTACCTCTCCATCTTCACCAGTCAAAAGAAGGTGCCAACTATGATGTAGAGGGTTGCCATTCTCTAGAACTCTAGCTAAATTACATAACTATCTAATATCCTGTGCTATACAAAGGACTGTGCTATAGTCGAGCTGATTTTCTGATGGTTGCCATATATTCAACTTATGTTTTTACACGAAATCAAATATGGAAGCTTACTAGCTAACCTGAGGAGATCACTAGGAACCGGGTGATTGTTCTGCCAAAACATGTCATTATGTTTGTTGGGTAGAGTAGGCAGGCTGAGTATTGTTGAGGGTAAGGATAGGAGAGTGTGGTTAGGGTGGGCCTGCATGATGGAGCTGGAGTAAATGTCATGTGAGTCGACGTGAATTAGTGTGGCTTTGGTTACCTTCAAAGTATCTGTCGAATAGAAATATTTCCGGACGATGCTGGCATTCGCGGTACTTGGGGGTCGTTTTTGCCCAACCCTTTCAATCCATTCTGGCTTCCGGGTGGCTCGCCATACGTCCCCGAAGGGATGTGCAAACTTGCACCTCTGCTTTTCCACTCGTTTCTTTCGTCCTTCTTCTTTCCTCCTTCCTCCTCTTCTCCTTCTCGAGCTGCTTCTTCTCCTTTTTGTAATGTGAGGCAAGGGTTTTGAGCTGTAGTTCGGAAAGGGTGTTGCACCCGAAGTTTGCAATCCTAAGATGTAGAATGGTCCATGTAGGCCAACTAGACTACTATGTAGGTAGCTATAGCGTTTTTGAGGGTCACTCTCTCAGTTTGAGGACACTATTCTCGGCACCTGGCCCCTGAGGGTATATAGGAAACTTTGCCCCGGATCGAGAGTTGTAATCCTAAGATATAGGCTGTTGGGAAGTCCATATATGTAGCTATAGCGTTGTTGAGGGTCTCTCTCAGTTGGGGGGTATTAATCCGACACTTGACTCTTGAGGACATATAGAAAACTTTGCCTCAGGTCGAGGGATGTGGAGCAACTATGGGCTCAGAGAAGGGATTGAAAGGTTGCCATCCTAGAGTAATGCACATGAAGGTGTCTTGGGGTAGTCTGGGAGAATCTATCATTGGTGACTACTTAAGACCGGGGACATGTTTGCCGGAATATGCAAACGGAATTGGGGTAAGGCCAAGAACACAAACTAAGATAACATCCCACACCGTGTGAACTCAGCACATGATCATAAACATAAACATGCCAATGAATCCAAGGTATGCATACCAGGTACGTAGGTAAAATTGACGCTTGTAGATATATAGTTTTTCTTGTAGATGGACGGCATGCAGGGAAGAATCACCTAGAAATTCCTTCAGATTCAGGGCTGCTGGGAAAGAGAAAATCTTTCGTAAAACCAGTCTAACGAATCTCTTATCTACGTTAAACGAGGTACTAAAAAACAAGACCAGCAAGAATCTCATATCAAGCAAAAAAAAATTTGTCCCCCATATACCCCAACCCGTAATGTAAACCACAAAAACACAGGATTAAAAGGAATAAACACACAATCCACGATCTATTCCCCTTCTTCAATTACGAACATCAATAGTCAAACATCTCTCCACCACGCTCTTATACTGCTCCCAGGACACATTTGCCTTCGTTCCCTTATACCTCGTTACATTCAACTCCACTTTCTTCCACTCGCTTTCTCTCCCGCTCCATCCGGCCTTGCGCATGAGACTGATCAGTGTCTCCTCCTTCGTCCAGCCTTGCTCAACAGGTACATCTGGGAGATATGTAGCTCCTAGTCTCCGCCCATGGTATACAAAAGATATTCGGAGTCCGTGGGTTCCATGTTCCCAGTCCATGGAGTGCTCAGCTGGCTCAAAGTCGGTTAGGATTGAGACTGCACAGCTGAGGTCGGGGAGGTCCCGGACGCGGATGGGGTTGAACCTGGTATCTTCTAAGGCACTGTTGTAATGGGGAGTGTTAGAGCATTCGGTAAGCAAGTCTAAGTTGATAATGCTTGGTTGGTTGAAGTAATATTTAGGGTTATAGACGCTTACGCAGTGAGAGCATATTGCTGCAACCCTGACTCTAGGACCTGTGCTTCAAACGTCCCAATACACCCCCGCAGTTTATGCTGCGAGCTCTCCTTATTCCACGTAACGAACAACGGGGAATTCGGCAACTTCTTTGTTTTAGGGAGCTTGACAATTTGCGGTTCCACAGGGGTACCGTTTATTGCCAGTACTTGCCCATCTGGACCTAATTTTGTATCAAACTCCTCTTCGTACAGCATGATATTGTAAACTCGCTCGATGATCTCTAGTGAGATCGGCTTCCGTTTCTCGAAATGTGCGACAAGAGAGTCGAAGCAGTATACACAGTGGAATGTTTCTGCCATTATAATTGCTGGAAGCTGTATTTTATGGGTATGAGGCCCAAGGTTGCAATGCGGGGTGGGGTTGCGTTGGTGGGGTAAATTGCAGGTATGATAACGATATTTAGACCTAAGGAATCTAAGCTTTTTGTAAATGAGAAGACGGGGTTTGCACACTCACCGCACGCCTCTGGTCCTTTAAAATCCCGTGGCTATAATTTTCTACTGGACTGCTACGGAAAAAGGATCAGAAGAGTGAAGCCTTGTGCAAATACACCGATATCCGGAAGAGAAAATGGCTGGGGCTGCTGTTAGCTGGTTGGTTGGGTGACAAGTAGCTGCAGCTCTGGTCATAAGCTCCAGACTTTGTACTGTACTTTGTAAAGGTTACCGGTACCTACTCCTAGTCTGGCCCCGTAGCGGTACTCCACACACACTCATCCCGCATTTGCTATGGTGCAAGACTAATTTGCCAAGACGAAGGCAAGGAACTTGCACATGTGAACAGTGCCTGTGGTCAATGGGTTTCATAGATCATTTGATGCTATACTTTTGGCTGATCACGGGGGTGCGATATAATAATCCTGGAAACAGAGATCCGAGTCTACATAGGTGGAACCAGACTACATAGGTGGATCTAGGCGGATTTACAAATTGGAGATCTCTTGAAGCGGAGCTAGAGCTAAAACGTCCGCCAGACCTGCCAGACTAACTAGACTAGTACAGACAGTTCCACTTCTAGAGCTAGGCTGAATGTGGTAGTATAACCAGAAGCCAAAGGTAGCCCGGTTGCCAAAGGCCACGACCTCACGATCCAGCCACAGGGCCGAGGTATGCCTCCTCCCCCAATACCTCTTGCCCTTCCACTTCCATCCGCCCTGCACTTCCTCCGCTACGTCCTCTCAAATACACCGCCACCCCTGGATCCTAGCCCAGATCCAGAACTCCACAATACTACCACCAAGACCCTCCTCCTTATCTGCTCCTCCCGAAATGCGTTCCTTCACACACTCCTCGATCCAACGTCTGACCACCTCAATTCCCATCTCACAACCCCCTTCTCTACCCTTGCAGCATCCATCTACATCAAAATAGTCTTCACCCCAACAATCCAGCATCTCCGGGCATACCTCTCTTCATTGCCCCCCCGAGGCTCCTCTGGGAGTCCGCCAGTTTTGCTGGCAATTTGGGGCCTAGTTGAAGCACATGCAGAGTCGACGGAGTACTCGGCGCAGGGGATAGGGAGGACAGTAGCATCTGTCGTCGCGGCAGGAGTGAGAACTGGGATGAGGATTGTTGTTGGGGGAGTGAAAAGTCGAGGGGGGGAAGGTTTTGATGACGGAGTGGAAGGAATGGATGTACAGGTTCCGGTGTTGAATAGCACGGTCAAGTTAGGAAAGGAGATGGAGGTTGTGGCGAGGGGGAGGGTCAATGTGACAGATATATTTTTGCGGTGGTTTATCTGGAAGGAGTATGAGGATGAGGACAAGAAGGGGCAGGGGTGGGAGCAGGAAGAGGAAGAGGTTGCAGCGGGGGTAGAGGAGCCGCACGGGGAAGGAGAAGAGCAAGTGCCCCTCGCCAGCGGCAGTGGGGAATCGGACGACGATGAGCTTTAGCTCATACTCTAGAATACCCCAGAGAGTAAATGTATCAATTTTTGCTAAATTCCAAGGTAGCAAAAAATAAATAGCAAAAAAATCGAACACCCGGTAGTACAAGCAATTTACACCGCAAAACCCCACCCTATAGAGCCCAGATTACAAAAAAAATATAGCAAGGCATCATTCATACAAAATCATACAAGAAGCCCATGATTAAACCCGAAAACAAGCAAAGTCAGTGAAAAAGACTAGATCTCATAGATGACTTGAATACGTACGGTGCACAACCAAACGTAAACGCATGAACAGCAACAGGAACAGAATAATGCACCACAATGCATCTAACTTATCGAATTAATCCTCTGCTCCATCTCCCGTATATAAGCCTCAATATGCGCCTTCATCTTCGCCATCTCCACATGCGCTCTGTGGACTTCATCTTCTGTTTTCTCCTTTAGATCCGCCATCTATCGACACACATATATTAGCCAATACCACCCCTCACCCCACAGGAAAAGAAAATCACCTTCTTCTCAATCTGCTCAATCCTCATCTTCTTCCTCTCCATCTCTTTACTCTTCTCCCCCCTCTCCCTACTCAACTCGTCATACACCCCCTTCAGCTCCTCCATTCTCCTCTGCGCCTGCTCTCTCTTCCCCTCCGCCTGCGCTCTCACCCTATCTATCCTCTCCCGTAAATGCACCAACTGCCTCGTCAACAACGCCTCCTGCCTCTCCACACCCTTATTCTCATTCTCCCTCGACTTGAGAATCTCCTCATGCTTTGAGACCTTCCTAGCCATTTCCTCCACCTTGACCAACTCCCCCTCACACTCCTCCATGATCTTAATACAGCTCGTCACATCCGCCTCAAGAATCGTAAACGACTCCATGCTCGTCTGTAACGCACGAATGCGCCTCTCGAGAGTATCGCTGAGGTTCTTCTCGGACCAGAGAGTGGCGTTCATATCGACGATAATCTGCTGCAGCCTCTCGGGACTGTCGACTATATAAGGTCTTATCTTATCACACTCTTGCTTCCCCTTGACCACCAAGTACTGTCTATCCGTTAACGCCGACTTCAATGAAAGCCGGTCGGTCTTCTCATATTGATGCTCATTAGACACCTTTTCCTGTTGTTTCTTCATCGCTCTCAGGTCGGACGTTAGCGCCTCATTGACTTCTTTGGCGACCTTAATCGCCGGCCCGTCCTGCTTGACTTGCTCCCCCACCCGTACAATCTCGCTCTGTAAATGCTCATTCTCATGAAATAGCTCCTCAAGCCTAGTTTTTGCCTCCTCCAGCCTCGCGACCTGCTCGTTAATAAACCCCGAGCGCTCCTCATCCCCGCGGAACCTCATGAAGTTAATAACCCGAGAGAGATGAACCCTAAGCCGCTTATAGTCCGGCTTCAAAAGATCCTGAAAACTAAAATCCCTCACATCACACACGACCATAAGCCTACTCAGGCTCCTATAAAACGCCATCAGGGACATGCTCTCTTTATGTGTCTCTGGATGCTCCATCTCACTCATCCCGACGTTTAGTAGGGCATCGACGGTCTCCCGGCGTACACCCATCACTTGGGCGACGAGCTGCTCGTACACGAGTTGCACTTGGGTGGGGCTGGGGCTCATGAGGTCGCTGAGACTGAAGTGCATGCTGATGAGTACGGAGAGGCAGGACACGATTTCGTCGTCTTTGAGGAGGATTGAGTCATCTTCGCTTTCGACTGGTTTGGACTTTTTGGTGGTGGTTGGGGGAGGGGGCTGAGAGGAACCGATGGTGGAGCCCCGGGGGGGTGCGGCGCCGGCGCGGAAGATGTTGGAGTCGCGGGAGCGGTAGGACATGGTTGGTGGTTTGGGGGGGAGGGGGAGGGGAGGGAGGTGGAGAGGGTTGTGGTTCGTATTTGTTGTTGCTGTTGTGAGGGTGTCTGCAGGAGCTGGTGACGGGATTCTGTTATGCGCGCTTGGAGTTTGCTGCTTGTATCTGTCACGTGGACTGGTAATGGAATTTTATCGAGTGCGGTTTGTTTTGTTTGTTTACCCATAACTACATAAACTAAATTAACTTCAAACCTTCTCCCGTAGTCTATTCTTGGCAGGGACAAAACTTTCTTGGCGACGCGTTACCCTGAGCTGGTCCATCACGACAACCACAGTAGGTAACCTCTAAAGCTCCCCAACACCAACCACCACCTCCACCCACCAAAAACTCAAAAACACCAACCCAACCCAACCCATGCCCATCCTCCTACTCATCACCCTCCTCTTCCTCCTCCCCCTCCTCCTCTTCCTCGGTAACCCCCCCACCCCCCCCATTATAATCAACTCCAACATATACTAACCCCCCCCGGCCCCCCAAACGCACAGTCTACCTCGCCCTCTCCTCCTGCCTCGGCGCCTCCCTCCGCAACCCCAGGCTCAGACCCACATTCAGGCCGTACTTCGGCAGCCAGTACATGCGCGCCTCCGGCAGCCTCGGTGCATGGGAGGGGATTGAGATGGCGGGGATAGTTAGGGAAGGTGGTGGCGGCGGGGGGGATTGGGGTAGTGGGAGTAGTAGTGGTGAGGAAGAAGTGCAGGAGAGGGAAAGAGAGAGGGGGTTGTTGAGTGGGGGGAGGTAGTAAGATTATATTTGGGGAAGGGTGGATGGAGGCTAGGGGACAGTTGCAGAACGGTGTGATAATGATTATATTAATACTCAACAGCTGGCTGGCGGGTTTGATTACTTTTTATAATAATCATGACTTTTGCGAAGGAAATGAATAACATGGGAATTATTTTATGACCATGCAGAAACGCCGTGTAAGACTGTAGCCATCCATCCTTACTA
>Ga0307511_10002622_pt1 | contig 18757 bp, 18 predicted proteins | sample 13_EM_MG_FD_200266 | JGI IMG/M metagenome (GOLD analysis project Ga0307511, IMG submission 200266) | Populus trichocarpa ectomycorrhiza microbial communities from riparian zone in the Pacific Northwest, United States - 13_EM | ecosystem: Host-associated > Plants > Roots > Unclassified | place... | reverse complement strand
TTCTGGCCTTTCCAGAAAACCTGCTTTCTGGCCGTTCCAGAAAGCACTCCTCCATGACCATAAATACAGGTGTGGGAGGTCAGGCCTCCAGTACTCAGAAATACAGGTGTGGATGCGTAATGCATCACGATAATGAAACGTACATAAGGACCGGATACGCTCTAAGGCAGTAGTACTTAAGGTACTATGCCCGAGCTATCTGGTATACATGATAGGTGCTAGGAAATGCGTACTAAGACAATTATGAGAAACGGTCTTCCGTTACACATACGTAGTTACAGATGTCATGGACGTTACAGACACACTTACCCCACTCCGATTACCTTCAAGTCATTGGTTATCAAACTCTAGTTACCTTATAGATAGATCGCCTTTGTCCTTGTTCTTGTTCTTTTCCTTTCCTTATCCAACGTCTTGTTCTACCTCCTGTATGTCATCATTAACACTTCCTCTCCCCAACGTCCTGTCAAGTGCTGAATAGTCCACCTGTACGTCCCAGGTCCTTTGTGTCTCCCTTGTCTCCTCCTCACTTGTGTAACCCTGTCTATACAAGGGTTGGAGGCCACTGCCTCTCCTTGACATCGAACTCTTTGGTCCCTTCCCGATATCCCTAACCAGTAACATGCTAATCTTTGAATAGCACAAGACTCACCAGCCAAATCCCTAGCCGCCATTACAGAATAGGGACAAGAATAGCATCTCTGAAGTCTTATTGACTCATGTAAGTGAATCTATCTGTTTGATGAATTTCACCTCTTACTATTGCCTACTTGAGATCCTGGCCTTTCTCTTTTTGATGGATTAACCTGTCCCAATAGTAACCTCGAATGCGGTGCATCTGAGTAGCCCGTTTCGGGGGCTACTCTCTGTTCCTGTATTGACATGGCGGATAGTATGGTGCAGGAGAAGGAGCAGTTGCACATGGAGGTACTTTAGTGATAATGTCACTTAAAAAGACAAGTTCATTCTCAAATCATTTTTGTGCTTCTACTTGACTTAGTTGCAAATCCTTTATCCTTTTCGTAACTTCGTCAAATAGGACACCTGATCTTCCCCTACACAACAAGGTAGGACCGACGTCTTCTAATATCAGTTGCTGCCCTTCTCGCATCTTGGGAATAGGATTAACTGGACTGGTCTTCCGTTGCTTTTTGGTCTTTCAGAGCTTACTCATCTTGTAATCATCTTTGGTACAGATGTTAAATGCTTCCTTTTTCAATTCCAACAACATATGAGTAGTGGAGCTAGTATCGACAATATCAATCTTTTACCTCTTGCATATCTTGTCTGCAATGTTGTCTGAAAAATCTGCCAAAAATAAAACTATATGGGTATGTTCATTAATCATTAATTACGCAACAAAGAAATTAAATCTCCTCGCTAATTCAAAAATATAAGATCTATATACCGTAATGGAAGGATCGTTCTCCTTCCTCATTTTCTGAACTAGACTCTGAAAATAACTCTCACTATTGTGCAATTGCTCCAAATCATCTTCTCTAATTTCTAACTTAACCATAATAGTGAAGTCATCTCAACTCTCACTTTCACAATGTATTTCTAACTCTTTGATATACATAGCTAAAGTAGTCTCATAGTACAATGGCATCTTTTTGATATGCAGTCTGTCAGTCTAGTCCATAGTCAGATCCTCCCAACGTGCTAAAAATTCATTGATATTAATTCCATCAAAATAGGGCGACCCTAACTAATGAGGTAGAGGGAAAAGAGAGACTGCGGAAGTCATTGCACAAGCCTGAACAGGTACAATTTTCATAGTAGTTTCATCCGCCCTAGCTACCATCTTAACTTGTCTCGAAGACTGTGCTTGCACTGACATTTCTTTGTTGGTGTATAGAGATTGTATGTCGCTTGCAGAATTTTCCTGGGAAAAATTATGTGAGTGACAGAAGATAGATAGTTCTCGATGTTGTTAAAGTATGAAAAAAATAAAATCCCCAAAAGATTGCCTGTTTGAAGTTTGATAGTTCCTAGTTCTGCGATAAATGCCAATACATAGATTGTCGATTTTTCTTTGATCTTTTGTTTAATGATTCTCTGTATCCTTAGCCGCTTGCACCATTCCCGCAGTTAATATTACCTTGGTTTCAAAAGTACCTACATCCACCTTCATAACAAAGACAACCAAGAATACGATAGAAATGCCACCAGGTGATTGTTCTGTTTAGCCTATTTGTGCCATGACGACGCCCACAAGAACAAAGGCAGGCAATTTTAGAACAATTATAAGTATCAAAAGAGCCACAATGTCGTGTGTTGAAGAGTGTGCTATGTGTATATAATTCATTGCTGTAAGGGGTATTCTGCGATCCCTACAATAGATGTAAATTCGGTGTGCGATTATACGTCCTGTAGTAAGATTTGTATAAGTTTCTCGAAAGATAGAATATTCCTGGTTGGCAATGAGGATATCCTTCCGCAATAGCTCTCTAGTCGAAGGTACCAATATAAAGAAGCCGCTATTTATATAGGGATACTATAGTAACTAAGTGTAGAGCCAGAGAGTCCATAGCTGGTGGGAAAACTGAATTATGGTGGGAAACTGAGATAAACAGACGAAAATGTGTAATAGCTCCAGAGATTTTATCACTTGCTTAACATTTGCTGACGAGTGTAACGTACCTGATAGAGATCTGTAAGTCTCTACCTATTGTCTAGATTTCTGTAGAAGTAGAGAAGAAACATATATTACTACAAAACGTAGAATACATGAAAGAGAGGCTTGCTCGAGCGTGCGAAATTGGGAGACTTGGCAGTGTTGTCTGAAGATTTTCTGCAAGGTCTGATAGGTGTTGGATGTATTTGCTAGAATCTCAGGAACGATCCTTCCTAACAAAACAATCCTAACAAGGAACCTAAAATTTCCTCAACTTGGGCCAGTTTTTGCTCCTCAGCGCACATATACCAAGTTACCCTAATTGCTGCATTATACTTAGTCTTACAATGGTGGGTATTGCTACCCCTATGGACCTAGCTTCAGGAAGACTACAACTTACTTAGGAAGAAAGAGACTGCCGTTGTACCAACGGCCTTAGCATTAGGGGCCGAAAGGCAGAGTATTGCATAGTAATATGCCCTCTACACTATCATCATCTACTTGTTCTCTACACTTTCTCCACTCTCAATCCGGTTCAAGAGTAGGAATTGGGAAAAGTGGTGTCCCTTGCCTAGTCGATGACACTAGCAAGAGACCCATTCAAGATTATTTGTTGTTGTCTGCATTCTCACTTTCAATTTCTATAATATCTATTGAAAAGTCTTGCCTATTTAGCAAACACTTTGTTGTACCTATCACCATTCATTTTAATGGGAAAATAATTATCACATCTGTATTCATAAATTATGGAGCTTCTACAATCGTGTTCATTGATCAGTCCTTTATCTACAAATAATCTGTACCTACCTCTAAACTCAAAATGTCTGGCATTTACCATGTAATAAACAGCAGGCCCGTCTCCTTGGTAGCTATCATAAAGCTCGCCTGCTTCATAGCCTCAGTTGGAGAGCATGCTGAAACCCTCCCTCTCTTCATCACTAAACTCAAATACCCTATTGTGATTGGCATTCCTTAGCTTAGAGTGCATGTTGTATTAAATAACTTCGGCTCCAATCCTCTACCCTTCCATAGGTTATATTATAATAAATATTGTGGGACGAGTAAGAAATCAGTTAACGGACTCCGCGTACTACCTCCTCTGATTGAGTGACCTATAGATATCGTACCTCTAGGTGTTACAATGGCGAGATAGGTTGTTATAGAACCTGTAAAGAGGGTCCCTGCAGAAGACGCTTGTGCCCCCTGAATAACAGTTTTATTACCGGTAGAGCCCTTGTATACCTTTCAAAGAGACACAAGCTGCAGACCTACAATCCCTTTTTCGACAAAGTCAAGTTGGTAATTAACAGAACAAGAATGTAGAAGACCTGGAAGTCACTGATCTTTGAGCAATACTATGATTAAATTAACTTGTTCTCACAAAAAGCGGCAGATAAACTTCTCCCATATCAAACTCACAATTACACTATCCCATTAATAGAAGACAAGACCCTCACCTCTGGACCCGTAAACAAAATATCTAGCTATGAACTTGAGGCTTTGAAGAATTACTTGCAGCAGAACCTGAACAAAAGCCTCATCACCTACACCTCCTCCCCAGTGGGGGTACTAGTACTGTTTGTAAAAACATCTGATACATCCTTACAATTGTGTATGGACTATAGGGGACTGAATGAGATCACTATCAAGAACTGATACCATCTACCATTGATACAATAAATCATCACGATACCATCTAAAGCAAAATAATTCATAAAATGAGACTTGAGAAGGGTATACAACCTTGTCTAAATACATAAAGATAAGGAATGGAAGCCAGTATTCCACACCTGATATGTGCACTTAGAATACAATATTAGGCCTTTTGGTTTAACCAACCCCTATGCATCATTCCAACATTTTATAAATGACACTCTATGAGAGTTCCTGGATATATTTTGTACTGCCTACCTCGACTATATGCAGAGCTAATGAGATTCTTTAACTAAAGATAAGAAAGCCATGAAACAGGTATTATTGAAGCTCAAGCAAGCTGGCGTTTACCTCAAACCTAAGAAATACAAGTTCCATGTGCAAGAAGTGAAATATTTAGGCCTGATTGTTACAACCGATGGAATTCAAATTGACCGTGCTAAGGTGGCAGCGATCAAAGAATATGAAACACCAACTAACTTCCAATACGTTCAGGTGTTATTAGGGTTTGGAAAGTTTTATCGTCGATTTATCCTGAGATATTCGAAGAATGTGATACTACATACTTCCTTTACAAAACAGGATCAGTATTTTCATTAAAACCGAGCAGCATTGTCCACCTTTGATGACCTAAAAGAGGACTTCTACTTGGCGCCCATCTTCGTTTATTTCTACCCTGACCACGAATGTGTGGTAGAAACTGTCCAATCTGATTACATCTCTGTAGGTATATTATTACAATTAAATGATAATGACATCCTTCACCTATTTGCATATTTCTCAAAAAAACACTCCATAGTGAAGTACAACGAGGAGATATATAATAAAGAGTTGATGGCCATTAAAAGGACATAGGAGGAATGAAGACCATACTTGGAGTCTAAGAAGGAGGTAATCGAGATACTATGTGATTATAAAGATTTGGAATATGTTATGAGTACGAAACTACTGAACTGCCCCTAAGCTTGATGGTCTGAATTCCTCTTGTGATTTAACTTCAAAATAAAATAATACCCGGAGAAGGCTGGTGGTAAACCCGACGTACTTGGAAGAAGATCGGGATATCTACCAAAAGGTGGTGATAAACAATCAAAGTTCTAGAACCAGGTAGTTCTAAAACCACAAAATTTAGATCTGGCAGCAAAGGTTTTCACAGAGGATATCACGGAGGATACAAGAAGAAAAAAACAATTGGAACAACCTTATGTAGGGAACGCCCTAGTCAAAGACATCATCTCCGCAATGAATAAAGCATAACAATAGCACCATAAGATATCTTGAGCTGAATGTAAAGTTCAAGACAATTTCCTTTATTACCAAAATCCTGTAATGGGCGATGCCAATAGTAGCACAGCGGGCCGTTTAACAGAGTCTATACTATCAGCAGAGTGATAGTGTATGTCAGTTATTGGTTCCTCTAAGTCGAGGACTCAGAGGGTCTTTGAGAGCATACAGATTTCCCAAGCAGGAAGAGAATTAACAGGTGTAATCCCTCTGTATTGAAGCTATCTAAGGCTTGTCTGAACTCTGTCTGAAGTGATCTAATCTGAGAATCCTCCTCCAGAAGGGCGAAACGGCTCAGTACTTATACTAGCTGCCAAGCCTTCTGAAGTCTGAAAACCTGTTTTCTGGCCTTTCCAGAAAACCTGCTTTCTGGCCGTTCCAGAAAGCACTCCTCCATGACCATAAATACAGGTGTGGGAGGTCAGGCCTCCAGTACTCAGAAATACCGTTGTGGATGCGTAATGCATCACGGTTCCAGGAAAAGTACATAAGGACCAGATACCCTTAAGGCAGTAGTACATAAGGTACTATGCCCGAGCTATCTGGTATACATGATAGGTGCTAGGAAATGCATACTAAGACAAATGTAAGAAACGGTCTTCCGTTACAAATCCCCTCTATATCTTCAAGGATAGTTAATTATATGTCCTACTGATCAAAAAACATCATGATGGTCTTGCTGTAGGTCATCCAGAAGTAGGGAAAACTCTGGAACTAATAAGTCACACATATGCATAGATTTACCACAGAAAGTATGTGCAAACATAGATACTCAATTGACATATCTGTTGAAGAGCAAAACCAATATACCATACATTATACAGAACGCTGAAACTTAAAAGATCCCTGATCAACCAGGGCAACATCTAATGATGTATTTGGTAACTATGTTACTAGAGGACTCATGTTTTAATAGAATACTGATGGTAGTGGACTGCATGATAAAGATAAGATATGTAATACTATGACGAGAGCCATACTCTGCCCAAGAGCTGGCTATACTTTACGCCAACAATATTTTCTGCTACTACAGTATTGTAACGTCATTTATGTGTTACCATGGACTATAGTTTGTCTCTAAATTCTTGCAGGCCTTCTCCGAGTTGCTGGGAATTGCGACATACCTCTCACCTGTATACTACTTATACATAGATGGCCAATCTAAGGGAATGAATGCTACTATAGAATAATTCATCTACATATACACCAACTACCAACCAAAAAACTAGGTATCTGTAAATGAGGGCCTAAAGTATTGAGGGTTAAATATTACACAGAAGTAATATTCCAGGATTACTAAGTACTTTAAAGACTTAGGTTTTCTTAAGTTTTGGCTAAGATATTACTATTCCAGTTTTGGTTCTAGTTCTATTTTGGTTCTTAAGAAGTCTAGCATTCTTAAGTTTTTGGATTCTATATTTCAGCCTTCTATATAGTGTAGAGTTGGGCATGAATGGCTAAGCTATAGAATTAACCAGTATAACTCTAAAATTTGTTGTATCTAACTATTATGTATCTGACTTCTCCCGGTTTGATCCCCTTCTCGGGATGCAGACCTACAGCTCTTAAGTATTACATACCAAGAGTAGCTGTGACTAACTATTATAGCTATGCCATAGTAGTGAGTCATATATGACTTGAAATTCATATCTGACTCATTAAGTGAGTCATAATCCTAGAGTTATATGTGAGTTATAGCTGTTATGGCTCAGGTAAGAGACCTCCGCTAGAGCGCGGTAACCAGCTTCCTACTGTATCGTAAGACACTGCTAACAAAGTGGACTGATCACCCACCAGGCATGTGCAATAAGTGCGTCAATGACGGCGTTATTGGAACTGGCATAGGGAAGTGTGTACTGTTAGGATTGGCCTCATGCATGTTATCTCTTCGATATATTTCTGTTATATTGTGAGAAGTGTCATTTATATGTTTCTATTTGTTGTATTGCAAGTTCAGCTCATGTATGTCAGCCTGTATGCATTGCGTTGCACCACAGCCTACCTTATCTATGTATGTCAGACTGCAGCGTTCCTAATTGGGAAGTCATTTCCCAGTTAGGCAACTACTGACGACAAGTCTACTTTCCCTTATTAGGAAGTCTCGTCGAGATCTGATAAACAGTTGTCAGATCAAGGCTTCTATATAAGTCGACGCTTTTACATAGTTAATACAATAAGACCCAAGCGGTGTTCTAAGTCTCAAATAGCTTTACTCTAATCGAGTCCGCTCCTACACCCGAGTTATAACTTCGTTTATACTTCCGTACGCCTATCTACTACATTCTCGAAGTATTTACGTTGTTTACAGCTCGCCTGTAACAATAGCCATCCCACTGCCCTTTCCACTGCCATGCATCCTTAAGCCCTTGGAACCACCCTTAGGGCTGCTTCTGTGCCCGACCTGCCTTTAACCGATCCGAATTAGTGTCAGCGTAGTAGACCTGACTCTTGAAGTCTGTCTGCTACCACCTTTTCTCCTAATTTGCCAATGCAGTTGATTACATTAATGGGTCCCCAGCCTTTGGTTTTACAGTGGTCCATTCTTAGTTTTGGGATCATTACTACCTTGGAGTGTTGCCATTCCTTCGCTATTATTCCCTTTATAAAATTCTCTTCCACTTTCCAAATGAGCTCCCAGCCTAGCTTGAGGTTGAGTACTCGCTTGATCAGTTTGAACCCGAGTCCATCTGGTCCTGGTGCTGACTTGTTAGACATTCCAGCCAAGGCTTTCCTCACTAGCTCCTCCATATTTTCTTGACTGATACCCGTCATCCCTAGGTATCTTTCCCTTTCTTCCTCTTGTTTACCCACTTTCCTGCCTTCATTTCTCCACCCGAAGTGGTCTCTAATGAAGCCATTATTGTTTTCATTATCCATTTTGAGAGGTACTACCATCGTGTCTGTTAGATCTGCCATTATGGCTTTGAGATACAATGGGGCATTAGCCCACTTGACGATTTCTATGGATCTTTTTCCCCATTCTTTTCGCAGAATGTTTGCCAACATTCCTTCTTCTTCTCTCTTACCAACATTCTCTTCATATTCTTCTCCGTCTTCTACCTCTTGATCCTTGCCACTTGGTCTAGCCTCTGGTTTGACCATTTCCCTCTACTAGCATCTCGAGTAATCTTCAACTATTTCAATAGTTCTTCGTCACACCACCTTTTGGACTTTTCCGTGATCCGTTTGCTGCTACAAAAAGCTAGTCGGAGTAGTTTTAGTTTTTCATATAGGATATTTCCTTCTAGTTTGTCATATCAGTGGAAATCCCCCTTTTCTTCATCTTTTTCCGCCAATTCTAACTCCCCTCCGACAATGTCCCAACCGATGTTTTCTCTTACCACTTCCTCCAGCTTCCCATTCCAGTATTCTTCTGCCATGATGGCCCAATAATCTGAGAGGAATTTGTCTCACTTAATCTTCTGCCAGTTCTTGAGTCATCTGCTGACGAAGAAGTCAATCCAGCTTTGTTGTTTTCGACTATTGATGATTCTTTCTCAAGTTGGTTTGTTATATTCCCCCCCGACCTCAAAACCCTGTTCCACTATCCATTCCTCCATTTCTTTTCCTCGTGTATCATCTTTATTGAGGGGGTCCCATACCTGGTTGTGTGCACTCCAGTCTCCCACTAGGCAATTAGTTTCGTTTAGACTTTCAACCCACTCCCTCTACTTTCCTCCTAACAACTTTCCGTCTACATAGATTCCTCCTACCTTGTGGCCCTATACTTCCACCAACGCTAGTCTCTTATCTTCTCTAACAACTTTCACCGCCCCATCCATCTTTTCCCTCCCATATACAATTGTTCTCTTCTCCTTTTCCACCTTTTTCCCTAATGGATATAAGGGATGGAATTGGGTTCCAGTCCCTTTCTTGTCCACGCATGGCTCACCAACAAAAACAATATCAATCCTCCTCTTTTTACACCATTCCAAAAATGTATGAGTACTCTAGCACTGCCCTGCTACGTTCAGGTAAACCACGTGGAGGGTCTTAGAAGAGGTGCTTTCCTAGTCCCAGTTGTTCGTCTGGAGACCAGTTTGACTTCTCTGGTAGCTTTTGAGCATTTGGACTAAAGCGATCTGGGGTCTAGTCCTCGACTTCGTCAACCAAAACCTTTGAGATTCCCTTGTTGGAGGGTCCTGGGGTGGCTCCTCCCGCTGTCTTCAAGGCTGGCTTCTTCCAGACGTTCCATCCCTTCTTCCTCTCTACCTTTTCGAACCCGTCTTTGTCCATCTTCACCTCCTCTATCTTCCTCTTCTGGGTCTGCTGACTATTCTAATTTCCTCTAAACACCTACCAATTCCTCTTTTGCCTCCAGAGATGCGAGCAGACACTGCTCTGCTGGCAGAGGAACAGCTTTCCCTCTTGTGTTCCCTTGCGTTACAGTCGTAACAGATAAAGTTGGACCAGTACTGTGGGGTCTGCTGATTTCCTTGTTGGCCCTTGTTGTTATTGTTACCATTGGTGTTGATGTTGGCGTTGACCTACATGGAGGTCTTTTTCTCACCCGTTTTTCCCTTCTTCTCCTCCTTCTTTTGTGGTGGTGGGGAATCCTTTAATTCACCCATCCTCTTGCTAGTGGAGGAAATGAGGAATTCCTGTAGCACTAGTATTAAGCTGAAAAAGGACCCCTTGTCTTTTTCCATGGTGAGGTGGTCGTTATAAGTAGCAAGTGCCTTGCTTTGCAGTTTGAATCCAATAAAGTCCAAGGCTTCCTTTGAGTTCAATCGTATACCTTTAATGTTTAAACATCTCTATATCGCATTGACTTAAGTGTCGAAATACTGTGAGTTTCGCTATTTCTTATCTCCAATGTTGAGATTTTCTGGCCCATCTATTTTGATACCCTTCTTTCTTTTAGATATTTTTGATGATGTTTCAGGTGTCACAATTCCGGTCGTCATTTTCTATTGTTATTCTGGTGTCTTACCACGATCTGTCTGTTTCTTGATCTTCTTGACCTTCTTGAGTTTCCGTATACTTCTTTGACTGCGGACTGACGATCCGCTGTTAGAGTCATTACTACTAGAGCTACTATCGTCTCCATCATCATCTCCTCCGCCTGCTTTTGTACCTCATCCTAAGGGAGGGGTTAGGTCATTATCGTCGGCTCAGCTGTTTCTATTGCCAGGATCAGAGGTATGTTCTACCATGCCATCTTCTGACATGATGCCAGACTGAGATCCTGTGCTGACTTCTGGTGTGGAGCGTTGTCTGGTTGGTGTCTCAGGAGGGTCCCTTCTGTCTTGTCCTTTTGGTCGTTTGGCTATAGGTGGATCCTCAAACAGTCCTAGTATGGTAGGCAGGATGAGATACTGACCACATAGAATGCAGGACATAATATTAACCCATTCCTTCAGGACCTAGTGGGGTTCTATCAACTGTGGAATATTTGGGTGTTTTAGATGCTCGTTCAGCACTGTGGTAAGCTCCAAGTCCTTACTTTCAAATGGAACACCTGTATTCCCTAGAAAGTGTTTGGTTGCTGCTTCGAATAACAACTGGATGTCTTTTGGATGAAAGCAGTGAATGTATCCAAGCGTTTGTATAAATGCGAGGATAGCATGTATTGGTGGTTGCACTTTCTTCCAGTGTTTTTCCGTCATAGGACGTAAATCAAATATCCACATTGTGAGAGGAGAGTCTTCCTCTAGTATCAGGACATGGATGGTGTAGATGGTGAGTGGAGGTGGTTTGACTAATTTCTCCAACCTTTCTAGTTCAGGAGTGTTTATTTTCTTTCGTGGGGTGTCGGAGATCAACTTCTTGATGTTTTCGGGAATCATAGCCAATTTCGAGACTTGTTGTAGGTGTACAGTTTGTCTGTCTTGGAGTCCATAATTTCGGTTACTTGTTCGGATATTGCGAGTTATTTTTACCCCTTGTCCGTATATTGTGGGAACAAGTACTTCCCTCCCAACGTAAGTGATTTCAGATCAACTTCGGACAACTGTGTCTCAGCTTCCTGTTCGATATGTAGGCAGGATAGTGGTAACGAGGAGATTACGGATGCTCGTTTGTCCTTTTCTTCCGCTACTAGTATAGTAGGAACTCGTGAGGGGTGGGTTATACCAACGACGACTGATATACTCTTCCCAATGGAAGGTTTTGGAGGTGGCGAAGGTAGCGGCAAGAAGACCGTGAGGTGGTCTCCTTATATAGAAGAATTGGATAGCTCAAACTCCTCGAGTTATGAGCTGATGCCAACTGAAAGTGGTTCAGTTGGGAAGGAGGGTAGATGTGCCTCGCCTGTGAGGGATCTGGTGTTGGATGCAACAGGAAGTAGCTCTGTGGTTCCTACTGTACTTTCGTATGTCTCTTCTACTAGTGAGAAGATAGAGGGTGAGCTTTGGAATGGTGATGAGTATTTGTACATTGTGATTATTCCTGAGAAGTATAGTACGGCGATGTCTTATGCTGTCTGGTATAAGAAGATGAATGGGGATTGTAGTTGTCAGAAGTGCAAGAGGTGGTGCGATATTGGTGGTGTAAAGTGATGGAAAGATGGTGGAATTGTTTAATGGTGTATACTATAGCCCATTAGAGCTTTGCCTTATCTTGTACAAGGTCTTCTGTTGACTGCAGGTGGACAATATCTCTGTCTCCAGGGTGGATTCTTGTAGCTAGCTTTGTTGAATGTAGTGTGTTTTGTTGATTGTGTTGACATGCAATATAGGTGATACCTGAGAAGGTATTACAAGGATAACAACGGGTGATTAGTCCGTGGTAGTAGTTTTAATAGTTAGATTATTTTCTTTGTTAAAAAATATGTATTGAGTGATGCCAATAGTAGCACCGTGGGCCGTTTAACAGAGTCTATACTATCACTGGAGTGATAGTGTATGTCTGTTATTGGTTCTGCTATGTTGAGGACTCAGAGGGTCTTTGAGAGTATACAGATTTCCCAAGAGGGAAGAGAATTAACAGGTGTAATCTCTCTGTATTAAAGCTATCTAAGGCTTATCTGAACTCTGTCTGAAGTGATCTGATCTTGAAATCCTCCCCCTGCAGGGCCGAACGGCTCAGGACTTATACTAGCTGCAAAGCCTTCAAAAGTCTGAAAACATATTTTCTGGCCTTTCCAGAAAACCTGCTTGCTGGCAGTTCCAGAAAGCACTCCTCCATGACCATAAATACAGATGTGGGAGGTCAGGCCTCCAGTACTCAGAAATACAGGTGTGGATGCGTAATGCATCATGACAAAGGAAAAGTACATAAAGACTGGATACGCATAAGACAACAGTATGTATGCTACTATGACCGAGCTATCTGGAATAAATGATAGGTGCTAGCAAATACATACTAAGACAATTATAAGAAATGGTCTTCCGTTACATTATGATAACCAGGAATTAATTCAAAACAAGGTATAGTAATAGGTTCCATACTTATGATTTCCTTTACAATACTTTCTCAGGGTTAGGTTGGAACATTCAATAGTGTCAGGTAACCAATTGGCCATTAGGTGGAGTCTTTTGTAGATTGACAAACTCCACAGCTCTTGAGATAATCCTGGGACTCACTGTTGGAGTTCTGCCAGAGGTATTTGCTAGTCAGCTCCTGGTATGTTCTATCTAGTCCTCCATGTCTTGGATAGGCATGTGCTAGTTGGAGGAAGTATTCTTGAGCTGACTTACATCTAATTTTAATTCAAGGTAGGATTATCAATTTCCATGTTGCCCTTTTGAGGATATATAGCTTGTACTGGATGGTGAGGATCTTTTCTCCATCTCTTGCTCTCTTGTTTATATCGTTATATAAGTTGTCTTTTTCCATATATTTCACATACTGCTGAGTCAAGTCTTTGTTTTGTATCCAGTTTGCTACTACAAGATCAGGGTATATGTTGTCATTCTTATCCTCTTCAAGTGCCATAGTGTCTTTGACATATTGCACATTAGCATGACCCCTGCTTGTCATCAACTTTTTCCTAAGCTTGCATGTGGTGTCTTTGTGGAATCTTTTGCGGAACTAGCATTTAACAATTGAGGATTCTGGTTTGGAGATGAGGCTTGTGTACATGACTCCCCAATGTTCCTTTTATCTATATTTAGCACAGCCTTTGATGGTAATGTGTGGGATGTTGGAGCAATTGTTAAGTAGAGGTGGTATATTTTAATGGGTTTGTTGTATGTGGTTTAGTTAGTCTGCATGCTAGCTATTGTTGGTTATTTGAAGGTGCCTGTAGATATTTTTCTTCATTTTCTTTTTTTCATTCCAATAAGCCATGTCTTATAGTTTCTTAGTATATATATTTTCTTCTGTTTTATGTAGTGACTTACTGCTTGATTCTGCTGGTTTAGGTCATTCTTGCAGATTCAGTCTTGTAGTCACAAATATACGGTTATTTTGGTGAGGGAAGACTATGCTGTACTTTTGCTTCCACTCACTAGTAACTGTTTGGGGAGCTGGAGGAAGAGGAGGAGGATAATGGAACTTAAATTCCTGCAGTACTTCATCTTTGTATTTAGTGGGTGAGTGCTGCCTTATAGTTAACATATGATAATAATGAAATTACATGTGATTCTGCAAACATAAATAACCAGGCAGGTTGGTATAACTTAATAAGAAAGTACATAGTAGATATTAGTTCAGGCTTTGGTTGTTAGATAGTGATAGATCAGTGTGCTGAGAATATTACTTCCTTACATATCACCTTCAAGCACACGGGGGGAGGAGAAGAATTGTTAGAATTCCTGAAGAATATCATGAAGCAGACAACTTGACTATGATATCATTGTTGGTTTCGTCTAGATTGACTCTTCAGTACTAATACTTATACCTTTTCCTTATCTTCTTACAATTAAGTTTTATTGTATGGAATAAACTGGTGTGGGTGAGCTAACCACCCTCCTCCGAAATACTAATTAATTCTATTACTAGTAATACAAGGTATGAAACCAATTATGAACAATGGATATGTATATCAGCATTACAATGGAGTGTGATGTAATGTAACCTACCTGCATATTGGTGACTCATGTATATAACGTATCAGTGCCACACTACATATCTAATGTGATCTGTGTGTCCCTAGGCATGAGTCACATGCATGGTGACTGCATGTGCATAAAGCATATGTAGGGTAAGCACTAATGTATACACATGCTTGTACTTAAGCGAGGTGTGTCTTACCAAAAACATAAGCTTCATCATGCTTTTGATTCTCAACACTTTTACTCTTGCTCCACTCGGCCTCTGGCACCACTCTCATTAGGGCTCCCTGCAATGTTCTTTGCTTACATTTTTGGTATGCCACACACCACTTAAGCACAAGTATATGTATATATTAGCGCTTATCTTGCATATGCATCATGCATATTCAGTCAACTTGCATAGGACTCATACGCAAGCACATGCGGATCATATTACATATGTAGGATTACAATGATGCATCATACCCATGAGTCACCAATATACATGCAGGTAAGATTACATCATAATCAATTTATTATACTGAGATACATATGGATGAGTCATACTTGGTTTCATACCCGGTATTACGAGTCATATAATTAATTAGGTTTTTGGAAGAGGGTAGTAACTTCACCTACACCAGTTTATTCCACTTAAATAAACTTCATTACCAGAAGGTAAGGAAAAGGTATAAGTATCAGTACTAAGGAATCAATCTATACGAAACCAACAGTTACATTACAGTCAAATTATCTGCTTTGTAATACTCTTAGGGAATTCTAACAATTCTTCTCCTCCCTCTCGACTACGACTATGGCAAGTGTGCAGGCGCTGATGAGAGCCTCTGTAACCACCCCTCTTGTCCCTATCTCGACAATAAGAATAATGGGGATTAAGAAGAGAAGGATGAAGACAATGATCATATCAAGCAGGAAAAGATGCAATCAGATGAGGATACCCTCTTCACTATCCCTAAAGAAATCCTTGAAGGTGCTCTCGCAGATGATATCTCCTCCATTACTAATGACGATAATATTCTCTGCATTATTACAGATGTCATCAATATTGCCTGTAAAGACTATACGCAGCACTGAAAACCACATAATACGGACTATCATAACTACTACTGCCGTTCGTATGGTAGCTCGCACCAGTATCAGAACCACTCCTTTCACACATTCAGATCCTCAGTTTGCGGAACCTATGGACAAGGATGCTTATCATGCACTCTAGTAGCGGAAGTTTATCAGAAAGAAAAGGAATTCCAGCCGAGTCAGCGAGACATGTGGAAATTGCAAGCCAGCACTATCCCCACTACCAACTTCCCCTACTCTAAGACTCCCAAGATTGATATTCTAGAGCTTAATATTAAAGAAGATTCAAACCACACCTATATATGGACTACTGAATAATAAGCAATTAGGAAAACTGCTATCGCTTACTATGACCCATGGGATCAGCAACCCTAAAAAAATAATCCATGGGACTACAAAATCAAGATCGTACATGATAACGAAAGACCGTTCATCCTCTATACAGTGGTCACCACTAGATCAAAATGCCATGCAGCTTCCATAGAAGCTAGCAGATCTCATCAAGATCATAACACCCTGCTATTCCTAACTAATCCTATAAGATATATACCAGAAGTGGAATTTAGGCACCAACAATACAACACAACTAGTGAGGAAAATAATCCTGTTCACAATCCTCAATTATAGGAGAAGACATCAATTCCTCCTGCACCTACCACCACTTTTCATTGTAGCTTCAGTTTATGTGATGTACACTATACATTAACATGCTAGGCAAAACACAAGGCAGATGTCGATATCAGGTATAGAATCGTAGCAGGAACCAACATGCGAAAGATATACCTCGATCTCAAGAAAGGAACCAAAGAAGACCCCGACTTCTATCTTACTACTTATGTTAAGAACGATGCCAAGTTGAGGGATGCTTATGTCATATCCATTAGAATATGCCCCATATGAAGCCAGCTCTATAACGCTCCCCAAGGCAAGAAAGGAATAAGCAAGGACAATAGATTCTTGTATAAGAAGAATAAAAATGGAGAATGGAAGTTGTTTCTACCAAGTATATTCTACATGCACAGTAAGAATTACCTTGAAGGTGCAATTAAGGAAGCTCATAATAGTACAGCACATGATAGAGTTGAGAAGACGTTGAAATAGTCAACTGATAAATATATTTGGCAGCCATTTTCAAGGCTCGTTAAGGAATATGTAGTGAGTTGGGATACCTGTCAAGAGATGAAGTATAGCTACAACCAACTACTAGGACAAATAACTGTGTTACATGTTCCTGCTATAGCTTGGATGGATATCCCTATGGATTTTCTTAAGATGTCTCCTGTTTTCACTAATCCTCTAGCTTATACTCTAATATTCCTTTGGAAGGTAATCATATGATTTGCTTTGCAAGACTTTGGACAATAGTCTGTAGACAATCAGGATTTATGTTTCTCATTCCAGTTTCTATTAACTTTACTGTAGAGAAGTGTCCTGATACTATTGATACATACGTTGCTTCTATTATGGGTTATCCCTATTATATTGTTTTTGATTGAGACACTCTCTCTATGTTAGACCATTTTAAGGATTGGGCAGCAAGAAAGCAAATCAAGTTGGAACCATCTACCATATACCACCCTCAGACAGATATTCAGTTAGAAATTGCTAACAAGGCAATCCTTCAAGCTGCATGAGCGTGCAAGGTTGGAGGGAACGAATGGCTATATAAAATCTTACAGATTCAGTTGAAGCTGAACTCGAGAAATAATACTGTAAAACAACAGAGCCCATTCTTTTTACTCTCAGGATTGGAAGCAAAGCTAGGTCCTTATTCCTTCCCTTCCCTAATCAACCCTTATACTGCTACAGAGGAACATCATGTGCATACCTTACACAACCTATACTCCTTTAAAGTGAAGCTGGCAAAATAAGCTAATAAGAAGTGGTCCGTTCCACCACTTTTTTCAGCTGGCCAAAAGGTTCTTCTCTCTACAGAGAAAATCAATCTCCTGAACACATTTAGGAAACTCAAGCCTAGATTGAGTAGACCATTCCATATTCAACATGTCAATAAGAAGTGCAACAATTATACCCTTAACCTATCAATGGACAGTCGACTTTCTCTTATCTACAATAACTTTCATATCATTAAAATTAAATTTTACAGAGAAAATGATTCAACAAACTTCCCAGGTCGATATTAGGAACAACCTGGTGAAGTAATGGAAGGCAGATGGGAAGTCTCAAAGGTACTCGAATATCATACTGCTCCTTATACTTGCAAGAACCAATACCTAGTATGAATGAAAGGCTATGGAAGTGATAATGATAAGTGGATTAACTTCGAAGACATCAGTCTTAAAATCATTTAAAAATTTTGGAAAAGGGGAAACTATTCCAACAGCATCAAGCAATGAAGATCCTCTAAGAAATACAAGAAATGTTATATTTAAACCAACCGAAAGTCAATTGTTCCAACCGAATGAGACCAAGTTTTCGCCCTTAGTCCTGACAAGCAAGACCCCACCTCCACTGCTAACAATGTTGTATAAGATATCTTTAATATTTTCCTAAAGTATTGATTAGTGCCAATTGAATTAATCTGGTAATCCTGCATTCCTTCATCTTGCTTTAATTTTCATGCTGAATTAAGAAGGGAGGAAGTTACGGTAAACAAGGTATCTATCAGATGTTTTCCTTGTTCCTTATGTCATGACTGATTGCTATGGATAATTTGGAAGTTAAATTGGTCTCCTACTGTTCACTAGGAAAATTGTGATTTTTAGAACTGTTGTGCTTGCACTTGGTACTTCAGACTACCTCTAGCTTGGGTAAGAAAACAAGCATAGGAAATCCTTTTAAGTGGAGAAGTGTAATGGAAGACTATTTATTAAAATTATCTTAGTATGTGTTTCCTAGCACCTATTATGTATATCAGATAGCTCAGATATCGTATGATATGTACTATCGCTTTGCGCATATCTGATCCTTATGATATATTTTCTAATATAGTAATGCAGTATACATCTACACCTATATTGCTGAGTACTAGAGGCCTAACCTCGCACACCTGTAATTATAGTCATGAAGTACTTTCTGAAACAGCTAAAAAATAGGTTATTCTTATGAAAGGAATGCTTCACGGCATGTATAAGTACTAAGCCATTCCGCTCTTCTGAAAGAGGATTCTCAGATCAGATCACTTCAGACAGAGTTTACGCAAGCCTTAGAATCTTTCAATACAGAAACA
>Ga0307511_10002621_pt1 | contig 18757 bp, 12 predicted proteins | sample 13_EM_MG_FD_200266 | JGI IMG/M metagenome (GOLD analysis project Ga0307511, IMG submission 200266) | Populus trichocarpa ectomycorrhiza microbial communities from riparian zone in the Pacific Northwest, United States - 13_EM | ecosystem: Host-associated > Plants > Roots > Unclassified | place... | reverse complement strand
TTTGCTCTGTTTATCTCCATAGCCTGTTTTAACCAACACTTCTGTTTTCCTTAACACTATTTGATGATAAAGCTTATACTCTTCTTTAGGACTGAAGGTGCAATATAGGCTTTGTGAATTCGTAGTTGGCAAAGGGTGGTTAGGTTTTGAATGTATGGTCTTCTTCTTGGGAATACAGTGTATAACACATTTATTGATGGAACATCTTAGTCGATTTTGTATTTGGCCGAAATTTTATTGATGTCAGTTGACTTGAAAATCTTCAGGTATTGATGTCAAGATAATAGTCTGACCCTTTCTGTTTTCTTCATGTCATTTTAGCTTTCTGCGTCCCCAAACCCCTTCTTATTGAGCACCTAATTTGTTTTTAATTCTGAGGAGAACTGAGCCTCATTTCCATGAGGGATTGACTTGCTTGTAGAGTTGAGTTTGTCATAAGACTTGTTTTTGCATTGCTGAAGAAAGCGAGCTTAAGCTATAGTTATTCTCCCGAGCCAAGCAAGAGCACGTGTGGCGTAAGCCCAAATCCATTTTGTTTAGGCTCATTTATGACTCTTCAACTTCCCGCTATATAAACTACAAGAAAATCTTGTATTTTTCCATTGTGGGATAAATGGTTTTGGGTTTCACAAAAACATACCAACCAAAGTCTTTTTATATCAATTTCTCATTCACTCACAATTCATTTTAATCATAGTAGTGTTCCATGTTAAAGAACTTTTGTTGGAAAATAATTTCCAATAAAGTTTTAACCGTAAAATTGAGTGGTCTTCACTTTTAATTTGGACTCAAATGTGCCCATTGACCATGTTTTTTATAACAAATTTCTAACAAAGGTTTCCTCGGAAGATGGATCTTTGATCATCATGTTTATCAGCCTTCTCTTAGACTGGAGTGAATTAATTGAATACTCCCTAGCAATGGCTCTAGTTGCCACAAGTTGAGCTTGAATTTATAGCGGTAAAACAGATTCAGGATTGGAGAAAACTACAGCCTTATGTTCAATATGAATTATATGGGAAGAGCGGAAGAGAAGAACTTTAGAAGGATGACTAGAACTTTGTTTTCATGAGAAACATTTTTTCTTCTAATTCAGGCTTGACTGATCTGTACTTTGTATCTGTACTTTATATAGGTATCCAGTACATATTTTTGTATTATAGAAATTGGGTGTAGCTCTCAGGGGCTCTCATCTTCAACATATCCTGCTTTCATTTCATAAGTTACATTCCCTTAGGTAAAGATTGTTACCTAATCATATAAAAGGTGGCTATTGCAACAATGTTTTTTTCACACTGTGTGTAACCAAAATCATGGTCAACCTGTTCAAATCAAGTGTTTTGATATCTGATATATCTGCCCACAGCCAAACAGTCTGGAGAAACATTTTTCTTTACAAGTTATGATTTTCCTCCCTTTCTTCTGTGTCTTATGCTGTGAATCTGCAGAATGATTTTCATTATCTTTCTATGTTAATTTATGTATTTTTAACAGAATATTCTTGTTTAAGGTGATGTACATTTTTCATCACTCATTTTGCATTCTCTTGTGGGTGAAGGCAGATACATGGAAAGGAGTCACTAATGGTATCCTCAAGCTCACCGAGTACTGAGAGTATTCCCTCTTCTCACTTTGATTTTTCATTTCACCCTGATTTTAGAGGCTAAATTAAATTTATGTGTAGCAGATGCTACACATCTCATACATCAAATGTAGGAGTTTCGTCAACATCCTCAGATCATCATTTTGTACTGTTCTTTTATAATCATTTATCTGGTTTGTTACTTTAAACCACTCCTTGCTTTGATTTTTATTAAGAGCTGGCAGAATACCCTTATACTTAACAGTAAGGATCCTTTTGAAACATCCTATTATTGGTTGTTATGTCTTGAGCAAACTGAATAATGATCCAGATATACCAATCTTGTTTGAGACATAATCATGGTGATGAAAGATTCATTATGGGAATCAATATATGACATGCATCTTGACATGTGCGCGCGCGGTTGTGTGCACAAAATGTTCTCCAAGTGGTGGCCACGATTCTGAGTAATCAGGAATTGATAATTTCTTCAAGATTAGGTATTCCTAATTGAAATATAATGGACACTGCTACACATGCGCGCTCATTCTCACACACGCATGTTTCATCTTGTTCTGTTGATAACTTTGGTCCTTAGCATTGTTGCTTTCCATACTATGTTTTCCATTCCTAACTTACAAATCTAGTTCTGCAGATTTTTATCCTTGGCTTATTCTTACCCTTCCAGTGACTGCTTCCTGCCACCCTATATCACTTCCAAATTGAGGCATCAAAGAACATCATAAAAACAATGGTTATTGTTTGGTGATTGATTTGCACGCTCAACAATGCCAACTCACTGTTTACCTTCTCTTTTCTATTTCATATGAGTTATAACGTAGTCAAACCATGAATTTATGAACTAGCTAAGCTTGATAATATACTGCTCTCAGCCAATCAGAAGAAAATGTTTATATTGGAGTTCATGTTTGGACTCCTCAACAAGAGCAGCCTGAAGGTTTTTCCCCTTAAATTAGCCATTAGTGGGAAGAAGGATCTCTCTATTTATAGGCAAATGATAGCAACATCAGCTGCTTCTTGGACACGCTATTTGCCTTTTGCTTACTAATTTTCTTTTGTTTTTTCTTTTGGTATCCCATCTTCTTAATATCATAACTGTAATGCAGAACCCTCGAGGAATCCTCAGAACATTGAGGACAATGCTTGCATGAAAAGAGTGATAGTTTCAGTGTCTGCACTCTCATTTGGACAAATCTCATTGTTAACTTCTGTACAAGTGGCACATGCAGGAGAAAGTATCAAACCAGATGCACTTTATGAGGTTGGGGAGTTATTTGAATTGGGAATCCAGCTCTCTTATCTTCTTTTACTTTTAGCTTTGCTAGGGGTTGGAACTTTCTTTGTGATTCGTCAAGTTCTAATGCGTAGAGAGCTCGACCTTTCTGCTAAAGAATTGCAGGCAAGTTCTTCTTTGTAATCTGTGTTATGCTTTTCGAGGATTTTACTCTCTTCTGAAACAGACATTTATTACAAAGCCATCTTGGAGATTATTAGATCTTTAGATGGAGAGGTCAACGCTTTTTGAAAAGAAAAAGATCCATTTGGTCCCCCTGCCGTTTGATAGAGGGCATTGGCCATCTGTATTTTGTAGTAGAATACAATCTTATTATTGTTTTGTGTTTGCCCTTTTTAATTTCAGGAGCAAGTAAGAAGCGGTGATGCCTCTGCAACTGGACTTTTTGAACTCGGTGCAGTAATGCTGAGGAGAAAATTTTACCCGGCTGCTACTAAATATTTACTTCAGGCAATTGAGAAGTGGGATGGTGAGGATCAAGATCTTGCCCAGGTATGATTGTATCTTTGTTCCTTCCTGTTTTGCAAGCATCAAGTAATGCTGTTGCCTTGGGGTAATTGCATCTTGTTCGACCTAACATGCATGTGTTGTCTTAAGAGAGATGCCTAGCAACATCATTTTTCTGCTCTCATTGATTAAAAAAGGGAAAGGGAAAGGAAAAGTTCATATGCTTAATCATATTGGATGGTCAAGTTCATATGTTTAGATTGTGGTCTACAAAAACATCTACCGAATGGTTTAATGTTGCTTTTTTGTGTTTTGGAAATTTATAAATCATCGCAGCTCACCACTGCAACCCTTTGACCGTATCTAACACTGACAAAAGGAGAAAGTTGTTATATTCTAGTTTGGAAAATTGTGAACAAAGATTAGGAGATCAGAAATAAGAACTTAATTAAGATCAGGGTTTTACTTTTGAGCAATTAAGATAAGATAGGGAGTGCTCCAGTCTATATTTTGCACCAGTATGGTATCACTTTACATGCATGAATTTGACGACAAATTCCTTGTAACCTCTCAAATGTTTGAACAGGTTTACAATGCGCTTGGTGTTAGCTATATTCTTGATGGGAAGCTTGACAAGGGAATCAAGCAATTTGAAGCTGCTGTGAAGCTTCAACCAGGGTATGTAACAGCCTGGAACAATCTTGGTGATGCCTATGAAAAGAAGAAAGACTTGAAGTCAGCTCTCAAGGCATTCGAAGAAGTGCTGCTCTTTGATCCTAACAATAAGGTGGCAAGGCCAAGAAGAGATGCTTTGAAGGATAAGGTACAAATGTACAAAGGAGTTCCAATCAAGTCTAAGGATAGATGAATTTACGGCCATAAGATCATCAAAATTTTCTCTCTAACTTTTGTAATCTTAACCAATCCATAACTTTTGCTCCTCTAATATTCTCTTTGTTTTTATTTTTGAACTTTTGCCTAAATTACAAGTCCAAACTCCAACAACCTTTCATGTCTGGATAATTGAATGTGTAATTGTCAGTGTTTTAATGATGAAATTGCTGTCTTTTATAAAAAATGTTCTTATAAAAAATTGTGCCTAAATCAAAAGATGTTCTTATAATATTCAATAAAGAATAAGTTGATGGATGTGTTGATGTTTTACTTTTCTTGGTTCAATAGCTTGACCATATAGGTCTTTATTTGACCCATCAATTTGATTATAAAATTGTGTATATTTTCATACTAAATAACAGAAAGCAACATAATTATGAAAACTTGCTTCAGGCTTTCCTCAAATACAAGAAAATATATATAAAAGAAAGCTTCTAAGATGGATTATATTATAGATCCTTAATTGTTATAATTATGAAGAAAATTAACCCTCCAAATCAATGTTTAAACCATATATAACCTCCTCGAACTGGTTTAACTAGTTTCAAACATAAAAAAACCTTTGGCTAATCACCATGTCTTGTGCCATAAACCTATATATATATATATATAAAAAACTTATAAGGGTACAGAGAACCTTTGGCTTGCATGCAGATGCACGAAATCATGCCTCGCCACCTGCCCTGTTCCCTCCTGTCTTCCAAGGGACGTGGTTTCCAATTATCTTTCCTAAATAAATCCAAAAAAATTTATTATTACCATGAACAGCATAAATTATTATTAGCCGGAGGTCTCATGATTTCAATATCCAACATGCACTGTAGAGAGTAAGTCTTTTTTTTTTTTTGCCTTTTGACAGACTTGGAATGACGAAACTGAAGCTACTTTTGATATCCAGCATGAACTGTAAGAGAGTAAGTCTGTTCGCAATCTTTCTTTATATCTTGTCCAAAATCCCATGAAGTCATTCACATAAAATAATGTTCTGATTAGGGGAGAGATGAAGCAATATTTGTGCTAATTATGCAAAAGAATACTGGTTTCTGAAGATCACTTTCACTCCTTTATGCTTAGTGAGGACATTAAAGAAAGGAATAATGCTAAAGTGGCCTTAAAAAAATGAGCAAGCTTTGCCTTCGATGTTGTGGGCTAGCTAGTATTCTTTTTCCTCCAAAGGGAGCACCTTTTATCCCACATTTCATCTTGATGATCCTTCCATGGACTCCATTTTCAAATGAAAGATTCTCTTTCTCCTCTCAAGAACATCAGCCGGCAGCTTTCAGCATCCATTTCCCGTCACTGCATATGTCATTTTATGAAATCATTGATGTCAATTCTTCCTTTGTCACGTTATACCACTTACATGGCCATATATGTTAGAGCTATGTCCATCGTCTTGGTCCACAGCTCAATAATTTCTGCAGGTACGTTGAACTAGAAATTAAAGATCGGCGGCAACAAAAACTAAGGATAGAAAAAATAAGCAAATCTTAATTTGGATTAATTTATTAGGTTTTGTTAATACAAGTCATTAGTACGTATGAGGAAAATAATTTATTTAAATACATCAAGCTGAACTGATACGATTAAATATTGATAGAGAAAAAAACAATTAAATATATAAAAACTCATTCGAAGATATTTTTAGATTAAATAAATAAATAAAAACTTATTTCTATTTGAATGACAATCAGACAATGACATTGCCACAATAATGGATTGGATCAGTGCCATATATGGGTATTATATTGACGGTTAGAATCTCAAAATTAAGGTTGGTGTAATGGTTAAAAAGATTTTGTTCTTTTCTTAAGTAGAAATTATGAAGATATTAGAGTTTCACAAACTCTAAAATTATCAGAGAAAATATTGATTTGATAAAATCTTGAATGTCAATAAGTATTCACTATGGTGAAAAATAAAATTCTAATTAATTTAATCGACGTAATTAATAAAAATAAAATAAGATTTTGAAACTTAATTAAAAAGAAAACCAAAAAAATAACTAGAAAAATTAAAAAAACAACAAATTCTAAATTTAATTTGGACATAATCTCGACCCCAGCTGATACTAACTCTAAAATTATCAGAGAAAATATTGATTTGATAAATCTTGAATGTCAATAAGTATTAACTATGGTGAAAAATAAAATTCTAATTAGCTTAATTGACGTAATTAATATAAATAAAATAAGATTTTGAAACTTAATTAAAAAGAAAACAAAAAAAATAACTAGAAAAAATAAAGAAACAACAAATTCTAAATTTAATTTGGACATAATATTCTCGACCCCAGCTGATACTACTAGGCTAGTCTTCTAAGTTATTAGATCTATAAAATATATTGACCAGATTTCAACCCAACCCAATAATCAAACTAAAAATTATATTTATTTTTATTGGAAACCTTTTTTTGACTCATCCAAATTTTTTTAATAAATTTGAACTTGTCCATCTTTTCCATGAACAATCTAATATGGACATTACATGTTATGCACAGGGAGATGAAAAAAATAAAAATAAAATACAGGAGAAATAGAAGGATATTTGTATATACGAAACAATATTTTTGAAAAAAAGTCTTGAGAATATATAATCTTTTGAAGAAAAATAGGTTCAGAAGGATAAGTATCCACAGAATAAAAGGCACTTCCATTACTGTAGTCTTTTTTGCATGAAGACGAAGAGGAAGAAGAAAACTCAGCCTTTAGTTGTCAAATGTCAATTGAAGAATATAATTGTCTGCAGCCATGCTACATCATCGGCTTGACTAAGATAACGACGACAAATGTAGTAATCTTGGAGTGACCTCACCAATTTTATAATCGAGTTTAGTTTTTTGATTTAACTGGATTGGAGTTTAAAGAATTTACAAAAAAAGAAATCATATATTTTTCATAATTTAATCTAATTTGAGGGTTTGGAGTCAATCTTGTCTTCTTTTTTCCTCCTTGGTATCGACTCTCTGGCCATTGAATGTGAACGAGATGGGTCACGATACGGTGGTGGAGGTGTTGTCTGCTGACTTTTCAGTCGTAAAAGGCTGGCTGCATGCCTGCCGCCAGCCATGCAGCATAAATGAATTGATTGACCTCCTTTCCTTGTTCGTTTACGCGGTGGCGTGATAGCCACTTTAAGGTTCTGTAAGCCGTATTTGGCTTCCACTTTTCTGCCCCGCTAAAATTCTGCAGCATGAATCTTTATGTAGAATGGATCACATTATAATCTTGCTATCATTTTAGGTTTAGGTCAAGAAAATATCTCACATGAAAATATATCACTTTAATTTTTATCATATTGTCCATGGCATCATAGAGCTTGAAATCATGGGGTTGGGATGGATTTAAGTTTGAGAAGGTATAGTAAAACAATTGGTTTAGCTCTTATTATTGTAGGAGAAACCTATTGGAGAAAACCAAACAAACCTTTCAAAATATCTTCATACTTCACAGCTTCTTCATCCTCCTACTCAAATATCACTAGTAATAGAGTGATCAACCAAGAAGAAATAAATATGGTTTTTTTTTTTTTTTTGCAAAGCAACTTAGAATTGAGAAATCCCAAAAATTGCCAAAAAAAAAAAAATAGATTTGATTTCCATTACTAGATTAGAAAACACAAACTGAATATTCTATAAGTGTTTAGAAACTGAACTTGCTGGCCTTTTAATTGCCGATGGAAACCTGTTGTCAAAAAATTTCTTATCGGGGATTTATCTTTTATCGGCATTTCCACTAGCAACTTACAATTCCAATAAAAATACCGACTGGATCTTTATTGCGGATTTTCCAACAAGCAGCTCCGTCGGTACCTTAAATGTCGACATAACTTTCCATCGTCAATTCTGTTGGAAATGCCTAAACTTTATGTAAGTTTCTGATGAAATAGGTGTAAACATTGCCAATGGAATGATCAAAGAAATTATCTTTTAGTCGGAGCTTTCATAATTTCTTTTTAATTGTTATAATCATAAATGCATTTTTTTCACGCTAAAATCACAACAACAAAAAAATCACAATCATATAAATCTTATAATACATATTTCCTCATTCATCTAAATATTCCATATACAAACATTTTTTAAACAAGTCATATAAATTCCTATAAAGGTTGAGGTGGAGGTGGAGGAAAAGATCCTAAACCAGAAGGTTCAAGAGGGAAGGAAAATGTAAAGCCATATATACATGTAATTGCTCCTAATACATCTTGTTTTCTTATTCAGATTGTGCTCTTATTTTTCCTAATTGTACTTCCAGTTGTTCCTTAACCCTTTTTTGGATCAACTCATCAATATTTGGTGATGCCAGGCTTGGACTGGAAAGTGGTGTGCCTATAGTTGAAATAGTATGACCCATCCTCATTTCTCGGGGCAATGTTATATGCATATCATAAGCCTGATTCCTATTGGGTCCATCAATTGTACCAGCCTCTAACCACAATTGAAGATTGTAAGGTGGATAGATGGAAGTGTCTTCGTTAGATTTTTCACTCATGTCAACGTTATATTTATACTATAAAAGACAAGTTAAAATTCTAAATTCACGTTAATGATGCAAATAAACATCAAGTAAGGCAATGGAAACTATAAAAAAAAAACTTACAATGAACACTTCCGATCTTCTATTGATAATTTTTTTTTCTCATTTCCCCTTATCCCTTTTATTTATATGAGTTTCCTTATATACCTACATTGGAGTCGGTTCACACCCAAGCTATTTTCTCTACAAATTAAATAGTTTGTTTTAATAGTCTCATAAATAAACACTTAATTGAAACTTCAAGAAAAACAATAAAACATATAACAATGAGCTCTTACTAGGTGCTTTGCATGGTTCATAATTGGAAAGCGCTCCTCCAGTGTGCCTGGTCATCAAACCATGAGTTTGTTCTTGTTTTGAGTCTTAAAGCATGAGCGCTTTTTAAAACCTTTAGAGTCGGCTATAATGTTTTGAACAATGCCTAATTATGCTCTGTGACATGCCTCGGTCTATAACTTTTCCACATCATCATGTCATCATAGTCGACTTTGTTAATTGTTTGTTTGTGGGCATCATACCATAAATCACGCGACTTGGTACAAAATTTGTTAAATAAAAATAAGGTAAAGAAATAAAGAATACAAGTTTATAATAATATAATATTTTTTTTATTAATACTTACCTAGTTGCACTGTGGTTTTCCACACTTTCTTAACTAACACTTTGTTTCTATCGTCCCAACAAAAATTTTCCTTATATTAAATTCATACATTAATTAGTTTTTAAAATTTTAAAAATTATTAACTCAAATTAAAGATTATTTATCCAACCTTAAACTTTCCCTACCAAGATTCTACTATATTCATCCATTGAGGATACTAATGAAGCTGACTTCATTGAAATAATAGTTCTTTGAACGATGATTTCATTGTAGATGTGATCGAATGAGTATCTTCAATATTAGTAAACCTAAAAAATCAATTCATTGAAGCCATTTTAATTTAATGTAAAACTTAAAATAAAATAATACAAATAAATAACTTTGATATTTAGAAAACTAGACATTAATTACATAGCAAGGTTGCCCTTCTATTTTGTAATAATTTTGTCGGCAATGTCTCCAGTAGAAGGGATTCCAACTTAGTTGTTTGTATTAGGTGAGTCTTGGTTAGTAACTTCTATAGTAGGTGCTAGGGTTGAGCATTTTCAGTTCGGTCCGGTTTTGGATCAAAAATAAATAACCAAATCAAAATTATTTTTTTTCAAGTTTTTGAACCAAACCGAACCGAAAACCAGTTCGAACCGACCAATTTCGATTCGGTTCGGTAGTTAGCTCGGAAATCCAGGAAATGATGCAGTTTTTGTACAAGCAGCTCATAGGTTCCAAAAAAGGGTTTGCTTTTAGTAACCCAATACTTCTCAAGAAAACCTGTTTTGGTGCTCGTGATCATCTTATCGTGGAAAATAGACACAATGCCATAGATTGAGTTCCTTAACACATCAGCTATAGCACAAGCTTTTGCATGTAGAGGATTGCCTCATTTTTTTGCTGTTGCAACATCTTTTCTTGTTGTGCTTGGAGTATTCCATTTAATAATAACTGACCCATCAACTGTTGGGGTTGCAAGCTTGTCTTTTTCCCTATGAAAGCTTCAATAGTAAGCATGCTAGAGATAAGTGTTGAGAGAAAAACAACATTGCTACCAATGAGTTGTGAAACCCCAAATCTATCCTCCTCATGTGACCGTTTAGTCAAGGAGGCAACTGCCTTTGATTAAGAAGACCGAGGAGGATGAAGCTTAATAGTTGTGGAGTATAGAGGAAAATAAGAGAGAAGAGAGATGCAGAGAACAAAGGGAGGGGGGCGGCTGATTTTATCTTAGGGAATACTGATTTAGGTTTAGTGTTATAAAAAAATATCCTATTTATATATGTTTTTTTTTCAAGTGCTGGCCTGGTTGAACCGATTCGGTTTGGTTCAATTCAATCGGTTTCAAACTTTGAAAACCAAAACTAAACCGAATCAAAATTTTTTTTGTGATTTTTTAATCGGTTAATTCGGTTTTTTTCTCGGTTCAATTTTTTTGGTTATTTTTTTTATTTTCTTAGTTTTATTAGTTGTTTGGGTTTTTTGCTTACCCTTAGTAGGTGTCTTTTCATGATCATCATCTAAATTAACAGCACGATCACTGACACCACTACTTGGTAAAGTAGTAGTGCTCTTGTTGGATTTGGACTTATTTCTTCTTTGATAAATGGTACCTAAAAGGAAATAATTAACACAAGTAAATAGCTTCCTTCAACCTAATATTTTCATAACAAGCATATACATCATATGTATATGACAAATATAACTTGGTCTTGGATTACTTAACATTATAAACATTATTTCCAACATTATTCATTAGTCTTAGACCTAAACCAAAGCTCATGCATATCATATAGATTCTTAAAACAAGCCTATACATTTAAATTTGATTATAATCAAATGGCCACAAACTTTTACAAGAAAACTTACACTATCCTAACACAAAAGCAAAAACAAAAATAGAAACATTTGCACCATTTGTCCCTACACAATTGAAGTTCTATTTCTCTCTATTTTTTATGGGGGGAAATGTCAAATAACCAAAACAGTCTCCTACATGATAAGAAGATATAGACAAAAAAATACAACAATATAAATGGAGTGTAAAAATATCATGCTTTCAAGGGAATTCTTCAAAGTCTTAGGGAATGAGCAAAATAAACAGTAAAGGTTTACCTCCTTCAAATTATTGTTTAACCAACTCTTGCATATTCTATCTAATGAGTAAACAACAAATTCTAAAGAATAAACTCGAAAAACATGCATTGCATTAGAAATAGACAAGAAATAACATATCTAGAAATGAAAAACAAAAGGAATAAAAGGTCAAGGTAAGACCACAATGAAAAATTTAGGGATGTAGAGTTGAAAACATACAAAAATTGATCAACTTTACCAATAAATATGACTTATAACATCACATTCATTAACATGATGTTATAACATTATGGAATATCATGAATAAATAATAAAAAAAAACCTCTAAGTCAAAGGCAACACATAACTAATATGTATCATTTACACAGAACATCAAAACATAAATACAGTACTAGATGAACTTTTAAATCAAGTTTAAATATCAAAACCCAAACACAAACTGGTCTTAAAAGGCAAAGGAGTAATAGAAATTCACCATCAAACTCATTTGCAATAAATAAAAATGAAATAATTGCAGTTATATTCATCATAGATGTCAATAATAGACTAAGCCATTATAGAAAAGAATACACTATATAATGGTAAATGAATATCAATTTGTTTAGTAAGAAAATAAATAAATGAAATCACATAATGAACCCACAATAAGTAACTTTGATTGCAAAATCTAACCATAAGAACCAATAAAATCTCAAATGGAAGTCCAACTCAAATTCATTCAAATTAATCAAGACTAAACTAGATTTCAATAAGGAAAAAAGAATTCATTTCCGGAAATCTCAAATTTTAACAATGTATACATAAAAGAAAAAACAACAACATTGAATTGATTGATGGCCTACCGAATTAGAAGCCATATGAAAAAAATAAAAAAAAGGTGATGCATGACATTTTGAACTAATCTCATATAAAGTTGCTAAACTTCAATGTAATTTCTAGGAACACTTAACATGATATCATAATTAATAATAAACCTAGTCCAGTGTTTAAGGGAATAAAAATAAAAAATAAAATCTAGAGGATATCATCATAAGCAATAGTTTCTTTTTCTTTGAAAGGCACATCTAACACAAAACAACTGTAACTACTACTACTATTTATTTTGATACAATAAACATAGTTCCTAACAAAATAAAATCTAGCAACCATACAATCTTCTCTAATAATAAACAAGATATTCCTCCTTGTATAACATTATAACATAGTTCCATTAACACAAATCAAGTTGAAATTATGAAAAAAGAAAAAGATAATTAAGGTTTATAGTAATTTAAATCACCTGATGAGATTAGGATACCAGGTTCAACACACCAAAATTAGCAAGTCAAAGTGATACTACATGGCTCCGAGTATAAAGACACTAATAGCGATGATGATGTGACGATGATGAAAGTGTAATGAGAGAGGTAAAGCTACAAAGAAGATGAAAGGAGGATAAAATTTGGGGATTTTTTTTTGTTAGGGTTCTATAAAGAAGATGAAATGGGGATAAGGGAAATATCGGGTTTTAATTCATTTTAAAATAGAATTTTTCACCATGATTTTCATTGGCAAACAATGATGGAATATTTTCCATCAACAATTCCATTATTTTTCTCCAATTTTCTGGTAGTGCTATTTGAAAAGATGGATTACACCATCAAAATTGAGGATCATGATATCTTTATGTTATATGATTATAAAACTATTAAACTTTTATCTTATATTTCTTTAAATCATTATAGAAAGAAATATAACCACATCTTAATAGGATTAGTTCAAGTTAATGTTAAAATCTTGTCTAGAGAAAGACTTAATACTTAATACTACAATTCATATAGTTCTTAGGGATTATAGGTTCCTAGATTTCAATGATTCTTTATTAGGAACCACTAAATCTAGTCTTTGTAGTGGATAAATATATTTTAATTGTTATCCAAACTTTACTATGTCTTTGTTTGATATGAACATTTTAGATGTCTTAACCATACAAATCAAGACTCATAATTATAAAATTTAGAGTGGAACCTTACCTTTTTCATTAGTTTACAAGATCTGTTATAAAACCATGAATCAATATTCACTATCAAACATTTGAAATACGATTCAAAATGAGAAACTACTCTTTGACAAACTGGTATTTCTAGGTCCAATGCTTAGTTACATAAAATATAATGGGTTTTTTCTTTCAACAAACTAGGAATTAAAAAAGGCTAAAATGGCCAAACCCATGAAAAGACAATACTTAAACAATATTACTTAGCATGATGATGGTCAAGTAAATATTACTCTTGCTAGACATTCAACCAGCTCTAAAGCATAATCTAGTTGTGCCTATAACGAGGACAACATATTTAGAGTTTTCAAACTCTTATCTAGAAGTTAGTTTTATAGGGAAGAAACATCACAATCCAAAATATTAATCTTCAAGAAATAAATAATTCAACATGTATTCCTCAACTTTTTTATATCCAAACCACTACTCCTACAGCTTGAATCACCCACAACTTCTCTAGTTGCTTTCCCATAAACAAAACCTATAGATAAGAAACTGAACACGTTCCAAAAAGATTTTGTTCTCAGTAAAGAATTTTTAAGAAATGATTTTTATTCACAAAATAATTTTGAAAAAAAAGAAATGGTTTTTCAAAAGTTATATGAAATTAAAACTAAAATTTAAAAATAATATTATGAATTCATGAAAATCCATGAATTCCATAGATAACAATATTTAAGTCAAAAGATGAAGAAGCTATAAAAATGAAGATATTTAGAAAGAATTGTTTGTAGTTTCTTAACAAACTTCTCCCACAAAAATAATAGCTAAACGAATAATTTTAATGCCTTCTCATATATACCCGCTTAAATAACCAAAATAAATAAATACAATGAAGTCACACTCAAATAAACTCACATTTCTCTCTCTCTCTCTCTCTCTCTCTATATATATATATATATATATATATATATATAATCTTATCATAGATATTTTATATATATAGTCTAGAATAATCTTATCATAGATATGATACATTTTTATTATATTGTAGTTCATGTATATTGATAATTTTTTTTTATATATAATAGAAAAGTAAATTATAATTGATTTATTTATCACTTGAACTGATCATTTTATACTTTTGATTTATATCCATTACTGAATGACACTTACACTAATTACATTCTAATTAGATATTAAGAAATATCATAGTCCTCATTATTATAAAAAAACATTAAGGATGCTTAGTGATTTTTTGAGAAGCAAGACACATTACACTGTGGATTGCTATAGTGTAATGATGTTTTTTCCATTCATAATGACAACTAAAGAAGTGAAAATTGAGGAGCAAAATAGTCATTTAACAGGGTTCAATTGACATTAAAATTGAATGGGAGAAATCAGTCTATATCTTTTTTTAGAATAGTAAAAAGACTTAATTACTCTTAAAAAGCAAAAAACAAAGAGGCTTACATAAAAGGGTTTTTTGTCTTTTTATTTTTTAAAAACAATAAACCGACTTAATTGCCCTTAAAAAAATATTAAGCTTTTGCTGCGATGCTTTGTTGTCTTTTTATTTTTTAACAACAAAATGACAGATTTACCTTTTTTTAAAAAAAAAAAAACTAAGGTTATTATTTTAAGGGCATTTTCATCTTTTTCTTATGGTTTTTCTGTTATTATCAGTTTCAGTTATATGCACTTTGGTAACTTAACAAATAAGAATATTATTAAAACAAAAGTGGCTGACAAGTGCAACATATGCATTGGCGCGTGGATGATGCCCGTGCCTTTTAGGCGACTCGTGCAGCACTGTCTAGTGAGGAAACATTGCCTTCCACCGTGTCTTCAGAAGCTAATAAAGTGACGTTTGTGTTGATTTTCTAGGAGTTCAACGGTGGTGAATTTTTTTCTCCTCCCCATTTTCTCTCTCTTAACCTTTAAGATTCACTTCTGCCCTTCCAAAATTAAATTGTGTTCTCTAGTTTGTATTTATTTCAATTTTGTCTCTCAATAATTTGATTTCTATTTAAGTTGATTTTAATGCATTTTAAAGTTTTTTGTTTTGCAATTTCATCCCTAAACATTTTATTTCATTTAATGTTTTTATCCAATTTGGTCCTCATTCTTTTGATTACTTTTTTATCCTTTTTCTTTATTTGTTTTTTAATTTTTTCCCTCAACATTTTATTTTATTTAATTTATGTATCCAAATTGGTTCTTATTTTTTTATTGCTGGTTTTAAATCATTTTCTTGATTTATTTTGTTTTTTAATTTAGTCCTTGATTATTTGATTACTATTTGATCCTCATAATTTTGATTACTATTTGTTTTTATACAAGACTTGATCCTCATAATTTTGATTACTATTTGTTTTGTTTTTTATTTTTTTATGATTAGGAAATATGTTTTATTATTTTTTTGTGTCTTCGTTCTATGGGGTAATCTCGGTCTTATAATCTACGTCACTGATTTTCAATGTTAGTCGAGTTTGAGCTTCGTAATTTGTTTTTTTTTTGTTTTTTGGTAGAGTTATCATGATCTCATATCCTAAATAACGGGCTAGTCGAGCTAACCTAGATTAACTCAATTTTTTTTCTCAACATTTGTTTTTATGAAATTGAGTTTTTTCATTTTCATCATTTGACATTAAATTGTTGGTCCTTGAGCTTTGTGATTTTTTTCACTTTTATTTTTGTCAGGTTATCTCGGGTGCAGGTTAATCAAGTTAACCTGGGTTGACTCAAGTTTTTTTCCAGCAATTTTTTTATTGATTCAAATTCGGCCTATTTTCATGTGTTTTTTTAAATTATTTTTCTTTTATCTCGGTCTCATATCATGTGTTGCGTGTTAATAAAGTTAACTCAGGCTGACACAAGTTCTTTTCTTTGATAAATTTTTTAAATTCATCTTTTTTTCAATTTCATTGTTTGACAAAAGGTTATTAGGCCTTGAGCTATGAGATATTTTTTGCTTTTCTTTTTGCGGAGTTATCTAGATCTCATATCTTGGATCATGTGTTAGTTAAGTTATCTCAGATTAACTTGAGTTATCATCGCCTAAACATCTTTTTTTTTTTCTTATGTTAGGATAAGATTGACCCGGCTTGTGGCGTAACCCGGATCACCTATCTAGTTAACTCATATTTGAAGGAAAATTTTGAAAAGCATAAAATTAATAAATAAGCAAAACAAAATAATTGGATTCATTAAAAAAACCTATTAAAAAAGTTAAAACATTATTAATAGTAAAAGAGCTATGCTTTATGTGAGGTTGAGGGTCGAATAGATATGTGAACGATATAAAAAGGAGTTTTTAAGTTAAAAGTTAGAATCAATTTTTAAATTGTGTTTATACTTTAAAAAATCTTTAAAATACAAGAATTTATAAAATCTATACTGATAATGTAATTATGATAAACTTTAATGGAACTTTGAAAAAAATCTTTATTTACATTTCTATGGTTAATGTATGTTTATGACAGATAAGTGGTTTTATTCGAATTGAAAATTAAACTTCATAATTTATTTTAGTTTATTTTTTATGAGGTTAATCATGACATTGAGTTAATGTTTGATTTTGCAAAAACAAAATCGATTAAGAATTGAATTTCTTGATTTGTTTGACTTACTTTCTATAAAATTGTTGTGACTGGAAAAAAAATAATTTAATATTGTATTGGTATTTAATTTTATAAAAAAAAATTCAATTTTTTTAATTGCAGGTGGTCTGTCTATTTAGATTCTTTGAGTTTTTTTATTTTTTAATATTATATTAATTAAGAATTTGATTTTATAATTCCTTTTATTGCTTTTAATTATCGTTTTCATTTCTCCATTTACCGTAACATTAATTAGGAATTCCATTTTATAATTTAACTTTATAATTTATAGTAAAGTACATGAGTTTTTTTATATTTACTCTCACGTTCAATTATTTAGTTTTATAGCGCTATCATACACGGTGTTGATTTCTTAAGCGTAGTGCATAATTGGGTCCTAAAATCACCTAGAAGTTGCCATGGGTGACTGCGGACACCACAATATTTTTCTGAAGTCTTCTATACTTGAAAAGAAAAAGGGAGAAGAAAAGGGGGGAATGACAAAAAGCTCCATGGAAATGGTAGCTTCCTGGTAAAGGGTAAATCCCCACCCCCTCAAAAACAATAGCAAAATTAGTTGACGGATCATGGATGGTTATTAAAATCTCATTGACCTCTTTTATTGAAGCCCTACAAGAAAAAAATAAAATAAAACACGGAAACCTAGTCAAATGCAATGCAAATGAGTGCAGATGCATCAAGGAGCCACATAGAGAATCTTCCTTTGTTGTATGGGACCCGTCTTTATCTGATCCAATGAGACTTCGCAAAAGTTTTGTCTTTTATGGTCAATTTGTCCACTTGCCAGCCACCACTCATCATGATTGACCCAGCCGACGGTTCCGATTGAAGGGTTTCCATCAATCAAATCAGAAGTGACAAACTAACGGTCCTGATTAGAGGGATTGATTTAGTTATGGTGACACTGTGTCCTCATTGCTAACTGAGACTTTTGCTGATATATTGATGCTGTTGGAGCACAGTTTTTCTTTTCCATTCTCTTTCTCAAAATAAATGGCGCAGCCAAGTTGAAGCAAAGTGTGTCTTGAATCTGGTGAGACTCGAGTTCTGCTGCTTCTCTTTGTTTTTGTTTTATTGAAAGCTTGCTGCTTTTTATCGCTTCTTACAATTATATGTCTTGTGTTCGTTTGTTTTGGTCGCAAGTTATAAGCTTTTTTGATTTACGGTCTTGAATAAATGATTGGATGTTTTGATTTGTGCTTGCTTTAATGGTTTGCTTAAGAGTTTTGGAATGGTATTTGGGGAATTGGGTAATTCATTGGATTGAAAAAAGATGGGATTTTTAGGATGGATTAGGCTTTGTGTTGGTATAGATTCTTGTTTAGAGCTTCTTCTATTTTTTTTTTTTTATAAAAGAAGAAGAGATCGAGGATGTTTCTTCAGTAAAGTTTGGATTTTTTTTAATTTGTATCTGAGCTTAATAGAATTGATTATGGGTTAAATGAGAGAGAATTTGGATCTTGAGTTAGAGTGAGGGGTTTGACTTTAGATGCAAAAAGTTGGGTTTTATTTCTGTCTTTGCATTGAAGGATGCTGATCTCATCAGTAAATGTGTGGAGGAAAATTTTTTGTTGATTTTCTATCATGATATGGGAAATCGATAGTGTATTTCAAAAACTACTGGTAATCAGGGGGAAAATGGTAATGAAAGGTTACTTGATCGAGATTTTGGTCTTGTATTTTTTGTTTAGAAA
>Ga0307511_10002620_pt1 | contig 18767 bp, 7 predicted proteins | sample 13_EM_MG_FD_200266 | JGI IMG/M metagenome (GOLD analysis project Ga0307511, IMG submission 200266) | Populus trichocarpa ectomycorrhiza microbial communities from riparian zone in the Pacific Northwest, United States - 13_EM | ecosystem: Host-associated > Plants > Roots > Unclassified | place... | reverse complement strand
ATCAACAATCAAAAGGGGAGGAGGAAAATCCATAAAAACCAAAAACCCAAAAACAGAGGGAAGATCCAGAATACTAAGGAAAAAAGCAGAGAGACATACAGAGGAAAGAAAAAACCAAAAAAAAAAACCAAAAAAAAAACAAGAGACAGAGGGAGGAGATACTGAAAGGAGGGGGGAGAAAAGGACATTCTCTAGCCGGTGTGAGGACCATTACCCTCGTCTTTTTTTCCGTCTTCGCTCAGGTAAGCTTTCTACCTCCTGCCCTCTTAATCCATTTCTAAAGTTTGCAAAACAGTGCGAAGGTAATTATAAATACCTTCGCACTGTGCAAAGCACGCGTGACTTGGTTCACGCGTGCTTGCTGCCTAGGTCGGTTACTAGTTTGAACCAGTAACCGGGCCGGGTCAACTGGGTCCAGCCCGCACTACCAAGCTAGACCCAACCCCAAAAACAAAAAAAAGTTGGTCGGGTTTGGGCTTTAGGCCCAACCAACCCAAATTGTGTTTTCTAAGGGTGTGTTTGGCAAAGCACACCCTTATGTCTTGGACATAATTTTTATGCTCATTCCAGTTTGATACTTAGCCAAACAAGCCCCTTTTTTATATCAGAAATGTAAACCCTCAAATAAAATAATCTCATCTTGATTTAGTAAAATAAAATAAAATAAAATACAAAGGATATGGAGAAATGATTAAATTGAACAAATTAATTGGATTAAAAGAGAAGTTATTTAATGAGAGGGGTGAAATTGAAAAAATAATAAAGGAGTAAGGAGTTAGTAAAGAGAAAGAAGTAGTGGGGGTCAATGGATTGATAAAAGGAATGGTGGGGTCAATGTGAAAATAGAAGTAAATATGGGGGGCAAGATACAAATAAGGAAAGAATATAATTATAAATAACAAGAAATCTCTAGAAATCCCTAGAGTAATGGTCGGCCAGGGAGAGGAAGAAAGAGGAGAAAATAAAAATTGAGAGGAAACCTTGTAAATTCATCCTTTGAATCCAAAGGAAAGTGAGAGTAAGTAAACTGAGAGTGCTTCAAGTAAGATTTAGGAAGAAAACTTAGAAAAAATTTAATAGTGGGAAGGGAAGGGTTAGAAGAAGAAAGGAAAAAGAAGAGGAAAAGGGGTTGTTCTCAATCTCTTGACTCATTGTTTTGTAATAAAAGGTGAAATTGTGGAAAATAGACGGTAGTAGGGGACGACTAGCAGAGCACAATTTTCAGGTAGGTGTCTGACACTTCGATTTCTAATTTAAAGTCTTGTGTAATTCTTTAACTTAGTCCCTGAAAAGATGTAGTTCAAATTTTGTATTTATATGTAGTGTTTGAATGATGAATGGACCAGTGTCCTGGTTTGGAACTGGTGCCCTGTGAATGGGCTGATGGTTAGACCAGTGTCCTGGATTGGAACTGGTGCCTTGTGAATGGGCTGATGGTTGGACTAGTGTTCTGGTTTGAAACTGGTACCATGTGAAAGGGCTCAATAGAATTAGTTATTCTTGGATAAGATGGGTGTGCTGGCAGGTGGAAAACTATAGAAATTGATGAATAAAAGAATTAAAAAGCAAATTGTTAGTGTAATGAAAAATATACTAGATCACCTTAATTAATTTAATTATGTTTATGCAAATTACTATGTAGGTTCATCTCAGCAGCATAACCTTTAATTGATGCTTGGATATTCCCTCTGTATAGTCACTTAAGTTAATAGGAAGATGAAATTCCCTTTGGGTTGTATATAACAATACTCCTATATTGTATGTATAAAGTTATGTAGTGTTATTTTTGTTAAAACTGTAAGTAATAAATTTAAATTTAAATTTTTTATTATGCTAACGTATGAAAGCAATTATGATGGTTAATTAATGGTTACCTCTTAAATCCTAGGATTCTTCTAATTTTTATAACTTGATAATTGTGTGAATTTTATCTTAAAAGCTTATAGTTTGAGACTTGGAATGATTGGATTGTGTATGATCAATGAATACAGGATGTATACAAATGATTTGTCGATAACTTGAGACCTCCCGGCATAGGGGAAACTCTACCGAAATTTCAATAGAAATTTCAATAAACTATGTATGAGATAAATAAAGAAAAAAAAATTATCATGTTTTGTTTTTTAAGGTTGATGCATTGGTTTCGGTATGGGGGACGTTACAAGAAAATTTCAAAAATATTTGTGGATCTTCATTGATTTATTTGTAGGCTCCTTGCGCTTTGTTTTTTTTTCTTTATGTTTTGAATTTTTTTCTATTATGTACTCAATTTGTGAACTAGTACTGTTAAACACAAAATATGTTGTGCAATGTCTTTGTTATTTCCGTCTAATAAGGGAATATGATAATAAAAGGTAAACAAGAAGAAAATGGCCTAGAAAATTCTTCTTCAAATTCATTTTTTGTGAAATTATTCACTAACGCCAGAGTCAGGAATATCGTAATTTTTTGGGTTGTGCGATATTTTCCAATACCAAAGTTGGAAATATTTGTAGGAATTGTTTACTAATGCTAGAGTGAAGAACATGATAGGAAGAATAAAAAAGGAAAGGGAGAACAAATTCTTAGCAATTTCAGACAAAACCAGCAATGTAGTCTGCCTCAGGTAGGACGCTTAAGGGGTGATAGCATCTTCCCTTTCGCTTAACCATTTCCATACCATAGAATCTCTGTTGAATAGTTAGTATTCCTAGTGACCATAATACTAGGTGGCGACTCCTTGAACAAGACATCCCCCCCTCCAAAAAAAAAACAAGATGCCAAATATCTTTTCCAATTAAGAAAAATTTTAACGAGTTGTCATGATGTCCGGGTGTGACACCTTCAAGAACAATTACCCCCAAAGCACCATTCCCTATGTGGTATAGTCCAAATGAGAAGTGCAAATATCATGATGGGATCTTCATCCACTCAATCAAAAATTACAAAATTTCAAGTGTCAAGTCCGGAAGCTTGTGACCGATAAACAAGGTTAGTTTATGAAGGATAATGGTACCTATTACATTATTACCAGATCATCCTCAGCATAACAAGTGATTGAAGATGTTGGCGAGACATAGATATTCTCGGAGAAGCTGATCTAAGAAGGGTGTTTCATTGTCAATCATTTTTGTTATAAAGCTTTGCTTGTTTTGTTTTTCATGTTTGTCGAGATCATATCCTATTTGTTAATTAAATATGGATTTTCTTCATATCTTTATTGATATAAAATCAAGAGATGTTTGATGTTTTTTTATTGACTACGAAAGAAAAAAGAAAAAGAAAATGATCGAACCCTAAGGTGTGCCATTCAAGATGCTAAAAGGCAATCCTTACTTTTTTAAAACTTATAAAATTGACTTTCATAACTGATCTCATGGCTCTATTCAAAATATTTTGACCTCATGAGTTTTGTAAAGAACCTCTTGGCCAAGATAATCTTGAAAAATTGATTTTTTTTTTATTTCAGAAATAATTTGATGTTTTTTAAAAAACAATGTTTAAACACCTTTTTGTAAAGCAACAAACAAATCATTCAAGCAATTCTCATTTTAAAGTGACCAAACAATTTTGAATCAAGACATGAAAAATTAAAAACTCATGCCTCATGTCTATTAGGTCATATTTTAGTTGTATGCATAATTGCATGTAGTTCGATTTGTTAGTCATTGATTCATTAGAACATAATTGTTATGCAAACGTTCCAAACCATTACACTAAATGAAGACAAAATTTATTAGTTCTAACCACTTATGCTTGAAATGATGAAAGACTATCTTTGTTATCCCTTCACATTCTAAAAATATATCACTTGTGGTCCCCATTTAAGATTGAATAAGTTTTTCTTCGTAAAAACCCTGACTAGGATCATACTCCACATTGAGGGCAAATAGAAATTTCAAAGATCAAAAGTTAATTCTATTATGATCACACCTCATACTAGGGTCAAGCATAAGATCACATATCAAAGACTGAGGAGATGTAGTGAAAAACTCAAAAAGCCTAAGAAATCAAAAATGTCAGGGGGAATGCCTAAATAGAAATATTAAATGTGACCAAGTCAAGGCCAAAACAAAATAAAGATGCCCCATCAAAACAAACAAAAAGGGCAAATCAAACAAACACGATGAAAGAAAAGAAAGATATTATGATAGTGATCTTAAGTCTTTAGAACTTTAAAAGACTCTATGAGCCTACATATCCATTTCTTTCATAGCCAAAAGGCATAACCTACATTACATGCCTTTAACAGTCCCTTCTAATCAAGCAAGCAAACAACTTATACCAATAAATGGTGTTCTGAAAATTTAAAAGAACTTTTTTACAAGAATCATGACATTACGAATAAAGCTACTTGTTATTATTCATGCGGATAAAAGAAGTGCTAAAGATGAAGCAATTTTTTTCTCTCAAACAAAACCTCAAGTTTTTACTCGAGCCTCTTGCTTTTAAACCCATAAAAACAAAAGGTCACCTCATCATATACCTTTATCAATTTCAATCTTGCATGAATAAAGGATCAAATTATCCATTTCCTAAAAGAAAGATTGAACCCATTGGGAATTGTGAGAATTTTAAAACAAAATTGATTTAAGCTTACATTAGTTAAATTTTTGCTTTCAAAATGCAAGAAAATCTTTTGATCCATGGATAACCCAACTTTGAGCTAAAAATTTATTCTAATCTTTACCTTGTCAATTCTCAACAAAAAAATACATAAAAGTTGCATCTTAGTGTTGAATGACATGCCTTGGGGTTACGATCAAATAAACACTTTTAAAATGACATCTCTTGATTTCTTTGCAACAATTAGACTTAAATGAACATGATCCTTGAAATTTATGAGTTGATTCCAAAACAAGAGAGCAATTTTTAAACAAAATTAATCAATTGATTTTGCAAAGTCTTAAACAGAGATGAGTCATCCTTGAGAAGTTAAGCAGCAGAGGAGCAATGTAGTGGATCTTGAAAAGGACAATATATAATATCCAAATCAGTTGGGGGACAAAGAAGCTCATTGATTCAAGGTGCATTTCATCACATGGATGTGGGTGATAAAAGGAGAATCATTGATAATGATAATGAATTTCTTTCCATGATCAAGTCTAGATGATTACAAAGCCTTGAAATAAAAGAGAATCTATGAAGATAGATTTGGTCTAAAAGGATGAACCTATCCATATTTGTTAAAAGGATGTTAAGGATCATTAATAAATGATGTCATATTAGAGAAGCGTGGCCTAATTAGGGACAACTTCATGGCTACATAAGTAACTGTAATGGTTGTTAGATATGTGCAGTTAGATCAACAATAATTGTTCGATAAGATTAGATGGGCTAAGAGCAATTTACTATGAATAACATTAAGCATATATTGATGAGCCTTTATTGTAAACTATGACTAGAAAGGATGCACTCATGAAAATGACAATGCATGTCTAGATGATTTAAAAGTTCCATAGAGGTTGATGATAACATATGCTTGAAGAGTACGGTTCAACTAAAGGTAACTTCATAGTTGATTAATAATCTAAAATGAGGTCGACATTAGAAAACCTTTTGATAGTTTTGGAAGGATACACACATGTAATCAGGGAGTGGTTTTTTAAATAATCCAAGAAGTTGAATGATTTGTTAAACTTCTTTATAATAAAGCAAACAACACCGCACTTGAGGGCATGGTCAGGCTTAATAATCAATGAGAGATGTAATCATCGTGGACAACGTAAGATGGGCAATTACATTCAAGTGGAGGATTGACATATGGTAAACTCAAATGAGTCGATGAATAAAAAGACTAAGAAGGCTTTGTATAGCAAGCAAAGACACCCTATGACAATGGAGCATCAAAGAGGGGGGGCTATATTTCAAATCAGGTAAGAATGTTTGCATGTCATCTAACCCCAAAGCATTGCATAAATATTTTTGAAATTTTATAGGAAAAATACTCAATGAAATCCAATAAGATCTTGATGAATCTAAGTTGAAAAAACTAATCCTTGAGTTATGATAGCATGGAATCTCAATCTTAACCATAGTTATTAAACTTGGACTAGCCTAACAGGTCGACCCAGTGGCTGGACTGGTATGGGTAAGGCAAAAGACCAGGATGAGCAAAAACCCGATTAACCTGCTGGGTTGAGCCATGACCCGGACGATCTGGCAAAACCCGATTGAGACCTGTTTTTTTTTCAAATGTGTTTTTTCTCCTTACCAAAGAACTTATATATATATATTAGTTGGTTATTAACCCTTTCCAAAGTTCAAAGAATGTTTTATTTTTTCAATATGGGATTTGAAACCCTTTAGTATATATACTCTATGTTCACAAGAAATTAGTTATGTTTTTTCAATCTGGGATAAAAACCTTTTTGGTTTAAATACTTCAACTTAAAAGGATAACATACTAACATAATATCTTTTCAATGTGGGATAAAAAAAAATTCAAATAATCTTTTAAACTTCATTATTTATAACATGTATAGCATATATTCATATGGATTGTTTCTTATTTTCTTCATATGTAATATTAAAACTTCAAATATTTTTTTTTCCGGGTTGATTCGGGTTGACTTGGGTTGACCCGTATAACCCGGGACCCTGCTCCTTAGCCAGGTCAACCCCCAGGTTGGGTCTAATAACTATGGTCTTAATCATGTCATCAAAACAGTTAAGATGCCTTTGGATAGTTCTAGTTGAAGGAAATTGCTGAGATACAGGATTTTAGGTCAACTGAGCTAGAAAAACAATGCCAAGAGAATAGCTGTGAGAATACAATTCTCTTGGTAGCTGTGAAAATCCAGTTCTAGTTGAAGGGAATTGCTATGATGCAGGATTTTAAGTCAACTAAGCTATAGAAAAAAAAAAGTTGTTAAGAATATATAGTTTTTGCCACACTAGAAGCAGATTCGTGAATCGACACGAAAGAAAAGTGAGAAAACCCTATTACTAGGAAATTCCTAAGAAAAAAAAAGATCAACCCTGTCATCAAGAAGATTCTTCAGGTTAACCATGCTGTCAGGAAAGGAAAGTTCAAACCCTATCATCAGGAGGAACAAGAAAAACCTTAGATCAAGAAATCCGAGTTTTGTGAACCCTGCCATATGAAATCTTAGTTTTCAACTCTACAATCAAAATATTTTGAATTCAATCAAAACAATTAAGACACCTTTGGATAGTTCTAGATGAAGGGAATTGATGAGATGCAGGATTTCAAGTCAACTAAACTACAATACAAGAGTCGTTAAGATTACAGGACTTTATCAAAATATAGCTACACAGGAGAATAGTTGTGAGAATACAGTTCTCTTAATAACTATAAAATCAAGGTTCCAATTGAAGGGGTTGTTGAGATGCAGGATTTTAGGTCAATTGAAAAAACTTGTAAATTCCTGGCAAAAAAATTATAAATAAATTTAACCTAGAAATAAAATGGGTTAAATTAAGATTTAAGAAAATTTATGTTAAGAGTGAAATTGAAAAATAAAATATACGGGACGAGACACTTGTTAAGAAGAGAGAAAATTAACTAGAAAATTTGGGGGAAATTAGGATTATATATAAAGGAGGGGTTAAAATGTAAATTATAAAGAAAACACATATAAAAGCAATCCCTCTCTCTCCAAGGCCGGTAGTAACTAGAACAAAAGAGAGGAGATATATTGGGTTTTTCTTCAAAAACTCTTGTATGAAACACTTGAGAATTCAGGAAATTAAGGGGGGTGATTGAGAGAAACACTTGCCACCACACCTTTAAGCATATAAACAAGAAAGAAAAGTTAAGGAAATCAAGGGAAAAACAAGGCATAGTTGTTGTGATGTACACATCGTCGAATGACGGAGTTGCCTCCTAGAATTAAAGGGGTTTTAGGTTTAATCATAAAGTTATGATTAGAGGGTTCAGGAGTCGCTACCTAGTATTATGGTCACTAGAAAACCTAATGGTTTGCGAGAGTTTACGTAAAGGGACTAGTTGTGTAAGGGCAATATGCATCACTCCCAGTGCACACTAATTTAGATAAGTTGCATTGTTGATTGATTGTTAAAATAAGACATGTTTTTATTTGTTGGCCTCATCTAAGGTTCAAGGCAGATCTTTTTTTTTTTTTAGAAAGTCTCTACCTTATCGGGTTAAATCCTAAGCATTCTAGGACCCAAATTAGCATCACAATTATTTTCTAGATACAACTAATTCCTAGCATTTATTTCTATTAATTTATTTAATTGAATACCATAAGTATGCATTACGTTGTAAAAACTACACCTCAAATATTAATTAAACAAATTAATTTTTATGATATTTTTTTAAATTTTGGCCAAATTCTAAGGGATGATCATAAATTGGTTACGATATAATAAATCTTTTTATGTTTTCCCTTTCTTTACCATCTATTTAATGCGAAATAAAAAGTAATAAAAAGAAAATACAACACACGCACACATACTTTTTATTATATTTTACTCACACATCTCGCAATTACATGTCTATAAACCATAAAATTTAACAATAATTTAAAACACACTAAAAAATAAAAAATCTGCAAAATAGTCTTTCTAAAAGTTGGAAACAGGTTGGAGAGATTGTTGGGAACTCAGGAAGCACATTGGAAGATTTTGGGAACAGTGGCGAAGTGTGGGTTTCATGGACCGCCGCCAGTATATGAGCCCACGCACCATCGTCGATGAAGCGAAAAGAAGGTAGATCTAGAACATCTTCTTCTTCTCCTTCTTTCTCTTCCTACACTGGTGATGGCTTTCACCAAGAGCTGCAAGAAAAGGAAATCACATAAGAAGTTTGTTTGTCCCTTTTTTTTTAGATCTGTTCCTTTCTCTTCCGCTTTGTGTTCAAAATCTGCCTCTCTTTATTAGTTTCTTTACAATCCACAATGGCAAGAGACATTAAGGAGCTGCTAGTTTTTAAAGATAAGGGAGAGTTGGTTGTTAGTCCCCAATTAGGCTGGACAGGAAGAGAAAGGTTGGTGTTAGTTTTAGTTTTTTAGAGAAAATAGTGTTGTGAGGAGAGGCTTCAACTGGACTTGGTTTGTTCTTGGCCAAGAGAAAGAAAGAGAATAGTTTGGTTTGTTCTTGGTGTGGTGGTCGGTGTGGATCAGTGGAGAGATGAGAGGAGGAAACCGTGAGGGGGAGAGGAAGTTGTAGGTGTCTTTTTTTTTATATGGTGGTTGACAGGAGGTTGAAGATGGATGCTAGTTGGTGATGATTTTGGGGTTGTTTCAAGGCTGACATTATTAAAGAGAGATTGTTACCAAGTGAGGGGGCTGCTGGGACCATAGAGTAGATGGGTTGATGTATTAGAGTCTCTTTCTGTTTTGGGTTCAATTTGGTGCTGGCAGCTGGCTTAAGAATAACAGGTATAGGGTATTTTTTATGTGTGGAGAGAGAATGCGAGAAAGATGGTTTTTTAGTCTTTTTTATTTATTTATTTTTGTCCCCCATTTTCCTTGTGTAAGATAATAGCATCTTCCTCATCCATCTTGGATGATGGTTGGCAACGTCAACTTGATAAAAAAAATCAATGATTTTAAAAATAGTATGTTAAAAGCTTAATGTGCTCAAAAGCTCAAAAGAAATTTGAATTCTTTTAAGACAACATTGAAAATGCTAAAAATAATGCAAATATATTAAAAATATATTTTTATTTTTTTAATTTAAAAAAGGGTAAAATATTAGGTTATGACTGTTGTCCTCCTCTTTACAATGGTTATGATAGAAAGTCTTGTGAGTGACTTTAGATAGCAAGCTTGTAAAGAAGAAAAGATAAAAGGTTGTGGATTTACCATATCAAGAAATGACCAATCCTTCCAAAAATTCTAAGATATTCATAAATATCTCAAAGATTGATGGATCTTAATGAAAGTTTTAGAAGAGAGGGCTCCAAAACACACTCAAAAGAAAATAGATAAGGCTCGCTGGTGCACTATCTGGTTGTAAGGGCTAATAAGTGCACTTAGAAAGGAAATGATAGGGCTTGCAAGTGCACTATTTGGTAGATGATGGTTCAAAAGTGCACTCAAAAGAAAAGAGATAGAGCTTAAAGGCACACTATCTAGTTATGAGGGCTAAAAAGCGCACTAAAAAAGGAAAATAGATACAGCCAGAAAGTCCATTGTCCAATGTTTGAGGGCTAGAAAACTCACTCAAAAGAAAATAGATAAGATTAAAAAGCACACTATCTAATAAACGAGGGCTAGAAAGTGCACTCAAAGATATAGAGCTAGAAAACACACTATCTTAAAGACGAGAGCTCAAACATGCACTAAAAAAAAGATAAGGCTCAAAGGTGCATTATCTAGGAGATGGGGGCTCAAAGATGCACTCGAAAAGAAAAATAGTTATGAATCAAATTAGCATTATTTAGGAGATGAGGGCTCAAAGACGCACTCAAAAGAAAAAAGATAGGGCTCAAAAGTGCACTATCTGAGAGATAAGGGTTCAAAGGCAAACTCATTAGGAAAAGAGATAGGATTTGTAAAGAAAAATATGATATTTGTTAAAAATTGAAAGATTTTTCAAAATGGTATAGTAGTACCAGACGATTTACGTATTAGTATGAAAACGAGTTTAGTCTTGCATGTTTGTTGAACAACTAATCAAAAAGGAGGAGGAATGCATGATTTCGGGTTTCTTAGAGTAGGGGGGCATTTTTCTCCTCTTGGTTGGCTGCCCCCGTTCTCTTCTCTCATTCTTTTTATATCCTAGGAAACCCTAGTCTTTATTTTACAAAATAGTCCTCCCTTAAATAAACAATTTACATTTAACTACTTCAATAACTATTTTCCTAAAAAAAGAGAAATAGCCTTGCATGAAATCTTCAAGCTTTGACTTAGAGGAGCTAAATTGCTGAAATAAAAACTTTGATATCGGTTTAGATGCTTCGAAATGTAATTTAGACTCGTTTCTTCACGAAACCTCTTTGCTGGCAGAATTCAGTTGTCATTTTTGAAAAATCATATCTCCTTCATATGACATCGTTTTGGGCTGAATGTTGGAGCATTGATAGGTCTTTGAGTCAGAATCCAAAAACATTGAGTTTGCATAAATTGGACTTCTGTAGTTCCAGATACTCAAGTTGGAATGGACGAAGGTCAACATTAGCAGATTGCGAGATTTGACTTTAAAGGTTGCGATTTCCATGCTCTTTCTTATTTTATTTTCTTGCCTTAGATGTCCAGAAAGGTATGGATGTTAGCTTTTTAATTCCACTATAATCACTTCATTTTGACCTCTAGAGTCACGCTCTGCACAAAACATCGACTGAAGGTCAAATCTGTCAATTACCTCCAATTTACTTCTTTTTACATCTTTCATCCAAAAGTGCCTTCAAAACATAAAACAAAGAATATCAAGGCATTTTATATATAAAACATAGGCAAAACACTAGTTAAATGTGGGTGAAACTATCGAATAATATGGTTGTATCACTTGTTGGACTCTTTCTTGCTTAACCTTGTTGGGCAATGAAATTTTGTTGGATTCCTTCGTTATTAAACCCTTGCTCGTTACTAAACTTGGTCAATGACCTTTTTGTTTGAATATATTTCTTGTTTTGGAATCAAGTCACAAATTTCAAGAATTATATCCATTCAAGTCTAATTGTTGAAATAAAATCAGAAAGACATAAATTGTGAAAGTATTCTTGAAGTTTAAACTTTTTTGGTCGAAGACCCAAAACACCCCATTCAACACTAATAAATATTTTATTGATGATTGACAAGGTATAGGTCGAGAAAAAAATGCTAGTTCAAAGTTGGGGTTATCTTTGGCTCAAATGAATTTTTACTTTTTGATTGCTTTAGTAGGGCATCCTTATTTTATTTTGACCTTGACTTTGTCATTTTTCTTTTCTATTTGTGAATACCCCTTAACATTTGAGGGCTTTTTAGATTTTTCACAACATCTCCTTGATTTTTTATCGTTGAAGTTTTCCTTGCCCTCCAGTATGGAGTGTGATCCTAGTTAGGATCGAACTTTGACTTTGAATTTCTATTTGCCTCTAGTGTGAGGTATGATCCTAGTCAGGGTTCTTACAAAAAAAACTTATTCAGGCTCAAATAGGGACCACGAGAGATATATTTTAGAATGTGAATGGATAGCAAAGATAGTCTTTCATCATTTCAAGCACAAGCGATTATAACCGATAAATTTTGTCCTTATTCACTATACTTGTTTGGTACTTTTTGCATAAAGACTTATGTTTTCATGAATCGATGACTACCAGATCTAACTAAACCGATTATGCATGTAACTAAAACATGGCCCAAGAGACATAAGGTGTGAGCTTTTTATGTATTTTTCATTTTTTATGTCATGGTTCAAAATTGTTCGGTCACTTTAAAATAGGAATTGCATGAATGATTCGTTCGCCACCTTAGAAAAGGTATCTAAATACTGTTTTAAGCAAACATCTAATTATTTCATAAATCCAAAAGCAAGTTTATTTTTCAAGATTTTTGACAAAATAGTTTTTACAAAATTGATGTGGCCAAAATGCTTTGAATAGAGCCATAAAGTTAGTTATGAAAGTTAGTTTTATGAGATTAAAAATGGTAAGGATTGCCTCTTAGCATCTTGCATAACACATCTTAGGGTTCGATCATTTTTGCCATTATATTTATCTAATTATGGACAACAATATAATGTCAAATTATTAATTCACAAAAACATCTTTTGATTTTAAAACAACAAAGAGATTGAAAAATCATGTTTCATTAAAAAATATGATGCAATCCCAAAACCAAAACACAGAATAGTAAAGTTTGGCACATATCACACTCTTCGTTGGGTCAAATTCCTTGGCGACTTCTGTGCTTGTTAGTGTTTATCAACCACTTGTTGTGCTCATGATGATCTAGTGACAATATGGTAGATGACATTATCCTTCACAAGCTCAACTTACCCCTTTCTCACCAACTTTTATAATTGATACCTGAAATTCTTACAACTTTTGATTGAATGGTTGAGGATCCCATCATGATGTTCACACTTCTCATTTGGATTGTACCACATAGGGAATAATGGTTTTATAGGATCTGATGAAGCTGGGGTAATATGTTTGATGTTCAGGAGATGTTAATAAATACCTTTGAGTGGTAAAGGTATGTCGATATTTGACAGTGGCGTTTGAGCAACCGATAATATAATGAGAACTGATCGTACAAGATTCCCAATCTAAAAGCCATTCTCTGACTTAGGTTCCATCATGACTTTAGAGTTCACAATTCCTACTTTGATAGCTTATTCAATCCTTTCAACCACAATCATTAGGTCAATAAAGTATTGGGCTGCACTTCCAATCAGGAACTCAAAGTGGAGCATCTTAAAGAAGTTTTCCATCTTAAACAAGTTCCACTTGAGTAGCTACCCCAAACCACCTCTAGGCATATTCATGGATAGATTCCTTATCACCTATTTCCATACATTATAGGCTAAATCTGCTGGGAACAACATCCATGTTGTACATATACTACTTTATGAAAGCATCTACAAGGTCTTTCCACTTTTAGATTTTCATGTTGTCTAGCCTCATGTATTAGCCTAATATTAACCCACACAAACTTTCTTAAAAGAAATGCATCAATAATTTTTCATCATACACTACTTCTGCCATCTTGTTGCAATAAGACTTGAGGTAAGAGACAGGACACTAAGTTATAGTATACTTTATAACCTCGAGCACATAAAACTTCTTTGGTACAACTATATTCAGGACTAGACACATCTTGATGGCTTGAACAAGATCATACAAGACCACTTTTTTGATAGCCTGCTGATATTTTATCATGATCAATGTCCTTAAAGGATTTTTTCTTGTGGGACTCATTGGTGAATGCATCCATAACTACTGAGGTTGATGCATTTATTGTTGATTGCACAAATATTGTATTACACTAAGGTTCTTAACTTTGTCCACCCATCATTTCTTCAGGCTAAATTGTTGCAAAAGTCACAGGCCGATTGGATAGGCCTCCACTAAAAAGGTGTTTTAATGACTCCTCATGCAAGGTAGTGATGTGGACCATGTTAACCTTCAGGGAATCTTGCTCTTTTTGGAAGTGGGCATCATAATGAGTGTGTTCTTCATCTTCCATGTTTCTTTGTCGGAGTCGGGTGTTGTAAACTCTATGGATTTAAGTTTTTCAGGGACCTATATTCCAACCTGCCATATGCTCACATGACATTTATACCCAAAGCATGAATGTATGTATGCTTATGGATGCAAGTGCATGTACTCGTACATTGAATATGGATTAACCTGATCAAAGGGCAAATCTATCACTTCTTTGTGGAGTACATGTGGAATCTGAAGTTTGATTAATCTGAAAAGATATTTTCTAAATTTTTATCTCAGTTAAGTCTCATACATATTGGAGAGTACAAAACAAAAGGTAGGTCTAAGCCCCTTTCATTTAAAAAGACAAAATGGTTTTTATGTTTGGTGATTTCTTGGCCTTGGTCCTTAAACAATCCTCCCAGCTAATTACATCATCTCATATTTTTACCTGTATTTAGAGAAAATCATGGTCTTAACTAAAAAAATCATGCAGAGTTCAGGATTATTAATCAGGTCTGTCTAGATACAAAATGAATTATTTGGGAGTCCATATCCCAAGGGCAAGTTCTAAGCCACTACATGAGGAGAAGGCTTACTACCTAGTCTCAAATGGATCTATGATCTGCCTAGTGACCACCTTTCATAAAGGCAGTATAGGAATTTACAAGAAATAGTTGAGGCCTAGTGTGACCACCATTACCAAGTAAACGCTCAACTCATAGTTGGATGTCTCATGAATCTGAACCTCAACTGAAAGTTATAAGACAGACCGTTACTCTCCACCTAACCTAGAATTGAATTTATTCTCAAAATTAAAATGCATAAAGGCATTAATCCATACCCGATGTACTTATGAATGAGTAGTATGTAAAAAAATACATACTAAAATTAAATTACACAAACAAACAAAAATAAACAAGCAAACAATCAAATAGACAAAGCTCAATCCGACCTGACAAGTTCCTAGTGAATTTGTCATCCGGTTGTGACGTGCATGACGTCGAATGGCAGAGCTGCCTCCTGAAATTAAAGGGGTTTTAGGTTTAATCGTAAAGTTATGATTAGAGAGTTCATGAGTCGTCACCTAGTATTATAGTCACTAGGAGACCTAATAGTCTATAAGAGTCTAGGTAAGGGAACTAGTTATGCAAGAGGAAGAAGCATCACCCTCAGTGCTCCCTACCTAATATAAGTTATTTTATTGATTGATTATTAATCTAAGACATGTTTCTATTTGTCAGTCTCATCTAAGGTTCAATGGAGATCTTCTTTCGTGAGGAAGTCTTTATCTTATTGGGTTAAATTTTAACTATTCTAGGGCTAAAATAGCATCGAAATTATTCCCTAGTTACAACTAATTCCTAGCATTTCTTACTATTAATTTATATAATTTAATACCGTAAGTATGCATGGCATTGCAAAAATCATACCTTGAATATTAATTAAACAAATTAATTTTTGTGGTATTTTTGAAATTTTGACCAAATTCTAATGGATGATCATAAACTGGATATCCAATTTGTATTTAAAAAAAAACATGAAAAAAATACAATTGTTTTTAGAAAATGTGCTTGAAAATTTTAGAATTTGGCCATATGAAATCAAAACATTTTGTTAATTATAACTTTTTATCTTCTTCCATTTTTTTACCATATATTTAATGCAAAATAAAAAGTAATAAAAAGGAAATACAACACACACACATTCTTTTTTTTTAGTATATTTTACACACACACCCAATAAATTACATGTTTACAGACCATAAAAATTCAAAATTTAACAATAATTTAAAACACACAATAAAATTTCAAAACTTTGCAAATTAATCATTCCAAAGGTTGGAAACAAGTTGAAGAGATTGTTGGAAACTCAAGAAGTATAATTAAAGATTCTAGGACCGCCGAAATAGTGGCAAAGCATGGGTTTCACTTGATAATTTTGATTGAACTTGTATTAAATGCTTCTTTTGTACTATAATGGGTTGTGTATTTAAATATTAATTGTCTCGAAGACTATGGAATTTAAACTCGACTTAATTATGTAAACATATGATGTCGTATTAGTTTCTTTTATTTTGTCATTGATAGTTAGTGTGTGATTATGCCTTTTATTTTGTTTTGAATATTTTATATTAATAAATATATGTATGTAGTGAACCATAATGAAATGTTATGGATGTGATGTGTTGAGTTGTGATGTGATGAGTCTAGAATGATTGGACAATAAATGGAATATGAATTGTTTGAATATTAAAGTGTATCGGGTTTATAGTCGATAACTTGGGATCCCAATTGTAGGGGAGATTGTCAAAATTTCGGTAGATTTTCAAATTTAAGATTTTATATTTCAAAAAAATCACTCTAAAAATATAACATTCATGAGAAACTAAGTAGTGATTACTTGTAATTATGTTGGATGTTATAGTTGGTATCACAACCCTGGCATAGGTTTAGGAATTATCATGCAAATTGATACGTGTGTAATTATTTCAGGATGGTTCGTATAAGATATGGTATGAGAACATACACATCTCTGGCACAGAGGATGATCCAAAATGTGGATCCTAAGGAGAGCCATGGGAGGATCCTTTAGCATATATTACATTTTATATGCCATCGGATGTTATTCAGTCAAGACATGAGGAGTCATATGGATTATAAAATGATGCCACCTTTAGGTAGACTAGAGTGTCGCAACCAAAAAAGGTAGATCATCAGGGATAGGTAGTTGTGCCTCCACTAGTGACAGCTACGGGAGCCCCTACTCCGTATATAGACCCTTCTTTCATTGTATAGATAGTGAGGACAATGGTTGAGACTATGAATATATTAGCCCCTACAACACTAGTAGCTTAAACAATACCACCAGCTCCAGTGGTTACAACACCTACAGACAATATAGTTACCTTGGTACGAGTAGTGAAGAGTATGAGAGAGATAGGATGAGAGCCTTTCCTTGGGGATTAAGATGCAGAAATTTCTGGTAGATAGATTAGAAAGGTAGAGAAGACCATGTTTCAGATAAAAGTGTCAAATAAGATGAGGGTAGATTGTGCCACCTAGCTATCGTCAGATGAAGCGCAATATTATTAGGAGATTGTGCAGTTGAGGAGGGACATAGGGCTATGGACGTGGGGTTATTTAAAGTTGAGTTTAAAAATCAATTTTACTCTCGATATCACCGCAAAATGAAGGAACAAGAGTTTCTAACATTAAGGCAAGGTGATAAGTCAGTATTGGAGTATGAGAGGAGGTTCCATGACCTCTCTATGTTTTCCCCACATCATGTTCCTACAGAGCAACACATGATAAAGAGATTTTAAGATGGACTAAGACAAGAATTGAAACAAGGGTTAATAGCCTTGCAATTCAGGATGATGAGAGATTTGACAGAGGCAGCTCAGGCTTTAGAGGCTTGTATAGTTGAGGACCAGCAAGGCCAATCTGTTGTTGGCAAGAGAAAAGAGGTTGTCTACTCCTTGGGTAAACCCCCTAAGCCTTTTTGTTTTAAGAAGGGAAAAGGAAGACAGTACAATTAGTTTAAGAAAAGAAAAGAAGATACCAGTGAGAGCAGATCAGCTGCTAGGTCTTATCAAAATGCATGTGGAGGGCCGGTTGGAAGATAGCTGGACGTTAAAGGTAGTTATGTTGGTGGGACTTTAGAGTAGAAGACCATTACCTACCATTATTGTGTCAGATGTGAGCAGTGACATCCTGGAGATTGCTCTGCATCGCTAGGGCGATGCTATATATACAAGCAGGATAGACATAGATGGCAGGACTGCTCCTATTTAGGTTGGGGATGTTACTACTATAGTGGGTAGGGATATTTTAAAAAGACTATCCTAGAAGAACCGAGTATGTTTAGGGACATAGGTAGTAGACACAGAGTTATTGGTAGTCAATCACTGTAGATAAACTTGCTAGATTAGTGTAGTATGGGACTAGTGGAAATCGAGGCCAACCTAAAGGTTGGGGGCAGAGGACCCAATTAAGTTTAAAAAAAATGGTTATTAATTAGCACACCATTCAGGGATGTAGTATATGTAGAACATGCACATATAAGGGAGTTAAAATTACTATTAGGAGATATGATATGGAAGTAAATATAATGTCATTAGAATTACATGATTTTGACTTAATTCTAGGAATGGATTGTTTAAGTAACCATAAAGCTCAAATGCATTAAATATAATGTCATTAGAATTACATAATTTTGACTTAATTCTAGGAATGGATTGTTTAAGTAACCATAGAGCTTAAATGAATTGTTTTTTTCAAAAATAATGACTCTTTAAGGAATAGATAGGAAAAGAGTGACTTTTCAGTGGGGAGTGAAATGTCATACCGAATTGTGTGATTTCGACTATGATAGCTAATAAGCTTATGAAGAAGGGGTGTGTGGCCTATCTAGCTTATGTAATAGATTCTAAAAAGGGAAGGATATAGTTGGATAATCTTCCTATCATGAGAGAGTTTTTGAATGTATTTCTAAAAGAATTTTCAAGGCTACCCCCGGAAAGGGAATTAGAAGTTTCGATTGATGTATCGTCTAGTATCTCTCTTATAACTCAGGCTCCATATCGAATGTCACTAGCAGAACTGGCTGAGTTGAAGGTTAAGCTACAAAAATTAATATAAAAGGGTTCATATGCACAAGTACTTCACCATGGGGAGCTTCAATTATATTTGTGAAAAAGAACAATGGGACCTTTAGGCTC
>Ga0307511_10002619_pt1 | contig 18768 bp, 14 predicted proteins | sample 13_EM_MG_FD_200266 | JGI IMG/M metagenome (GOLD analysis project Ga0307511, IMG submission 200266) | Populus trichocarpa ectomycorrhiza microbial communities from riparian zone in the Pacific Northwest, United States - 13_EM | ecosystem: Host-associated > Plants > Roots > Unclassified | place... | reverse complement strand
TACCACTGCCCGCCATCACCGCCTCCCTCTTCGCCCGGTTCGCCTCCCGCCAGGAGGACTCACCGCAGATGAAGATGGTCGCCGCCCTGCGCAACCAGTTCGGCGGCCACGCCGTCGAGACCAAGTAGGCGTATCGTGGGGGATCTTCTGCTGGTCCGCCACGGCGAGACGGAGTGGAGCGTGTCGGGCCGGCACACCAGCTGGACCGACCTGCCCCTCACCCGGCACGGCGAGGAAGAGGCCAAGTCCCTCGCCCCGCTCCTGGCCGGCCGGACCTTCGCACTCGCCCTGACCAGCCCGCTGGACCGCGCGATACGCACCGCCGAACTCGCGGGCATCACCGGCGCCGCACCCGACCCCGACCTGCACGAGTGGGACTACGGCGGCTACGAGGGCGTCACGACCGTCGACATCCACCGCACCCGCCCCGACTGGTACCTGTGGACCGACGGCGTGCCGCCGGGCCCCGCCGGACACCCGGGCGAGTCCCCGGACGAGATCGGCGCACGCGCCGACCGGGTCCTGAAGCGGGTGGACTCCGCACTCGTCGACGGTGACGTGGTCCTGGTGGCACACGCCCACTTCCTGCGCGTCCTCACGGCACGCAGGCTGGGCCTGCCGGCGGCGGACGGCCGGCTGTTCCAACTGGCGACCGGCACCGTCAGCCGACTCTCCACCGAGCACGACCGCCCCGTCGTCGCGGAGTGGAACACCCGACCGTAGTGGCACAACTCCCCGGCCCGGGCCGCGCGTTGACGCGCGGTCCGGGCCGCGGTCGTCCCCTGTGCGCATGACAGCCGCCGGGCTAGAGTCCCTCTCGATGGAGATCAACGATCTGACACCGGCCGAGGAACAGGTGTGGCGGGCCTTCCCGTTGGGCGAGTCCGTGGACTTCCGTACGGCACAGGACGAGGACATCGCCCTCGGCTGCGACTGGGGGCCCGAACGGACCGTGCGCGCCTCGGTGTTGCGGGCGCTGCTGCTCAACGGGCCGCAGGAAGCAGGGGAGATAGCGTCCCTCAGCCTGGCGGGCGCCCGGATCACCGGCCGGCTCGACCTGCAGTACGCGACGATCGACCACCCCGTGCGGCTGCGCTACTGCCACTTCGACGAGGTGCCCCGTTGCTACGCGGCCCGGCTGCGCGAACTCAATCTCGGCGACTCCGTCCTGCCCGGGCTGACCGCGCACGCGATGCGGGTGGACGGCGTGCTGCGACTGACCCGGGCCCGGTTCCGGGGTGTGGTGCGGCTCGCGGAGGTGAAGGTCGCCGGGAGTCTGTTCATGGAGGGCTCGGAGATCATCGCCCCGGACGCCGGGGAACCGGTCCTCCAGCTCAACCAGGCCTCGGTCGGCGACGATCTCCGGGCGGCCGGACTGCGCACCCAGGGGCAGATCCGGCTCAGCGGCGCGAGTGTCGCCGGGTCGGTCAACCTCAACACCGCGCACCTCTCGCACCCCGGACACTCCGCCATCGACGCCGAGGTACTCGTCGTCGCGGGCAACATCCTGTTCCGGCACGCCCGGGTGGAGGGCTGGGTCGGAGTGCGCGGCGCCCGGATCGCGGGCCGGCTCGACCTGTCGTACAGCACCCTGTCGAACCCCGGCAGCTCCGCGCTGCTGGCCAGCAGCGCCACCATCGGGGAACTCTGGCTGCGGCACAGTCCGCCCATCGAGGGCGGTGTGGTGCTGAGCAGTGCCCAGATCGACGTGCTGCTGCTGGAGCCGCAGGTGGTGCCGGGTCGGGTGCATCTCACCAGCCTCGTCTACACCTCACTCATCCCGCACGAGCCCGCCGAGCGCCGCCTGACCATGCTGGAGCAGGACGGCGACGGCTATGTCCCGCACGCCTACGAGCAGTTGGCCCTCTCCTACCGCCGCACCGGCGACGACTACGCCGCCCGCCGCGTCCAGCTCGCCAAGCAGCGCCGCCTGCGCGGCACCCTCCCCCGGTACAACCGGATCTGGGGCTACGTCCAGGACGTCACCGTCGGCTACGGCTTCCGCCCGCTGCGCGCCTGCGCCTGGCTGCTGTCGCTGCTGGCCATCGGCTCGATCGCCTACGGCCTCCATCCCCCGGACGCCCTCAAGCCGTCCGAGGCCCCGCACTTCAACCCGGTGTTCTACACCCTCGACCTGCTGCTGCCGGTGATCTCCTTCGGCCAGGAGGAGGCGTTCGCGCCGACCGGCTGGTACCAGTACCTCGGCTACGCCCTCATCATCACCGGCTGGATCCTGGCCACGACGGTCGTCACCGGTGTCACCAGGACCGTCAGCCGCCAGTGAACCGCTTCGCCGTGTGCTGGGCGGCCAGCCGCACCGGCGCGTTCGGGGCGCCGTAACCCCGGTAGTCGCCGTCGCGCTGGACCAGTTCGAAGAAGACCCGGCCGACGGTACGGGTGTAGCAGTGCCGGAACTCGCCGCCCGCGTCCCGGTCGTAGAGGATGCCGAGATCCTGGTACGTCTCCAACTCGCCCTCGGCGAAGTCGAATCGGGCCGCGAGGTCGTCGTAGTGGTTCGCGGGTATGCGCAGCATTCGGCCGCCCGCCTCGCGGAAGCGGCGGGCCGCGGCGACCACGTCCTCGACGGCGAGGGCGATGTGCTGGGCGTGGGCGCCGTCCTCGGTGGGGGCCGGGCCGACGCTCAGGGCGATGCGGACGCTGCCGTCGGGGGTGGTGACGGCGCGGCTGCGCAGCAGGCCGTAGGGGTCGGCGACGTCGACGCTCTCCTGGGCGTGCAGTCCGAGGACGCTGCGGTGGAAGAGGGCCGCCTCGTCGAACTGGTGCCAGGGCTGGGTGAGGGCGAGGTGGTCGATGCGCAGGACGCCTGTCCCCGGCGGGAGTCGACCGGGGGTGTCGGTGAAGTCGGCCCGCCAGCCGGGGTGTTGAGGAGTGGTCGGGGCGCAGAAGAAGAGTTCCGTGCCGTCGGGTGCGGCCACGGCGTCGAGTCGGGCGTCCTCAGGTGTGCGGCGGCGCGGCAGTACGGGGGCGAGGAGGGCCTCGGCGCGGCGGGCGGCGCCCTCCGGGTCGGGAGACTCCAGGCCGATCGCCGCGAGCGCGGTGCCGTCCCGTCGTACGGCGGGGCCGGTGTTGACCAGGATGCGGGCCTCGCCCTGCTGCCACAGGTCGACAGGCTTGCCGCGGTGGCGGGCGGTGCGGGCGAAGCCCAGGGCTCCGAGGAGCGCCGAGACGGGTTCCGCGTCGGGTGTCACGAGTTCGGCGAAGGCGATGCCCGTGGGGACGACGGGGGCGGGGGGCCGCACGAGACCCACCGTCTCCTGCAGGACCAGCAGCGAGCGGTGGGCGTCGATCGCCGTCGGGCCCGCGTCCGCCTGCCGGAACACGTCGTTGAAGACCTCCAGCGACAGCGGGCCGTCGTAGCCGGCGCTCAGGACGTGTCGCAGCAGTCCGGCGACGTCGAAGCCACCCTGGCCGGGGAAGCAGCGGTAGTGGCGGCTCCACTGGAGGACGTCCATCGCGAGCGGCGGAGCGTCGGCGAGCTGCAGGAAGAAGATCTTCTCGCCGGGGATGTCCGCGATGCCCTTGGGGTCGGAGCCCCGGGACAGGATGTGGAAGCTGTCGAGGCAGGTGCCGAGCGCGGGGTGGCCGGCCGTCTCGACGATGCGCCAGGCGTGGTCGTACGTGCTGACGTGCCGTCCCCAGGCGAGCGCCTCGTAGGCGACACGGACGCCGAACTCCTGGGCCAGGTCAGCGAGTTGGCTCAGCTGTGCGGCGGCGAGGGCGTCGTCGTCCTCGGCGAGCGGCGAGACGCTGGAGCAGACGAGGACGGTGTCGGTACCGAGCCTGCGCATCAGCTCGAACTTGTGCCGGGCACGGCGCAGATTGCGGGCGAACTCGGCCTCGGGGACCGCCTCGATGTCCCGCATCGGCTGGTAGAGGTCGATGGTCAGACCGAGGTCGGCGCAGCGGGCCCGGATCTCCTCGGGGGTGAGGGGGCCGGCGAGGAGGTCGTTCTCGAAGATCTCGACGCCGTCGAAGCCGGCCCGGGCGGCGGCCGTGAGTTTCTCGGTGAGGGAGCCGCCGAGGGAGACGGTGGCGATGGACGTACGCATCGGGGTACCTCTCAAATCCGGGGTGGGGAGGGGGGTTCGGGGCGGGAACGGCGGGTTCGGGGCGGGCACAATCGCTCGTGCACGGGCGTTTCGGGGCGGGCGTGGCACCGGGTCGCTGCGGGCACGGGCGGGTTCGACAGGGGCACAGCCCGGTCGACGCGGGCACGGGCGGCTCGGCACGGTCACGGCCCGATCGACGCGGGCACGGGCGGCTCGGCACGGGCGCTTCGGACAGGGACGGCTGTTTCCGTGCGGGCACGACCGCTTCGGCGCGGGCCCATCTCCTGCAGTGCGGGTACGACCACCTGGGGGCCGTCCCGTCTTTCGCGATACGGGCGCGACTGCCTCGGCGCAGACCTGTCCCTCACGGTGGGGACGCGACCACCTCGGCGCAGACCCGCCTCTCGCGGTGCAGACACAACAGTCTGGGCACAAGCCCGCCTCTCGCAGTGCAGGCACAACCGCCTCGAAGCAGACCAGTCGCTCACAGTGCAGGCACGACCACCTCGACGCAGACCCGCCTCTCGCGACGCAGGCCCGTCCCTTGCGCTGCAGGCACAACCGCCTCGGCGCAGACGCATCTCTCGCGGTGCAGGCACGACCACCTCGGCACAACCGTCTCCACTCCAGCGCGCCCCCACCTACTTGGGTGCAACCACCACACCGGCCAGTTCCGCGATGTCGGCGAGCATCCGCGCGCTGTCGGGCTCGCGCCCGGTGAACAGGCGGAAGGCGTCGGCCGCCTGGAAGACCGCCATACCGCCGCCGTCGAGGGTGGCGCAGCCCAACGCGCGGGCGGTGCGCAGGAGTTGGGTCTCCAGTGGGCGGTAGACGACCTCGGCGACCCACAGTCCGGGGTGCAACAGGCTTGCGGGGAAGGGCAGTCCGGGATGGGCGGCCATCCCGGTGGGGGTGGCGTGGACGATGCCGTCGGCGTCCGCGAGCAGTCCGGGCAGCAGGTCGGCGGCGGCGCCGACCGCGCGGCCCGCGCCGAAGTGGCGGTTCAGGGAGTCGGCCAGGGCCGCCGCCCGCTCGGGCAGCGCGTCGACGACGGTGACGCGCTCGGCACCCAGGGTGAGCGTGGCGTGCGCGACGGCCGCGCCCGCGCCGCCCGCGCCCAACTGGACGACGCGTTCCATGGGCGCGTCGGGCAGTCCGCGCGCGAAGGAAGCCGCGAAACCGGTGACGTCCGTGTTGTGACCGATCGCGCGGCCATCCGCACCGAAGACCACGGTGTTGACCGCGCCCAGCGCCTCGGCCTGCGGGGCGAGCCCGTCCAGGTGGCCGATGACGAGCTGCTTGCACGGGTGGGTGATGTTGAGCCCGTCGAAGCCCAGCTCGCGGGCGGCGCGCAGCAGATCGCCCACCGCCTCCGGGCCGACGCCGAGCACGTCGATGTCGATGAGCCGGTACAGACAGCGCAGCCCCTGCCGATCGGCCTCGCGTTCGTGCAGGGCCGGGCTGAGGGAGGGACCGATACCGGCACCGATCAGCCCGATGAGAAACGAGTCCTTGACGACGTCGGCCACGTCGGCCCTCCTGAACGGCTCACCAATGTACGAACTAGTACGTTAGCTATATCAGCATCGCGGGTCCCCGGGAAGCCCCGGCCGGGAACTCGGCGTCTCCCCGCCCGGGGTCCGGCTTCTACAATCACCGGCACTGGCCCCTCGCCCGAAGGAACCCGATGACCAGCGTCGAAGAACCGGCACGACCCAACGGGCGGATCCGCGACGCCGTCCGCACCAGGGCCGAGATCCTCGACGTGGCGACCCAGGAATTCGCGCGGGCCGGCTACGACGGCGCCCGCGTCGACGAGATCGCCGCCCGCACCCGCACCACCAAGCGGATGATCTACTACTACTTCGGCGGCAAGGAGCAGCTCTTCACGGCCGTCCTGGAGCGGGCCTACGGCGTGATCCGCGAGGCCGAGCAGGGCCTGGACGTCGAGCACCTGGACCCGGTCGCGGCCATCCGGCGGCTCACGGAGCTGACCCTGGACCACCACGAGCAGCACCCGGACTTCATCCGCCTGGTGAGCATCGAGAACATCCACGGGGCCGAGCACATCGCCGCCTCCGAGAAGCTCGGGAAGATCGGCTCGCCCGCCGTCGACGTGATCCGCCGCATCCTGGCGTCGGGGCAGGAGTCGGGCCTGTTCACGGCCGACGTGGACGCCGTCGACCTGCACGCGATGATCAGTTCCTTCTGCTTCTTCCGGGTCGCCAACCGGCACACCTTCGGCGCCCTGTTCGGCCGCGACCTGACCGCCCCGGACCGGCGCGAGCACTACCGGACCATGCTGGGCGACATGGTGATCGCCTATCTGACGGCGGAGCGCGCGACGGACTGAGACGGTCCGACGGCACCCCTTGACACCCGGGAAACGTGGGCGCAACATCCCTACCCACCGAGACTAACTACCCAGTGGGTTAATTAGCCGCGACCCGGCGCCGCCACCACTGCTCCCCGTCTCTCCCGTCTCCCCTCTCCGCCCACTCCGCCCACGGCGGAGTCTCCGTGAAGGAGCAAGCCGTGTCCGTCCCCGCCAAAGCCGTCGGGCAGCCGAAGAAGGCGGCAGCCGCCGCCTGGATCGGCAGCGCCCTGGAGTACTACGACTTCTTCATCTACGGCAGCGCCGCCGCGCTGATCTTCCCCAAGGTCTTCTTCGACGACTCGGACCCGGCGACCGCGACCCTGCTCTCCCTCGCCACCTTCGGTGTCGCCTACGCGGCCCGTCCGGTCGGCGCGCTGTTCCTCGGGCACGTCGGCGACCGGGTCGGCCGCAAGCAGGTCATGATCTTCACGCTGCTGCTGATGGGCCTGTCGACGTTCCTCATCGGCTGTCTGCCCACCCGCGCGCAGGCCGGCTCCCTCGCTCCGGTCCTGCTCGTGCTGTGCCGGGTCCTCCAGGGGATCTCCGCGGCGGGCGAGCAGGCCAGCGCCAGCTCCATGACGCTGGAGCACGCGCCGCCGGACCGGCGCGGCTTCTTCACCAGCTTCACCCTCAGCGGCACGCAGGGCGGCCAGCTCGTCGCCACCCTCGTGTTCCTCGCCGTCGCCCAACTCCCCGACAGCCAGCTGCTGTCCTGGGGCTGGCGTGTCCCGTTCTGGGCGAGCGTGCTGGTCGCGGTCGCCGGCTGGTTCATCCGCCGCAGGCTCCAGGAGACCCCTGCCTTCGCCGAGCAGGCGGCGACCGAGGGCGTCGTGAAACTCCCGCTCGTGGTGCTGCTGCGCGAGCACTGGGCGGACGTCCTGCGGGTGATCGCGGGCGCCCTCATCGCCTCCGTCTCGACGATCTTCACGGTGTGGGCGCTGGCCTACGCGACCAGCGACTCGGTCGGCATGTCCCGCACGTCGATGCTGTGGGTGGGCGCGCTCGCCAACCTCGTCGCCCTCGGTGCGATCCCCCTGTGGGCCACCCTGTCCGACCGCATCGGCCGCCGCCCGGTGTACCTGATCGGCGCGATCGGCAGCGCGCTCACCATGTTCCTCTACCTCTGGGCGATCTCGACCGGCTCCTACGCCCTCACCCTGGTCCTCGGCATCGTCGCCTTCGGCGTCGTCTACAGCGCTGCGAACGGCGTGTGGCCCTCCTTCTACGGCGAGATGTTCGCGACCCGGGTCCGGCTGTCCGGCATGGCCGTCGGCACCCAGATCGGCTTCGCCGTGGCCGGGTTCGCGGTCACCTTCGCCGCGCGGATCGCGGGTCCCGACGGCGCGGACTGGTCCTCGGTGGCCCTGTTCACGGCGGCGCTGTGCGTCCCGCCGGCCGTCGCCGCGCTGTCGGCCCGCGAGACCCACAGGGTCCCGACGGAACTGCTCGGCGCGCGCTCACCCCGGGAGACCTCCCGGCCGGAGACGGTGTCGGCCTGACCGCCGCCGTTGACAGCTGACGTTTCACGCAAGAACATCGGCCCGAACGAGCAGAAAAGAACAGCGCCGCCGCACGGCAATGCCATTGCTCCCCCGCCGGGCACGTGGCACGACGCCGACCTGGGTAGGACGCTGAGGAGGCCGGCGACCAGCCTTCGTGAACCTGCGCGCGCGGGGCGTCGACAAGGCATTGCGGCCCTGCGCCGCCCGGAGGGGTCTTCGCGTGTACCGGCCGATTTCAGGGGCGGCCGGTGCACGCGGGCCCGGGGCTGACTATCGTTGCCCGATCACATGCGCGAAAGGTGGTCGGGTGGCGTGGCGGGGGCCGAGTGGATAAGGGTGCCGGTCGGCGACGACGCCGGGCGGTGGGCCACCCGGGGGCGCAGCCGCAAGGTGCTGTTCGTCGTGCACAACGTGACCTCCGCGACCCGGCTCCTCGACGTACTGCCGCTCTTCCACGACGACTTCCGGGTGCAGTTGCTGGTCACCTGCACGGGATCGTCGGCGTTCCGGGCCGGGGTGGCCGAGTTGCTCGCGAAAACGGGGGTGCCGGTGCTGCCCTGGGAACAGGCGACGACAACACCGGTCGACTTGGCCGTCTCCGCGAGCTTCGGCGGTCAACTCCGGGCACTTTCAGGCGTATTGGCCGTGATGTCCCATGGTGTCGGATACACTAAGAGGCTCGGGACACCCAACACCCAACACCCAACACCCGGCGGCGAGGCGGCGGAGGTCGAGGTTCCGGTTTTCGGGTTGTCGCCCGAGTGGCTGCTCGACGACAGCGGGCGGCCCGTCGCCGACGCGCTGGTGCTGGCCCACCCCGAGCAGATGGAGCGGCTGCGTGCCGTCTGCCCCGAGGCCGCGCCCACGGCCGTACTGGCCGGTGATCCCTGCTGGGACCGCATGCTCGCGGCGCGCCCGTACCGGGAACGCTACCGGCGGGCGCTCGGCGTCGGCCGGGACCAGCGCCTGGTGGTCCTCAACTCCACGTGGAACCCGGAGTCCCTGTTCGGCGACGGCCCAGCCGGCGACGACGTACTCCCGTCCCTGCTCCCCCGGCTGACCTCCGAACTCCCCGTCGACGAGTACCGTCTCGCCGCCGTCCTGCACCCCAACATCTGGTACGGCCACGGTCCGGGCCAGATCCGCGCCTGGCTCGACCGGGCCCGCCGCGCCGGACTCACCCTCGTCGACCCGCTGCACGGCTGGCGTCAGGCGCTGCTCGCCGCCGACGCGGTCATCGGCGACCACGGCTCGGTGACCTACTACGCCGCCGCGCTCGGCACCCCCGTCCTCCTCGGCGCCGCACCCCTCGCCGGCCTCGCCCCCGACGCCCCGGTGCACGCCTTCGTCCGCACGGCACCCCGCCTGGACCCCGCACTCCCGCTGCGTCCCCAACTGACCCGACTCATCGACACCCACAGTCCGTCGCCCACCCCGGCCGCCTTCACCAGCTCCGTACCCGGCGAGTCGGCCACCCGCCTCCGGCGCCTCTTCTACGGCATGATCGGTATCCCCGAACCGGACGCACCCGCGCTGCTCGAACCGCTCCCGCTCCCGCCGTTCGAACCGGCCGCGCACACGGTCCCGCTGCGGGTGCTCACCCGGCTGCTGGGCAGCGCCGAGGTCTCCGTCGTCCGGTACGCGGGCCCGCACCCGGCGCCCGACGGCACGGGCGAGTCCCACACGGCGGTGCACGAGGACACCCGTGAGCAGGACCAACTCTCCCTGGCCGATGTGGTGTTCCGGCACGGCACGGCGGACGATCCGCGCTTCGGGTCACCCGCGCTCTGGACCACGGAGGTCCTGGCCCGGCACCCGCGATGCGCCCTCGCCGTCTACGTCACCGGCCCCGGCGCGTGCATGGCCCGCACCGCGGACGGCACCCTGCTGCTCCTGCGCGCCGAACCGCCGTCGGACGCCGACCCGGGCGCCTGCGCCTCGGCCCTGCACGCCTGGCTGGCCTTCGGCAAGTCACTGCACGAGGCCGTGGCGCAGGGGCTGACCGTACACACGGGCGGGGCCGTGCACCGGGTGCGGGTCATCCCCGGCTAGGACCTGTCCGGCCGATCAAGTCGCAGGAAACCGACGGTGCTTGATGGACGCCACGTCTACGGCATGAGCGGCCGGACAGGTCCTAGCCCTCGCAGCGCTCCCGCAGGAGGCGCAGATACGACAGGTGCTGTTCCGCCTTCTCGTCGCGCAGGGCGCCGGCCGCCTCGTCGATCAGGGCGCGGGCGGCCGTGAACTCGCCTTCGTTCAGGCGGGTTTCGGCGAGGTCGGTGAGGGTGCGGGCCGCGTTGTAGGCCTCGCCGCTCGCGCGGAAGAAGGCAAGCGCGTGGTCCAGGCGCGCGACGGCCTCGGCGGAGCGGCCCAGACCGCGCAGCGCCCGGCCCCGGTGTCGTTCCAACAGGGCGCGGGCGCGCGGCAGATCGGCGGCACCCTCGTCGTCGGGACCGATGCCGTCCAGGATGCCGTGGGCCTCGTCGAAGGCCGAGTACGCCTCGGCGAACCGCCATTGACGCAGCCGGAGCAGGCCGAGGAACTCGACGGCGGAGGCGTGGCCGCGCACATGCCCGGCCGCCCGTTCGTCGCGCGCGGCGGCCAGTGCCTCGGGTTCCGCCTCGTCCCAGCGCCGCAACTCCATGAGACTGTGGGCGAGTTGGGCATGCAGGGCACCGGCGCCACGGGTGCCGGGGAAGTGTGCGTCCGCCGTACGCGCCCCGGTGCGCAGCGCGGGCAGCAGGACGTCGTGATGGCCGGCCTTGAGCTGGAGCGGCCACAGGGTCTGGCCCAGCAGGACCACGGTGTCCCAGTCGCCGAACTCCTCGGCGGCACGCACCGCTTGGACCAGGTTGGGCGCTTCGGCGGCGAGTGCGGCGACGCCCGCTCCCCGGTTCTCGTACGACAGCGGGGTGGCCGCGGACGGGACGCGCCAGCTCTCGGGCAGTGCCGCCCGCGCGGCGGCGAGGCCGAGGTGCACATAGTGCTGGACGGTGCGGGACACGGCGGCGGAGCACGCGGCGATGCCGTCCGTGGCAGCGGCGGTCCGTTCGGCGTGGGCGCGGACGGCGGGCCGGTAGCGGTGGCGGCCGTCGTCGGTGCGCTCGACGAGCAGGGCGTCGGCCAGTTCGCCGAGGAGCCGGGCTGCCTCGGGTTCGTCGGTGTCGGCCGCGCGCGCCGCCGCGGCGGCGTCGAGGGCGGGCCAGTCGTAGAGGCCGGTCAGGCGGTAGAGGCGGGCCGCGTCGGGAGACAGCAGGCGGTACGAGTCCTCGATGGCGGACGTCACCGGGTCGGTGTCCGGCCCGCCGGGTGGCTGCGGCGGGGCGGTCAGCCGGGGTGCGGCGGCGCGCAGGGCGTAGGGCGAGCCGGCGCAGCGGTCCAGTACGGCGGGCAGCGTGGCGCGGGCCGCCGTGACCGTGGGCTTGCCGACGAGTTCGGTGAGGAGTCGTCTCGCGTCCCGGCGGGTCAGCGGGCCGACCGGGATCCGTAACGCGTCGAGGCCGATGAGCGGGTGCCGGGCGACGACGAGGGTGACCACGTCCGCGGCCGAGGCCAGCAACGGCTGTACCTGGGCGCCGGATTGGGCGTGGTCGAGGACCACGAGGGCGCGGCGGTCGGACAGGGAGGCCCGGAACAGAGTCGCACGGTCGGCGGCCGAGGGCGGGATCTCCTCGTCGGGCAGGCCGAGTTGGCGCAGCAGGGTGGTCAGGACCGGCTCCGGGCCGAGGGTGCGCAGGTCGGCGTAGAGCTGCCCGTCGGGGAAGCGGTGCGTCTGCCGTGCGCCCCAGTGGTGGGCGAGGGTGCTGGTGCCGATGCCCTCGGGTCCGTGCAGGAGGACCAGCCGTGGGCGTCCGTCGAAGGGGCGCCCCGCCTCCTTGTCCAGGAGTTTCAGGGCCTCCTGACGGTCCGTGAAGGAACGGGGCGCCGGCGGGAGGCAGTGCCGTCCCGGGCCCGTGATCCGGCCCGGGGTGCGTACGCCGCGCGCGAACCGGGTCCAGATCAGGGCGAGTTCGGGGTCGTCGTGGACGCGGTCGTGGACCATGCGGGCGACGGCGTCGAGTTCGTCGGCGGTGGCCGGTGCGGGTACCTCGCGCCCGGCGAAGCGGCGGACCAGTCCGCCGGCCGATTCCCAGGCCAGCTTGCCGGCCTCGCTCGCCATCCCGGAGCCGACGGCCCCGAACACCGCGGCGATGGCGCTCATGGACACCGGATCGATCACCTCGTGCACTCCCCCGTCGTCCGCACACCACCGTGCTGCGGATCAACCTTAGCGTCGGGGAAGGGAGGTGACGATCGGTCACCCCGCGTTGGCACCCTTCGGGATCCCGTACACCCGCTCCACCCGCAACCGCAGCACCAGCCGCCGGTCACGGACCATGGCCGCCCGGTAGTCGTCCCAGTCGGGATGCTCGCCGAGGACGTCACGGTAGAGCTGGATCAGCTCCTCGACCGTGTCGTCGTGCGGGTCCGCCGCCACCGGCGTGAGGTCGGCCGTGCCCTCGGCGACCGTGTACGCCCACCGGTCGGCGCTGGTCACGTGGTACGAGGCGCGCGGGTCGCGGCGCAGGTTGCGGGTCTTGGCGCGGTCGTCGGTGATCGAGACGCGGATGGTGCGCTCGTCGGGGTAGTAGGCGTGGCTGACGTTCGAGAGCTGGGGCCGGCCGTCGCTCTTGAGGGTGACCAGCACCCCACCGTGGCCGTCGGACAGCAGCTGAAGGAGAGGGGCGTCGTCCTGTGTCATGTCGGAACAACGAGTACCACGCGTCCCCCATTCCCGGGTAGACACTGTCTACGCCCGACTGATAGACAGTGTCTATGAGCGATTCGGAAGCGGCGGGGCTGCGGGACCGGCTCGTCGACGTCGGCGTGGAGCTGGTGGCGAGCGAGGGGGCGCAGGCGCTCACCCTGCGGGAGATCGCCCGGCGGGCCGGTGTCTCGCACGGGGCGCCGCGCCGCTACTTCCCCACCCACCTGGAGCTGCTGTCCGCGATCGCGCGGCGCGGCTTCGCCGACCTGGGCGAACGGGCGGCCGGGGCGATCGGGGCGATCGGGGCGATCGGGGCGATCGGGGACGGTACGGCGAGCCCCCGCGCGCAGGTGACGGCGCTGAGCCGCACCTACCTGGAGTTCGCGCTCGACAACCCCGGCATGTACGAGTTGATGTTCCGTCACGATCTGCTGGAGAGCGGACACTTGGGGCTGCGGGAGACCAGCCTGCCGTTGTTCGGCGTGCTGGTGGACCTGGTCGGGCGGGCCCGTCCCGACGTGGACGCCCGCCACGTCGCCGGCGCGTTGTGGGCGAACCTGCACGGCCTCGCCCAGCTCTGGCACTGGGGCAGCCTCCAACTCGCCACCGGCGCCGACGACTTCGTACCCCTGCTGCGGTCGGCCCTCGACGCGCACCTCGGTCCGGAGGCCGCCCTGTGACGGCGCGTCCGCGGCTCGTGCTGGCGAGCAGTGTGGCGGGGGCCGCGATCGTCGCCCTGGACGGATCCGTGCTCACCGTCGTACAGCCCACGCTGCAAAGGGAGTTGGGGGCGTCACTGGCGCAGGTGCAGTGGACGAGCACCGCCTATCTGGTCGCCGTGGCGAGCCTGTTGGTGTCGGCCGGGCGGATCGGGGACCGGTACGGACACCAGCGGGTGTTCGCGCTCGGCATGCTCGGCTTCGGGGTCGCCTCGGCCGGGGTCGGGCTGGCGCCCGGTGTCGGCTGGCTGATCGGACTCCGGATCGTGCAGGGGGTGTTCGGGGCACTGCTCCAGCCGGCCACGCTCGGCATGCTGCGGGCCGCGTTCCCGCCCGACCGGCTCGGGATGCCGATCGCCGTACGGACGAGTGTGATCGGGGTGGCCGCGGCGGCCGGACCGCTGGTGGGCGGGGCGTTGGTGAGCGCGGTGGGCTGGCGCGCCGTGTTCTTCCTCCATGTCGTGCCCTCGCTGGTGTTCGGCGTGCTCGCCCTCGCCTCGCGGGGACCTGAGCGGCGGGAGTCGCAGGACGTGCGGTTCGATCTGACGGGGGCCCTGCTGCTCGCGCTCTCCCTCGCCGCGCTCATCCGGGCGCTGGCGGATCCGCGCGGTTCGGCCGCCGGGCTGGTGGTGTCCGCGCCGGCCGGCTTCGCCTTCGTACGCCATGAGCGTCGTACGGAGCATCCGCTGCTGCCGCCGGACGTCGTCGGGTCGGCGGCGATCCGTGGCGCACTCGGCATGCTGCTCGCGGCCTCGGCCGCGTTCTCCGGAACGCTGTTCGTCGTCACCTACGTCCTCCAGGACTCGCTGGGCCTGAGCCCCTTCCAGAGCGCCCTGCGCGGGCTGCCGTTGGCGGCGGCGATGGTCCTCGCGGCGCCCGTGTGCCCGGTGGTACTGCGCCGGGTCGGAGCCCGTCGTACGGCGGGAGCGGCGATGGTGGTCGTGGCAATGGCCGTGCTCGTGCTGTCGCGGGCCTCGGGCACGGTCGCGGTGTGCGGGGGATTCGCCCTGCTGGGGGCCGGGTTCGGGACGGTGATGGTGGCGGCCACGCAGGTGGTGGTGCGGGCGGCGGCCGTGGAGTCCGCCGGGGTGGCGGGCGGGCTCAAGCAGACCGCGGTGAACGTGGGTCCCACGCTCGGGGTCGCCGCCGGGAGCGCGCTGATGACCGCGAGCGGCTCCGCAACAGCCCTCTCCGTCCTCGCCGGAGTGGCCCTGACCGGTGCTCTCGCGTGTCTCGTACTGCCCGGCCGGACAGTCGCGTCGCTCACACATCACGGCGTTACAGGAGACCGCGCAGGTGTTCCTGCGCGACGATGAGTTCCGAGGTGTCCGGGGCCGGGTATGCGGGACCCCACCTCGTGAACGCAATTCGGAGGAGAGCCATGGCACAGCTGCGACAAGAAGTCGACCCGGACGAGGTCGGACTGGATCACAAGGCGCTGGACCGCCTGGACCAGCACTTCGCCCACTACGTCGACGTGGAGCGCCTGCCCGGCTTCCTGGTGTCCGTGGCCCGTCACGGCCGTGTCGCCCACCTCACCGCCCACGGGCACCGCGATGTGGCGGCCGGGCTGCCCGTCACGCCGGACACGTTGTACCGGATCTACTCCATGACCAAACCGGTCACCGCGGTCGCCGCGCTGCTCCTGATGGAGGAGGGCAAACTCTCCCTGGACGACCCGGTCGCCGACCATCTCCCGGCCTTCGCCGACATGCGGGTCTACGACAGCGGCTCCGGCGCCGGCCTGAAGACCAGGCCGGTCGAACAGCCGATGCTGATCCGGCACCTGATGACCCACACCTCGGGCCTGACCTTCGCCTTCTACCACTCGCATCCCGTCGACGCCCTCTACCGGGAGGCGGGCCTGGAGTCGTCCGTGCCGGCCGGCGCCAACCTGGCCGAGACGATCGACGTGTACGCGAGCCTGCCGCTCCAGTTCGAGCCGGGCACACAGTGGAACTACTCCGTCTCCTCGAACGTGCTGGGCCGCATCGTCGAGGTGGTGTCCGGGCAGCGGCTCGACGAGTTCTTCGCCGAGCGGATCTTCCGCCCGCTCGGCATGCCGGACGCCGGCTTCCAGGTCCCCGACGAGAAGGCGCACCGGCTGGCCGAGTTGTACGGCGACGCCGAGGGCGGCGGGATCGAGCCGATCCTCGGGCTGCCGCTGCGGGGCGGCCGGCCGCGGTTCCTGTCGGGCAGCGGCGGGATGGCGGCGAGCCCGTACGACGTGCACCGGTTCGCGGAGTTCCTGCGGCGCCGGGGCGAACTCGACGGCGTCCGGCTGCTGGCACCCGAGACCGTCGACCTGATGGCCGGCAACCACCTTCCCGGCGGCGCCGACATGCGCGCCTTCGGCAGCCCCGCCCACCAGGAACCGGGCAACGACGGCATCGGCTTCGGCCTCAGTGTCTCCGTGGTCATCGACCCCGAGCGCACCCAGGCCCCGGCGGGGCTGGGCACGTTCGGATGGAGCGGAGTCGCGACGACGACGTTCTGGGTGGACCCGAGCCGGGACCTGACCGTGCAGTTCATGACCCAACTGCGGCCGAAGTCCTCCCTGAAGATCGTGCCCGAGCTGAAGCAACTGCTGCACGAGGCGGTCACGGGCTGAGCCGCGACCGCCGGCTCACCGATCCACCCGCAGGGTGAACTCCAGCCCCTCCCCCGCCAGTTCGCTCAGCCACTCCCGTGACCGTTGTGCCGTCTCGGCCGCCCTGTTCAGGCCGGACGGCAGGTCGTCGGTGAGGATGTGCCGGACGGCGAGGGACAGGGGGCGCGAGACACAGCGGGCCATCGCGCTCTCCTCCGCGTCGCCCACCAGGTCGAGGAGGTAACTGCCGGACCAGGTAAGGCCCGTGTCGCCGCGGACGTCCAGCGACACGGCCAGGACGACCCGGTCGTGGTCGGCCTCCGTGGTGGGGTACGTGGCCGCCAACTCCCTCGCCAGCGCGGCGATCCGGGTGTCGTCACCCGCCTTCAGTTCCTCGAACACCGGCTCCCAGGCCCTCAGCCAGCCGTCGAGCCGCAGCGTGCCCCGCACGAAGGTGCGCGGCTGCCAGGCCGCGGGCAGCCCGTACTGCTCGATGAAGGGCACGCTGTCCCGGTTGGGATAGACCTCGAAGGTCTCGCCGTCGACGACATGCGGCCGGGTCGCCTCCCAGGGCCGCCCGGCGACGGTCTCCGTCCCGTCCTCCAGATAGCGCGCCGGTGACCGCAGCGCGCCCAGGACTCCGGCGGGCGCCCAGCTGAAGCGGTAGCGGAAGTCGTTGGGCACCGCGGGGACACCGCCGCAGTACGAGGTGAGGCTGTAGGAGGCCGCCGTGTCCGCGCCGATCGCCTCCTGTGCGCGGCCGACGAGGCTGTGCGCGAAGAGGTGGTCGATACCTGGGTCGAGCCCGGCCTCGGCGAGGACGACGATGCCCGCCTTCTCGGCGGCCGGTACCTGTTCGAGGACGGCCTCCGACACATAGCTGGAGCAGGCGAAATGGGCCCGCCGCAGGACACAGGCGGCCAGCAGGGCTGCGTGCTCGGGCGCGGGCAGCATGGAGACGACGACGTCTCCGGGGACCAACTCGGCGGTGAGCGCGGCGAGGTCGAACGCGCGCGGTTGTGCGCGTCCCGTCAGCCCCAGGTGGTCGAGGGCCTGGGCCGCCCGGCCCTCCGTGCGGTGCCACAGCCTTACCCGCCCGGCCGCATCGCACAGCAGGGCCAGCCCGCTGCCCGTGGACAGCCCGGCGCCGATCCAGTGCACGGTGCCGCTCGCGCGAACCACGTCAGACATGGCCCGACTCCCCGTCCGCCACGGCGATTCCGCGTTCCCGGGCCTTCGTGCGGAACAGGTCCAGGCAGCGCCCCCACGCCCCGCCGGTCCCGAAGTCCAGGAGCTGGGGCAGCAGGGCGGCCGAGAAGTCGGTGCTGGACTCCTTGGGCAGGAGGGACGGCAGGTTGTCGATGGCGATGAGGTCGAGCGGGGGCCGTTCGTGCAACTGCCGTACCGGGGCGTCCCATTCGGTCGTGCGGTCGTAGACCGGCAGGACGTTGAGGGGCGAGCCGACGTCGCAGGTGACGTCGGAGACCGTGCGGAGACGGCGGCTCGGGTCGTCGAGGTCCTGCGCACGGAGGAAGGGCGGGACGGGGGTGGTCGCCAGGACGCAGTTGACCAGGACGTCGTGGGCCAACAGGGCCGGGCGGTCCAGGTCCTGGGTCTCCGCCAGGTCCCAACTCGTCGGCTCGATCCCGGCCGCGCCGAACGCGGCCCGTGCTCCCCGGCCGCTGCGGCCCAGTGCGCCGATCACCAGCGCCGTGAACTCGGCGTCCCCGGCGGCGGGTCGGAGCGTGCCGTCCAACTCCTCCTTCGAGGTGGGGGTGAGGGGCGCGACCAGTCGGCCCCGGTGCTGGAGGACGGCGAGGGCCGCGCCCAGGTAGCCGGCCCAGAAGCCGAACGCGGCGAGGCGGCGGCCGGTGTCGTCCACCAGGTATTCGAGGTCGAGGAGCGCGCCGCCGCCGGCGCCGAAGCGGCGCAGCAGGTCCGTCGCGCCCGGCTGGCCCTTGTAGGCGTGCCCGAAGAAGATATGACGGTGCGTCAACTCCGCCGGTTCGTCCGGGAGTTCCTTCAGGCCGAGGATCACCGCGTCCTTCGGCGCCGACGCCCAGGAGCCCGCGGGTGCGGGCTTCGCGCCGACCGCCTCGTACTCCTCGACGGGGAAGATCCGCTGCGGGGACTCCTCGACCGTGAGGGTCACGCCGCTCTCGACGAGCCGGCGGGCGTCGGCGGGGACGACCGGGGTGCGGCGTTCGGTCGTGCGGGTCTCGTGGCGCAGCCACAGATGCAGCTCGGTCATACCAGGTTGTCCTCCGGGCGCGGGGCGTCGGCCGCGAACCGGCCGGCGCTCAGGGGGCTGACGTCCACGAAGGGTACGCGGCCGAGGTACAGGTCACGGATCACCTCGCCGACGGCCGGCGCCTGGAGGAAACCGTGGCCGGAGAAACCCGTTGCGTACAGGAAGCGGGAATGCGAAGTCGCCTCGCCGATCAGGGCGTTGTGGTCGGGCGTGTTCTCGTACAGGCCCGCCCAGCCGCCGGTGCGGCGCAGGTCGAGAAGGCTCGGGGCGCGCCGTCGCATGGCCTCGGCGAGGCGCGGGATCCAGCGGTCGTGGGTGTCGGTGGCGAAGCCGGGACGCTCGTCGGGGTCGGACATGCCGACGAGGAGGCCGGGGCCCTCGGTGTGGAAGTAGAGGCTCGTCGTGAAGTCGATCGTCATGGGGAGCACGGTCGGCAGCCCGGGGACGGGTTCCGTGACGGCGATCTGGCGGCGCAGCGGCTGCACGGGCAGGTCCACGCCCACCATCGCGCC